>Ga0190265_10000130_pt1 | contig 76102 bp, 21 predicted proteins | sample Popmic124T_FD_133135 | JGI IMG/M metagenome (GOLD analysis project Ga0190265, IMG submission 133135) | Populus adjacent soil microbial communities from riparian zone of Indian Creek, Utah, USA - 124 T | ecosystem: Environmental > Terrestrial > Soil > Riparian zone | place: USA: Utah | collected... | reverse complement strand
GGCGCAGCCCGGAGGCGGGGAGTGGCGCGCAGGGCGGGGTTCGGGTAAGGCGCGCTTACCGGAACTCCCGACCTGCGTTTGCGCCGCCCCCGCCGGAGCCAGGGGCGGGCAGCTCCCGGGCCGTAGGGCGGGGGAAAGGTCCGGAATGCCACTGCACGTTGCGGGGCCCGAGGGCGGGGGAAATGGAAGAGGGCGGGCGGACGGGGATTGGGTGGGCGTCGACGGAGGAACGGAGGACGGCACGGCCGCAGTCTCCGGCGCGTCCCACCCGGCCTTGTGGGTTGGAAGGTCGCCGTCCGCGATGAGGCTGGAGCTTGCGCGGGTGGGAGCAGTTCGGCGAGCAGCTTGCGCGGAGCCGATCTGCGGGGGGAAGTTGCCGTCCACACGATGGCTGCGGCGACGGAGGAGCTCGGGGGCGGGTGCGGTGGGCGGGCGAGAGCTGCTCCGGCGCTACCACGAAGGCTCGCAGGAGAGGGGGCGCTTGCGTCAGCGAGTTGGGGGGAGGTTGCCGTCCACGACCAGGCCGGAGCTTGTGCGGGTGGGAGCAGTTCGGCGAGCAGCTTGCGCGGAGCCGATCTGCGGGGGGAGCTCGCCATCCGCACCGGGGCTGAGACGAGAGACGCACGCGGGGCCGTCCCACGGCGGCTCCGACGACGGAGGAGCTCCGGGCGGGTGTGCAGGGTGCGGGAGCTGCTCCGGCGCAACCACGAAGGCTCGCAGGAGAGGGGGCGTTTGCGTCAGCGAGCTGGGGGGAGCTCGCCGTCCACGACCAGGCCGGAGCTTGCGCGGGTGGGCGGGAGGGTTGCCGTCCCACGGAAGGTGGGGCTTGCGCGGGGTGGTAGGGGTGCCTATAGATGGAACATTGCCGTGATTCGGCCATTCAAATCGTGGCGTGCGGACATTAAACTCACAGGCGACGTGCCAACTACCTTCATCGATCCACGAAGCGATCCCGACCCGCGGGCTCCACGCGCCCCCGCGCGGTTCACCACGAATGCGGCCGAGTTGGAGGAGCTACATCGGTTCTGCCTCAAGGGCCGGCTCTATGACGTGGAGCGCTGGATCGAGGCCGGCAGGCCGATGCAGCTCGCAGCCGGCTCGCAGGTCAAGAAACCACGCCGCTTCCGCACGGCTCTGGAGATTGCGCTCGAGCGCCAGGATCAATCGCTCGTGCTTCTCCTTGTCGCCAACGGGTATGACGTGAACGCAGAGCCGGAGTCTCCTCTCAACCGGGTACTGCGGCTGCGCCGCCTGGACTTCCTGGACCTGCTTCTCGACTGGGGGGCCGACCCTTGACAGGTGGATCTGGACGCGCTCTGCGACACCTACGAATCCGAACTCTATGAGCGGTTTCGCCGCCTCGGCGTCGACTTCACCTCAGGTCACGCACTCGCCTATGCCCTGGGCTATCACACGAGCAACAAGCCCCTCTTTGGATTCGCGAAGCGGCGCCGGTTGCAGGACCCAAGGGTCCAGGCCGAGCTCGACATCGCCCTCGCGCACCATGCATGGGAGGGCAACGAGAAGGGGGTGATGCTCTGTCTGTGGGCTGGCGCCGATCCGCATACCGCGGTACCAGATCTGCGGTGGGGCCTCGGTGACCAAGAGGACGAGGAGGACCGCTATAGCGCCGTCTACGCCGCATGCACACGCGGGCATGTTGCCATCCTCGAGCGCCTGAAGCCCGACCCCTCGCTGGACGACTACGAGGAGCTTTACTGCTGTGCGCGCAACGAGAAGACCGTCGAGCTCCTGGCTCGTTCGAAGCCACCCGCGAATCCCTCACGGGCGGTGGCAATGCAGCTTTCGCGAGCGGCGTGGCCATTCCCGTGGTCATTCCGCAAGGATCGACCTGTGGAGACCCTGCAGGCTCTGTTCGAAGCGGGAGTGCGATGGGAAGTGAGCTCCATGGAAGAGATCGCTGGCGTCCGCCGCGATTTGCTGAAGACCGACGATTGTACCTTCATCGGGCTGATGAAGCTCCTCGCGACCGACGACTACTGCTCGCGCGAGATACTGGCCGAGCTCGCAAGGACACCGAGCATGCGGAAGCGCATGGTCAAGGTCGAGTTGATCCCGCCGAGCCCCGGCCAACGGCGCAAGTTCAATCCAATCAGCCCAGCGAGGGCCAGAGAGGCTCTGGCGAAGTTCGGGGTCGAGCTGCCGAAGGAGAAGAAGGCGACCGTCATCCTTCCGCGAGTCGTTCACATCGGCGTGTGGAGTCGGAGTGGGCGTTCCGTCCGCCTCGACCGTCCGACGCTCTTCGAGCGCGTGTGGTCTGTGCCGGTCGACAAGCTCGCGAAAGAGTGGGGCTTGTCAGACCGTGGTCTATCGAAGGCGTGCAGCCGTCTGAAGGTTCCCGTGCCGCCCCGCGGCTATTGGATGAGAGTGGCGGCTGGTCAGCGGGTCCACCGCCCCAAGCTCCCGATTCTGCCTCCTGGCCAGGCCGAGGAGATCCTCATCAGTATGCCCGAGCCGGCAGCGTTGACTGATTCCGGGCCGCCCGTCGAGGCTGTGGGAGCTGTGGCTCTGCCCCTGACGAGCTCTCAGCAGGAGGAATTGGACCGTCGGCTCGATGAGTTGGAAGCTGAGGGCCCGACCGGGCTCTCGTGGGATGAAGTCGTCGCCCAAGCCAGAGCGCGCTCCCGGTGAGGCACATCTATCGGCCTGCGGCTATTCAACGGATCTTCACGGACGGCATCAATGGACCATCTCTCGATGTGCTGTCCGGCCCAAGCGAAGCCTAGCCCAGCCGGCGCACGGCGAGTGGACGGACTTGCGCAATTCGCTCGAAGTCGCGGTCGACGTGAACGACACCGAGCCCATGGTGCAAGGCGGTGCAAGCTATGAGGAGATCCGGGATCGGTGTTCGGTGCCACATACCGTGGTGGTGAGCCAAATCCCGCTGGAGATCGTGAGCGCGCTCGAACAGGTCGGGAGGTGTGGAGATGATCTCGAAGGTATCGCGCAGGTCGGCTTCGAGGGCGTCATAGTCCTGGGCAGAGCGGGCCGAGTAAAGCTGCTCAAGCTCACCGACCGGGCAGAGAAAGAGGGAGCCCGCCAGCTCGGTGAGCTGCGCTCCCACTCTCTCGTCGCTGCTGCGCGCGGCGGCGCTCTTGTCGAGAAGCCAACCCCTTACCGCCACATCTCCTCCGAGGCAAGCACGGCGACATCCACGCGCAGGCTCAACTGCTCCAGGTAGCGCCGCTGCTTCGCGGCTCGGCGTGCGCGTTCTGTCTCGGGACCGGCGGCCACACGGCGCAGTGCTTCCTCGACGGTGGCTCGCGCTGTGGCCTCACCCAGCGCCCTCTTGGCTCGGTTGAGCAGGTCGTCATCGATCTCGATCGTGGTGCGCTTGATCATAGGAGGATATTACCCCACCGCGAGGGCGGCTGGTGGCCCGGGGGCCGCCTGGATGTCCTCAAGCCGCCACCTCTGCCCGGCTGAAGGCATCCATCCGGCATAGGAAATTCTCTAAGTCAGTGAAAGCAGGTGGTTTAGAGTTCGAACTCGTCCCCCTTGACGGAGGGCAAGGTACGTAGGCTGTCACCCCCCTACCCTTCTGCCTCGGCGCCTTGCCCCCAGGCTGCGGCTTCCCGCAGCCAGGACAGGAGGGAGTTCCAACTGGCGCGGAGTTGGTCCACCATCCACATTTCCAGAAGATTTATCGCGTGGTTCTGCATCTTCCTGCCTGCAAGCACGCCCGTATTCCGTACCCTGGACAGGCGATCTGCGATGCCTCCTCGCCTCTCGCGCTCTGAGGGTGGCCTGGGGCGCCGCATAGGGCTGCCACCATTGCCAAGCCGACTATGGCGTAGAGCGCGCGGTAACGTGCTTGCAGGCGGCGGATGCTCGCGTAGGTGAGGCCCTCGGCCAGAGTCTCGAGCGACCAACGCAGGTGAATGGGGTAGAGAACGATGAGGGCTGCCAGGGGACGGGGAAGGATGCCTTGGAGGGACAGGAGGAGAAGGAGGGCGTGGGCCAGGGTGAAGAAGGCCAGGCTGGTGGCGAAGGTGCGGCGCTGGCCGAAGGCCACCGCGTTGGTCCTGATGGCGTTGAGGATGTCGCCTTGGTGGTCGCGGATCTCCTGGGTCAGGTGGCCGGCGGCGAAGATCAGGGCGAAGAAGGTGGCAGTGGCGATACCGCGAAGGTCGATGGCGCTCCCCAGGGAGTAGCCGAGGAGGAAGTGGAAGACGCCGCCGGCTAGGTGGGCCGCTGAGCTGAGGAGCGGTCTGCCCTTCCAATTGAAGCGCGGCAGGGAGTAGAGGGCGCTCAGGGCGGCGATCGCCAGGGCCAGGCAGAGAGTGCTCGGGCCGAGGCGGCTGAAGAGGAGGAGGCTCAGGGCTAGCAGGAGGGCCGTCAGACCGCCGATCTCCTTGCGGCCTACACCTCTGGCCGTGAAGACGCCAGCGGCCTTGTTGGGGTCCGCGAGGTCGGTGGTCAAACCGGACCAGTCGTTGAGCATGAAGATGTGCGCCACCAGGAGGATGTTGGCGACGGTGAGGATCGCCAGCGGCCCCACATGCGCCTCCGTCGGGTGGCGGATCGCGAAGGCGGCGCCGAGCAGCGGCGAACCCTGGAGAACCAGGATCTCCTTCATGCGCAGGCAGGACAGGTAGCGCGCCGCGGAAGCTCTAGCCGCCGAGATGGGCGCCGGGATGGGATTACTCAGGGTGCGCATGTTCGTAGTAGAGCCTCAGCCAGAGCGCGTAGCCGACGTCCTCCGACCAGTAGTATCTGGGGACCGACGCGGTGAGATCGTTGTGATAGAGGAGCGGCGGATTCTTTCGCAACAGGGCGAAGTCGTCCTCGGCAAGCTGGCGCAGCACCGTCTCGATCTGTGCCGCGCCGGCCGGTGGGCTTCCGGAAGTCCGCGCGCGCTCCAGCAGCCGGACGACGGACACCCAGATCTCCTGGCCTGGCACCGGCGTCCGCATCCGTGACTCGGGCAGCTCCAGCGCGCAGCCGGCGCGCTGGAGGTCGGCCAGGCGCAGCATCGGGACCAGCGGCGCCATTCGATAGTAGACCCAGACCCGATCCTGGTCGACGGCCGGGCGGAGAGCTTCGCAGAGCGCGCGGCCGGCCGGCGGTCGCACCTCGGCCAGCAGCAGCAGCAGGTGCATCTGGATGGTCATGTCGGCAGGGTTCGGATTGCTGCCCGGGTCGATGCACTGGTAGGCCTCCCGCGGCGCGAGCCAGGTGCGGTAGAGGCCCTCGCGGGTGCGATATTGCTCGAGGGTCGCCAGGGCGGCCGCCAGCTGCCGGCGGTCGTGGCCGGAAGCGAGCCTCCAGACCAGCGCCGTGTCGTCGGTGTCGGGTGTGATGACGCACCCCAGGATGCCGGCGATGCCGGGAGCGTCCGGCAGGCCATGGTAGCGCACCAGTCCGCCGGCCTCGATCTGGCCGGTGAGGTGCTGGCGGGCGCGCTGCAAGCTGTCGCCAATATCGTCGCCAATACTGCCGGAGGCCGCCAGAGGATCGAGCAGGTCGAGCAGGAGAGCGGTGAGGAAGGTGTTCATCTCCTGCCCCGGCTCCTGGAAGTGCGGCGCGGTCGTGTGGGCGGTGAGCCAGTAGCCCGGCCCCTGCTGGTGCTTACGAATCCGCGCCGCTGCCGTCCTGAAGCCGTCGTCGAGGTCCTCGCCGGCGGCCGGCTCCCGCACGGTCAGCTTGCGCTCCGCCAGGTAATATCGCTCTCCGTTCTCGAAGGTCCAGGCGAAGGCGGTCAGACGGTGCTCGCCGGGAGCGAGGCCGGCCGTGCCGAGCGGGATCGTCCAGCCAGCGGGGCTCGCCTCGCTCAGCGTGCTGCGGACGTCAGGCCGGTCGTAGAAGGTGCGGGCGGCGAAGGTCTGCCCGCCGTCGACGACGACTGCCACCTGCCAGGGCGTTGCGTGGCCGGCCAGCGCCCAGCCGAAGGCGACGACCTCCTGACCGGCGGTGACCTCGGAGGTCGCGCGGCCGCCGGCCTCGATGACGTCGAGATTGCCGCGCGCCCCGCGCATCAGCTCCGCCGGCGCGAGGCCATCTTGCAAGGGAGCGACGAAGGGTGCATTCCGCCAGTCCCACGCGGCCCGCATCTGGTGGGGACCGCTGGCAACGGCGAAGATCTCGCCGTCGGTCGCGCCGGTGTACCAGAAGGCGCCGATGGCTTCGATGGCGACCGCGACGCCGACCGCAAGCAGGAAGCACACCCGGCCGAGGCCGCGCAGCGAGGCGACCACCGGTGCCAGCATCCACATGAGCAGCGGCAGGAGGTCGGTCAGGAAGCGCGGCCCCCAGGAGATGCCGGCCCGCCAGTCGGTCATGGCATAGAGCAGGACCTGGAGGACGACGCCCACGCTCATCGCCAGGATGAGGCCGCGCTCGCCCCGGTCGCCAGGATCGCGCGGCAGGTGCCGCCAGACCAGGACGAGGAAGAGCAGGAAGGGTGAAAAGACAAACAGCCCCCGCGTCGGGCTGAACAGCAATCCGCCGAGGCCGGAAAGCAGGTCGTGCTGGAAGAAGCTGGCCTTTCCAACCAGCCCATAACCGCCGGCGAAGTGGCCGGCCACGCCGAGGTTGTAGAGCAGCACCAGGCCTGTCGGCAACGCCGCCACCGCGGCGAGCAGCGCCGCCCGGCGGCCGGCCCAGAACAGTCCGTAAGCGCCCAGCGCCGCCGCGAGGATCACATCCGGAGGGCGGTTGCCCGCGATGAGCCCTAACAGCAACCCCACCGCAAGCGCCCGCGGCGCGGTGCACGGCCCGGTGAGGAGCAGCAGGGCGCCGATCACCAGCAATTGAGCCATCCCGTGCTGCCACAGAGCCTGGCTGCTGATCATCCAGGTGGTGGTGCCGAAGGCATAAGCCAAGGTGAGCAGCAGTGCGGTCTGCGGCGCCACCCGGCGCCGCAGAAGCAGGTAGAGCAACGACGCGGAAAGGGCTGCTATCAGCGAGGCGGAAAGCTTCTCCATGACCCTCGCCATGTGGTCCAGCCGCATATCCGTCCAACCCCATAGGTGCAGGTAACCGACCGCGGGAAGGTAGAGCGGCGCGATGAGCACCGGCAGCAACACGGGATACATCGAGATGGTGTGGCCGCCGTCCACAGGCACCATCTAGAACGCCGTATCGCCTCGCCCCTGGGCGGTAAGCGGCGCGACCGGATCGAGAAGGACAGTATGGTGACGCCAGATCGCGAACGGCAAATAGCGCGCCGGGTAGCAGTCGCCGGCGCTGATCGCCCGCAGGTTGGCGTTGTAGACCAGCAGGCAGAAGAGCCCGATGAGCAGGCTCGCCCGCAGATCGCGCCGGCGCCAGAAACGTTGGGCTTGCCCCCGGTACTCGTCGAGGACCGGAGTCATGGTTTCATGCTCACGGGCGCGGCTTCCCACAGGATACTGGCTCCACTACAAGGTTGACGGGAGGCGAGGCCGGAAGCTACCACAAGGCGCCGCCAGCGCCAAGGCTCAGCGCGGGAATGAGGCCTGCTGCTTCACTCCCCCACCTCGACCACCAGACTCCAGGCCTGAACGTCCCGCAACCAGGACAGGAGGAGGTTCCAACTCGCGCGCAGTTGCTCCACCAGATTCTCCACCTCCGCCGGCCGGCAGAGAAGTACCCTCGATTAAACTACTTTTGTGTAGTAAAATAACTCACAGCACGGCGACGGCCGTCGTGCCTCTGCGTAATGGACCGCCCCCATAGAAGGAGGAGCGATGTCAGATGGATCTCGCGCCCCTGGTCGCAGCCGTCTGGAGGTTCGGCTTTCGATTGAATGGACCCCCGGGTGGGAGAACGCTCTCAAACGCGCTGCGGTCACCCTGGCTGGCCTGGCAGGGCTGCTGGCGATCTACGGAGTGTCCTGAAGCCCTACCGGGGTAGGAGGGGAGAGACGCTCCCCTCTCTCTTTGTTCTCCTCTCCCGTGGACCGGAGGGGCAAACCACAAGGGTTGCCCCTACAGGGACCGCGGTGCGATGGATCGCGAAGGCGTCGCCGTTGCCCTGCGGAAACGCCTCCTGAATGACAACTTGACCCGGGAAAGTCATTTTCCCGACGACCGGCATCATTTCAAGCCTCGGGAAAGCCACTTTCCCTACGATCGAGATCATACCGAGGCCCGGGAAAGCCTCTTTCCCGGCGTCTGAAGTCATTGCGAGTCTCGGGAAAGCCTCTTTCCCGACGCCTGAAATCATCTCGGGACCCGGGAAAGCGGCTTTCCCGACGGCGGGAATCATTTCGGGAGGCGGGAAAGAGGCTTTCCCGACGTCCGAAGTCTCTCTCGTCGTCGGGAAAATGGCTTTCCCGGGGCTTGGAATGAAAACAGGAGGCGGGAAAGCGGCTTTCCCGATCGGGAAGGTGGCTTTCCCGGCGCCGTTATTCTTCCGGAGCGGGCTCGTTCTTGCGCCGGGAGCGTCCGCGCGCGGGCCGGGCGGGCCGGATGCCGTAACGGATCAGCCGTTCGCTGTCTCGCCCATACCGGACCCTCAATGCGGCTCGCAGATAGCTGGCCGTGGTGCGCCCGGTCTCCAGAATGCCTTGAAGCTCGCGAGTGGCGGCCTGCTTGGCGGCCTGGAGGACCGCCCGCTCGTGGACGAGCTGCTGCGCCCTTTTGTACTTGGCTCCGAGCTCGGCCTGCTGCCCCTTCATTTCCGGAGCCTCCAACTCCTCCTCGTCCATCGGATCGAGAAGCCGCCTCCATGATTCGACGGTGGCCACATAGTTTTCCCGTGACACGCCATCCCCCTTTCCTGAAGCTGTCTTGATGCGCGGGGAAATGATCCCCTGGAGATCCGGGCCGGTCAACCGAGGCTCGTCGAGAGATCCTCCTGCGGCGCCCTTGCCTCCTTGTTTTCCTCTCCCGTGGAGTCCGGCAGCTCGTCCTCGACCCGGCGCATCGGCCGGTAGCGGTGGGCCACGTTGACGAGGAGGAGGAGCCAGATCCCGAGCAGGAGGACCATGAGCGCGATGCCGCGGCCCTGGCCCGTGCCGATCACGGCGCCGACGCTGGCGGCCAGCGCTCCGCCCGGAGCCATGGCGGGCTCGAAGACGTGGTCGGCCAGGGGGCCGGCTATCAGGTAGGCCAGCGGCAGCGTGGAGGTGACCACCATCCGGCGCAGGGAGAAGACTCTCCCCTGGATGCCCGGGGCCACCTTGCTCTGCCAGATCGCCTGGCTGCTGCCGAAGATGACGCTGGAGCAGAAGAAGAACAGGAAGCCGGCACCGGCGATCAGCAGCGCGCTCGCCTCCAGGCCGGCCAGGAGCAGGATCAGGCCCTGGAGCGTCTGGAAGACGTAGATGCCCAGCACCCTCCTCTTTGGCCCGCCCCAGACGCTCATCGTCAGCCCTCCCACCAGGAAGCCGATGCTCGCCACGGACAGCACCTGGCCCAGCACCTGGGCGGACGTGAAGCTCAGCACCAGGGGCCTGAACAGCACCTGCACCATGGCCATCGCGAAGTTGGCGCCCGCGAACAGGAGGAGAAGGGCGAGCAGGCCGGAGCGCTCCCGCAGGTAGGTCCAGCTCTCGGCGATCTCGGACCACATCGTGCCCTCGCGCTTCCGGCTTTCCACCGCCGGGGGCGCAGGGATGCGCACCACGAGCAGGGTCAGCACCGCGAACACGAAGGTCGAGACGTCGATCAGGATCACGCCCACGAGGCCGATGCGGTCCATCAGCAGGCCGGCGACCGTGGGCGCCAGGATCATGGTCAGGGCTTCCCCGAGCTGGGTCATGCCGCTGGTGCGGCCGTACTGGCTTTTGGGGACGAGCAGCGTGATGGAGGCGGCGAAGGCCGGCCACTGGACCGCCCGGAAGATGGAGCTGAGCCCCAGGAGCACGTAGAGGTGCCAGACCTCCAGCCGGTTCAGCCAGAGCAGGAGCACGATGCCCAGCGTGCAGAGCACGGCGGCCGTGTCGCTCGCCAGCATCAGGAGGCGGCGGTCCCAGCGGTCGACCAGCACGCCCGCGACCGGCGCGAGCACGACGCCGGGCAGGCTGGTGAACAGGAACATGAGCGCGAACCGGGTGACCGAGCCCGTGCTCTGGTAGACCCAGACGGCCAGCGCGAACCCGGTCAGCCCGGAGCCCATCACGGAGACGAGCTGGCCGAACCAGAGAATGGAAAATTGCTTCATTGATCCCGTTCCCCCTCTCCCCTGCCCTCTCCCCCGTGCCGGGGGAGAGGGGGTAGGAGTCCGGGGTGAGATCGAGGGCTCAATCCTTCGCCTCGGCGACCTCGCGGGCGGCCCGGTTGCCGGACTCCAGGGCGCCTTCCAGCGTGCGGGCGAGCACGGAGGTGTGCTCGCCCGCGAAGTGGAGGCGCCCCTCGGACCGGGCCAGCTCGGGCAGCCAGCCGGTGAGCTGGCCCGGCTTCCACCAGGCATAGCCGCCGCCGACCCAGGGGTCCTCGTGCCAGCTTATGGACACTCCCCCCTCGACCTGGTCGCGGATGCCGGGGTGCAGCTTCTCGAGGTTCTCGACCGCGAAGGCGACCTGGGCATCCTGGTCCATCGCGCCCACGCGCTCGGCCTCGGGTCCCTTCATGTGGCATTCGAGGATGCCGCGCGTCTGGTCCTCGGCGCGGATGAACGGTTGCTCGGTCACGAGCTGGATCGGCAGGTCGGTCCCTGAAAGACCCCCGAAGCCCTTCTCCACCCAGTACCGGCGGCGGGTCTGGATGAACACCCGGGTCACCGGCAGGTACTCGAGCTTCGCAACGGCCTCGTGCTTGGCGGGCGAGAGGCGGGGCGTGACCTCGATCCGGCGCAGCGCCGGGACCGGCACGGCGCAGACCAGCCGGTCCGCTTCCAGGGTTTTCTCCTGGTCCCCCTGCTTCACGGTCACAGTTACCTTGCCGGGCTCCTGGCGGATGCTCCGGACCGGCGCGCCGTACCAGATGCGCTCGCGCAGGACGCGGGCGAAGGCGTTCGGCAGGCGGTCCGCGCCCCCTTCGAGGAAGCGCGCGGCCACGATGCCGCCGGCCTGGAACAGGGCGAGGTCCGAGACCAGCCGGTGGAGGGCGGAGACCTCGGACCAGCCGTAGCCGAAGGGCGTGTTGACGGACAGCAGGTGGACGGCCCCTTCCGAGGCCCCCAGGCCCTTCAGGTACTCCGCCAGGGTCACCTTGTCGAGCGCGGCGAAGCGTTCGACCGGCCACGCGGGGTCGGCTGGATCGCCGAACTCCTTTCCGATGGAGCCGAGGTACTTCTGGAACAGGGCGCCCACGGTGAGGCTCTTCTCTTCGGGCCCGAGCTCGAGCGGCCAGTCGGTCGGCTGGCCGGCCTGGATCTCGACGCGCCGGCCCCGCAGGTGCTCGACCATCTTGAGGGGCCTGGCTGAAGGCTTCGGCGAGACCACGGGGATGTCGAACGTCTTGGCGTAGCGCAGGAGGTGGCGGTAGTTGTCGCCGAAGCTGGTCGCTCCGGCCTCGGCGAAGAGGCCGTCGGAGAAGGGCTCGCGCAGGGTCCAGACGCGGCCGCCGGGGCGGCGCGAGGCTTCGAGCACGGTGACGTCGTGGCCGAGTTGGACCAGCTCCCAGGCCGCGGCGAGCCCGGCCAGGCCCGCGCCGATCACGATCACCTTCCGCGGCGGACCAGCCTGGGAGAACGCCAGGCGCGGGAGGAGGGCGGCGGCGGGCACGGTCAGCGCGGCGTGGCGCAGGAAGTCGCGACGAGTCAAGGTCATTCCGTCGGTCATGGCGCCGTCCCCAGAGTAGTGAAGAAGGTGTCGGGCACGCCGTTGCGGCCGTCGGTCCAGACCAGGAAGACCCGGTCCCGGAGCGGGAAGATCCCCATGTAGTCGCCGTAGTTCGGGAAGAGGAAGCCGGCGATGTCGAACTGCGAGGCGCACCAGTCGCTGGTCTGAGAGGTGACGCGGACCCGCGGGCCGAACCTCGGGTCGCCGCCGGGAGCGGACCGCACCCACCAGAGGTCGACGAAGGAGCGGTTCGGGCTCCTGCGGATGTTGTTGGAACCGAGCGGAGTGCCGCACTCGACGTCGCGGGGGTCGGCCGTGAGCTGCTTCTCGCGGCTCTCGAAATAGACCACGTCCACGGTGCCGTCCGGGAGGATGCTCACGGTCGGGAAGAAGCGCTTGACCCCGGCCCAGGGTACGGGATCGCCGAGGGGCACCGGCCCCTGCCAGGTCTGCCCGCGGTCGTCGGACCAGGTCATCCAGACCTGCGAGGAGACCTGGCTGTAGGCCTTGGAGGAGAGGATGTCGTTGTCGCAGACCACCTCCTCCGCGGCCGAGGCGTAGACGTAGTAGATCCGGCCGCGGTGCGGACCGCTCCGGGCGACCGCGAACCGGGGGGTGTCGTTCATGGCGTCCTTGCTGAACCCGGCGGGCGCGTTCTCTCCCAGCGAGTTGACGGTCGCCACGACGCGCCGGTAGCTGAAGGTGCGGCCGCCGTCGAGCGAGCGCGAGAAGGCCACGGAGTTGGTGGGCGGGCTCGTCTGCCGGAGGGCCGCCAGGTCGGTGAAGAACTCCAGGCCGAACTGCCAGGCCACGTAGATCTCACCCTTGGGCCCGAGGGAGATGCTGGGGGTGAACTGGAACTGGCCCCAGGTGCCGCAGAGGGGGTCCTTGGGATCGGTGGTCTCGAGGTTCGTGTCGCGGGAGACCAGCACCGGCTCGGACCAGGTGTCGCCGCCGTCCTCGCTGCGCATCAGCTCGATGGTGCCCCCCGAGGTCCCGCGCCGACCGCAGATCCCCCGCAGGTTGGTCACGGCGATGTAGACCCTGCCGCTGCCGTCCTTGGCCGCGGCCACGCTCGGCCCGCGCCAGAAGTCCTCGTCGCGGGCCGGGCCGAAGTAGCGCACGTCCTTCCAGACGAAGCGGCCGTTCTCGAAGCGGCCGCGGTGGAGCAGGATGCCCTTCTGGCCCGCGAAATTGGAGGCGTTGTCCGGCAGGCGCGCCCGGGTGACGAGGTAGAAGGTCTCGTCGTCGCCCTTCCCTCCCCGGTCGAGCCAGGCGTGCCCGCCGGTCAGGGCGGTTTCGATCGGCGGCGGAGCGCCCAGGTCGGTCCAGGTCCGGCCGCCGTCGATGGAGACGCCGGCGCCGGTGAGGCCGTGCGGGTCCTGCTGCGGGCAGGGCCGGTTGAACGGCGGACCGCAGGTGCCCTGGACGTCGTCCCAGGCGGCCACGATCCGCAGGCCGTCCTCGCTCGCCGCCACCGCGTTGCCCATGCGGCCGTACTGCCCAACCTGCGGCTCGTTGACCCGGACGTTGGGACCGACCCGCTGTTCGCCGAAGAGAGGCAGGGCGGCGAGCAGCGCAAAGACCCAGAGAAAGCGCCTCACCGTCCCACCTCCTGGAGATCCGCCGTCATCCCCTCGCTCACGACTTTCCCGTCGCGCAGCCGGATCACCCGCCGGGCGCTCTCCGCGTCCGTGGGCGAGTGGGTCACCATGACCACGGCCGTGCCGTCCGCGTTGAGCTGGCGCAGCAGTTCCAGGACCTCGGCGCCCCGGACCGAGTCCAGGTTGCCGGTCGGCTCGTCGGCGAGGAGGAGCTGCGGCCGGATCACCATGGCCCGGGCGATGGCCACACGCTGCTGCTGGCCTCCCGAGAGCTGGTGCGGCAGGGCGTCCTTGCGGTGCGCGATCCCCATCCGCTCCAGGATCTCCTCCACCCGCCGGTGCCGCTCCGCCGCGGGCAGCCGCAGGAAGGACAGCGGCAGCTCCACGTTCTTGAAGACCGTGAGGTCGTCGATCAGGTTGAAGCTCTGGAAGACGAAGCCGATGTTCGCCTTGCGCAGCTCGGCGCGGCGGCGCTCGGGCCAGCCCGACACGTCTTTGTCCAGGAAAAAGTACTGGCCTTCCGTGGGATTTTCGATCAGGCCGAGGACGTTGAGCAGGGTCGACTTGCCGCAGCCGGAGGGACCCATGATGGCCACGAGCTCACCCTTGCCGATTTCGAGGCTCACCCCGTCCAGCGCGGCCGTCTCGACCGTCTTCGTGCGATAGACCTTCTTCAGGCCGACTGTCTTGATCATGGTTTGCCTCGCCAATAGTTATCAGTGCGTCAGGACCAGCTCTTCCGCGCCTTCCAGGTGGTCGTAGGTGGAGGTGATCACCCGGTCGCCCGGCGCGAGCCCGGAGAGAACCTCGTGGACTTCGGGGTTCTGGCGGCCGAGGCGGACCTGGCGCTGGACCGCGGTGCCGCCCTCCTCGTCCACCAGCCAGACCCAGTGCCCTCCGGTGGTCCGGAAGAACGCGCCGCGGTCCAGCAGCACGGCCTCGGACGGCTGGCCCAGATTGCGCCGCCCCTCCCCCGGAAGGAGGACGTACTCCTGGAAGGTGCCGCGACGGACCGTGGCGATGAGCAGCTTGTCCCGCTCCACGCGCAGCCTTGGCGTGCTCAGATAAAAGAGCAGCGCCGCGACGCAGGCGGCAAATGCCATGACGAGGAGCACGATCGAGAGTCGTCTCCTTGTCCAGGTTTTTGTTTCAATCCGGCGATCCATATTTTAATAATGTTCTTTCGCTGATCAGTGGGAGGGAAATCTTAATGGACCGCAATTCGTTTGGACAAGCACTCTACTCTGATGTAGCCTGTTGGGCTCGCACGGAAGTCCGGCAGCGAGTTAACAAACCTTGAAGAGTTGATGATGATTGAACAAAAAGCACCCTCGTGCCTCGTGGAGGTACTGCGCAGCCGGGCCGTGGCGGACCCTGGACGGCGGGCCTATACCTTCCTCGCCGACGGGGAGGCGGACGCACTGCCCTTGAGCTATGGCGAGCTCGACCTGCGTGCCCGCGCCGTGGCGGTGCGGCTGCAGGCGTCCGGCCTGCGGGGCGAGCGGGTGCTGCTCCTCTTCCCTCCCGGCCTGGAGTACGCGGCGGCGTTCCTCGGCTGCCTGTACGCCGGAGCCGTGGCGGTGCCGGCCTACCCGCCCACAGGGAGCCGGGGCGTGCCGCGCCTGCAGGCGATCCTCGCGGACTGCGCGCCCGGCGCCGTGCTCACCACGGCCGCGCTCCTCCCGGCGGTCGAGCGCCTGCAGGCCGGCGTGCCCTGCCTCGGCGCCGACGGCATCGAGAGCGCCGAAGCGGACGGGTGGCAGGACCCCGGCCTGGCGGCAGACAGCCTGGCGTTCCTCCAGTACACCTCGGGCTCGACGAGCACGCCCAAGGGCGTGATGGTCTCCCACGGCAACCTCGTGGCGAACGAGGGGATGATCCAGGAGGCGTTCCGCACCGGGGAGGCCTCGACCGTGGTGAGCTGGCTGCCGCTCTACCACGACATGGGGCTGATCGGCGGGCTGCTGCACCCGCTCTGGGTGGGAGCGCACTGCGTCCTGCTCTCGCCGCTCCACTTCCTGCAGCGCCCTCTGCGCTGGCTGCAGGCGATCTCGCGCTCCGGCGCGAGCGTGAGCGGCGGCCCCAACTTCGCCTACGAGCTGTGCGTCCGCAAGGTCTCTCCCGAAGAGGCGGCGGGCCTGGACCTCAGCGGCTGGCAGGTGGCGTTCAACGGCGCCGAGCCGGTGCGCGCCGAGGCCCTGGAGCGCTTCGCCGCGAAATTCGCCGGCTCCGGCTTCCGCAGCTCCGCCTTCTTCCCCTGCTATGGCCTCGCCGAGGCCACCCTGCTGGTATCCGGCGGCCGGACGCTCGGGGAGGTGGAGGTCTTCGCGGAGGACGAGCGGCAGCACGTGAGCTGCGGCGGCGTGCCCGCCGGGCTCGACGTGCGGGTGGTCGATCCGGAGACGTTGCAGGAGTGTTCCGGCACGGTCGGCGAGGTCTGGGTCGCGGGACCCTCCGTGGCGCAGGGCTACTGGAACCGTCCCGAGGCCACGGCCGAGACGTTCGGCGCCCGGCTCGAAGGCCGGGGACCGTACCTGCGGTATCTGCGGACAGGGGACCTGGGTTTCGCGCGCGGCGGCGAGCTGTACATCGCCGGCCGGATCAAGGACCTGATCGTGATCCGCGGGCGCAACCTCTATCCCCAGGACGTGGAGTGGACGGTCGAGCGGAGCCATCCGGCCGTCCGCCCCGGCTGCGGCGCGGCTTTTTCGGTGGACATGGACGGCGAGGAGCGCCTCGTCGTGGTCCAGGAGGTGGATATCCGCCGACTCCGCAAGACCGCCGATCTCCACGAGGTGGCGGCGGCGGTCCGCCAGGCGGTCGCGGAGGAGCACGAGGCCCAGGTGGCCGCGCTCGTCCTGGTCAAGCCGGGCGGCGTGCCCAAGACCACGAGCGGCAAGATCCAGCGCCGCGCCTGCCGGGAGCTGTTCCTGACCGGCGGGCTGTCCCCACTGGGCGAGTGGCGGCCCGGCGAGGAGCCTGAGAGCGAGAGCCGCCCGCGGGTGGCGCCGCGGACTCCCACGGAGGAGCGCCTGGCCCGGGCCTGGGAGGAGGTGCTCGGCCTCGCCTCCGGCACCGTGGGCGCGGACGCCAACTTCTTCGCCCTGGGCGGCGACTCGCTGCGCGGCACCCAGCTCCTGGCCCGGCTCCAGGAAGCCGCGGGCGTCGAGGTCCCCCTGGAGGAGCTGTTCGCGGCTCCCACGCTCGCCGACCTGGCCGCGCGGCTCGACGCCGCAACGGCTCCGGGCGCCGGGGAGCCCATCGGGAGCACGGACCGGAGCGGGCCCCTTCCCCTGACCTCTCCCCAGCGGCGGCTCTGGTTCCTCGACCAGGTCGAGCCGGGCAATCCCGCGTACAACCTCGGCATCACGGTGGAGCTCGCGGGTCCCCTACATCCCATGGCGCTCGGACGCGCCCTGTCGGAGGTCGTCCGCCGCCACGAGGCGCTCCGCACCGCCTTCCGGGTGGTGGACGACGCGCCCGCGCAGATCGTCCAGCCCTTTCATCCCGTGGAGCTGCCCCTGGTGGACGCCTCAGCTCAAGCCTCCGAAGAGCTGGGCCGGGAGCTCGCGCGCCAGCCGTTCGACCTGGCGGGCGGGCTCCTCCTGCGCGCCTGCCTGGTCCGCCTCGCTCCGGAGAGGCACGAGCTGCACCTGGCCGTCCACCACATCGTGTCGGACGGCTGGTCGTTCGGCGTGCTGCTGCGCGAGGTCGCGCTGCTTTACCAGGGGACCGAGCTGCCCGCGCTGCCAATCCAGTTCGGCGACTACGCCCGCTGGCTGGAGCAGCGGCTGGCGGACGATGGCGGCGATACCCTGGCGCCGCGGATCGGGATCTGGAAGCAGCGCCTCGGCGGCAGCCTGCCGGTCCTGGACCTCCCCTCCGACCGGCCGCGTCCGCCGGTTCCGAGCTACCGCGGCGGCCATGTGACCCGCGTCCTGCCCACCGCTCTCGCAGGGGGGCTGCGGGGCCTCGCGGGCACGCGCGGGGCCAGCCTCTTCATGGGGCTCCTCGCCGGGTTCCAGGCGCTTCTCGGCCGCATCACCACGCAGGACGACGTGATCGTAGGCACGGCCGTGGCCAACCGCGACCGGGTGGAGCTGGAGGGGCTCGTCGGCTTCTTCGTCAACACCCTCGCCCTGCGCACCGACCTGTCCGGCGACCCCGCGTTCGAGGAGCTGCTCGGGCGGGTCCGGGGCACGGTCCTGGAAGCCCTGGCCGGCCGCGAGGTACCGTTCGAGCGCCTGGTCGACGAGCTGCAGGTGCGGCGCGACCTGTCGGTCACGCCCATCGTGCAGGTCATGCTGGTCCTCCAGAACGAGCCCCTGCACGTGCCGCCGGTCTCCGGGCTGGCGCTGCGCGGCCGGGAGATCGACAACGGAACGGCCCGGTTCGATCTCGCGGTGTCGCTGCTCGAGACCGGGGAGGGGCTCGCCGCGACCTTTAAATACAGCCGCGACCGGTTCGATGCCGCGAGCGTCGAGCGCATGGCCGGATGGCTCGAGACCCTTCTGAGGGGGGCGGTCACCGAGCCCGCGCAACGCCTCAGCGGGTTGCCCCTGCTCACCGCGCAGGAGATCCAGCAGGCCGTCGTGGACTGGAACGCCACGGACGTGCCCGAGTTGGCGGAGGCCGGGTGCCTGCACGAGCTGATCGAGGCGCAGGCCGACCGCACGCCGGACGCGGTGGCGGTCATCTGCGAAGGCGAGTCGCTCACCTATCGGGAGCTCGAACGCCGGGCCAACCAGCTCGCGCGCCACCTGATGAAGCTGGGAGTCGCCCCCGACGTCCTGGTGGGCGTGGCGGCCGAGCGCTCCACGGAGCTGATGGTGGGACTCCTGGGCGTGCTCAAGGCGGGCGGAGCGTACGTGCCTCTCGATCCCTCCTACCCGGCGGACCGGCTCGCCTTCATGGTGGAGGACGCGCGCGTCCCCGTGCTCCTGACCCAGGACCGGCTCCTCGGCAGCGTGCCCTCGGGCCGCGCCAGGGTGATCTGCCTCGACACGGGCTGGGAGGCCGTCGCCGCCGAGAGCGACTCCCGGCCCCGGGTCGACGTGTCGCCGGACAACCTGGCCTACGGCATCTACACTTCCGGCTCGACCGGGCGTCCCAAGGGCGCGGTCAACACCCACCGGGGCATCGTCAACCGCCTGCTCTGGATGCAGTCCGAGTACGGCCTGGTGCCGGGCGAAGGGGTGCTCCAGAAGACGCCGGCGAGCTTCGACGTCTCGGTCTGGGAGCTCTTCTGGCCGCTGCTGGCCGGAGCGCGGGTGGTCTTCGCCCGCCCCGGCGGCCACCAGGACAGCGCCTACCTGGCCGGCCTGATCCAGCGGGAGCGGATCACCACCCTGCATTTCGTCCCCTCCATGCTCCAGGTCTTCCTGGAGGAGCCGCACCTGCGGGACTGCACCAGCCTGCTGCGGGTGATCACCAGCGGAGAGGCGCTGCCGCGGGAGCTGGAGGAGCGGTTCGGCGATCTCTTCTCCGCCGAGCTCCACAACCTGTACGGTCCGACCGAGGCCGCGGTCGATGTAACTGCCTGGCCCTGCCTGCGGGAGCCCGGGGCGCGGACCACGCCCATCGGCCGGCCGATCTCGAACCTCCGCATCCACCTGCTCGACCCCGGGAACCAGCCCGTGCCCGTGGGAGTGCCGGGCCACCTGCACATCGGCGGCGCGGGGCTCGCCCGCGGCTATCTGCGGCGGCCGGAGCTGACGGCCGAGCGCTTCGTCCCCGATCCCTTCTCCGGATGGACCTCCCCCGGGGGGAGCCGGCTGTATGCCACCGGCGACCTGGCGCGGCGGCGGCCCGACGGCGTGATCGAGTTCCTCGGCCGCATCGACCATCAAGTGAAAATCCGCGGCTTCCGGATCGAGCTGGGCGAGATCGAGAACGCCCTCAACGCCCATCCGTCGGTGCGCGAGTCCGTGGTGCTCGCCCGCAAGGACGGCAGCGGCGGGGCGCGACTGGTCGCCTACGTGGTGGGGCGCGGCGGCGAGAGTCCGGATGTGGAGGCCCTGCGCGGGTCGCTGGCCAGCCAGCTCCCCGAGTACATGGTGCCGCCGGTCTTCGTCGTGCTCCCGGCCTTCCCCCTGAACCCGAGCGGCAAGGTGGACCGCAAGGCCCTGCCCGCGCCCGAGGAGCACCGCCCCGAGGAGACCCCGTGGATCGCGCCACGCACCCCCGTCGAGGAGCGGCTGGCCGCGATCTGGCGCGAGCTGCTGGGCGTCGAGAAGGTAGGCGTGCTCGACGACTTCTTCGCCCTGGGCGGCGACTCCATCCAGGGCGCCCTGTTCGTGAACCGGTTGCAGCGCGAGCTGAGCGCCATCCTCTACGTGATGTCGCTCTTCGACGCCCCGACCGTGGGACAGTACGCGGCCTACCTGGAAGGGAGCTACCGGGACGCCCTGGTCGCCGCCGGCTGGATTGGGGCCGGGAGCCGCGTGAGCGCGGGGGAAACGGCGGCGGACGAGGGCGCCGAGACCGAGGCGCTCTCGCGCTACCTCGCCACGCGGTTCTCCCATGCCGGTGCCCGCCGCGGAACCACGGAGCCACGGAACCCTCCGGCGGTCTTCCTCCTCTCGCCGTTCCGCTCGGGATCGACCCTGCTGCGCGTGATGCTGGCGGGTCATCCGAGGCTCTTCGCGCCGCCGGAGCTGGAGCTGCTCGGCTTCGAGACCCTGGGCGAGCGGCGGCGGGCGTTCTCGGGGCGGGACAGCTTCTCCCGCGAGGGGTTGCTGCGCGCCGTGATGGAGCTGCGGGAGCTCGATGCCGAGGAGGCCGCAGCCCTGATGGAGGAGGCCGAAAAGGCCGGCGAGCCCACGCCCGCCTTCTACCGCCGGCTCCAGGAGTGGACCGGCGAGCGAATGCTGGTGGACAAGACGCCGCGCTACGCCCTGGATCTCCCGACCCTGCGGCGGGCCGAGGACTGGTTCGAGGAGCCCCTCTACGTCCACCTGGTCCGGCATCCGGTCGCCACGCTCCAGTCCTACCTGGAAGCCCGGATGCACGAGGTCTATCACTTCCCCCTGCCTCCGCGGCGTCAGGCGGAGCTGGTCTGGCGCCGGAGCCACGGCAACATCCTGGAGCACCTGGGCGGAGTGCCCGCCCGGCGGCAGCACCGGCTCCTGTTCGAGGAGATGGTGCGCGATCCGCGCAAGGCCATGGAGGAGCTCTGCGCCTTCCTGGGGATCGGCTTCCATCCGGCCATGCTCTCCCCTTACGAGGGGAAGCGGATGACCGACGGCCTGCACGGCGCCGGCCGCATGATGGGCGATCCCAAGTTCCACCAGCACCGGGGGATCGACGCCGCCGCCGCGGACCGCTGGAAGGACGCGCCCGAAGCGGCCTGGCTCGGCGAGCCCACCTGGGCCCTGGCCGGACGGCTGGCTTATGAGCGGCCGGCCGGAGTGGGTCCGCGGCCGCTCGACCGGCCGCACGCGGGCGAGATCGACCTGCCCCTCTCCTTCGGCCAGCAGCGGATCTGGTTCCTCGACCGCCTGGAGCCCGGGAGCAGCGCCTACAACATGCCCGCGGCCGTGCGGCTCACGGGGCGGCTCGACGTGGACGCGCTGGCGCGGGCCTGCGCCGGGATCGAGCGCCGTCACGAGGTGCTGCGCACGGTATTCCCGTCCGTCTCCGGCAAAGCGCTCCAGGTCATCCGGGAGCCCCGGACCGAGCTCATCGCGGTGGAAGACGTTCCGGGCTGGGAAGAGGCTCTGCGGCTTGCCGCGGAGGAAGCCGAGAGGCCGTTCGACCTGGGCCAGGGGCCGCTCTGGCGCGTGCGGCTGCTGCGGCTCGCCGCGGACGAGCACGTCCTCCTGGTCAACCTGCACCACATCGTCTCCGACGGCTGGTCCGTGGGCCTCCTGACCCGCGAGCTGGCGGCACTCTACGAAGCTTTCAGCCGGGGGCTCCCCTCTCCCCTGCCCGATCTGCCCCTCCAGTACGCCGACTTCGCGGCCTGGCAGCGCAGCCGCATCTCCGGCCCGGTGCTGGAGGAGCTCCTCCGCTACTGGAAGGAGCGGCTGGCCGGGCCTCTGCCGGTGCTGGAGCTTCCGCTCGACCGGCCGCGGACGGTGGTCGAGACCCACCACGGCGCGAGGGTCCCCCTGCGGGTGCCCGCCGCTGCCGTGGCGCGGCTCAAGGAGCTGGCCCAGGCCCGGGGAGCGACCCTGTTCATGACTCTGGCGGCCGCGCTCAATGCCCTCCTCCACCGCTACAGCGGCCTGGAGGACATCCTGATCGGGACTCCCGTGGCGGGCCGCAACCGCGCCGAGCTCGAGGACCTGATCGGCCTGTTCGTGAACACTCTCGTGCTGCGCACCGACCTCGCGGGCGATCCCGATTTCGGGACGCTCCTGGGCCGGGTGCGGCAGGCGGCGCTCGGCGCGGCCCGCCACGAGGAGCTGCCGTTCGAGAAGCTCGTCGAGGAGCTGCAGGTGGAACGCTCCCTGGGCCGTTCGCCGCTCTTCGCGGTCATGCTGGCCCTGCAGAACGCTCCGCCCGCGCCGCTGACCCTGCCCGGGCTGGATCTCGAGCGCCTGGACGTGTCCACCCCGACCGCCAAGTTCGAGCTGACCTTCGACCTGGCCGAGCAGCCGGACGGCGGGCTCGCCGGATCGCTCGAGTACAACACCGGCCTGTTCGACCCCTCCACCGCGAAGCGCCTGGCCCGCCACTTCGTCAACGTCGCCGCCGGAGCGGCCGCCGGTGCGCGGCTCTCCGATCTGCGGGTCCTTTCGGACGCCGAGCGGCACGAGCTAGTCGTGAACCTCAACGACTCGGACTTCCCCTTCCCCTCGGACCTGCTCGCCCACGAGCTGTTCGAGGCGACTGCCCGGAGGTTGCCGGACAGTGTGGCAATTTCCGCGGAGGGCAGGAGCCTCACCTACCGCGAGCTGGCGGAGAGGTCCGACCGCCTGGCCCGGCGCCTGGTGCGCCTGGGCGTGGGGCCGGACGTCCTGGTCGGGCTCTGTGCCGAGCGCTCCCTTCTCCTCCTGGTGGGCCTCCTCGCCGTGCTCAAGGCGGGCGGCGCGTACGTGCCCCTGGATCCGGCCAACCCGCCGGAGAGGCTGGGGCACATCCTGGCCGATGCCGCGGCCCCGGTGCTGATCACCGAGCCGGCTCTCCTGGACGTCCTCCCCGCGCACGGGGCGCGGATCGTCCTGCTCGGTGAGGAAGGTGATGAAGAAGAGGACGTCCGCGTCCCCCTGCCTCGCGCCTTTCCCGACTGCCTGGCCTACGTCATCTACACCTCGGGCTCCACGGGCCGGCCCAAGGGGGTCGAGGTCCGCCACCGGTCGGTCGTCAACTTCCTCTCCTCCACGCCGGGATACCCGGGGCTGGGGGAAGGCGACGTGATCATTGCGGCGACCACGCTCTCTTTCGACATCGCGGTCACCGAGCTGCTGCTCCCCCTGGCGGTTGGAGCGCGGATCGAGCTGGTGCGCCGCGAGGTTGCCGGCGACGCCGCGCTCCTGGGGACAGCCATGGAGGCTTGCGGCGCGACCTGCCTGCAGGCGACACCCTCCACCTGGAACCTGCTGCTCGACGGCGGCTGGCCGGGCCGGCCCTGCCTCAAGGCCCTGTGCGGCGGCGAGGCGCTCTCCCGCTCGCTGGCGGACCGCCTCCTGCCCGTCGTCGACTCGCTCTGGAACTTCTACGGCCCCACCGAAACCACGGTCTGGTCCTCCCTGCATGTCTTGCAGGCCGGCGACCGCCCGGTGCCGGTGGGCCTTCCCATGGCCAACCAGGTGATCCACCTGCTCGGGCTGCACAGGGAGGTGGTCCCGCCGGGCGCGCCGGGCGAGCTGTGCATCGGCGGCGAGGGCCTCGCCCGCGGCTATCGCGGCCGGCCCGACCTGACGGCGGAGCGCTTCGTGCCCGACCCGTTCGGACTCCCCGGCTCCCGCCTCTACCGTACCGGCGACATGGCGCGCCGGCTGCCGAACGGCGAGGTGGAGTACCTGGGCCGGTTCGACCATCAGGTCAAGATCCGCGGCTTCCGCATCGAGATCGGAGAGATCGAGGCGGCCCTGCTCGCGCACCCGGCGGTGCGGCAGTGCGTGGTGGTGGCGGCGGGGTCCCTCTCGGACCGCCGGCTGATCGCCTACGTGGTCCGCGAGGGGAGCCTCGGCTGGGACGAGCTGCGGAGCGCCCTGCGGGACAAGCTGCCGATCTACATGGTCCCCTCGGCGGTGGTCTTCCTGGAGCGGCTGCCCCTGCTGTCCAGCGGCAAGATCGACCGCAGGAGCCTGCCCGAGCCGGGCCGCGACCGCCCCGAGCTCGCGGCCTCTTTCGTATCGCCGCAGAACGAGAAGGAGCGCGTCATCGCGCAGGTCTGGCAGGAGGTCCTCGGGCTCGACCGCGTGGGCATCCACGACAACTTCTTCGACCTGGGCGGGCACTCGATCCTCGCGGCCGAGGTGCATGGCAAGCTGCGCGAGCGCCTGCAGGCCGACTTCCCCCTGATCGAGCTGTTCCAGCACCCGACCGTCCATGCCCTGGCCGGACGGCTGGGCAAGGCAGAGGACACGGCCGAGCTGGCGGGTGTTCAGAGTATTCAGGAGATGGCCCGCCGCGAGCGGGAGGCCGCCCAGCGCCGGCGCAAGGCCCTCGCCCGGCAGCGGGGGATCTCATGACGGAGCCGAAGACCGAGCCGCAGGATCTGGACGCCTTCGACGACGAGCCGCTGGAGGAGGTCGCCGTTGTCGGGATGGCGGGGCGCTTCCCCGGCGCGCCGGACCTGGAGACGTTCTGGCGCAACCTCCGGGACGGCGTGGAGTCCATCTCGCGCTTCTCCGGCGAGGAGCTGCTCGCCGCCGGGGTGGAGCCCGAGGTGCTCGCGAACCCGCGCTACGTCCGCGCCCGCGGCGTGATCGCCGGCGCCGAGCTCTTCGACGCGCCGTTCTTCGGGCTCAGCCCGCGGGAGGCCGCGATCACCGATCCGCAGCAGCGGGTCTTCCTGGAGTGCGCCTGGGAAGCGCTCGAACAGGCCGGCATCGACCCCGAGACCCACGTCGGACGCATCGCCGTCTACGCCGGCCAGACGTTCAGCACCTACCTGGTGGTCAACCTGCTCTCGCACAGGCCTTCGCCGGACGAGAGCTGGCAGATGGTGATGGGCAACGACAAGGACACGCTGGCCACCCGCGTCTCCTACAAGCTGAACCTGCGAGGGCCAAGCCTGTCTGTCGGGACCGCCTGCTCGACGTCGCTGGTGACCGTCCACATGGCGCGCCAGGCCCTGCTCGACTACGAGTGTGACGTGGCGCTGGCGGGAGGCGTGGCGGTCCGCAGCCCGCAGACCACGGGCTACCTCTTCCAGGAGGAGGGGATACTGTCGCCGGACGGACACTGCCGGGCTTTCGACGCCAAGGGGCGGGGCACGGTGTTCAGCAGCGGCGCCGGGATCGTGGTCCTGAAGCGGCTCTCCGACGCCCTGGCGGACGGCGACACGGTGCGCGCCGTGCTCAAGGGCTCGGCGATCAACAACGACGGCGCCAACAAGATCGGCTTCACGGCCCCGAGCGTGGAGGGGCAGGCCGAGGTGATCGCCCGCGCCCTGGCCCTGGCCGGGGTCGATCCGGAGACCGTGAGCTACGTGGAGACCCACGGCACGGCCACGCCGCTGGGGGACCCCATTGAGATCACGGGCCTGACCAAGGCCTTCAAGGCCGCGGGAGCGACCCGCCGCGGCTTCTGCGCTCTGGGGTCGGTCAAGAGCAACATCGGCCATACCGACAGCGCCGCAGGCGTGGCCGGGCTCATCAAGACCGTGCTGGCGCTGGAGCACGGGGAGATCCCGCCGAGCCTCTGGATCGAGCGTCCGAACCCGCAGATCGACTTTGCGGCGAGCCCGTTCTTCGTCAATGACCGGCTCCGTCCCTGGGAGGCGGACGGAAACCCTCGCCGGGCGGGAGTGAGCTCGTTCGGCATCGGCGGCACCAACGCCCACGTGGTGGTGGAGGAGGCGCCCGCGCTTCCCGAGACCTCCCCGGCGGCGCGCCCCTGGCAGCTCCTGGTGCTCTCCGCCAAGACGCGGAGCGCGCTGGACAGGGCCACCGAGCGCTTGGCCGCGCACCTGCGAGAAAAAGAGCAGGAGCTGGCGGATGTCGCCTTTACGCTTCAGATGGGGCGCCGGGCTCTCCCCTGGCGGCGGGCCGTGGTCTGCCGCGACCGCGAGGACGCAGTGGAGGCGCTCTCCGGCCGCGACCGGCTGCTCGACGGCACGCCGCGGGACGGCAGCGCCAGCCTGGCGTTCCTCTTCCCCGGCCAGGGGAGCCAGCGCTCCGGCATGGGGAGGGAGCTGTACCTGACCGAGCCGCTCTTCCGCCGCGAGGTGGACCACATGGCCGCGATCCTGCGGCCCCACCTGGGCGGCGAGGACATCCGGGATCTGATCTTCCAGGATCCGGAAGGGCGGCTCGACCGCACCTCGGTCACCCAGCCGGCCCTGTTCGTGCTGGAAACGGCGCTGGCCCGGCTCTGGATGTCCTGGGGCGTGCAGCCCCAGGCGCTGCTCGGCCACAGCGTGGGCGAGTACGTGGCGGCCCATCTCTCCGGGACCCTGTCCCTGGAGGACGCGCTGGTCCTGGTCGCCGCCCGCGGCCGGCTCGTCGAGGAGCTGCCCGGCGGCGCCATGCTGGCCGTGCCGCTCCCCGAGGAGGAGGTCCTGCCCCTCCTGGGCACGCTCTCCCTCGCCGCGGTGAACGGACCTGCACAGTGCGTGGTGTCCGGCTCCGAGGAGGCGGTGGAGGCGCTGCGGGCCGAGATTGCGGCGCGGGGCGTCGAGGGGAAGCGCCTCGCCACCTCGCACGCCTTCCACTCCCGCCAGATGGAACCGGTCCTGGAGGCGTTCACGAAGCTGGTCCGGGGAGTGGTCCTGAACCCGCCGGAGATCCCGTGGGTCTCGAACGTCACCGGCCGCTGGATCACCGCAGAAGAGGCCACCGATCCCGCTTACTGGGTCCGGCACCTGCGCCAGACTGTGCGCTTCGCCGACGGGCTGGAGGCCCTGCTGGCCGAGCCGGGCCGCGTCCTGCTGGAGGTCGGTCCCGGCCGGGCGCTGACCCGCCTGGCCCGGAAGAGAGCGGGCGACAGAGTTGCCGTCCCCTCTCTCCCTCCCCCGGACGAAGGTCAGACGGAGCCGGTCTCCGTGCTCGCCGCCCTCGGCACGCTCTGGGCCGCGGGCCTCGCCGTGAATTGGAAGGCCTTTCACGACGGGGAACGCCGCCGCCGCGTGCCGCTCCCCACCTACCCGTTCGAGCGCCGCCGCCACTGGATCGAGCCGGCACGGAACGCCGCTCCGCATGGCCTCGTCTCCGTCGAAGAGGCCGCTCATGAGGAAGGGCCGGCGGCGCCGACCGCCGAGGCGGGCGAGGATCTGGCGTTCTCGGACGATCCTGTCATCGCGGGCATCGCCCGCGTCTGGAAGGAGGTCCTGGGCGTCGATCAGATCGGCCCGGGAGACCGCTTCTTCGATCTTGGCGGCGACTCGCTGATCGCCCTGCGCGTGGTGGCTCGCCTGCGGCAGGAGCTCTCCGTGGAGCTGCCGGTGCGGTCCCTGTTCGAGAAGGCCACCGTGCCCGCGCTGCGGGACGCGGTCCAGGAGGCGCTCGCCTCCGCAGAGCCCCCCATCCCCCCCCGTACAGGGAGGGGACCGGCTCCCCTGACGTTCCTGCAGCAGCAGCTCTGGTTCCTGGACCAGCTCGAGCCCGGGAACCCGGCCTACACGCTGGCCAGCCAGATGCGGCTCTCGGGCCGGCTCGATCACGCGCTCTTCGCCCGCGCCGTCCGCGAGGTGGTGGACCGCCACGAGATTCTGCGCACCGTGTTCCGGGCCGGGAGCGACGGACCCGTCCAGGAAGTGCTCCCGTCCATGGAGATCCCTGCGCAACGGGTCGACCTCACCGCCCTGCCGGCGGAGCGGCGCAAGGCCGAGTGGTCGCGCAGAGCCGCCGAGGCCGTGGACCGGCCGTTCGACCTGGCTCGGGGTCCGCTGCTGCGGATGATCCTGGCCCAGGTCGAGCGGGACGAGATCCTGCTGCTTCTGACCACTCATCACGTGATCGCGGACGGCTGGTCCCAGGGCGTTCTCGTGCGCGAGCTGGCAGCTCTCTACGAGGGCTCACCGCTGCCGGCGCTGCCCATCCAGTTCGCCGACTTCGCGGTCTGGCAGCGCGGACAGACCGAGACCATGGAGTCCGATCTCGCCTACTGGCGCCATCAGCTCGCGGACCCTCCCGCGGGCCTGGAGCTGCCCTCGGACCGGCCGCGGCCGGCGGTCCAGAGCTTCCGCGGATCGTCGGTCTCCGTGTCCGTGCCTCCGCGGGTCGCCCAGGCCCTGTCCGAGCTGGCGCGGAGCGAGGAGGCCACGCCCTTCATGGCCTTCCTGGCGGGCTTCCTCACCTTCCTTCTGCGCCACTCCGGGCAGTCCGACCTCCTGGTGGCGACCTCGGTGGCGGGCCGCAGCCGCAAGGAGCTGGAAGGGCTGTTCGGGCTGTTCATCAATACCCTGGTGCTGCGCGGCGATCTTTCGGGTAATGCGTCGGGTAATGCGTCGGGTAATGCGCCGGGCGATCCGGATTTTCGCGAGCTGCTGCGCCGGGTGAGGCGCTCTTCCCTGGAGGCGTTCGGGCACCAGCTCGCACCGTTCGAGCGCATCCTGGAGGCGGTCCGGCCGGACCGGGACCTGGGGCGCAACCCGCTCTTCCAGGTCATGTTCCTGTTCCACAACCTCCCGCCCGTGCCGGAGGTCTCCGCGGCCGGCCTCTCCTTCCGCCCGGAGGAGATGGAGAGCCGGGCCTCGATGTTCGACCTCACGCTCTCGCTGACGGAGCGGGGCGGCGGGGTGACCGGCTCTCTCCAGTACAGCTCGGACCTCTTCGACCGGCCCACGGTCCAGCGCTTGGCCGCTCGTTACAGCGTCCTCCTGGAGGCGGCTGTCGAGGACCCCGGCCGCCCTCTTTCGGAGCTGCCGCTCCTCCTCCCGATGGAGCGGCGGCAGGTGCTGGCGGAGTGGAACGACACGGCGACCACCTATCCCACGGGCGTCTGCCTGCACGAGCTGATCGCCGCGCAGGCGGAGAGGATTCCCGATGCGGTGGCGGCCGCCTTCGAGGGGGAATCTCTGACCTATCGCGAGCTGGTGGACAGCGCCCGCCGGCTCGCCCGGCACCTGGTCCGGCTGGGCGTCGAGCCGGGCGGCCGGGTGGGCGTGCTCCTGGAGCGTTCGCTGGAGATGGTCGTGGGGCTCCTGGGAACCATGGAGGCGGGAGCGGCCTACGTGCCGCTCGATCCCACACTCCCGCCGGAACGCCTGGCCGTTCTGATCGAGAGCGCCGGCATCTCCGTGGTTCTCGCCCAGGAGAAGCATGCCGGTCTGCTGCCGGGGAGGGGTGAGCAAGCCGTCCTGCTCGACCATCCCGACCCTCTCCCGGAAGAGGGGATGGCAGAGGGGGGACAGGGGGACGAGGGACTGGCTTACGTTCTCTTCACCTCCGGCTCCACGGGCACGCCCAAGGGCGTGATGATCCCCCACCGCGGCATCGTCAACCGGCTGCTCTGGATGCAGGAGGCCTACGGTTTGACGCCGGAGGACCGGGTGCTGCAGAAGACCCCGTTCTCCTTCGACGTCTCCGTCTGGGAATTCTTCTGGCCCCTGATCGCCGGGGCGCGCCTGGTCTTCGCCCGGCCCGAGGGGCACAAAGATCCGGTCTACCTGGCGGAGCTGATCGCCCGCGAGGGGATCACTACCCTCCACTTCGTGCCGTCCATGCTCCAGGCCTTCCTGGAGGGGGCGCCGGGCCTCAAGTCCCTGACCTCGCTGCGGCGGGTGATGGCGAGCGGCGAGGCGCTGCCGGTGGAGCTGGTCCGCCGGTTCTTCACGCGGCTGGGGCACGCCGAGCTGCACAACCTCTACGGTCCGACCGAGGCGTCGGTGGACGTGAGCTTCTGGCCCTGCGTGCCCGAGCCGCCGCGCTCGATCGTGCCCATCGGCCGGCCCATCGCCAACCTCCGCCTGCACGTGGCGGACCGCGGCCTGCACGCGCAGGCCATCGGCATCCCTGGCGAGCTGCTCCTGGGCGGCATGGGCCTGGCCCGCGGCTACCTGGCGCGGCCGGACCTGACCGCGGCGGCGTTCGTCCCGGACCCCTTTGGAAACGAGCCTGGAGGCCGCCTCTACCGCACAGGCGACCTGACCCGGCTGCTGCCCGACGGCAATGTGGAGTACCTGGGCCGGATCGACCACCAGGTGAAGATCCGCGGCTTCCGCATCGAGCTCGGGGAGATCGAAGCAATCCTGGGAGGCCATCCGTCGGTACGAGGGTGCGTTGTCGTGGCGCGCGAGGGGATGCTGGTGGCGTACGTGACCGGAGGCGCCCAGCCCGGAGAGCTGCGGGCGTTCCTGGGTGAGCGGCTGCCCGAGTACATGGTGCCGCCTGTCTTCGTGACGCTGGAGGCCCTGCCGCTCTCGCCCAACGGCAAGGTGGACCGCAAGGCGCTGCCGGCGCCGGTCCGGGAGAGCACCGCCAGCTTCGTGGCGCCGTCCGATCCGGTGGAGGAGCTGCTGGCCGGCCTCTGGTCCGAGGTGCTCCGGATCGAGCGGATCGGGGTCCACGACAACTTCTTCGACCTCGGCGGCCATTCGCTGATGGCGACCCAGGTGCGGTCGCGCATCCATGAGATTCTGGGCGTGGACCTGCCTCTGCGGAAGCTTTTCGAGGCCCCTACCGTGGCCCGGCTGGCCGCGGCGGTGCGGGCGGCCCGCGACGAGGGGACGGTACCGCCCAAGCCGCTCGTCCGCCTGCCGCGGGAGGGGGAGCTGCCCCTCTCCTTCGCCCAGCAGCGGCTCTGGCTCCTCGACCAGATCGAGCCGGGGAGCGCGGCGTACAACCTGCCGGCCGCGGTGCGCCTGACCGGCGAGGTGTCGGTCGATCTTCTGGAGCGGATTTTCGCGGAGATCGTCCGCCGGCACGAGTCGCTGCGCACCACGTTCCCCTCCCATGGAGGGACGCCGGTCCAGCGGATCGCTCCCGAGCACCGGCCGGAGATCCGGGTGGTCGACCTCCCAGGGGAGGAGGCACGGGCATTCGCCCTGGAGGAGGCCCGGCAGCCCTTCGACCTTCAGCGCGGCCCGCTGCTGCGCTTGGCCCTGGTCCGGCTCGGGGAGAGGGACTCGCTGCTCGTGATGACGATGCACCACATCGTGTCCGACGGCTGGTCCTGGGGCGTGCTGCTGCGCGAGATCGGGGTCCTCTACGAGGCCTTCTCCCAGGGCCTGCCCTCTCCCCTGCCCGAGCTGCCCGTGCAGTACGCGGACTTCGCGGTCTGGCAGCGCGATTGTCTGGAGGGGGAGGTCCTGGACCGGCAGCTCGCCTACTGGAAGCGCCAGCTCGCCGGCACCCCGGCGGTGCTGGAGCTTCCCACGGACCGGCCGCGGCCCGCCCTGCCGTCCCACCGCGGCGGCGTCCGCCCCCTGAACCTTCCCCCCGACCTCCTGGAAGGCGTGATCGGGGTCTGCCGGCGCCATGGAGCGACCCCGTTCATGGCCCTGCTGGCGGCCTGGGCGGTCCTGCTGGGGCGCCACGCGGGCCAGGAGCAGGTGCTGGTGGGCACGCCCGTGGCCGGGCGCAACCGGCGGGAGGCCGAGGACCTGATCGGCTTCTTCGTCAACACCCTGGTGCTGCACGTGGATCTCGCGGGCTCTCCCGGCTTCGGCGGGCTGCTGGGGCGGGTGCGGGAAGCGTCCCTCGACGCCTTCACCCACCAGGACCTGCCCTTCGAGCGGCTGGTGGACGAGGTGGCGCCGGACCGGGACCTGCGGCGCCCACCGGTGTTCCAGGTTCTGTTCATCCTCCAGAACGCGCCTCTCGACGCCCTAGAGCTGGAGGGGTTGACGCTGCGCCAGGTCCCGGTCGATGCGGGCGCCGCGAAGTTCGACCTGACCCTCAATTTGATCGAGACCGGCGGCGGGCTCACAGGCTTCCTGGAGTACGACGCCGACCTCTTCGATGCTGCCACGGCGGAGCGCCACCTCGGCCACTACGAGCGGCTGCTCCACGGGATCGCCGCGAAGCCCGATCTCCCTCTCCGGGACCTGCCCCTGATGCCAAAGACCGAGCGGCACCAGGTGCTGGCGGAGCACAACGACGCCGCGGTCTCCTGCCCGTCGAATGCCTGCGTGCACGAGCTGATTGCCGCCCAGGCCGCGAGGACTCCGGAGGTCCTGGCGGTCGGCCGGATGACCTATTGCGAGCTCGACCAACGCGCCGGACGCCTGGCCCGGCGCCTGGTGCGGCAGGGCGTCGGACCGGATGTCCTGGTGGGCCTCTCCGCCGAACGCTCGCCCGAGCTGCTGGTGATGCTCCTGGGCGTGCTGAAGGCGGGCGGGGCGTACGTGCCCCTCGACCCGAACCACCCGCGGGAACGCCTCGACTACATCCTCGAAGACGCGAAGGTGCGGATCCTCCTCACGGAGCTTGAAGAGGACAGGGAGGACGTCGACGTGCCGCTGCCGGCCGCCGATCCGGAGAACCTGGCCTACGTCATCTACACCTCGGGCTCGACGGGAAGGCCCAAGGGCGTGGAGGTCCGCCATCGCGGAGTCGTCAATTACCTGGCGAGCATGGCCGGCACGCCGGGCTTCGGAGCCGGGGACGTGATGATGGCCGTGACTACGCTGTCCTTCGACATCGCGGTCACCGAGCTGCTCCTCCCCCTGACCGTGGGAGCGCGCGTGGAGATCGCGAGCAGGGAGACCGCTGGCGATCCGGTCCTCCTGGCAACCGCGATGGAGTCTGCCACCTGCATGCAGGCCACTCCCGCCACCTGGACCATGCTCCTGGAAGGGGGCTGGGCGGGACAGCCGGGCCTTAAGGCGCTCTGCGGCGGCGAGGCCCTGCCCCGAGCCCTGGCGGACCGGCTGCTTCCCAAGGTCGGCGAGCTCTGGAACGTCTACGGTCCTACCGAGACCACGGTCTGGTCGGCCGTGCTGCGCGTGAGACCCGGCGAACGGCCGGTGCCCGTGGGGCTGCCGCTGGCCAACACCACCCTCCATCTCCTGGCCCGGGACGGCGAGCTGGCCCCTCTGGGAGTGGCGGGCGAGCTGCTCATCGGCGGCGACGGGCTGGCCCGGGGCTACCACGGCCGGCCGGACCTCACGGCCGAGCGCTTCGTCCCCGATCCCTTCGGCGCTCCGGGCTCCCGTCTCTACCGCACCGGCGACCTGGCTCGCCGGCTCCCGGACGGCACCCTGGAGTTCCTGGGACGGATCGATCATCAAGTGAAGGTCCGCGGCTTCCGCATCGAGCTGGGGGAGATCGAGGCGGTGCTGGCGAGCCATCCCGCCGTGCGGGAGTGTGTGGTCGTGGCCCGCAGGGACGATGGCAACACGGCGTTGGTGGCCTACATCGTCGGGGATGCCTCCGAGCTGCGCGGCTTCCTGGGCGGGAAGCTGCCGCCGTACATGGTTCCCGCGGTGTTCGTCACCCTCCCGGCCCTGCCCCTCTCTCCCAACGGCAAGGTCGACCGCAAGGCCCTTCCCGCGCCGGAGCGGTCCCGGGAGAAGGCAGAGGGGTTCGTGGCGCCCACCGATCCCATGGAGGAGCTGCTGGCAGGCGTCTGGGCCGAGGTGCTGCGGCTGGAGCGGGTCAGCATCCACGACAACTTCTTCGAGCTGGGCGGCCACTCCCTGCTGGGTACCCAGGTAGTTTCCCGGATCCGCGAGGTCCTGGGCGTGGACCTGCCGCTGCGCAGGCTGTTCGAGGCGCCCACGGTCGCCCGGCTGGCCGAGGCGGTGCGGACAGCCAGACAGGACGGTGCCGTTCAGGCTCCACCCCTGATCCCCCTTCCCCCGGAGCTGCGGCAGGGAGACCTCCCCCTCTCCTTCGGCCAGCAGCGCCTCTGGCTCCTGGACCAGATCGAGCCGGGGAGCGCGGCCTACAACCTGTCGTCGGCGGTGCGGCTCACCGGCGAGCTGTCCCTCGACCTCCTGGAGCGGATTTTTGTAGAAATCGTCCGCCGCCACGAGTCGCTGCGCACCACGTTTCCCTCCCGCGCCGGGAAGCCGGTCCAGGTGGTCGCTCCGTTCGATGCGGACCGGCGGCCGGAGATCCGGGTGATCGACCTTCCTGACGAGAGAGAGGCGCGGGAGCGCGCCCTGGAAGAGGTCCGCCGGCCGTTCGACCTCCAGCGCGGACCGCTGCTGCGCCTGGCCCTGGTCCGCCTCGGCGAGCACGACCGGCTGCTGGTCATGACCATGCACCACATCGTCTCCGACGGCTGGTCCTGGGGCGTGCTGCTGCGCGAGATCGGGGTTCTCCATGAAGCCTTCTCCCAGGGGCTGCCCTCTCCACTGCCGGAGCTGCCCGTGCAATACGCCGACTACTCGATCTGGCAGCGGGGCTGGCTGGAGGGCGAGGTCCTCGACCGGCAGCTCGACTGGTGGAAACAACAGCTCGCCGGGGCTCCGGCCGCGCTGGAGCTCCCCACCGACCGGCCGCGGCCGGCCCTGCCGACCCGCCGCGGCGGCATCCGGCCCGTGAATCTGGCCCCCGATCTCCTGGAGGGAGTGACGGCCCTGAGCCGCCGCCACGGAGCCACTCCCTTCATGGCGCTGCTGGCGGCTTGGGCGGTCCTCCTCGGACGCCACGCGGGCCAGGAGGACGTGCTGGTGGGCACGCCCGTGGCCGGACGCACGCGCCGCGAGGCCGAGGACTTGATCGGTTTCTTCGTCAACACCCTGGTGATGCGCGTCCGCCTGGGAGACAGGCTGGAACGGGTGCGCGACATGGCCCTCGATGCCTTTGCCCACCAGGACCTGCCGTTCGAGCGGCTGGTGGACGAGGTGGCCCCGGATCGGGATCTGCGGCGTCCGCCCGTGTTCCAGGTCCTGTTCATCCTCCAGAACGCCCCGCTGGGGACGCTGGAGCTGGAGGGGCTGACCCTCCGGCAGGTCCCGGTCGACGCGGGCATGGCGAAGTTCGACCTGACCCTCAATCTCGTGGAGAACGGCGGGTTCCTGGAGTACGATGCCGACCTCTTCGATGCCGTGACGGCGGAGCGCCTCGCCGGTCATTACGAGCGGCTGCTCCGGAGCATGGTCGAGGCACCGGACCTCTCTCTCCGGGACCTGCCGCTGATGCCCGAGACCGAGCGCCACCAGGTGCTGTTGGAGCACAACGACGCCGCGGCCATGTACCCGGCAGACGCCTGCGTCCACGATCTGGTGGCCGCGCAGGCGGCGAGGACGCCGGAGGCCCTGGCCATCGGGCCGACGCTCACCTACCGCGAGCTCGACCGGCGCGCCGGGAGGCTGGCCCGGCGGCTCGTGCGGCGGGGCGTGGGGCCCGACGTCCTGGTGGGCCTCTGTGCCGACCGCTCGCCCGACCTGGTGGTCGGCCTGCTCGCGGTGCTCAAGGCGGGCGGCGCGTACGTGCCTCTCGATCCCACACACCCGCGGGAGCGTCTGGCGTACATCTTCGAGGACTCCGGAGCCCGGGTCCTCCTGACGGAACGGGCGTTGCTTGGTGCCTACAACGGTGCGGAGATCGTCCTTCTGGACGAAGAGGAGAACGATCTTCCTGTTCCCCTGCCGTCCACCGATCCGGAGAACCTCGCCTACGTCATCTACACTTCGGGCTCCACGGGCAAGCCCAAGGGCGTGGAGGTCCGCCACCGCGGCGTCGTCAACTACCTGGCCACCATGGCCGACAAGCCGGGCCTCGGCGCCGGGGACGTGATGCTGGCCGTGACCACTCTGTCCTTCGACATCGCGGTCACCGAGCTGCTGCTCCCCTTGATCGTGGGCGCGCGCATCGAGATCGCGAGCCGCGAGACCGCTGCCGACACCCTCCGTCTGGCCGCGGCTCTGGCGGGCGCCACCTGCATGCAGGCGACGCCTGCCACGTGGACTCTCCTTCTGGAGGGGGGCTGGGCCGGAAAGCCGGACCTCAAGGCCCTGTGCGGCGGCGAGGCCCTGCCCCGCGCCCTGGCGGACCGGCTGCTGCCCAGGGTCGGCGAGCTGTGGAACGTCTACGGCCCCACCGAGACCACGGTCTGGTCGGCCCTCCTGCCAGTGAGACCCGGCGAGCGGCCGGTGCCCGTGGGGCTCCCCCTGGGCAACACCACGCTCCACCTGCTGACGCGAGACGACAAGCTGGCACCTCTGGGCGTGGCGGGCGAGCTGCTCATCGGCGGCGACGGGCTGGCGCGGGGCTACCACGGCCGGCCGGACCTAACGGCCGAGCGCTTCGTCCCCGATCCGTTCGGTGAACCCGGCTCCCGCCTCTACCGCACCGGCGACCTGACGCGCCGGCTCCCGGACGGCACCCTGGAGTTCCTGGGCCGGATCGACTTCCAGGTCAAGGTCCGCGGCTTCCGCATCGAGCTGGGGGAGATCGAAGCGGTGCTGGCGAGCCATCCCGCGGTGCGCGAGTGCGTGGTCGTGGCCCGGCAGGACGGCCCCGGCGACAAGATGCTCGCCGGCTACGTGGTCTCCGATTCCGGCGTCGAGCCCGCAGAGCTGCGCCAGTACCTCGGCGGCAAGCTGCCGCCTTACATGGTCCCCGCGGCCTTCGTCCCCCTGGAAGCCCTGCCCCTCTCCCCCAACGGCAAGGTCGACCGCAAGGCCCTGCCCGCGCCGTCCCGGGAACGCAGTGATCGCGAGGGACGCGGGGACGACGCGCCGCGCACCCCGGCCGAGATCGCCCTGGCCCGCGTCTGGGAAGAGGTCCTGGGCGTGCCGCGGGCGGGCACCCGCGACAACTTCTTCGAGCTGGGAGGCGACTCAATCCTCGCCGTCCAGGTCGTCTTCCGCGCCCGGGAGGCGGGGCTCGCGCTGGAGGCGCGGGACCTCTTCCGGTTCCCGGACCTCGGCGAGATCGCGGCGTCTGCGGGAATGACGGAAACGGCCGCCGAGGCCCCCGTCACCGTGCCTGAAGAGGACTCCCCCGAGGCGCGGATCAGCCAGAAGGACCTGAACAAGCTCATGGCCCGCATCGGCGGCAAGCGGGGCCGCTAGACAAGAGGAACCATGCTGGGACACTACCTGAAGATCGCCGCGCGCCACCTGGTCAAGCACAAGGGCCACTCCCTCATCAACGTCCTGGGACTGACCCTGGGCATGGCGTGCTGCCTGCTCATCCTCCTGTTCCTGCGGCACGAGCTGAGCTACGACCGGTCCTGGGCGGACATGGACCGGATCTACCGCGTCACCGAGGACTGGCAGCTCCACGGCCAGGAGCCCGACTTCTGGTCCACCAGCCCGCCCCGGCTCGCGCCGACCCTGAAGGAGGACATGCCGGAGATCGAAGAGGCGGTCCGCCTCTTCCCCTACTTCGAGGGGGGCCTCCCCGGCCGTGTGGCGGTCAGCTACGGGACCGACAAGCTGTTCTACGACCGCTTCTACTGGGCGGACCCCGGCTTCTTCCGCATCTTCACCCTCCCCGCCGTGGAGGGCGATGCGGACACGGCGCTCGTGGAGCCCAACACCGTGGTGCTCACCGCCTCCACGGCGCGCAAGTACTTCGGCAACGAGAGCGCTCTGGGCAAGGTGCTGAGGATCGACAGCGGCTACTCCGACGAGGACTACCGGGTCACGGCGGTCGTCGAGGACATGCCCGTCAACGCCCACTTCCACTTCGAGGTCCTCGCCTCCACCTCCACCCTGGACCACATCAAGGACCAGAGGGTGCTCCTGAGCTCCTGGTACCTGGCCGACTGCTACACCTACATCAAGCTGGCCAAGGGCGTGACCCCCGCGAGCGTGGAGGCGAAGCTCCCGGAGTTCCTGAAGAAGCACCTCCCGCCGGTCCGGGTCGATCCGCCGCCCAAGGTCGGGTTCAGCCTCCAGCCCCTGACGGACATCCACCTCCACTCGAAGCTGAACTACGAGATGGAGGTCAACGGGGACATGTCCTACATCTACATCTTCTCGGCCATCGGCGCCCTGACGCTGCTGATCGCCTGCGTCAATTTCATGAACCTGGCCACGGCCCGCTTCGCCGGCCGGGCGCGGGAGGTCGGGGTGCGCAAGGTGGTGGGGGCGCACCGCTCGCAGCTCATCACCCAGTTCCTAGGCGAATCGCTCCTCCTCTGCATCCTGGCCGTCGTCCTGGCCCTGGTCCTGGTCCGCCTTACGCTGCCGGCGTTCAACGCCTTCTCGGGCCGGGAGATCGCGCTCCAGCTCGACTCCACGGCCTGGCTCGGCCTGCTCGGGCTGACGCTGCTCGTCGGCCTGGTTGCCGGCAGCTACCCGGCTCTCTTCCTGTCGCGGTTCCGCCCGGCGCAGGTGCTCAAGAGCTCCCTCGTGGGCGGCGTGGGCAGCGGCGCGTTCCGCAAGGTGCTCATCGTCTTCCAGTTCGCCGTGTCCGTGGGGCTGCTGATCGGGGCCGGGATCATCTACGACCAGCTCCGCTACATGCGCTCGCAGGAGCTGGGCATCGACATCGAAGAGGTCGTGGTCCTGCCCATCCGGGACGTCCGGCTGCGTGACACTTACGTCAGCCTCAAGGAAGAGATCGGGCGCATCCCGAACGTGCGCGGCACCACCTTCTCCTCCCTGACCGTGGGACGGGAGCTGCCGCAGATGGCCATGTGGCTCGACGGCGGCAAGGTGACCGAGGACTTCGGCACGCTGATCGTGGATTACGACTTCGTCGAGCTGTTCGACCTCCCGCTCGTGGCCGGCCGGAACATCGCGCCCGGCGAGGACAAGGACAAGGACGCCGCCTTCCTGGTCAACGAGGCCGTGGTGCGCCACTGGGGGCTCTCGTCGCCGGACCAGGCGCTGGGCAGGGAGGTGGTCTGGGCCGGGTGGAAGGAAGGGAAGATCGTGGGGGTCGTGCGCGACTTCCACCACCGGCCGCTGCAGTTCGGCTACGAGCCGCTGATCATGCACATCCGGCCGCTCGCCTTCCACTTCATGTACGTCCGGATCGCGCCGGAGAACCGCGGGGAGACGCTGCGGAGCCTGGAGAGCGCCTGGCGCCGCATCCTGCCGACCAAGCCGTTCGACTACTTCTTCCTGGACGACGAGTTCGAGCGCTACTACCGGGCCGAGCAGAGGCTCGCGCAGCTCGTGGGTTTCTTCGCGGTGCTGGCGGTGTCCGTGGCCTGCCTCGGCCTGCTGGGCCTCGCCTCGTTCACGGCCGAGAAGCGCACCCGCGAGATCGGCATCCGCAAGGTCCTGGGGAGCTCCGTAAGCGAGGTGGTGCTCCTGCTCTCCCGGGAGCTCGCCCTGCTGGTCGTCGTGGCCAACCTGATCGCCTGGCCCGTGGCCTACCTGCTGATGAAGGACTGGCTCCAGGGCTTCCCGTACAGGACCGACATCCACATCACGAACTTCGTCCTGGGCGGCCTGGTCGCCCTGGTCATCGCCTGGCTCACGGTGAGCTACCAGGCTCTCAAGGCGGCCCTGGTCGACCCGGCCGAGGCGCTGCGGTACGAGTAGAGAGGACGATGATGATCCGCATCGAGAAGCTCGAGAAGGTCTATGCCGCGGCGGAGTCCGTGCAGACCACCGCCCTGGCCGGGATCGACCTGGAGATCCGGCCCGGGGACTTCGTGTCGATCATGGGACCCTCCGGCTCCGGCAAGTCGACGCTGCTCAACGTCCTCGGCCTGCTCGATCCGCCGAGCGCGGGCGAGTACTTCTTCGAGGACCAGCCCACCAGCCGGCTCTCCGAGCGCCGGCGCACCGAGCTGCGCGGGCGGCGGATGGGCTTCGTCTTCCAGAACTTCAACCTGGTGGAGGAGCTCACGGTCTTCGAGAACGTCGAGCTGCCGCTCCTCTACGGCCGTGTGCCGGCCGCCGAGCGCCGGAAGCGCACGGAGGAGCTGCTGGAGCAGGTCGGCATGCTCCACCGCCGCGACCACTTTCCCTCCCAGCTTTCGGGCGGGCAGCAGCAGCGCGTCGCCCTCTGCCGGGCCGTGGCCGCCCGGCCACCTCTGATCCTGGCAGACGAGCCCACGGGGAACCTCGACTCGGTCCAGGGGGACGAGGTCATGGCCCTGCTCAAGGAGCTGAACGGCCAGGGGAGCACGATCGTAATGGTCACGCACTCCCTGGACTGCGCCAGGCAGAGCCACCGCATCCTGAACCTCCTGGACGGCCGGCTGACGGAGGTCTCGGGATGAACAGGGCGGACGTCGAACGCGTCTACGAGCTGTCCCCGATGCAGCAGGCGATGCTGTTCGCCAGCCTGTACGCGCCGGGGTCGGGTGTCTACGTCATCCAGCTCAGCCTGCGCCTGACCGGCCGCCTCGACGTGGACGCGCTCGAGAAGGCCTTCCAGCGCGTGGCCGGCCGGCACGGCGTCCTGCGCACCGGCTTCTATTGGGAGGATTTGGAGAAGCCCGTGCAGGTCGTCTACCGCGACGCCGAGCTGGGCATCCGCCGCGAGTCCTTGCGGGGCCTGGGCGGCGAGGAGCAGGAGGCCCGGCTCGAAGTCTTCTTGGCCGAGGACCGGGAGACCGGATTCGACCTGGGCGAGCCGCCGCTGTCCCGGCTGGCGCTGTTCGACCTCGGAGCGGACTCCTGGCATTTCGTCTGGAGCGTCCACCACCTGCTGGTCGACGGCTGGTCGCTGGGCCTCCTGCTCAAGGAGCTGTTCACCGGCTATGCCGCGCTCGCGGCCGGAGGGGAGCCGGCCCTGCCGGCCCCCCGCTCCTACCGCGACTACATCGCCTGGCTGCAGCGGCAGGACGCGGCGGAGGCCGAGGCGTTCTGGCGCCGGAGCCTCGCCGGGTTCTCCTCCCCCACGCTGATGGCGGGGGGCGACGGCCGGGGTGCGGCCGGCGTCCTTCAGACGAAGCGGAGGAGCGTGCGCCTTTCGGAGGGGACCACAGTGGCCCTCCGGGAAACCGCGCGCCGGCACCGTCTCACACTGAACACCCTGCTCCAGGGGGCCTGGTCGCTCGTGCTCGCCCAGGCGACCGGCGCGGACGAGGTGGTCTTCGGCGGCACGGTCGCCGGCCGCCCTGGCGATCTCCCGGGCGCGGACTCCATGGTCGGCCTGTTCATCAACACGCTGCCGGTGCGGGTGAAGATGGACCGCGAGCGCCCCCTGCTCCCCTGGCTCGCCGAGCAGCAGGAGCGGCAGGCCGAGGCGCGGCGTTTCGAGCACGCGCCGCTCTTCGAGGTCCAGACCTGGAGCGGGCTGCCGTCGGGTGCGGCGCTGTTCGACAACATCCTGGTGCTCGAGAGTTATCCCCTGGACGGCAACCTGGCAGGCCTTCCTGGTCTCGCCATCTCCCGGGTGACCACGAACGAGCAGACCAACTACCCCTTGAACGTGGTGGTCATCACGGGTAACGAGCTGTCGCTGGAGCTGATCCACGACACCGGCCGGTTCCACGATGCCGCGGCCGTCCGGGTGCTGGAGCGCCTCGGGAGTGTGCTGCGGGCCTTCGCCGAAGACCCGGACCGGCGCGTTGGCGACGTCCCTTTGCTGATGGAGGGGGAGCGCCAGCAGGTCCTGGTCGAGTGGAACGACACGGAGACCGGCTATCCGCGGGAGGCGAGCCTCGGCGAGCTTTTCGCGGCCGTGGCGGCGGCGCAGCCGGAGGCGCCAGCGATTTTTACGGAAGAGGGGGAGGTCTGGACCTACCGGCGGCTGGATGAGGCGTCGAACCGCTTGGCGCGCCACCTTGGAATAGAGCCGAACGCGCGCGTAGGGGTCGCCATGGACCGCTCGGCCGACCTCCTGGTGGCCGTGCTCGCTATCGTGAAGGCGGGGGCCGCTTACGTGCCGCTGGACCCCGGCTATCCGGATGAGCGGCTAGCCTTCATGAAGGAGGACACCGGCTGCACGGTGGTGCTCGCGGAGGTGGACTGGAAGGCCATCGCCACCCGCAACGCCGCTCCGCTGGCGGTCCGCGTGCCCCCCGAGGCCCTGGCCTATGTGATCTACACCTCAGGCTCGACCGGCCGTCCCAAAGGGGTGGCCGTACCGCACCGGGCCATTGTGCGGCTGGTGCGGGACACGAACTACGTGAGCCTGGGGCCGGGCGACCGCACCGGTCACGTGGCCAACATCAGCTTCGACGCGGCCACCTACGAGATCTGGGGTGCCCTGCTCACCGGCGCGGCCACGGTCGTCATCCCGCGCGAGGTGGTGCTCTCCCCCGCCGGCTTCGCGGAGCGGCTGCGCGAGCAGCGGGTCTCCACCATGTTCCTGACCTCGGCGCTGTTCACCCGGATGTCGAAGGAGTCGCCCGGCGCCTTCGCGGGCATGAGCGAGCTCCTGGTGGGCGGCGAGGCCGTGGACCCAGTCGCAGCCCGGACCGTGCTGGCGGACCGCCCGCCGCGCCGCCTGCTCAACGGCTACGGCCCCACGGAGAGCACGACCTTCGCGGCCTGGTACCCGATCCGGGAGGTGCCGCCGGAGGCGACGAACGTCCCCATCGGGATCCCGCTCGCCAACACGTCGCTCCACGTGCTGGACCGGCAGGGCCTCCCGGTCCCAGCGGACGTCGAGGGCGAGCTGTTCATCGGGGGCGACGGACTGGCCTGGGGCTACTGGAACCGGCCGGACCTGACCGCGGAGCGCTTCGTACCTAGCCCCTGGGGAACGGGCGAGCGCCTCTACCGCACCGGCGACCTGGTCCGGCGGCGGCCGGAGGGCCCCATCGAGTACCTGGGCCGCCTGGACAATCAGGTCAAGATTCGCGGCTTCCGTATCGAGCCTGGAGAGATCGAAGCCGTCCTGGCTGGCCACCCGGACGTTGCGCAGTGTGCCGTCGTCGTGCGCCGCGATCCCGAGACCCGGCTCGTCGCCTACGTAGCCTGTCCGGCCACGGGCGACGACCTGAGGGCATGGCTCCAGCAGAGGCTGCCGGACTACATGCTGCCCTCTGCCTTTGTGGCCCTGTCCGCGCTGCCCCTGACCGAGAACGGCAAGCTGGACCGCAAGGCCCTGCCGGCCCCGGAGGAGGTGGAGAGGATCGAGGAGGAGCCCTCCGCGGCGCCTTCCGATCCCATCGAGGAGCTGCTGGCTGGGATCTGGGCCGAGGTGCTGGGGCGCGAGCATGTGGGCATCCACGACGACTTCTTCGCCCTGGGCGGCCACTCCCTGCTGGCCACCCAGGTGGTGTCGCGCGTCCGCGGCGTCCTGGGCGTGGAGCTGCCGCTGCGGTCCCTGTTCGAGGAGCCGACCGTGGCCGGGTTGGCCGCCGCGGCGCGCGCCGAGTTGCGGGGGGAGGGGACCGAGGCCCCGCCTTTGGTGCCCGTGCCCCGCGAGAGGGACCTGCCGCTTTCCTTCGCCCAGCAGCGCCTCTGGTTCATCGACCAGCTCGAGCCGGGCAACCCCGGCTACAACGTCCCGGCGGGGGTGCGCCTGCTCGGCGACCTCTCCGTGCCCCGGCTGGCGCGGGTCTTCGACGAGGTGGTGCGGCGCCACGAGGTGCTGCGCACGACCTTCGCCTCCCGCAACGGCCAGCCGGTGCAGGTGATCCGCCCGGCCATGCAGCCTGGGCTGCCGGTTGTGGACCTGTCGGATCTGCCGCAGGAGACGCGGGAGGCCCTCGCTCAGCGGCTGGCGGTGGAGGAGTCGTTGCGCTCCTTCAACCTCCAGACCGGCCCCCTGCTACGGCTGATGCTGATGAAGCTGGGCGGCCGGGAGCACCTCCTGCTGCTGACCCTGCACCATGTCGTGGCCGACGGCTGGTCCATGGGCGTCCTGGTGCGGGAGGTCCAGGCCCTGTACCGGGCGTTCGGCCGCGGCGAGCCCTCCCCCCTGCCCCCACTGCCCGTCCAGTACGCCGACTTCGCGGTCTGGCAGAGGGGGTGGCTGGCCGGCGAGACCCTGGAGCGCCAGCTCGCGTTCTGGCGCGAGGAGCTGGACGGCTCCTCGGGTGTGCTGGAGCTGCCCACGGACCGGCCGCGCCCGGCGGTGCTGAGCCTGCGCGGCGGCGAGCGCCGCTTCGCCCTGGACCCGGAACTGACGCGCCGCATCGCCGAGCTCGGCCGGCGCGAAGGGGCGACCCCGTTCATGATCCTGGCGGCGGGCCTGTTCGCGCTCCTCTCCCGGCTCTCCGGCCAGAAGGACCTGAATCTGGCCTCCCCCATCGCTGGCCGCAACCGGATCGAGACCGAGGGGCTGATCGGCTTCTTCGTCAACACCCTGGTGCTGCGGGCCGACCTGGGACGCGCGGAGGTCTTCCTGAACCTCTTGCAGCAGGTGCGGGAGGCAAGCCTGGGCGCCTACGCCCATCAGGACCTCCCGTTCGAAAAGCTGGTGGACGAGGTGCAGCCGGAGCGCGACCTGTCGCGGTCGCCGCTGGCGCAGGTCGCGCTCAACGTCCAGAACATGGCGCTCCCTCCCGCCGACCTGGAGGGCGTGCATCTCGTGCCGGAGGCCCCGCTCGCACAGGTGGCCAAGTTCGACCTGGCCATCATCCTCGCCGAGGATGCAGAGGGCCTCTTCGCCGGCTCCGTCCAGTACGCCACGGAGCTGTACGACGCGTCCACGGCCGTGCGCCTGACGCGCCAGTTTGCCGCCTTCCTGGAAGAGCTGACCGCCCGGCCGGAGGAGCCGCTGTCCGATCTCTCGCCACTGACTCGAGGGGAGCGGCACCAGGTCCTGCTGGATTGGAACGACACCGCGGGCGGGTTCCACGAGGGCGCCCTGATGCACCAGCTCTTCGAGGCGCGGGCCAACGCCCAGCAGGATGAGCTGGCCGTGGTCTGGCAGGGGATCGAATGGAGCTATGCCGAGCTGGAGACGCGGGCCAATCGCGTGGCCTCCCTCCTCCAAGGTCTTGGCGTGGAGCGCGGCACTTCCGTGGGCGTCTGGATGGAGCGCTCGCACCACATGCTGGCCACGGTCCTGGGCGTACTCAAGGCGGGAGGCACCTACGTGCCCCTGGATGCCGCCTGGCCCGCCGACCGGGTGGAGACCATCCTGGCGCGCACGCAGGCGCCGGTCCTGGTGACGAGCCACGGCACGCTGCTGGGATGGGAGGAGATCCGCTGGCGGCTGCCGCACCTGGCAGACGCCATCTGTCTCGATCTGGAAGCCCCCGAGCCGGAGCCCGAGCCCGTGGACATCTCCAGCGTGCGCTCGATGTGGGACCTCGTGGCCGAGCGGGCGACCGACCGGGTCACGGCAGGCGGCTTCGTCAGCAGCTTCACCGGCCTGCCCTTCACTGAGGCCGAGGTGGACGAGTACCGCGACCGGGTGCTGTCCCTGGCCGGACCCTGGCTGCGGCCGGACGCCCGGGTGCTGGAGGTGGGCGCCGGCGCCGGCCTGATCCTCTGGGAGATCGCCCGGCGCGTGAAGCACTGCGTGGGCGTGGACCCCTCGGAGCTGACCCAGGAGCGCAACCGTGAGCACGCCCGCGCCGCGGGGATCTGCAACGTGGAGCTGCCGGCGGCCTTCGCCCACGAGGTCGGCGGCCTCTTCCCCGAGGGCTCCTTCGACTTGGTATTGATGGCCAGTACCGTGCAGTTCTTCCCTGGACCCCGCTACCTGGAGAAGGTGGTCGCCGATGCCCTGCGCCTCCTCGCGCCGGGCGGGGCGCTCCTCATCGCGGACGTCATGGACGTGCGGCGCCAGGGCGAGCTCGAGAGCGCGGTGGCCGCAGCGGGCGCGCCCGCCCGGCGGGAAGCGCGGCTGCGGGTGGACGAGGACCTCTTCCGCGACTTGGCCGGAGACGTGGAGGTCCTGCACCGCACCGAGGGCTTCGACAACGAGCTGAGCTACCGCTACGACGTGCTGCTCCATCAAGGGAACGGAGTTGCGCGTCGGAACAAGCGTCTGTGGACCGGCTGGCACGCTGCCCGGGCCTCCGCGGCACGGCCTATCACCGTAGCTTCGCCCGGGGACATCGCCTACGTGATCCACACCTCGGGCTCGACCGGCATGCCCAAGGGGATCGCGGTACAGCATGCGCCCGCCACGAACCTGATCGGCTGGATCAACGAGGCCTTCGGCGTCCGGCCAGGGGACCGGCTGCTGTTCGTGACCTCCCTCTGCTTCGACCTGTCGGTCTACGACATCTTCGGCGTGCTGGCCGCGGGCGGCACTGTCCATGTCGCGCCCGAGGAGGCGCTGCGCGACGCGCAGGAGCTGGTGCGGCTGCTGCGCGAGGAGCCGATCACGATCTGGGACTCGGCGCCGGCCGCCCTGCAGCAGCTCGCGCCGCTCTTCCCTTGCGCCGAAGACCGCCCGCTCCGCCTGGTGATGCTGTCGGGCGACTGGATCCCGGTGCGCCTGCCCGACCAGGTCCGCGCGGCCTTCCCAAACGCGCGGGTCATGAGCCTGGGCGGCGCCACCGAGGCTACGGTGTGGTCCAACTGGTTCTCCGTGGGCGAGGTGGACCCGAGGTGGCCGAGCATCCCTTACGGCCGCCCCATCACGAAGGCGCGCTACCACGTGCTCGACGAGGCCATGCTCCCCTGCCCCATCGGGGTGCCGGGCGACCTCTACATCGGCGGCCAATGTCTGTGCGTGGGCTACGCCGGCCAGCCTGCCCTGACCGCGGCGCAGTTCGTGCCCGATCCGTTCGCCGCGGAGCCCGGAGAGCGCCTCTACCGCACCGGCGACCGCGCCCGCTTCTTCGCCGACGGCAACCTGGAGTTCCTGGGGCGTGTCGACCACCAAGTCAAGGTGCGGGGCTACCGCATCGAGCTCGGCGAGATCGAGGTCTCCCTGCTCCGGCATCCCGGCGTGCGCGAGGCCGTGGTCACGGTCCGCGAGGACCGGACCGGCGACCGGATGCTCGTCGCGTACGTGGTGCCGCGGGCATCGCGGGAACACCAGGCGCCGGACGCCCACGTGCTGCGCGCCTTCCTGGGGGAGACGCTGCCGGCCTACATGGTGCCATCCGCCTTCGTGACGCTGGAGTCGCTGCCCGTCACGCCCAACGGCAAGCTGGACCGCGGCGCGCTGCCCGCTCCGGAGCGGGCCCGCTCCGCGGACCTGGACGCCGCCGCAGGGTCCATGGACCCGCTGGAGCAGCTCCTGGCCGGCGTCTGGGCCGAGGTCCTGGGGCTGGACCACGTGGGCGTCCGCGAGGACTTCTTCGATCTCGGCGGGCACTCGCTGCTGGCAACCCAGGTGGCATCGCGCATCCGCGGACTGCTCGGGGTCGAGCTGCCGCTGCGCCGGCTCTTCGAGGCGCCGACCGTTGTGGAGCTGGCGCGGGCGGTCCGCGAGGGGCAGGAGGGTACGGTCGCCCCGCCGATCGTCCCGGTTTCCAGGGACCGCGTCATGCCCCTCTCCTTCGCCCAGCAGAGGCTCTGGTTCCTGGACCAGTTCGAGCCCGGCAATCCAGCCTACAACGTGCCATCGGCCGTGCGCCTGGCCGGCGAGGTCTCCCCGGAAGAGCTGGCGCGGATCTTCGCCGAGGTGGCGCGCCGCCACGAGGTGCTGCGCACCACCTTCGCCTCCAGCGACGGCCGTCCAGCACAGGTCATCCACCCGGATCTCCGGCCGGCCCTGCCGGTGGTCGACTTGTCGGGCCTGCCGGAGCGCGAGGCGTTGGCGCGGGATCTAGCCAGGGAGGAGGCGCGGCGGCCCTTCGATCTGCAATGCGGCACGCTGCTGCGCTTGACCCTGGTGCGGCTGGGCGAGCGGGATCACCTCCTCCTGGTCACCCTGCACCACATCGTCAGCGACGGCTGGTCCATGGGCGTCCTGCTGCGCGAGATCGCAGCCCTGCACGAGGCCATCTCCGCGAGCCGGCCCCCAGCGCTCCCCCAGCTCCCGGTGCAGTACGCGGACTTCGCCCACTGGCAGCGGGAGTGGCTGAGCGGGGAGATCCTGGAGGCCCAGCTCTCTTACTGGCGCAACCAGCTCGCCGGGGCTCCGCGGCTGCTGGAGCTGCCGTCGGACCGTCCCCGGCCAGCCATACAGAGCTTCCGCGGCGCGACGCTGCCGGTGGCCCTGCCGGCCGCGCTCTCCGAGGCTGTGCACGGGCTCTGCCGGCGCGAGGGCGCGACCCCCTTCATGGTCCTGTTCGCTTCCTGGGCGGCCGTGCTCGGGCGTTCCTCCGGGCAGCAGGACGTGCTCCTCGGCACTCCGATCGCCGGCCGCAACCGCCGCGAGATCGAGGGCCTCATCGGCTGCTTCGTCAACACTCTGGTGATGCGCGCGGACCTGTCGGGAGCGCCGTCGTTCTCGGAGCTGCTGGGGAGGGTCCGGCAGGCCTCGCTCGACGGCTATACGCACCAGGACGTGCCGTTCGAGCGCCTGGTCGAGGAGCTGGTGCCTGACCGCGACCTCGTCCACTCCGCGCTGTTCCAGGTCCTGCTCGGGTTCCAGAACGCTCCCGCACCCGGCCTGGCCGTGCCGGGTCTCGCCCTCAGCCCGCTCGCCGTGGAGAACGGGCTCTCCAAATTCGATCTCTCCCTCAGCTTCTGGGAGCGGGAAGGCAGGATCGAGGGCGGTCTCGTCTATGCCACCGACCTTTTCGATCCCACCACCATGGCCCGCCTGTGGAGCCGGTTCTCCAATCTGCTGGAGGCGGCCTCCGCCGATCCCGGGACTCCCGTGCCCGAGCTGCCGCTCCTCCTGTCCGCGGAGCGCCACCAGGCGCTCCTGGAGTGGAACGACACGGTCCACCCGTATGAGACCGGAGTCTGCCTCCACGAGCTGTTCGCCCGCCAAGCGGAGCGCGCGCCAGATGCCGTGGCCCTCTCGTTCGAAGGCGAGGAGATGACCTATGGCGAGCTCGACCGCCGGGCCAACCGTCTGGCCCACCACCTGGTCGCCCTGGGTGTCGAGCCGGACGGCCGGGTGGCCGTACTCATGGAGCGGTCGTTCGAGATGATCGTGGCGCTGCTCGCCGCCCTCAAGGCGGGGGCCGCCTACGTGCCGCTCGACCCGTCGTATCCGGTGGAGCGCCTGACCCTTGTCGCGAGCAGCTCCGGCGCGCGGGTGGTGCTCGCCCAAAGCCGGCTGGCCCATCTGCTCCCACAGGCTGAGCAGGTGATCCTGATTGACGAGGTCTGGGAGGAGATCGAAGGCCAGCCGGACACGCCTCCGGCCGTTCGGGTGGACGACGACAGCCTGGCCTACGTGCTCTTTACCTCCGGCTCCACCGGCACACCCAAGGGGGTGATGGTGCCGCACCGGGGGATCGTCAACCGGCTGTTCTGGGACGAGGAGTACTTCCCCCTGATGTCCGGGGAGCGCTTCCTCCAGAAGACTCCTGTCGGCTTCGACGTGTCGGTGTGGGACATCTTCCGCCCGCTGACGTCCGGAGCGCGGCTGGTGATCGCCCGACCGGAAGGCCACCGCGACCCTTCCTACCTGGTGGACGTGATCGGCCGGGAGAAGGTCACGACCCTCCACTTCGTGCCGTCGATGCTGCAAGCGTTCCTGGAGGCGCCGGGCGTGTCCGGCCTCACATGGCTCCGCCGGGTGATGTCGGGAGGCGAGCCCCTGCCGCCGGATCTGATGCGGCGCTTCCATGCCCGCCTGCCCGGCGCAGGGCTGTTCAACCGCTACGGTCCGACCGAGACGTCGGTGAGCGTGAGCCTCTGGCCCGCCGAGCAGGACCCGGCCCGGCCCACGGCCCCGGTCGGCCGCCCCATCACCAACCTGCGCCTCCACGCAGTAGACCGCGATCTGCGCCTCCAACCCCCGGGTGTGGCGGGCGAGCTGCTGATCGGCGGCGCCGGGCTGGCCCGCGGCTACCTGGGCCGGCCCGACCTGACCGCGGCCTCGTTCGTGCCCGATCCGTTCGGAGAGGAGCCCGGCGGGAGGCTCTACCGCAGCGGCGACCTGGCGCGGTCTCTTCCCGATGGCAACCTCGAATTCCTCGGCCGCATCGACCACCAGGTGAAGCTCCGCGGCTTCCGCGTCGAGCTGGGCGAGATCGAGGCCATCCTGGGGAGCCACCCGGATGTCCGGGAGTGCGCCGTGCTCGTCCGCGAGGAGATGCTCGTCGCCTATGTTGCCCCGCCTCCGCTCGGCGGTTTCGAGCCTATCCGAACGTCCCTCGCAGCACGGCTGCCGGAGTACATGGTGCCGGCCGTCTTCGTCCCCCTGGAGGCCATGCCGCTCTCGCCCAACGGCAAGATCGACCGGCGAAGCCTCCCCGCGCCGGACCGAACCGGCCCCAGGGCGGGGATCGTGCCGCCGCGGACCCGGACCGAGGAGGTCCTGGCGGAGATCTGGAAGGAGCTGCTCAGGCTCGGCGAGGTGGACGTCGAGGACCACTTCTTCGACCTCGGTGGCCACTCGCTCCTCGCCACCCAAGTCCTCGCCCGCGTACGCCAGGCCTTCGGTGTGGAAATCTCTCTGCGCGAGGTCTTCAGCACCCCCACGATCGCCGGCCTGGGCGTGCTGATCGACGATCGGACGGCGGTGCCCGCGGACGAGGACGAGCTGGCGGCCCTGCTCGACGAGCTCGACCTGCTCTCCGACGACGAGGCCCGCTCCTGTCTCGAGAGCCTGCGCTCCGAAGCCCTCCCTGTTGCGCGGGAGGAGGAGCCGCCGCTGTCGTTCGCCCAGCAGCGGCTCTGGTTCCTGGACCAGCTCGAGCCCGGCAACCCGGCCTATAACCTCCCCCTGGCCGTGCGCCTGACCGGCAAGGTCCGGACGGAGAAGCTGTCGCGGATCTTCGCCGAGGTGGTGCGCCGGCACGAGGTGCTGCGCACCACCTTCGCATCGCGCGACGGCCGGCCGGTGCAGATCATCAACCCGGAGATGCGGCCGGACCTGCCGGTCGTCGATCTGTCGGACCTGCCCGAACCGGAGCGCGGGACGCGGGCGAGAGAGATCGCCCGGGAGGAGGCCCGGAGGCCGTTCGACCTGCAGAACGGACCGCTCCTGCGCCTGTCCCTGTTGCGGCTAGGCAAGCGGGACCACCTCCTGCTCGTCACTCTGCATCACATCGTCAGCGACGGCTGGTCCATGGGGGTGCTGCTGCGCGAGCTCGCAGCCTTCCATGAGGGTGCTCCCTTGCCCGAGCTGCCGATGCAGTACGCGGACTTCGCCCTCCAGCAGCGGCAGTGGCTGCAGGGAGAGGTTCTGGAAGAGCAGCTCGCGTACTGGCGGCAGCGCCTGGACGGGGCACCTCGACTGCTGGAGCTGCCGACAGACCGGCCCCGTGGCGCAGCCGCCGGCCGCCGCGGCGGAGGGCATCCGGTGGCGCTGCCCGAACGCCTCTCCCGCGAGCTCGCCGCCTTGAACCGGAGCGAGGAGGCCACGCTGTATATGGCCTTGCTCGCCGCCTTCGGAGCCCTCCTGGGCCGGATGGCCGGCCAGGAGGACGTCCTGATCGGCAGCCCGATCGCCAACCGCACCCGGAGGGAGCTCGAGGACCTGATCGGCTTCTTCGCCAACTCCCTGGTGCTGCGGGTGGAGCTGGCGGGGCAGCCGAGCTTCCGCGAGCTGCTCGGCCGGGTGCGGCAGGCGGCCATCGATGCCTATGCCCACCAGGACCTGCCATTCGAGCGCCTGGTCGAGGAGCTCGCTCCAGAGCGCGACGCGCGTCATTCGCCGCTCTTCCAGGCCATGCTCGTGCTCCAGAACGCTCCCCTCCCGGTCGTGGAGCTGCCGGGGCTGACTCTGAGGGTCGTGCCCCCCGAGATCAGCGTGGCGAAGTTCGACCTGATCCTGACCTTGCAGGAAACGCCTGGAGGCTTGGCCGGCTTCGTGGAGTACGCTGCCGGGCTCTTCGACCGCACCACAGTGGACCGCCTGCTCGCCGGTTTCGAGAGGCTGCTCGAGGGCGCCGTCCGGAACCCGGAGCTGGCGGTCGGGGAGCTTTCTCTTCTCGGCGAAGCGGAGCGCCACCAGGCCCTCCTGGAGTGGAACGACACGGCCAGGGCCTACCCGCGGGAGGCCTGTCTGGCAGAGCTGTTCGAGAACGTGGCGCGCGATCTGCCGGACGCTCCGGCCGTGATCAGCGATGGAAAGACCTGGACCTACCGCGACTTGGATGAAGCCTCGAATCGGCTGGCGCGGCGGCTGCGAGGCCTGGGCATCGGCCCGGAAGCGGCGGTGGGGATCTCCATGGAGCGCTCGCTGGACCTGATCCTGGGCATGCTCGCGACCCTCAAGGCCGGCGGCACGTACGTACCCCTGGACGCGGGGTATCCGGACGAGCGGCTGGCCTTCATGCTGGCGGATACGGGCGCTGAGGCCGTGCTGGTCCACGCCGCGACCCGGGAGCGCCTGGAGGGGAAAGCGCGGTTGATCGCGCTGGACGACGAGGAGGAGAGGGGTTGGGGCACGGACGACGCGAGCCCGCTCGGAGTGAGGGTCCCGGCCGAGAGCCTGGCCGTCGTGCTCTACACCTCGGGCTCGACCGGACGGCCCAAGGGAGTCGCGCTGCCGCATCGGGGCGTGGTGCGCCTGGTCCGAGGGTCGAGCTTCCTGCGGCTGGTTCCGGAGGACCGGATGGCGCACGTCGCGGCCATCAGCTTCGACGCGTTGACCCTCGAGATCTGGGGGGCGCTGCTCAACGGCGCGGCCCTGGTGGTGATCCCGCGCGAGACGGTCCTGTCGCCCGCCGACCTCGCGGAGCGGCTGCGGCGGGACGAGGTGACGGCGATCTTCCTCACCACGGCGCTGTTCAATCAGGTGGCGCGGGAAGGGTCCGGGTCGCTCGCCGGGGTCCGGGATGTGATGTTCGGCGGAGAGGCGGCCGACCCGGTCGCGGTGGCACGGGCGCTGGAGAAGGGAGGAGCGGAGCGGCTGCTGAACCTCTACGGCCCGGCCGAGAACACGACGGCCAGCACCTGGCATTGGGTGCGGGAGGTTCCGCCGGGAACGCTGACCGTACCCATCGGGCGTCCTCTGGCCAATTCCTCGGCCTACGTCCTGGATCTCCGGCAGCATCCCGTTCCGCCGGGCGTGGCGGGAGAGATCTGCATCGGCGGCGACGGACTGGCCCGGGGCTACCTGAACCGGCCGGACCTGACGGCCGAGCGGTTCATTCCCCACCCCTGGGGAGTGGGAGAGCGCCTCTACCGCACCGGCGACCTGGTCCGGCAACGACCTGACGGGACCATCGAGTTCATCGGCCGCGGCGACGGCCAGATCAAGATCAGGGGCTTCCGGATCGAGCTGGGGGAGATCGAGGTGGTCCTGGCAGGTCACTCCGGGGTGAGGGAGTGCACGGTCCAGGCGCGCAAAGACCTGGGCCAGATCCGCCTGGTCGCCTATGTCGCGGGCCACAACGGCCGGGCGCCGGGCATCGAGGACCTGCGGCGCCACCTCCAGGAGCGGCTGCCGGACTACATGGTGCCCTCCGCCTTCGTGGTTCTGGACGCGTTGCCGCTGACTGCCAACGGCAAGGTGGACCGTCAGGCCCTGCCGGCGCCGGAGAGGACCGGCTCTGCGAATTTGGAGAGCCACGACTCCCCTTCCGACCCGGTACAGGAGCTGCTCGCCGGGATCTGGGCCGAGGTCCTGGGGCTGGAGCGCGTCGGAATCCACGAGGACTTCTTCGCCCTCGGGGGCCACTCCCTGCTGGCCACACAGGTGGCCTCCCGCATCCGCAGCGTGCTCGGGGTCGAGCTCCCGCTGCGCCGGCTCTTCGAGTTGCCGACCGTTGCAGAGCTGGCCCGCGCAGTCCAGGAAGAACAGGAGGGCGGTGCGGCTCCGCCGATCGTCCCCATTCCCAGGGATACCGGCGCTATCGGCGATATCGAGCTGACGCTCTCCTTCGCCCAGCAGAGGCTCTGGTTCCTGGACCAGTTCGAGCCCGGCAACCCGGCCTACAACATCCCCGCGGCCGTGCGCCTGAGCGGCGAGATCTCCCCCGAGGAGCTGGTCCGGATCTTCACCGAGGTGGTGCGCCGGCACGAGGCGCTGCGCACCACGTTTGTCTCGCGGGACGGCCGACCGGTGCAGGTGATCCATCCGGAGCTGACGCTGGTCCTGCCGCTCGTCGATCTGTCGGACCTGCCGGAGCGCGAAGCGCGAGCTCTCGAGATCGCCCGCGAGGAGGCTCGGCGGCCGTTCGAGCAGGAGCGCGGCCCGCTGCTGCGCCTGGTGCTGGTGCGGCTGAACGAGCGGGAGCACCTGCTGCTCGTCACCCTTCACCACATCGTCAGCGACGGCTGGTCCATGGGGGTGCTGCTGCGCGAGATCGCCACCCTTCGCCCAAGCCTTCTCCCCGAGCTACCCGTGCAGTACGCCGACTTCGCCCGCTGGCAACGGGATTGGCTCCAGGGGGACGTCCTGGAAGCCCAGCTCTCTTACTGGCGGCACCAGCTTGCCGGGGCGCCTCCGGTCCTGGAGCTACCTCTGGACCGCCCCAGGCCGGCCGCGCAGACCTACCGGGGCGCGTCAATGCCGGTTACCCTGCCGCCACACCTGTCCGAGGCCGTGCATGGGCTCTGCCGGCAGGAAGGCGCGACGCCTTCCATGGTCCTGCTGGCATCCTGGGCGGCCCTGCTCGGCCGCCATGCCGGCCAGCAGGACGTGCTCGTCGGCATTCCGATCGCCGGCCGCAACCGCCGGGAGATCGAGGACCTCATCGGCCTCTTTGTCAATACCCTGGTGATGCGCGCCGACCTGTCCGGATCACCTGGTTTCGCCGGGCTTCTGGGCCGGGTCCGCAAGGTGGCCCTCGACGGCTACACCCATCAGGACGTGCCTTTCGAGCGCTTGGTCGAGGAGCTCGTTCCCGAGCGCGACCTGGCCCACTCCCCTCTCTTTCAGGTCTTGCTCGTGATTCAGAACGCGGGGGGGAGCATCTCGGTCCCGGGCCTTACCCTGACCCCAATTCCCGTTGACACCGGGACTGCGAAGTTCGACCTCTCGCTCGGCTTCGTGGAGCGGGAGGATAGGACGTTCGCGGGAGCCCTCGGGTACAACACCGACCTGTTCGACGGCAGCACCGTGGCCCGCTTGTGGACTCGCTTCACGGCCCTCCTGGAAGCGGCGGCCAGAAATCCGGATCTGCCCTTGGCCGAACTGGCGCTCCTCCTGCCGGCGGAGCGTCACCAAGCCCTCGTGGAGTGGAATGACACGGCGCGTCGCTATCCCACCGGCGTCTGCCTCCATGAACTGGTCGACCGACAGGCACGGAGCACGCCGGACGCGGTAGCCGCCTCGTTCGAGGGCAGCGAGCTGACCTATCTCGAGTTGGAGCGTCGCGCCAACCGCCTGGCCCATCGCCTGATCGACCTGGGCGTCGAGCCGGAAGGCCGCGTCGGCGTGCTGATGGAGCGCTCGCTGGAGTTGATCGTGGGGCTGCTGGGCATCCTCAAGGCCGGAGCGGCCTATGTCCCTCTCGACCCCGACTACCCGGCGGAGCGCCTGGCGGCTATCGCCGGGAGCTCCGGCCTGCGGGTCGTGCTCGCCCAGGAGAGACTGAGGCACCGTCTTCCCGGCCGGGGCGAGCATGCCGTCCTGCTCGATGAGGAAGGGATGGACGCGGCTCCAGACGTCCGGGTGGATGACGGGAACCTGGCCTATGTCCTCTACACCTCCGGCTCTACCGGCACGCCCAAGGGCGTGATGATCCCCCATCGCGGCATCGTCAACCGACTGCTCTGGATGCAGGATGCCTATGGTCTCGGGCCGGACGACCGGATTCTCCAGAAGACCCCGTTCAGCTTCGACGTCTCGCTGTGGGAATTCTTCTGGCCGTTGCTCGTCGGCGCCCGCCTCGTGTTCGCCCGGCCCGAGGGGCACAAGGACCCCGAATATCTGGTTGATCTGATCGCCCGGGAGAAGATCACCACTCTCCACTTCGTGCCCTCCATGCTGCAGGTCTTCCTCGAAGCCCCGGGCGTGTCCGGCCTCTCCTCGCTCCGGCAGGTCATGGCGAGCGGCGAGGCCCTTCCGCCGGAGCTGGTGCGGCGTTTCTACACGTGTGCAGGCGGCGCCGCTCTGCACAACCTGTACGGCCCGACCGAGGCCTCGGTGGACGTGAGCTTCTGGCCATGCGAGGCAGGATCGTCCGTACCGATCGGCCGCCCGATCGACAACCTTCGTCTCCATGTGGTGGACCGCGAACTGCGTCTCCAGCCTATCGGCGTGCCCGGCGAGCTGCTCCTGGGCGGCATCGGTCTCGCGCGCGGTTACCTGGGCAGGCCCGAGCTGACCGCGGCGGCCTTCGTGCCCGATCCCTTCGGCGACGGAGAGCGGCTCTACCGCACGGGCGATCTGGCGCGGGCACTTCCGGACGGCAACGTCGAGTTCCTCGGACGGATCGATCATCAGGTCAAGATCCGAGGCTTCCGGATCGAGTTGGGAGAGATCGAGGCCGTCCTTGCCAGCCACCCCGGGGTCCGGGAGTGTGCCGTCCTCGCGCGGCAGGACATCCTCGTAGCCTACGTCTCCGGACAGGAAGCTCCGGACGGGCTTCACACCTTCCTGGCGAACCGGCTCCCGGAGTACATGGTGCCGGCCGTCTTCGTCACGCTGGAAGCGCTGCCGCTGACGGCCAGCGGCAAGATCGACCGGCGAAGCCTCCCCGCTCCGGAGCTGGTGAAGCGCGAGGCGGCCATCAAGCCGCGCAACCGGACCGAGCAGGTCCTCGTCGACATCTGGAAAGAGCTGCTCGGCCTCGATAGCGTGGGCGTGGAGGACCGTTTCTTCGAGCTGGGCGGCCACTCACTCCTGGCCACCCGGGTCGTAGCCCGCGTGCGCCAGATCTTCGGGGTCGAGATCACCCTGCGCGAGGTCTTCAAGACCCCCACGGTAGCCGGCCTGGCCGAGCTTATCGAGATCCGGGCAGCGGCGCCTGCCGACGAGGAGGAGCTCGCCGCCCTGTTAGACGAGATCGACGGGCTGTCCAACGACGAGGCGCGCTCCCGTTTGGAAAGCCTGCGTTCCGAAACGGATCCGCCGGTCGTCTCGTTCGCCCAGCAGAGGCTCTGGTTCCTGGACCAGCTCGAGCCCGGCAACCCTGTCTACAACCTCCCCTTGGCCGTGCGCCTCACCGGCACGGTCGCGGTGGACGTGCTGTCGCGGATCTTCGCCGAGGTAGTACGCCGGCACGAGGTGCTGCGTACCACCTTCGGCTCGCGGGACGGCCGGCCGGTGCAGGTCATCGCACCGGAGGCGAGGCCGGATCTGCCGGTCGTCGACCTGTCGGATCTGCCCCAACCGGAGCGTGTGGCACGGGTGCTGGCTGTGGAGGACGCCCTTAGGCCCTTCGACCTGCAGCATGGTCCACTCCTGCGTCTGTCCCTGGTGCGGCTGGGTAGGCAGGACCATCTTCTGCTCATCAACATGCATCACATCGTCAGCGACGGCTGGTCGATCGGCGTGCTGGTACGTGAGATCGCGGCCCTCTATGAGGGTGCACCCTTGCCCGAGCTGCCGATGCAGTATGCGGATTTCGCCCGGTGGCAGCGGCAGTGGCTGCAAGGAGAGGTGCTGGAAGAGCAGCTTTCGTACTGGCGGCACCGCCTGGACGGGGCGCCACGCCTGCTGGAGCTGCCGATGGACCGGCCCCGCAGCGCGGACGCGATGCGCCGCGGCGGAGCAATCCCGGTGACGCTGTCCGAGCGCCTGTCCCGCGATCTCGCCGCCCTGAGCCGGAGCGAGGACGTAACGCTGTTCATGACCCTGCTTGCTGCCTTCGGAGCCCTGCTGGGCCGGATGGCCGGCCAAGAGGACGTCCTGATCGGCAGCCCCATCGCCAATCGTACCCGCAGGGAGCTCGAAGATCTGATCGGCTTCTTTGTCAACTCCCTGGTGCTGCGGGTGGAGCTGGCGAGACGGCCGAGCTTCCGCCAGCTGCTTGGCCGTGTCCGGCAGACGGCCCTCGACGCCTACGCCCACCAGGACCTGCCGTTCGAGCGGCTGGTCGAGGAGGTCGCTCCGGAGCGCGACGCGCGCCATTCGCCGCTGTTCCAGGTCATGCTCGCGCTCCAGAACGCTCCTCTGCCGGTTCTGGAGCTGCCGGGGCTCGCCCTGAGCCCGCTCGCGTTGGAGAACGAGGTCGCCAAGTTCGACCTCTCCCTGACCCTCTGGGAGCGCGCGGGCCGGATCGAGGGCACTCTCGCGTATGCGACCGGCCTGTTCGATCGCACCACCGTGGCCCGCCTGTGGAGCCGGTTCACCACGCTTCTGGAGGCCGCCGTCGCGAATCCGGACATCCCCGTCGCCGAGCTGCCGCTCGTCCTGCCCGCGAAACGCCACCAGTCCCTCCTGGAGTGGAACGACACGGCGCGTCCCTACCCCACCGGCCTCCGCCTGCACGAGCTGGTCGCCCGGCAGGCGCAGAGCACACCGGACGCGGTAGCCGCCTCGTTCGAGGGCAGCGACTTGACCTATCGCGAGTTGGAGCGCCGCGCCAACCGCCTGGCCCACCGCCTGATCGGCCTGGGCGTCGAGCCGGACGGCCCCGTCGGTGTGCTGCTGGAGCGCTCGCCGGAGATGATCGTGGCTCTGCTCGGCGTCCTCAAGGCGGGGGCCGCCTATGTCCCGCTCGACCCCGACTACCCGGCGGAGCGCTTGGCGGCTATTGCCGAAAGCTCCGGCCTGCGGGTCGTGCTCGCGCAGGAGAGGCTGACGCATCGCCTTCCCGGCCGGGACGAGCAAGCCATCCTGCTCGACGAGAGCTGGGAAGAGGTGGACACGGCCCCGGACATTCGGGTGGATGAGAGGAACCTGGCTTACGTCCTCTACACCTCGGGTTCGACGGGCACGCCCAAGGGCGTGATGATCCCTCACCTCGGGATCGTCAACCGGCTGCTCTGGATGCAGGAGACCTACGGCCTCAGGCCAGACGACCGGGTCCTGCAGAAGACCCCATTCAGCTTCGACGTCTCGCTCTGGGAGCTCTTCTGGCCGTTGATTGTGGGCGCCCGCCTGGTGTTCGCGAAGCCTGAGGGGCATAAGGACCCCGAATACCTGGTCGACCTGATTGCCCGCGAGAGGATCACCACACTGCACTTCGTACCTTCCATGTTGCAGGCGTTCCTCGAAGCCCCGGGCGTATCCGCGCTCTCCTCGATCCGTATGGTCATGGCGAGTGGCGAGGCCCTGCCGCTGGACCTGGTGCGGCGCTTCTACGCCCGCGTAGCAGGCGCCGCCCTGCACAATCTGTACGGCCCGACCGAGGCCTCCGTGGATGTGAGCTTCTGGGCCTGCGACCCGGATCCGGTCCGCGTGCCCATCGGCCGCCCCATCGCCAACCTGAGCCTGCACGTGGTGGACCGCGAGCTGCGCCTCCAGCCCATCGGCGTACCCGGCGAGCTGCTCCTGGGAGGTGTGGGGCTGGCGCGCGGCTACCTGGGCCGGCCCGAGCTCACCGCAGCGTCTTTTGTGCCCGATCCCTTCTGCGCCAGAGGCGGAAGACGGCTCTACCGCACGGGCGATCTGGCACGGGCGCTTCCGGACGGCAATGTCGAGTTCCTGGGTCGCATCGATTACCAGGTCAAGATCCGGGGCTTCCGGATCGAGCTGGGGGAGATCGAGGCTGTCCTGGCCGGCTACCCCGGACTTCGGGAGTGCGTGGTCCTGGCCCGCCAGGATGCCCCTGGAGAGACCCGCCTGGTCGCCTATGTGGCGGGCGAGGCGCCAAGGATCGAGAACCTTCGGCGTTACCTCCAGGAGCGGCTGCCGCACTACATGGTGCCCTCCGCCTTCATGGTCCTGGAGACTCTGCCTCTGACGGCCAGCGGCAAGGTGAACCGGAAGGCTCTGCCCGCACCGGAGCGGACCAGCTCCGTGGACAAGGAGGACAATCCCACCGAGCCGCTCCAGGAGCTGCTGGCCGGGATCTGGGCCGAGGTGCTTGGGCTGGAGCGCGTCGGCGTCCGCGAGGACTTCTTCACACTCGGTGGCCACTCCCTGCTGGCCACCCAGGTGGCATCCCGCATTCGGGGGATGTTCGGGGTCGAGCTGCCGTTGCGCCAGCTCTTCGATGCGCCCACGATCGTGGAGCTGGCCCGCGCGGTCCGGGAAGGGCAGAAAGTCGCTGCGGCCCCACCGATCGTCCCAGTCCCCAGGGACCGCGAGGCCCCTCTCTCCTTCGCCCAGCAGCGGCTCTGGTTCCTGGACCGGTTCGAGCCTGGCAACCCGGCCTACAACATCCCTTCGGCTGTGCGCCTGACCGGCGAGGTGTCCCCCGGGGAGCTGACCCGGATCTTCACCGAGGTGGTGCGCCGGCACGAGGCGCTGCGCACCACGTTCGACTCGCGGGATGGCCGGCCGGTGCAGGTCATTCATCCGCAGTTGAGGCTGGCCCTGCCGCTCATCGATCTGTCGGACCTGCCGGAGCGCGAGGCACGGGCTTTCGAGATCGCCCGCGAGGAGGCTCGGCGGCCCTTCGACCTGGAGCGCGGGCCGTTGCTGCGCCTGCTCCTGGTGCGGCTGGGAGAGCGGGAGCACCTGCTGCTTTTCACCCTGCACCACATCGTCAGCGACGGCTGGTCCATGGGGGTGCTGCTGCGCGAGATCGCCGCCTTGCGCGAGGCCCCTCTCCCGGAGCTGCCCGTGCAGTACGCCGACTTCTCTCACTGGCAGCGCGAGTGGCTCCAGGGGGAGGTCTTGGAAGCCCAGCTTTCCTACTGGCGGCGACAGCTTGCCGGTGCGCCCCATATCCTGGAGCTGCCGCTGGACCACCCCAGGCCGGCCGCCCAGACCTACCGGGGCGGATCGATGACGATCACCCTGCCGTCTGAGGCCGTGCATGGGCTCTGCCGGAGGGAAGGCGCCACGCCTACCATGGTCCTGCTGGCATCCTGGGCGGCCCTGCTCGGCCGTCATGCCGGCCAGCAGGACGTGCTCCTCGGCATTCCGATCGCCGGCCGCAACCGCCGGGAGGTCGAGGACCTCATCGGCCTCTTCGTCAACACCCTGGTGATGCGTGCCGACCTGTCCAGAGAACCGGGCTTCGCCGGGCTTCTGAGACGGGTCCGCCAGGCGGCTCTCGACGGCTACAGCCACCAGGACGTGCCCTTCGAGCGTCTCGTGGAGGAGCTGGTTCCAGAGCGTGATCTGGCTCACTCGCCGCTGTTTCAGGTCCTGCTCGTAATCCAGAACACCGCCGGCGGGAGCATCTCGGTCCCGGGCCTTGCCCTGACCCCGATTCCGGTGGACACCGGGATCGCGAAGTTCGACCTCACGCTGGGCTTCCGGGAGCGGGAGGATCGGACCTTCGAGGGAGCCATCGGGTACAACGCCGACCTGTTCGACGGCAGCACGATCGCCCGGCTGTGGAGCCGGTTCACCACGCTTCTGGAGGCTGCCGCCGCGGACCCCGAGATCCCCCTGTCCGAGTTGCCGCTCCTCCTGTCGCCGGAGCGCCACCAGGCTCTCTTGGAGTGGAACGACACGGCGCGCCGCTACCCCGCAGGCGTCTGCCTCCATGAGCTGGTCGCCCGTCAGGCGCAGAGCACGCCCGGCGCGGTAGCCGCCTCATTCGAGGGCGACGAGCTGACCTATCGCGAGTTGGACCGCCGCGCCAACCACCTGGCCCACCACCTGGCCGGTCTGGGCGTTGAGCCGGACGGCCGAGTCGGCGTGCTGATGGAGCGCTCGCTGGAGATGATCGTGGCGCTGCTCGGCATCCTCAAGGCCGGGGCTGCCTACGTCCCGCTCGACCCCGACTATCCGGCGGACCGCCTGGCGGTCATAGCTGGGAGCTCCGGCCTGCGGGTCGTGCTCGCTCAGGAAAGGCTTACCAACCGTCTTCCCGGAGCGCGAGTCGTCCTGCTCGGCCGTGAGGAGATGGACACACCTCCGGACATCCAGGTGAATGAGGGAAACCTGGCCTATGCCCTCTACACCTCCGGCTCCACCGGCACGCCCAAGGGCGTGATGATCCCCCACCGCGGCATCGTCAACCGGCTGCTCTGGATGCAGGATGCCTACGGCCTCGGGCAGGACGACCGGGTCCTCCAGAAGACTCCCTTCAGCTTCGACGTCTCGCTCTGGGAATTCTTCTGGCCGCTGCTCGTCGGTGCCCGCCTGGTCTTCGCCCGGCCCGAAGGGCACAAAGATCCCGAGTACCTGGTCGATCTCATCGCCCGCGAGAGGATCACCACCCTGCACTTCGTACCGTCCATGCTGCGGGCCTTCCTCGAAGCCCCGGGCGTGTCCGGCCTCTCCTCCCTCCGCAGGGTCATAGCGAGCGGTGAGGCCCTGCCGCCGGAACTGGTTCGGCGCTTCTATGACCGTGTAATCGGTGCCGGCCTGCACAACCTGTACGGTCCGACCGAGGCGTCGGTGGACGTGAGCTTTTGGCCGTGTGAAGCCGGCTCTCCCGTTCCGATCGGCCGCCCGATTGCCAACCTGCGCCTGCATGTGGTCGACCGCGAGCTGCGACTTCAGCCCAGCGGCGTGCCGGGAGAGCTGCTCCTGGGCGGCATCGGGCTCGCACGAGGCTATTTGGGCCGGCCCGATCTGACCGCGGCGGCCTTCGTGCCCGATCCCTTCGGCGACGGAGAGCGGCTCTACCGCACGGGCGACCTGGCCCGGGCGCTTCCGGACGGGAACGTCGAGTTTTTTGGCCGGATCGACCACCAGGTCAAGATCCGTGGGTTCCGAATCGAGCTTGGGGAGATCGAGGCTGTCCTGACCAGCCACCCCGCGGTCCGCGAGTGCGCCGTCCTTGCCCGGCAAGGCATCCTCATCGCCTACCTGGCAGGCCAAGCGCCAAGGATCGAGGACCTGCGGCACCACCTTCAGGAACGCTTGCCGCACTACATGGTGCCCTCGGCCTTCGTGGTCCTGGAGGCGCTGCCGCTGACATCAAGCGGCAAGGTGGACCGGAAGGCACTCCCGGCACCGGAGCGGATCAGTCCGGATAGGCACGGTGTCCCCGCTGATCTGCTCCAGGAGCTACTCGCCGGGATCTGGACCGAAGTCCTGGGGCTGGACAGCGTTGGCGTCAACGAGGACTTCTTCGCCCTTGGCGGGCACTCACTGCTGGCCACCCAGGTAGCATCCCGCATCCGCAGCCTGCTCGGGGTCGAGCTGCCTCTGCGCCGTCTTTTCGAAGCGCCTACGATCGTGGAGCTGGCCCGCGCAGTCCGGGAAGGCACGGCGGCACCGCCAATTGTCGTCGGCCTTAGAGACCGCGAGCTGCCCCTCTCGTTCGCCCAGCAGAGGCTCTGGTTCCTCGATCAGTTGGAGCCCGGCAACACGGCCTACAACATCCCAGCGGCCGTGCGCCTGAGCGGCGAGATCTCCTTCGAGGAACTGGCTCGGATCTTCGCCGAGGTGGTGCGTCGGCATGAGGCGCTGCGCACTACCTTCGCCTCCCGAGACGGCCGGCCCCTGCAGGTTGTCCACCCGGAGATGAAGCTGGACCTGCCGCTCGTCGATCTTTTGGACCTGCCGGAGCGCGAGACTTGGGCTCTTGAGATCGCCCGCGAGGAGGCCCGGCGGCCGTTCGACCTGGAGCGCGGGCCGCTGATGCGCCTGGTGCTGGTCCGGCTCGGGGAGCGGGAGCACCTGCTGCTCATCACCCTGCACCACATCGTCAGCGACGGCTGGTCCATGGGCGTGTTGCTGCGCGAGATCGCAGCGCTTCGCCAAGCCTCTCTCCCCGATCTCCCCATGCAGTACGGCGACTTCGCGGTCTGGCAGCGGGAGTGGCTGCAGGGGGAGGTGCTGGAGGCCCAGCTCTCCTACTGGCGGTTCCAGCTTGCCGGAGCGCCCCAGGTCCTGGAGCTGCCCCTGGACCGCCCCCGGCCGGCTGCGCAGTCCTATCGGGGAGGGTCTCTGCCGGTCACCCTTCCGCGGCTCCTTTCCGAGGCCGTGCACGGGCTCTGCCGGCGTGCAGGTGCGACGCCCACCATGGTCCTGCTCGCATCGTGGGCGGTCCTGCTCGGCCGCCATGCGGGCCAGGACGACGTGCTCTTCGGCGTTCCGATCGCCGGCCGCAACCGCCGGGAGATCGAGGACCTGATCGGCCTTTTCGTCAACACCCTGGCGATGCGCGCCAACCTGTCTGGGTCGCCCGGCTTTGCCGAGCTTCTTGGGCGGGTCCGCAAGATGGCCATCGACGCCTATACCCATCAGGACCTGCCGTTCGAGCGGCTGGTCGAGGAGCTCGTTCCCGGGCGCGATCTTTCCCACTCGCCACTGTTTCAGGTTCTGTTCGTCATGCAGAACGCCATCAGCGGGAGCATCTCGGTGCCGGGCCTTTCTTTGATGCCACTCCAGGTGGACACCGGGACGGCGAAGTTCGACCTCATGCTCGGGTTTCGGGAGAGGGAGGACCGCACTTTCGAGGGCGCCGTCGGGTACAACGCCGACCTGTTCGACAGGACCACCATCATCCGCCTGTGGAGCCGGTTTACCATGGTTCTGGAGGCCGCTGCGGCGAATCCGGACATTTCTATAGCCGACCTGCTCCTTTCGCCGACGGAACGCCACCAAGCCTTCCTGGAGTGGAACGACACGACCACCGCCTATCCACGGGAGGCCTCGCTGGCAGAGCTGTTCGAGGCCGTGGCGCGCACGCTGCCGGACGCTCCGGCCGTGATCGCTGACGGGGACGTCCGAACCTATCGCCAGTTGGACGAAGCCTCGAACCGGCTGGCTCGGCGGCTGCGCGCCCTGGGAACCGGCCCGGGAGCTGCGGTCGGGATCTCCATGGAGCGCTCCCCGGACTTGGTTCTAGGGATGCTCGCGATCCTCAAGGCCGGCGCTGCGTACGTGCCCCTGGACGCTGGATATCCGGACGAGCGCCTGGCCTTCATGCTGGCGGATACGGGCGCGGAGATCGTGCTGGTCCATGCCGCGACCCGGGCGCGCCTGAAAGGAAGGGCGTTGCTGGTTGCGGTGGACGACGCCGGCTGGGGCACGGAGGACGCGAGCCCGCTCGATGCGCGGGTCCCGGCCGAGAGCCTGGCCGTCGTGATCTACACCTCGGGCTCCACCGGCCGGCCTAAAGGAGTAGCGGTGCCGCACCGAGCCATCGTGCGGCTGGTGCGGGACACGAACTATGTCAGCCTGGGACCGGGAGACCGGACCGGTCACGTGGCCAATGTCAGCTTCGATGCAGTCATCTATGAGATCTGGGGCGCCCTGCTCAATGGCGCGGCCACGGTCGTCATTCCTCGGGACGTGGTGCTTTCGCCCTCAGATTTCGCGGAGCGGCTGCGGGACCAGCGCGTCTCCACCATGTTCCTCACCTCGGCGCTGTTCACCCGGATGTCGCGGGAGACACCCGGCGCCTTTGCGGGGATGAGCGAGCTCCTGGTAGGTGGCGAGGCCGTGGACCCGGTCGCAGCCAGGACTGTCCTGGCGGACCGTCCGCCGCGCCGCCTGCTGAACGGCTACGGTCCCACGGAGAGCACGACCTTCGCGGCCTGGCATCCGATCCGGGAGGTGCCGCCGGAGGCGACGAACGTCCCTATCGGTCGTCCTTTGGCCAATACATCGCTCTACGTGCTGGACCGCGAAGGCCTCCCGGTCCCGGTGGATGTCCAGGGCGAGCTCTTCATCGGCGGCGACGGCCTGGCCTGGGGCTATTGGAACCGGCCCGACCTGACCGCGGAGCGCTTCGTGCCCCATCCGTGGAGCGTGGGCGAGCGCCTCTACCGCACCGGCGACCTGGTCCGGCAACGGCCGGGAGGAGCCATCGATTTCGTCGGCCGTGGCGACAGCCAGGTCAAGATCCGCGGCTTCCGGATTGAGCCAGGGGAGATCGAAGCGGTCCTGGCCAGTCACCCGGAGGTCGGGGAGTGCGCAGTCGTCGCGCGCCGGGACCTCCCTGGAGAAATCCGCCTGGTCGCCTATGTGACGGGTAGGGACGCGAGGGTCGAGGATCTGCGGCGCCATCTCCAGGAGCGGCTGCCGGGCTACATGGTGCCGTCGGCCTTCGTGCTCCTGGAGGCGCTGCCGCTGACGGCCAACGGCAAGGTGGACTGGAGGGCTCTGCCGGCTCCGGAGCGGACCGGCTCCACCAAGGCTGAGCACGGCGCTCCTGCCGATGACCCCCTCCAGGAGCTGCTGGTGGGGATCTGGGCCGAGGTCCTGGGGCTGAAGCGCGTCGGCATTCATGAGGACTTCTTCGCCCTCGGAGGTCACTCCCTGCTGGCTACCCAGGTGGCCTCCCGCATCCGCGGCGTGCTTGGGATCGAGCTTCCGCTGCGCCGGCTCTTCGAGGCGCCCACGGTCGCGGAGCTGGCCCGCGCGGTCCGGGACGGGCAGAAGGGCGCGGTCCCTCCGCCGGTCTTCCCCGTCCCCCGGGACATCGGGGAGCTGCCCCTCTCCTTCGCGCAGCAGAGGCTCTGGTTCCTGGATCAGCTTGAGCCCGGCAACCCGGCCTACAACATCCCCTCGGCCGTGCGCCTGAGCGGCGAGGTCTCTCCCGAGGAGCTGGCCTGGATCTTCGACGAGGTCGTACGCCGCCACGAGGTGCTGCGCACCACGTTCGCCTCCAGGGACGGCCGGCCGGTTCAGGTCATCGCACCCGAGATGCACCTGGAGCTGCCGCTCATCGACCTGTCGGATGTACCGGATCGCGAGGCGCGGGCGCACGAGCTCGCCTTGGAGGAGGCCCGGCGGCCCTTCGACCTGGAGCACGGACCGTTGCTGCGCCTGGCCCTCTTCCGGCTCGGAGAGCAGGACTGGCTGCTGGTCATGACCATGCATCACATCGTTTCCGACGGCTGGTCCATGGGAGTCCTGCTGCGCGAGATCGCGGCCCTGCACAAGGACCTCTCTCTCCCCGAGTTGCCCGTGCAGTACGCCGACTTTGCGGTCTGGCAGCGCGACTGGCTGGAGGGCGAGATCCTGGACCGGCAGCTCGACTGGTGGAAGCGCCAGCTCGCCGGGGCTCCGGCCGCGCTGGAGCTTCCGACCGACCGGCCGCGGCCGGCCCTGCCGACTCACCGCGGCGGCATCCGCACCACGACCTTGTCTCCCGATCTCCGGGAAGGGGTACAGGCGCTCTGCCGGCAACACGGAGCGACCCCGTTCATGCTCCTGCTGGCGGCCTGGGCCGTGCTTCTCGGACGCCACGCAGGTCAGGAGGACGTGCTGGTGGGCACGCCCGTGGCCGGACGCACACACCGCGAGACCGAGGATCTGATCGGCCTCTTCGTGAACACCCTGGTGCTGCGCGTCGGCCTGGAGCATGTCCCGAGCTTCGGCGGACTGCTGGAGAGGGTGCGCGAGACGGCTCTCGACGCCTTCGCCCACCAGGACCTGCCGTTCGAGCGCTTGGTGGACGAGGTGGCCGCGGATCGGGATCTGCGGCGCTCGCCGGTGTTCCAGGTCCTGTTCATCCTCCAGAACGCCCCGCTGGGCGCCTTGGAGCTGGAGAGCCTGACGCTGCGCCAGGTGTCGGTCGACGCGGGCATGGCGAAGTTCGACCTGACTCTCAACCTCGTGGAGACCGCTGGTGGGCTCAGCGGTTCCCTGGAGTACGATACCGACCTCTTCGACACCGTCACGGCGGAGCGTCTCCTCGGCCACTACGAGCGGCTGCTCCGGAGCGTGGTCGAGGCACCGGACCTCGCTCTCCGGGACTTGACATTCATGGCTGAGGCCGAGCGGCATCAGGTGCTGGTGGAGCACAACGACTCCTCGGCGCCTTACCCGGCACACGCCTGCATCCACGATCTGGTGGCTGCCCAGGTGGCGAGGACGCCGGAAGCGGTCGCGGTCGGGGCGCTCACCTACCGCGAGCTCGACCGGCGCGCCGAGCGCCTGGCCCGGCGCCTGGTGCGGCGGGGTGTGGGACCGGATGTCCTGGTGGGTCTCTACGCCGATCGCTCGCCTGACCTCGTGGTGGCTCTGCTCGCGGTGCTCAAGGCAGGCGGAGCCTATGTGCCTCTCGATCCAACCCATCCCAGGGAGCGCCTCGCGTATATCTTCGAAGACTCCGGAGCCCGGGTCCTCCTCACGGAGCGGGCGCTGCTCGGTGCCCCCGACGGTGTGGAAGTCGTCTACCTGGATGAGGAGGAGGATGGCGTCGTGACGCTGCCCGCCGCCGGTCCGGAGAACCTGGCCTACGTCATCTACACCTCGGGCTCCACGGGCCGGCCCAAGGGCGTGGAGGTCCGCCATCGCGCCGTGATCAACTACCTGGCCGCCATGGCTGAGAAGCTGGGCTTCTCCGACGGCGACGTAATGATGGCCGTCACCACCCTCTCCTTCGACATCTCGGTCACCGAGCTGCTCCTTCCCCTGACCGTGGGAGCCCGCATCGAGATCGCGAGCCGGGAAACCGCCAGCGATCCGGCCCTCCTGGCAGCCGCCCTGGAGACCGCCACCTGCATGCAGGCCACTCCCGCCACCTGGACCATGCTTCTGGAAGGAGGCTGGGCAGGACAGCCGGACCTCAAGGCCCTGTGCGGAGGCGAGGCCCTGACCCGGGGCCTGGCAGACCGGCTGCTCCCGCGGGTAGGCGAGCTCTGGAACGCCTACGGTCCCACCGAGACCACCGTCTGGTCGGCCATGCTGCGCGTCGGACCCGGCGAGCGGCCGGTGCCCGTGGGGCTGCCGCTGAGCAACACCACCCTCCATCTCCTTTCGCCTAACGGTGAGCTGGCTCCCCTGGGCGTGGCGGGCGAGCTTCTCATCGGCGGCGACGGATTGGCCCGGGGCTATCACGGCCGGCCGGACCTCACGGCCGGGCGCTTCGTGCCCGATCCGTTCGGTGCTCCGGGCTCCCGCCTCTATCGCACCGGCGACCTGGCGCGCCGGCTGCCGGACGGCACCCTGGAGTTCCTGGGCCGGATCGACTATCAAGTCAAAGTCCGTGGCTTCCGCATCGAGCTCGGGGAGATCGAGGCGGTGCTGGCGAGCCATCCCGCGGTGCGCGAGTCCGTGGTCGTGGCCCGGCAGGAGATGCTCGTCGCCTATGTGGCGCCCCACGCCGAGATTTCGGAGCTGCGTGCTTTCCTGGATGGGAAGCTCCCTCCATACATGGTTCCAGCGGCCTTCGTAGCCCTGCCGGCCCTGCCCCTCTCGCCCAACGGCAAGGTGGACCGGAAGGCTCTGCCGGCGCCGGAGCGGGATCGGCGCGAGGGGGCTGTCGAGCCGCGCAACCGGACCGAGCGGATCCTGGTGGATATCTGGAAGGAGCTGCTCGGCCTCGACAACGTAGGCGTGGAGGACCGCTTCTTCGAGCTGGGCGGCCACTCGCTCCTGGCCACCCGGGTCCTCGCCCGCGTGCGCCGGACCTTCGGGGTCGAGATCTCGCTGCGCGAAGTCTTCAAGACCCCGATGGTGGCGGGCCTGGCCGAGCTGATCGACGCCCGGGGGGCGGTGCCCACCGACGAAGCAGAGCTCGCCGCGCTGCTCGATGAGATCGACGGGCTCTCCGAGGACGAAACGCGCGCCCGCCTCGAAAACCTGGTTTCGGATTCCAGAGGGACCTGACATGTCTGAGCTGTCCGGACGTCTCGCGGGGCTCTCCGCGGAGAAGCGCGAGCTCCTCGAAGCCCTGTTGAGGAAGAAGCGGGCCGAAGCAGCCTCCGCCCTGACCATCCCGCCGCGGGGGGACGCCCCGGGGCCGCTCCCGCTCTCGTTCTCCCAGGAGACGCTCTGGCTGACCGACCAGCTCGATCCCGGGAGCGCGGCCTACAACATCTCCATCCCGCTGCGCTTCACGGGCGAGCTCGACGAGCGCGCCCTGCGACAGAGCCTCGCCGCCCTGGTCCACCGTCACGAGGCGCTGCGCACCCGCTTCGTGCTTCGCGACGGCAGCCCGGCGCAGGAGATCGATCCCCCCGGTGCTCCGCCGATCCCCCGGGTGGAGCTGTCCGGCCTGCCCGCGGACCAGACCGAGGCCCTCCGGCTGATGGAAGCCGAAGCCCTGCGGCCGTTCGACCTCGAGCGCGGACCGCTCTTCCGCTGCGTCCTCGTGCGGCTCCCCAGCCGGGAGCACCTCCTGCTCACCACCCTGCACCACATCGTGAGCGACGGCTGGTCCACGGCGATCTTCGCCCGCGAGCTGGGCGTCCTCTATACCGGTAATACCTTGGCCCCGCTGCCGATCCAGTATGCGGATTTCGCGCTCTGGCAGCGCCGGACCCTCGCCGGCCCGGTCCTGGAGAAGCACCTCGCCTTCTGGTGGGAGCGGCTCGCCGGGCTCGACCCGGTTCTGGAGCTGCCTTCCGACCGGCCCCGGCCCGCCCGCCGGACGCCGCGCGGCCAACGCGTCCCCTTCTTCCTGCCCGCGGCCGTCTCCGGCGAGGTCAAGGAGCTGGCCCGCCGGGATGGCACCACTCTCTACGCCACTCTGCTGGCCGCGTTCTTCGCCCTGCTCCACCGCCAGACGTACAGGGACGACCTCTGCGTCGGTACCCCGGTCGCGGGCCGGCGGCAGGTCGAGACCGAGGGGCTGATCGGCTACTTCGTCAACATCCTGGCCGTGCGAGCGGACATTCCCGGGGAGCCCGCGTTCCGCGAGCATCTCACCCGGGTACACGAGGCTGTGCTCGACGCCCAGGCGCACCAGGACCTCCCTTTTGACCGAATCGTGTCGGAGCTGGCGCCCGAGCGCAGCCTGAGCTACACGCCGATCTTCCAGGTCGCCTTCACCTTCCAGAACACCTCGGCCGCGGTCCTGGACCTGCCGGGGATCTCCGTCCGCGGCGTCGATCTTCCGGTCCGGGCCGCGAAGTTCGATCTGACCCTGGTCCTCTGGGAGGAGGGCGAGCGGATCGCCGGGGGCATGGAGTACAGCCTGGACCTCTTCGACGAGGCCACCGCGGTCCGCTCCCTCGCCCAGCTCGAAGCCGTGCTCACCGCCGTGGGGGCAGACCCCGAGATCCGCCTGTCCGCCATTCCCCTGCTGAGCCCGGCCGAGCGCCGCCAGCTCCTCGAAGAATGGGGAGGAAAGGGAGAAGAGCCTCCGGTTGGCGAAACCCTGTACGGCCGCTTCGAAGCGCAGGTCCGGAGGACGCCCGAGGCCCCGGCCGTGACCTGCGAGGGGACCACGCTGAGCTATGCCGAGCTCAACCGCCGCGCGAACCGGCTCGCCCATCGCCTGCGCGAGCTCGGGGTGGGGCCGGACAGCCGGGTGGGCCTGCGCGTGGAGCGCTCCCTGGACCTGGTAACCGGGATCTTGGGCATCCTCAAGGCCGGGGGCGCCTACGTGCCGCTCGACCCGAACTACCCGGCGGAGCGGCTTGCCTACATGATCGGGGACGCCGGCGTCCGGACCGTGGTCGGGACCGACGTGCTGTTTGATGAGCTGACCGAAGCGCTCCCCTCCGACGACTTGGCCCCGGCCGCGGACGGCTCGAACCTGGCCTACGTGATCTACACCTCGGGCTCGACCGGCCGTCCCAAGGGCGCGCTCGTGACCCATGGCAACGTGGTGCGCCTGTTCGACGCCACCGACCGCTGGTTCGGCTTCGGCGAGCGGGACGTCTGGACCCTCTTCCACTCCTACGCCTTCGACTTCTCGGTCTGGGAGGTCTGGGGCGCGCTGCTCTACGGCGGCCGGGTCGTGGTCGTCCCGTATGAGGTGAGCCGCTCGCCGGAGAGCTTCCTGGACCTCCTCGTCCGCGAGGGGGTCACGGTGCTCAACCAGACCCCCTCTGCCTTCGCCCAGCTCGCGCGGGTGGACGAGGAGCGCGGCGGCGTTCCCACGGACCTCCGCTTCGTGGTCTTCGGCGGCGAGGCCCTCGACCTCCCCAGCCTGGCTCCCTGGTTCGCGCGCCACGGCGACGAAAAGCCGACGCTGGTCAACATGTACGGGATCACCGAGACCACGGTGCACGTCACCTACAGGCCGCTGCGTGCGGAGGACACCCGGGGAGAGGGGCGCAGCGTCATCGGTACCCCCATCCCGGACCTCTCCCTCTACGTGCTCGATCCCTGGATGCAGCCGGCGCCGGTCGGCGTGCCGGGCGAGCTGGTGGTGGGCGGAGCGGGCCTGGCGCGGGGCTACCTGGGCCGGCCGGAGCTGACCGCGGCGCGCTTCGTGCCGGACCCGGTGAGCGGCCGTCCCGGAGCGCGGCTCTACCGCTCGGGCGACCTCGGCCGCTTCCTGCGGAACGGCGACGTGGAGTACCTGGGCCGCATCGACCATCAAGTGAAGATCCGCGGCTTCCGGATCGAGCTGGGAGAGATCCAGACCGCCCTGGAGGCGTGCCCCGGGGTGCGCCAAGCCGTGGTGCTCCCCCGCGAGGAGCCCACGGGCGAGCGCCGCCTCCTCGCCTTCATCGTGACCCAGCCGGGGCAGGAGCCATCCACGGGCGAGCTGCGGGCCTCCCTCGCCCGGCGCCTGCCCGACTACATGGTGCCGGCAATGTTCGTCCTCCTGGAAAGCCTGCCGCTCACGCAGAACGGCAAGGTGGACCGCAAGGCCCTGCTCTCCCTTGCCGTTCCTGCCCGCGAGGAGGGGATGGACTACGCTCCACCTCGGACCGAGGTGGAGCGGCTGCTCGCCGAGGTCTGGCAGGAGGTTCTGGGGATCGGCCGCGTGGGGATCGGCGACAGCTTCTTCGCGCTCGGCGGGGACTCGATCTCCAGCATCCGGGTGCGCTCGCTCGCGGCAGCCCGCGGGCTCCATTTCGAGCTGCAGGAGCTCTTCCGCCATCCCACGCTGGAGGACCTCGCCGCGGCGATCGGAGGAGCTGTCCCGCAAGAGTCTTTCGACTTGGAGCCGTTCGCCCTGGTTTCTCCTCAGGATCGGGAGCTTCTCCCCGAGGGGATCGAGGACGCCTACCCTCCCTCGCTCCTCCAACTCGGCATGCTCTTCCACAGCGTGCGCGAGCCCGGGTCCGCGGCCTACCATAACGTCAGCAGCTTCATCCTGCGGGGATCGCTCGACCCCGCGGTCCTGGCCTCCGCGGTGGAGCGGCTCGCCGCCCGCCACCCCCTGCTGCGGACGTCCTTCGACATGACCAGCTTCAGCGAGCCTCTCCAGCTCGTGCACCGGGAGGCACCGATCCCCCTGGAGATCACCGACCTGCGAGGGCTCCCGCCGGCCGAGCGCGAGCGCGCCGTGGCCGAGCGCTTCGAGGCGGAGAAGCGGCTCCTCTTCGACTGGAGCCGTCCCGGGCTGCTGCGCTTCTGGGCTCAGGCCCTGACCGAAGACACCTTCGAGGTCGGCGTCACCGAACACCATGCCATCCTCGACGGCTGGAGTGTCTCGACCCTGCTTTCCGAGCTGTTCGATCTGGTTCTGGGGACACCTCCTGCGCCGCCGCCTCCACCCACGGTCTTCCGGGACTTCATCGCCCTGGAGCGCCAGGCCGTCGAGTCCGGGGAAAGCCACCGGTTCTGGAGCGAGCGGCTCGCCGGCCATACCGTCCTGGAGCTGCCGCGCTGGCCCGGGAAGGAATCGGAGATCCGGCGGATCGGGAGGGTCGCCGCGGCAATCCCCGCCGCGACCGAGGACGTCCTCGGCCAGGTCGCGGAAGCCGCGGGCGTGCCCCTCAAGAGCGTCCTGCTCGCGGCCCATCTGCGCGTGCTCGAACGGCTCGGCGGCGGCATAGACGTCCTGACCGGCCTGGTCTCCAATGGCCGGCCCGAAATCGAGGGAGGCGAGCGGGCGCTCGGCCTCTTCCTCAACACGCTTCCTCTAAGGATGAAGATGGCCGAGGGGACGTGGACCGATCTGGCGCGGGCAGCCTTCCAGGCCGAGATTGAGGTCCTGCCCCACCGCCGCCTGCCGCTCGCCGAGCTTCAGCGGCGTTTCAGCGGGGTCAGCGGCGGTGGACCTCTCTTCGAGGTGACCTTCAACTACACCCACTTCCACGTCCTGGAGAACACCACCGGGATCGAGATCCTCGCCGCGAACCTGATCGCCGAGACCAACTTCGTCCTCACCGCCCACATCACCCGCGGCCTCCGGCCCGGCCAGATGCGGATCGACTTCCAGTACGACACCAGGGAGCTGCAAGCCGCGCAGGTGGAGTCCTGGACCCGGCTCTATCTCCGCGCCCTGGATGCCCTGGCGCGGGAACCCGGACAGCCCTGGGCCGCCGATCCTCTCCTCAGTGAAGACGAGCGCCGGCAGCTCGTCCAGGATTGGAACAACACCCGGGCTCCCCTTCCCGCCGCGTGCCTCCATGAGCTGGTCGAGGCCCAGGTGGACCAGGCTCCCGATGCCGTTGCAGTAATCGCCGGTTCTTCCAGCCTGACCTACCGGGAGCTCGACGTCCGAGCCAACCATCTGGCGCACCGCCTGCGCTCGCTGGGGGTCGGCCCGGATGTGCTCGTCGGCCTCTGCGCCGAGCGCTCGCTGGAGATGGTCGTGGGCATGCTGGCCATCCTCAAGGCCGGAGGCGCCTACGTGCCCCTGGACCCCGACTATCCGACGGAGCGCCTCGCTTACCTTCTGGAGGACTCCGGCGTCCGGGTGCTCCTGACCCAGCGGCGCCTGGAGATCCCCTCGGGAACGGCTCGGGTGCTGCTCCTGGAAGAGGAGACCGGGGAGAGCCCGGACCGTCCTCTCGGGGGAGCAACGCCGGACAACCTGGCCTACGTCATCTACACCTCGGGCTCGACCGGCCGTCCCAAGGGCGTCCTGGTGCGCCATGGCGGAGTGGTGAACCGCATCCTCTGGGCGCAGCGCGCCTACCCCGTGACACCCGACGACCGCATCCTGCAAAAGGCCTCGTTCAGCTTCGACTTCTCGGTCTGGGAGTGCTTCGGTCCCCTCATCGCGGGAGCCCGCGTGGTCCTCGCCCGGCCCGGGGAGCAGCGCGATTCCGCCTCCCTGGTGCGGACCATCCAGGATCAGGGGATCACCATGATCCACTTCATCCCCTCGATGCTGCAGGCCTTCGTGGCCGAGGAGGGGCTGGAAGACTGCACCAGCCTGCGCTACGTCTTCTCCGGCGGGGAGGCGCTCTCCCTGGAGCTTCAACAGAGCTGCCTGTCGCGGGTCCCCGCGGTCCTGCGCAACCAGTACGGCCCCACCGAGATCTCCATCGACACGACCGACTGGATCTGCCGGCCCGAAGACTCCCGCCTCGGCTTCGTACCCCTCGGCTATCCGCTCTCCAACACCGCGGTCTACATCCTCGACGGCCGCCTCGATCCTGTTCTGCCCGGAGTGCCCGGCGAGCTGTTCGTGGGCGGCGAAGGCGTGGCGCGGGGCTACTGGAAACGGTCCGACCTCACGGCCGAGAAGTTCCTGCCGGACCCCTTCTCCGAGGCCCCGGGCTCGCGTCTCTACCGCACCGGCGACCGCGCCGTCCGCCTGCCGGACGGCAACCTCCGCTTCCTCGGCCGCGCCGACCATCAGGTCAAGATCCGTGGCTTCCGCATCGAGCCGGGGGAGATCGAGGCCGCGCTCCGCACCCACCCCGAGGTGCGGGAGGCCGTCGTGATCGCGAGGGAATCGGCGGGAGGCGACCGCCGGCTGGTCGCCTATGTCATCCCCGGTCCGAGCGACGAAGGAGAGCTGAGGAGCTTCCTCGCGGGATCGCTCCCGGCCTACATGATCCCCTCGGCCTTCGTCCGCCTGCCGGCGCTGCCGCTAAGCCCCAACGGCAAGCTGGACCGCAACGCCCTTCCCGATCCGGGTCAGGCGGTCCGGCAGGACCGGGAGACCGTGCCCCCGCGGGACGAGATGGAGCTGCGCCTCGTCCAGCTCTGGGAGGAGCTGCTGGACGTCCGCCCCGTGGGAGTCCACGACGACTTCTTCGCCCTCGGCGGCCACTCCCTGCTCGCCCTGCGCCTGATGGGAGGGATCGAGCGCCTCTTCGGCCGCAGGGTCCCGCTCTCCGCGCTCCTGGAAGCCCCGACCGTCGAGCGCATGGCAGGCCTCCTCCGCAGGGAGACGCCCGCCTCACGCTCCCTGATCGTCCCGATTCGAACAGGGGGCTCCGGATCGCCGCTCTTCCTGGTCCACCCGGTCGGAGGTAACGTCCTCTGTTATCTGCCCCTTGCCGGTCTGGACCGTCCGGTCTACGCGATCCAGTCGCCCGCTCCGGGCTCGCTCCCCGAGTGGACGGTTGAGAGCTTGGCGGCGCTCTACCTCGACGCCATCCGGGAGGTCCAGCCCGAGGGTCCCTGGCTGCTCGGAGGCTGGTCGCTGGGAGGCGTCGTGGCCTTCGAAATGGCGCGGCAGAGCAACGACGTGGCCCTGCTGCTCATGATCGACGTCGCCCCACCCGCCCAGGGAGAGCCCGGAGAGCCGGATGCTAGTTTGGACCTGACGCTGTTCATCGAGGATCTGCGGAGGCTCGCGGGCGTCGAGGCCCGCGGCAAGCTCCCGGAGACCCTGGAAGCCCTGCTGGAGCGCGAGGAGGTGCGGACCGCGCTGCCGCCCGACGTGGGACCGGACCGGCTCCGGGAGCTCTTCGCCGTCTTCCAGGCAAATCGCCGCGCCCTCCAGGCTTACCGTCCGCGTCCCTTCCACGGACAGGCCGTCCTCATCCGCGCCGAGGCCACGGCCGCGTCCGACTCTTCAGGAAGGTTCGAGGCCTGGCGCGAGCTGATCACCGACAGGGCGGAGATCCAGCTCCTCCCGGGGAATCACTATTCACTGCTGAGGGAGCCGAGGCTGGCGGAGGTCCTGACATTGTCGATCTGCGAAACCGCCGGCTTCAAGCTGCCGAGGGCGGTGGCGTCCTCTCCCGCGTAGCGGGGGAGGATAGAGGAGGGGGTTTTCCCCTCCCGGGCGGGGGAAGTCCCCGTCGAGAGATGGATCGCATTCGGAGCTTCCGCCCGCCCGGGAGGGGGCTTGCCCCAATACTGTCAAGTTAGCACCGGGTGGGTGGGTCCCTCCCCCGGGGAGGGCATAGGCGCTAACTTTGTGCTGCCGGAGGGAGGCGCCCTCTCCCTCGCGTTCCCCCGGTCTCAGTCCAAGAAGCGTCCGAGAGGCGCACGCGCCGGGTAGAGCACCATACCCGAGGGCCGTACCCTGTACGCGACGGTTCTACGCTGTACGAAGCGCGCAGGAAGCGTACGCGGAGGGTACGCCCCCATACCCTGCCGTTCTGTGCCGTACGCGCTCCTGGCGAGGCGTACGCGCCGGGTAGCAGCCCGTACCCGCAGGGTATCGGCCGTACGCG
>Ga0190265_10000129_pt1 | contig 76982 bp, 76 predicted proteins | sample Popmic124T_FD_133135 | JGI IMG/M metagenome (GOLD analysis project Ga0190265, IMG submission 133135) | Populus adjacent soil microbial communities from riparian zone of Indian Creek, Utah, USA - 124 T | ecosystem: Environmental > Terrestrial > Soil > Riparian zone | place: USA: Utah | collected... | reverse complement strand
GGTTCGTGTCGTTGCCCGCACGCCTTATGGTGGCGCGACGGCTATCTCGCCGGTCGCGTTCTTTACGACCGAGGCGGCGTTGCCCAGCGTGAGTACTCAGAGCGCTAGTTGGAGCGGCGGCCCCGATAGCGAGCCGACGTTGTCGTTGCGCGGCCGGCTAAACCCCGAGGGGGCCAGCACCGTCTATCGCTTCGAGTACGTGACCCAGGCCGAGTTCGACGCGTCGGGCTATGACCAGGCCAAGTCCGCTCCGGTCAGCGGCGCCGCGGCCGGGCACGGGGTATCCAACCAGAACGTCGAGCAGATCGTCGCCGGCCTCGACCCCACAGTCGCCTACCACTACCGACTCGCCGCCTCCAACCCCGAAGGCAGCGTGAACGGCAACGACCGCACCGTCACCCCGCCCGATTCGGCGGGTCGGTTCATCGAGCTGGTCACCGAGGGAGACGGCCAAGGTGTTGGTATCAAGCTGTCGGCAGGGTTGAGGATCTCCGATGACGGGCAGCGGGCTGGGTTCTTCGCCCAAGGGTTCGGCGACCAGACGGGGTCGCCGGGCATCGACAACCCGTTCATCGCCCAACGCGGCACGGACGGCTGGGTCACTAGCATGAGCGGTCCCGGCCCTGCCGGTGAGACCTCCGACCTTGCCGACTATTCAGTCTGGCCTTCGGATCTGACCAAGACGTTGTGGAGCGCGCAGACCGACGTCGAGAAGGTCAGGGGCGAGATCCAGTGGACTTTCAGCAACCTGGCTGGGGAAGTGTCTCCTGCCGGGCCGCGTTTGGTTCCGTTCGAGCGGGTTGGCTCGCCCGGGGTCTACAAGCTCCCCCGTGGTGGGTCGACGGATCTGTCGAGCTTTGTGTTCGCGGGCCCGAACCTTGGTGTCGCGAGCGTGACCTTGGTGGCGGGCGAGGCATTGATGACCAACAGCAAGTCAAACCTGTATGAGATCGCCGGCACCGATACCCCCGATCCGGCATTCCGGATCGTCAACCGGTCGACCGGCGGCGCTCAGATCGGCGGTGGGTGCGGCGCTGAGCTCGGCGGGATAGCTACGAGCTTGGCCGGTGTCGATGAGCACAGCGGTGTTCGGGCGCGTGCGGTGTCTGAGGATGGGGCGGTGGTGTATTTCAGCGCCCGTGCGGGCACCCCGGAGGCGAGTTGCGGGACCGGGTTCCCGGTGCGGGTCTTCAAACGTGTCGACGGGGCGTCGACGGTCGCTGTGTCCGGGTCGCAGTGCACCAGGACGGTGTCTGACCCCGGCGGGGCCTGTAACGACACGACCGGCAACGACGCGTATCAGTCGGCTTCGGCGGACGGGTCGAAGGTGTTGTTCCTCAGCCCACGCCAGCTCGTCGGCAGCGCGACCGACCAGGGCGACACAGACACCACCACAGATCTCTACCTCTACGACTCACAGCCACCGGCGGGACAGCCGAGCCTCGTCCAGATCTCAGCCGGCGAGACAGTCGCCGGCGACCACCCGACCATCGGCTCCGGGGCGAACGTGCTCGGCCTCGCAGACGTCTCAGCCGACGGATCGCGGGTCTACTTCGCCGCCACCGGCCGGCTCACACCGGAGGCGACCCAAGGCGCGAACAACCTCTACGTCTACCAACGCGACGCCGAGCATCCATCGGGGCGGATCGAGTTCGTCGCGACGCTGTCTCCCAACGCATCGAGCAACTTCGACAACATCGGGGATGGGGATGTCTGGCATCCGAAGGTCCAATCGCAGGGCAAGCAGGCGTATGCGCTGCCGTTCTATGACGGGCTAGGCGAGTCCCGCTCATTTGGCGACGGCCACTACCTGGTGTTCCTGTCCGAGGCGGCGCTCGTCGCGGGCGACGGTGACTCCTCCGATGATCTCTACCGCTACGACGACGAGGCGGACGACCTGATTTGTCTGTCGTGCGTGGGCGACGCCGCCAAGCCCGTTGGCTTGCCGGGCAGGAACGTCGGCTTCAGTGGCGGCGATTATGTGCAGCAGCATCGGATCGCGAGTGAGGATGTGTCGTCGGTGGCGTTCGCGACTGCTGAGTCGTTGGTCGCGGCGGATGACAACACCGTTCTGGATGCGTATTTGTGGCGTGACGGCGAGGTGGAGTTGATCTCTGGCGGGACCGGGGATACCGGCATCGTCGACAATGGATTGGGCGCCGATACCTTTCACCGCACCGGCCCGCGGATCTCTGCTGACGGCCAGAGTGTGTTCTTCCTGACGCGCGCGTCGTTGTTGCCGCAGGACATCAACAACAGCGGCTTGGACTACTACGTCGCTCGTGTCGGTGGCGGGTTCCCGCTGGCGACGACCGAGGACGGGGACTGTGACGCCGCTGGTGGTGGTTGCCAGGGCGGCGGCGAGGATTCGTTGGGGTCTGATCGCAAGACGGTTGCGCCGTCTGATGGCAATGCGGCGGTTGGTGAGCGGGCGGTGTTGTCGATCGGCTCGGTTGGCGCTAAGGCGCGTGGTCGCGCCGCCCGCACCGGTGTGTTGCGGATTCGTGTGCGGGCCTCACAGCCCGGGGTCGTGAAGCTGTCGGCCAAGGGCCGGATCGGCAAGCGGATCCGCAGCCTCGGCAGCGCTTCTGAGCGGTTGGCGCAGCCGGGTGTGGTTGTGGTCGAGCTTCGCTTGAGTCGGGCTGCTCGTGGTGTGTTGGGTCGTGGGGGTCGGCTTGTGGTGTCTGTGTCTGCGCGTTCGTCTGGTGCGAGACCGCGGTCGGTGAAGGTTGCGCTGAGGAGGGCCGGCAAGTGATGCGGCCCAACTCGACGGCAGGTGTCTCAACGGTTTCGAAGGAGAACAGCGTGGCTTCAGCAAACAGACATAACGCCGGTCGCCTGGCGGCGAGGGCGGGCCTGAGCGTCGTGTTGGCGGTGCTGTCGCTCGCCGTGCTGGCGGGTGTCGCCCAGGCCGCGCCGGGTCTTGGGGTGTCGGTGTCGCATGACCCTTCGGTCGTTAATCGCGGCGATGAGCACATGACCTATGCGGTCCAGGTCACCAACACCGGCGACGCCACGACGTCGGCTGCGACAACGGTCGTCGTCACCCTCCCCGAGGGTGCGAAGGTGCTGTCGGGCACTGGTGGCGGCTGGTCGTGTTTCTACAGCGCCCAGTCCTGCACCCACTCCAACACACCAGCGATAAACGCCGGCGCTGGCTTTCCGTTGTTGACGTTGCAGGTGTCGATCGACAGCCATACCGCCCCCGATAGCGTCGTCGCGACGTTCACCGCGTTCGGCGGTGGAGCGCCGACGACGGCGATCGGCCAGGACGTGATGGTCTTCGGGCCGGCGCTCGAGTTCGGACTGACGAGCTTCACGGCGACCGCCAACGACGACCTCGGCGCCGACTACACCCAGGCCGGCGGCCACCCGTTCAGCGCGAACACCTCGTTTGATTTCAAGATGCGCACGGTCGCGGGCGGCGCTCAGGTGCCGGTCGAGGATCCGCGCGATGCCGTGGTGAGCCTGCCGCCGGGGTTCGTCGGCAACCCGCAGTCGATGCCCGGCGGTTGCTTCGTGGCCGAGGTCGAGAAGGGCATCTGCCCCGACCGGTATGCGATTGGTAGGGCGTGGGCGAAGATCTTTCCCGATGATCAGGAGTCGGTGGTCTACAAGCTGGTTACCGAGAAGGGCTATCCGGCCGAGTTCGGCTTCTACCCCGTCAGCGGCGCAGGTCCTGTGATCGTGGTGCGCGCGAAGGTCCGCCCGAACGATTTCGGGATCACCGCGCTCGCGCCGGTAGCGCCGCAGCACCCAACGTTGTATGGGGTGGACTACTTCACCTTCTGCTCCTACGGCGCTGAGGCCCACCCGACCGCTCTGGTGCCGAGGTCGTCGGGTTGTCTGCAGCCCGACGATGCCGGGTCGTTGGCGGTGCCGTTCTTGACGAACCCGACCGAGTGTGCGGCGGAGCCGCCGGTGACGTCGATTCATGTGTCGTCGTGGCAGAACCCGGGCGCTTTTCGGTGGGACGGGCTACCGGATCTCGACGACGCGGATTGGAAGGGCTATAGCGATACCGCCCCTGCTGTGACGGGCTGTGATCAGGTGCCGTTCGACCCCGCGGTCGAGGTGTCTTCGACGTCGTCGGCTGCGGATTCGGCGTCTGGTCTCGATTTCGAGCTCGACGTCCCCCAAGACGGCCTGGTGACTGAGGGCGGGATCGCGTCTTCGCATCTACGCAAGACGGTCGTCGAGTTGCCGGAGGGGGTGGCTGTCAACCCGTCGGCTGCTACCGGCCTGCAGGGCTGCTCTGACGCCCAGATCAATGTCGGGACCAATGACGAGCCGCAGTGCCCTGACGGCTCTCGGATCGGGACGGTCGAGGTGACCTCGCCGCTGGTCGACCAAGACCTCGCCGGGGTGATGTATCTCGCCAACCCGAAATCGACCGACCCGACATCCGGGGACATGCTCCGCCTGTTCCTCGTCGTTCGCAACGACGATCTCGGGATCATGGTCAAGCTCCCCGGCAACACGGTCGCCGACCCGGCCACGGGCCGCCTGACCGCGACGTTCGACAACAACCCCAAGCTGCCGTTTGACCACCTCGACGTCCACCTCAAATCCGGCCCGCACGGCGTGCTCGCCACACCGCAGGACTGCGGCGATAAGACGACCGCCACGACGCTGACGCCATGGTCGGGCACAGGCGACGTCGACCGCCCATCCAACATGAACGTCGACACCGGCTGCGGCGAGCGATTCGCCCCGGCACTGGAGGCCGGCAACTCCAGCAACCAGGCCCGCAACCAAGGCGGCACCTACTCCTTCAAGTTCTCCCGCCAGGACGGCGAGCAGTGGCTCGAGGGCCTGACCGCCACCCTCCCGAAAGGCCTGCTCGCGAGCGTGCGCGACGTGCCGCTCTGCTCGAACACGGCAGCCGATGCCGGCAACTGCCCCGCCGATTCCAAGATCGGCATCGTGGACGCCAAGGCAGGCGCCGGCGATCAGTTCGTGTTGGAGCAGAAGGGCGAGCTGTTCCTCACCGAGGGCTACAAAGGCGGCCAATACGGACTCGCGGTCAAGGTCCGGCCCGTCGCCGGACCGTTCCGCGACGACATGGAGCTCTCGCCGATCAACGTCCGCCAGGCGATCCACGTCGACCGCACCACAGCCCAGGTCACAGCGATCTCAGATCCGTTCCCGGTCATCCACCACGGCATCCCGCTGCGGGTCCGCGAGGTCAACGTGCTGGTCAACAGGGGCGGGTTCATGCTCAACCCCTCCGACTGCACCGCCAAGCAAACCGGGGCCGCGCTGCTGTCGACCGAGAACACGACCGCGAACCTCACCGACCCGTTCCAAGTCTCGGGCTGTCCGGCGCTCGCGTTCAAGCCGAAGCTCGCCTTGAGCCTCACCGGCCGCAAGCAGACCAGGACCGGCAAGCACCCCGGCATCAAGGCCCAGGTCACCCAGCAGGGAACCTCGGAGGCCGGGATCGAGAAAGCCGTCGTAAGGCTGCCGAAGAGCCTCGCATTGGATCCGAATAACGCCCAGGCGTTGTGTGAGTTCGAGGCCGGCACCAAGCCCAACCTCGAGAACCACTGCCCCAAGGGCTCGATCGTCGGCAGGGCGAGGGCCAAGACGCCGCTGCTGAAGGACGACCTGGCAGGCAACGTCTACTTCGTCAAGAACATCCGCATCGACCCGGTCACCGGCAACGAGATCCGCACCCTGCCGATGATCATCGTCGCCCTACGCGGCGAGATCGCAGTCAACCTCAAAGGCGAGTCAAACACCACCAAAGCCGGCAAGCTCGTCAACACCTTCGACCAGGTGCCCGACGCCCCGGTCAGCCAGTTCAACCTCAACATCGCCGGCGGCAAGACAGGCATCATCGCCGTCACACGCACCCGGAGAGCATTGATCAACATCTGCGCCGGCCGCCACACAGCCGAAGCAGACATGAACGGCCAAAACGGACGCCAACACGACCGCGACATCCGCATGAAAACCCCCTGCACCAAGAAACAAACCAAAGCCGCCAAGCGCGCGGCGGCCAAGGCACGAGCGGGGAGCAAGCGCAGGTAGGTCGTGACCGCCCACGCCACCCAGCTCTCGGCCGCGATGCCGCCGTCCGGACTCAGCGGGAATCCCCCGCCCGGGCGGCGCCGTGCGGACCAGATCCAGGGCGGCCATCACGGGCTGACGCGCGACGAGGTCGAAACCTCGCAGCGCGGCAGGATCGTCGCGGCGATGATCCGGCTGGTCGGCAAGCGGCCGTTCCACGACGTCGGGGTGGCCGATCTGGTCACCGTCGCGGGCGTGTCGCGCAAGACCTTCTACCAGCAGTTCCACAACAAGGAGGAGGTCTTCGCCGAGGCCTACGACGAGGCGCTCGGCGAGCTGCTCGACATGATGCGCGACGCCGCCGAGACCTCCCAGGGCCGGCGTGACCGGCTCGCGGTGCGTGTCACCACTCTTCTCACCCTTCTTGCGCGCGATGAGGCAGTCGGGCGAGTCTGCTTCGTCGAGGTCGCCGCCGCCGGCCCGCTCGCGCTCGAGCGCCGCCGCCACGGCACCGCCGCGCTCGCCAGCGCCCTACTCGGCTTCGACGAGGGCGGCGACGTCCCGATCACCGCGCTAGCCGCTGCCGGCGGCCTCAGTGAGGTCATCCACCACGAGATCGTCGCCGGCCGCGGCGCCCGTCTCGTCTCGCTCGCCCCCGACATGGTCGAGACCGTCCTCTCACCAATCTGGGCCGAGGCTGGCTGGCAGTAGCCACCTTCTTCCACGCAGAGTGCGCGCTGATGGGGCTCTTCAAGAAGGCGAGGGATCCAGCAGTCGGTCGGGCGTTACGAGCACGATGCGCTCGTCGCTCTCCGCTGCTGAGACGAGCCGGCGATCGAAGCCCGCGCGCGCGAAGAAGTAGAGAGCCGGCTTGGGCCCGTCCGGCACGAGATGGGCCGCGAGGATCTCTAGTCGTGTCTTCTCCGAGTAGGGCAGCTTCCCCGTGGTCCACTTGCACGAGCCGATCGCCAGCACGCGACCGTCATCGTTGACGGCAACGGCGTCGAGCTCCCGGTCGACGTCGCGCAGGCCTGCGTCGCGCATCTCGCGCACCTTGCCCCACCACCAGCCTGCCGCGGCGGCGTCGACCTCTCGCCGCAGCCACTCCTGGCACACCTCCTCGAACGCGGGCGAGGCTACGAACTCGTCGAGTTGCGGCAGGATGCGCCGACGCAGATGGCGCTCGGCGCCGCTGCGGTCGATCAGGCGATCCTCGGACGGAAGCACGAAGCGGAACCAGAAGCGCAGGTAGGGGTCGGCGATCCGGTAGAAGCTCTGGCGGGAACGCTCCGGATTGCGGACGGTGACCGGATGCTCGCGCGTGACCAGCCACATGCTCCGCAAAGTCTCGAGCATTTGGTTGACACGCGCGGGCGCGATGCCGGTCCGGGCGGCGATCTGGGATCCCCGCGTCTGACCGGCGGCGATTGCGCGCAGGATGGAGAAGTGGGCCGCCGGATCTGCTAGCTCCTGTGCAAGCAGCAGGCGCGCCTCCTCGTGCAGCAGGCCGTCGCTCGTGAGGATGAGATCGAGGATGTTGTCGGCCAGGGTGGCCTCGGGGCGGACGTGCGCCAGGTAGTACGGCATCCCGCCGAAGACCCCGTAGGCGGCGATCCTGTCCTCGGGCGACCAGTCGGGCAGGAAGAGGCCGACGTCGGCCGGCTTGAAGGGGCGTAGTCGCAGCTGGCCCGCGCGACGGCCGTAGGTCGCCGCCGAGTAGCCCACGACCTCGCGCTCGAAAAAGCCGACCTCGCTGCCGCACAGCACGACGAAGATCGGCAGCTCCGAGCCTCGCTCACGCCACCACACGTTGATCAGCGACCCGATGTCGCCACTCGCACGTGCGATGTGCTGGAACTCGTCAAGCACCAGCAGCACGGGTCCCTCCTGGGCCCAGTCGGCCACCGCGTCGAGGGCGGCGCGCCAATCGCCGGCGGCAAGCTCGGCACGCCCTGTCGCTTCCGCGAGGCGCTCGGAGAAGTCGGCGAGCTGGTCGGCGCGCGTGCCGCTGGTCGCCTCGAAGTAGAGGTGGCGCTTGCCCTGGGCGAACCGCCACAGCAGCAGGCTCTTGCCGACGCGGCGTCGGCCCCAGAGCGTGAAAATCTGCGCCTCCCCGGAGTCCCAGCGCCGCTTGAGCATGGCGAGCTCGTCGGTCCGGTCGTGGAACTGGAGGCTGGGCATGGAATTAGTATAGCTGCAACTAAATAATGTGCAGCGAAATAAAATCCGAGGTCGATGCTCCTCCGGCCCGGCCGATAGCCTGCGCGGGAACATGGACCCAGCCGCACTGCGTAACCGCTTGCTCGTCGTCACCGGCATGTGGCGCGACGCCACCGACGAGGCGCTGCCGAAGCTGCCTCCGGGCGATCCGATCGCCCAGATCGAGGCGTTCGAGCTGCAAGTCGTCGACCGGATGTTCGCCGACGCGACTCCTGAGACGGCAAGACGGGTAGCAGACAGGACATGGGATCTCGTGCACGATCGTCCCGACGACGATCCGGTCAAGCGACGAGTAGTGGAGGGGCACGAGCAGTTGGCCAAACTCTCCGCCGGGGGCCTGACGGCTCCGGAGTAGCGCTCGTGGCGGACTCGCCCGAGCTGTTCAGCCGTGCCTTGATGGCGCGCTGGCTTGCCTACCTGTTCACCGGCGGCGCGTTCGTCGGCTGCCTGACGCTCGCCTTCCCGCACGACGCCGGGGTCCAGGACGGCCCGCTCTACGCGCTCGCGGCGTTTACCGTTGCAATCGGGTTGTTCGTGCTCTGGAGAGCGGAGACGATGCCGAGCTGGGGGATGCATCTCGCGCTCGCCACCGGCAGCGCGATCCTCGCCGCTGGCAACTACTTCGTCGGCCCGAGCGGCCTCTACTTGATCATCTTCACCTGGACCGGCCTCTACGCCTTCTACTTCTACAAACCGAAGGTGGCGCTGATCCATCTCGGCATCATCGGCCTGGCCTACATGGTCGTGCTGATCCTGCAGGACCCGCCGAGCCCGATCGTGCGCTGGGTGCTGGCGATCGGCACGCCCGGGATCGCCGGGCTGATGATCTCGACGCTGCTCGACCGCGTCCGCAACGAGGCCGCCCAGACCGCGCGCCAGGAGCAGGTGCTGCGCGAGAGCGAGGCGCGCACGCGAGCGATCGTCGACAGCGCGCCGGAGCCGTTCCTCGGCGTCTCCGAGAACGGGACGGTCGTTTCCTGGAACCCAGCGGCTGAGCGGACGTTCGGCTGGAGCGCGGGGGAGGCGCTTGGCCAGCCGATCCGCGACCTGATCATCGTGCCCGAGAACCACGACGACCACCTGCAGCGGCGCGAGGAGGAGTTCACCCGGCCGGACGGCGAGACGCGGCCGTCACAGCGCGAGGTCGAGTTAGTGCGCAAGAGCGGCGAGCGCTTCCTCGCCGAGGTCACCTACTCGCGCGTGCGCGCGGGAGACCGGCCGATGCTCGCCTGCTTCATCCGCGATGTCAGCCACCGCGAGGAGCGCGAGCGCGAGCGTGCCGAGCTCTACCGTGAGCAGGCGGCGCGCGAGGAGGCCGAGCAGATGGCCGGAATCGTCCACGGCCTCCAGATGCTGCTCGACGTCGCGCTCGCCCACCAGCGCCTCGACGAGATGCTGGAGGCCCTGCTGCCGCGCGTCTGCGAGGTCGTCAACGCCGAGGGTGCGGCGATCCTGCTGATGGAGGAGGACGGCATGCTGCTGCTGCGCGCGTCGATGTTCGGGGACGTCGAGGCCGAGCCGCTGCGCATCGCCGTCGGCCAGGGGATCGCCGGCCGCGTGGCGCGCGACAAGCAGCCGCTGCTCGTGCAGGACCCAAATCCGTCCGAGGTCGCCGATCCCGCCCTGCACGGACTGCGCTCGATCCTCGGCGTGCCGCTGCTCGCCGGCGGCGAGGTCACCGGCGTGCTGCAGGTCGGCGTCCCGGCGCCGCGTCGCTTCTCCGAGGATGACCTGATGCTGCTCGGCCTCGCCGCCGACCGCGTCGCGCTGGCGATCGACCATCTGCGCGTCTACGAGCGCGAGCACCGAATCGCCGAGACGCTGCAGCGCAGCCTGCTGCCAGAGCGCCTGCCGCGCTTGCCCGGGCTCGAGGTCGCGGCGCGCTACCAGCCGGCGGCGAGCGAGTCCGAGGTCGGCGGCGACTGGTATGACGTGATCGCGATGCCGGGCGGTCAGGTCGGCTTGGTGATGGGCGACGTCGCCGGCAAGGGGCTGGCGGCGGCGTCGATGGTCGGCCGGCTGCGCAGTGCGATGCGCGCCTACGCGCTCGAGGGCCATGCGCCCGCCGACGTCGTCGACCGGCTCAACCAGCTCGTCTGGTCCGAAGTCGAGGACAGCCACATGACGACGATGGTCTACGTCGTTCTCGACCCCCTCGAAGGGAAGGTCACCTGGGTCAACGCCGGCCACTTGCCGCCGCTGGCGGTTACAAGTGATGGCATGGCGCGCTTCCTCGAGGGCGCCAGCTCGGTGCCGCTTGGCGTGATGTCCTATCCCGCCTACGAGGCATCGGAGACCGAGATGCCGCTTGGGGGCACGGTGCTGCTTTACACCGACGGCCTCGTCGAGCGGCCGGGGGAGCTGCTCGACGACGGGCTCGACCGGCTGTCGGCCGCGGTCCGCGGCGAGCGGGTCGGCCCCGAGGAGCTGTGCGACCACGTGCTCGAGCAGTTGGTGCCGTCGCTGGGCGCGTCCGACGACGTCGCGCTGCTCGCGCTCTGCAGCCCACGGCTTTCCGACAGCTTCCGTCTCGAGCTTGGCTCGGAGCCCGGCGAGCTGGCGTCGCTGCGGGCGCTGTTGCGGCGCTGGCTGCGCAACGTCGACGGCGACGAGACAGAGATCGCCGAGATCCTGACCGCGGTCGGTGAGGCGGCGGCGAATGCGATCGAGCACGGGGGATCGATCGCCGGTGGGCCGCCGTTCGAGGTGACCGGCAAGCTCGACGGCGACGACGTCGAGATCGTCATCGCCGACTCGGGTGGCTGGCGTGAGGGCCGGCGCTCCGAGGGCGGCCGTGGGCTGATGCTGATGCGCTCGCTGATGGACACGGTTGAGGTCGACCCGGGTGTCGATGGAACGACCGTGACGATGCGCCGCCAGCTCGGCGTCGAGGCGGCGGCTGCACCCCAGCTTTGAAGTCAGTTGGCCGGCCAGCCAGTGTCCGGTAGGCTCCGATCGATGAGCACTTCGAGTCGACGTGTATGTGTGATCGGCGCTGGCAGTTCGGGCATCGCAAGCTGTCAGGTTCTCAATGCCCGCGGCATCGACTTCGACTGTTATGAGAAGGGCTCGGGTGTCGGTGGCAACTGGCGCTACAGCAACGACAACGGGATGTCGTCGGCCTACGAATCGCTGTTCATCAACACGTCGCGCAAGATCATGGAGTACGCGACTTTCCCGATGCCGAAGTCCTACCCGGACTACCCGCACCACTCGCAGATTGCCGCCTACTTCGACGACTACGTCGACCACTTCGGCTTCCGCGACAAGATCGCGTTCCGCACCGAAGTCACACGTGTCGAGCAGGCGCCGGAGGGCGGCTGGGACGTCAGCGTGCGCGCGGTCGACGGCGGCGACGAGCGGACGACGCGCTACGACGACGTGATGATCGCCAACGGCCACCATTGGGACCCGCGCTGGCCGGAGCCCGACTTTCCCGGCGAGCTCGACGACTCGGTTGAGGTGACTCACGCCCACTACTACCGCACCTCCGAGGGCTACGAGGACAAGAACGTGCTCGTGCTCGGAATCGGCAACTCCGCCTGCGACATCGCCGTCGAGACCTCGCGCGTGTCGAAGATGACCTACCTGGCGATGCGCCGCGGCGCTTGGATCGTGCCGAAGTACATCGGCTCGACGCCGGTCGATGAGATCGCGCCGGGCTGGATCGCGCGTTGGGCGCCGTTCTGGCTGCAGCGCTTCTTCCTCCAGATGACGATCAACCGCGCCCAGGGCGATCCAACTGAGTTCGGCCTGCCGAAGCCCGACCACCGGATCGCCGAGGCCCACCCGACGGTCTCCTCCGACCTGCTGCCGCGGATCGGCCACGGACGGATCGCGGTCAAGCCGAACATCCAGCGGTTCGAGGGCGACTCGGTCCGTTTCGTCGACGGCTCGGTCGAGCAGATCGACCGGATCGTCTACTGCACGGGCTACAAGATCAGCTTTCCGTTCATCGACCATGAGTTGTTGGACCCTTCGGGCGACAACCGCATCGAGCTTTACCGCAAGGTCGTCCACCCTGACCTCGCCGGTATCTACTTCATCGGCCTGGTCCAGCCGCTCGGGGCGATCATGCCGATCTCCGAGCTGCAATCCGAGTGGATTGCCGATGTGATTGAGAACAAGGTGCCGCTGCCCGGTCGACCCGAGATGCTGACCGAGATCGCCGCCGATCAGGCCGCGATGCGCAAGCGCTACGTCGCCTCGAAGCGGCACACGATTCAGGTCGATTACTGGCCGTACCTGTACCAGCTGCGCGAGGAGCGCAAGCGGCGGGCGCCGGCCCCACAAACTGGGACGCCCGCGGGGCGCACCGCCAAGGAGGAGATTGCCGCATGACCGCCACCGTGCCCGACACAGCGACCGACACGATCGAGGTCGAGAACCCGGCCACCGGTCAGATCGCCGGCAGCGTGCCGCGGATGTCGGTGGAGGATGTTGCGCCGATGGTCGCGCGTGCTCGCGCGGTGCAGCCCGCCTGGTGGGGCCTCGGCTACGACGGCCGCGCGCAGATCCTGCGGCGCGCCCAGAAGTGGGTGCTCGACAACGACCAGCGGATCGTCGACACGATCGTCGCCGAGACCGGCAAGACGCGCGACGACGCCCAGGCAGCCGAGATCTCCTATGCCGCGTCGGCATTCGGCTTCTGGGCCAAGAACGCCGAGAAGTTCCTGCGCGAGCGCAAGATCCGCACGAGCAACCCGATGCTGTTCGGCAAGAAGGCGCTGGTCCGCTACCGCCCGCGTGGCGTCGTCGGCGTGATCGGGCCGTGGAACTACCCGCTCACGAACTCGTTCGGCGACTGCATCCCCGCGCTCGCCGCCGGCAACTCGGTGATCCTCAAGCCGTCCGAGGTCACGCCGCTGACCTCGCTGCTGATGGCCGAGTGCATGGCCGAGTGCGGCGCGCCCGACGGCGTCTTCCAGGTGCTGACCGGCCTCGGCGACGTCGGCGCCGAGCTGATCGACCACGTCGACTTCGTGATGTTTACCGGCTCGACGGCGACCGGCAAGAAGGTCGCCGAGCGCGCCGCGCAGACGTTGACGCCGGTCGGGCTTGAGCTCGGCGGCAAGGACCCGATGATCGTGATGGCCGACGCGGACCTCGAGCGCGCGGCCAACGCCGCCACCTACTACTCGATGCAGAACGGCGGCCAGACCTGCATCTCGATCGAGCGCGTCTACGTCGAGGAGCCCGTCTACGACGAGTTCGTCCAGAAGGTGACCGACAAGGTCGCGAAGCTGCGCCAGGGCGATCCGGCCAACGCGGGTGCCGTCGACGTCGGCGCGGTGACGTTCGCCAAGCAGGCGGAGATCGTGACCTCGCACGTCGAGGACGCGCGCGCGAAGGGCGCGACGGTCGCGGTCGGCGGCAAGCTCGCCGAGGGGCCGGGCCGCTTCTTCGAGCCGACGGTGCTGTTGGACGTCGACCACTCGATGGACTGCATGACCAAGGAGACCTTCGGGCCGACGCTGCCGATCATGAAGGTACGCGACGTCGAGGAGGCGCTGCGGCTCGCCAACGACTCCGAGTATGGCCTGCAGTCCTCTGTCTGGACGCGCGACGTGGCGCACGGCGAGCAGATCGCCAGCCGCATCGACGCCGGCGTCGCCAACGTCAACGAGCACCACGTCAGCTACGCGGCGCTCGAGCTGCCGATGGGTGGCTGGAAGGACTCCGGCCTCGGCACCCGCCACGGTGCGGAGGGCATCCGCAAGTACGCGCACCAGCAGGCCTCGGTCGTCACGCGCTTCGGGCTCAAGCGCGAGGCCTTCATGTTCCCGTACTCCAAGCGGTCGGCAGCGCTGATTCGGCGCTTCCTGCGGCTCCTTTATGGGCGCGGCGCGCGCGACTAGCCGCAGGCTCAAAGAACACGCACGAGCTGCCGATATAGGCGGGGATGCCCGCCCGTCTCGTTGCGCTTGCGTGTCTCGTCTTCGCTCTCGCGGCCGCCGCCGGCGCAGCTGAGGCGAACGCCGCGCCGCCGCAGCCGCTGAAGGGCAATCCGGCCGACCGGATGATCGGCAAGCCGATTGACGACTACCGCTACGACCACGCCACCGGCTGCCGAAAGCAGCCGGCGAAGGGGATGCTGGCGCTGGAGAACTGGCTCGGCCTGCACGTGCGCGGGGTCTCGTGGGGGATCATGCGCTGCGAGAAGCTGTCCGGTCGCAACTACAGCCTGCACGCCGAGGGCCGGGCGCTCGACTGGCATCTCGACGTCAACGATCCGACCGACCGGCGCGCGGCACGCAAGCTGATCCGGCTGCTGCTCGCGACCGACCGCGCCGGCAACGAGCACGCGCTCGCCCGCCGGATGGGGGTCCAGGAGATCATCTGGGACTGCCGCTCCTGGTGGTCCGGCTCCGATGGCATGGACGACTACTCGGTCTGCTTCACCGAGCGTGGGAAGCGTCGCAAGGGTGTCTCGCCGACGCTCGCCCACCGCGACCACGTTCACATCGGGCTGAGTCGTGCCGGCGCGGCGATGCGCACCAGCTTCTGGCGCTAGGCTGCGCGCCGGATGTCAGACGAGCTGTCGCCCAAGAGCCGGATCAAGATCGTCGTCGACCGCGGGCTGTGCATTGGCTCCGGCGACTGTGTCGACAGCGCGCCGAACGTTTTCGAGCTCGACTCCGAGGACAAGGCGCGTGTCATCGATCCGGACGGTGATCCGCTCGACATGGTCGTCGACGCGGGGATGAACTGCCCGGTGACCGCGATCTTCGTCGAGGGCGAAGACGGGCCGATCTACCCGTAGCGGGCCTAGATGTCGAGGCTGGAGCGGCGCCGACGGCGGCGACGCAGCAGGAGCAGCACGACGAGGACCGCGAGCGCGCCCGGGATCAGGCTACGTGGGTCGATGAAACCGTCGTCGGCGGTGTGGTCGACACCGGCGCCGGGCATCGCGAACTCCTCCGCTGCGAGCACGTCGTGCGGCTCCTGGATGCCGGTCGGGTCGGGCGGGATGTCGCCTGCCGAACGGGTCGGCATCGCAAACTCCTCGGCGGCCAGCACGTCGTGCGGCTGGTCGATCCCGGTCGGGTCCTCAGGCAGGTCGATCTCGCGACGGTCACTCATGACCACGATCCTCGCAGACGGCGCGGGGGACGGGCATCGACGCTAGCTTGTGAGATGTGCGAGCCCCGCGTCTGAAAGGTGCTCTGACGGCCATGGCGCTCTGCGCGCTGGCCGTCGCCGGCTGCGGCGGCGGTGAGGGATCCGGGGATGCGACCGCCGGCGAGGGTTCGGGACCGACTGAGGTTGTGCTGACGCCGGACTCCGTCGACGCGGACGCGGTTCGTCGCGCTGAGCAGGAGGGTGCGACCGGTGGCGGCGGAAAGGCCGTAGAGCTGCGCGGTGCCGGCGCCGAGCCCGCTCCGTCGAGCGAGGGCGCCTCACCCACCGACGGGATTAGCCCAGGCGCCCCTAGCGACGCCGAGGTGCGCGCAGAGCTGCGCCAGGCGCGCGCCGAGCTGTCGAAGTTCAAGCGCTTCCTCGGCACCACGGCCTTCCTCCAGACCGGTCCGACGGCGCGCGTGCTGCCCGACGGCACAGCCGTGGCGCCCGATGACGCACCCGAGCCCGTCAAGCGCGTGATCCAGGCCGGCAACGCGATCGCCAAGTTCCCCTACAAGTGGGGCGGCGGCCACGGCGCCTGGCGCGACAACGGCTATGACTGCTCGGGATCGGTCTCGTTCGCGCTCGCCGGCGCGGGCTTGCTGAAGGCGCCGATGACGTCCGGCGGGTTCGTCGACTGGGGCGCATCCGGGCCTGGCGAGTGGATCACGATCTACGCCAACGCCGGCCACATCTTCATGATCGTCGCCGGTCTGCGCTTCGACACCAGCGGCCAGGGCCGCGCCGGGACGCGCTGGCAGGAGGAGCCGCGCTCGACAGACGGGTTTGCCGTACGGAGCGTACCTGGCCTCTAGCGCCGGTCCGCCTGCTACCTTCGCGCACGTGCACGACGAGCCGACACGCCAGATGCGGACCGGCAGCGGTGGCGGTGGCCGTCGCGGCCCCGACGACCACTCCGTCTACATGCGCCGCCGTCTAGTCGCGGCCGCTGCCGCGGCGATCGCCCTGATCATCGTGATTGCGGTCGTGGCCGGAGGCGGGGGCGACGAGTCGAATTCCGCGTCGCCGCTCGACCTGAGCATCCCGACGACGCCAGACAACCTCGACACGACGTCGACGACCACCGACGAGACCGACACGTCGACGACGCCGACCCCGGCGCCCTCGACCGGCGGTACGACCGGTGGCGGCACTGTCGCTCCCGACACCGGCGGTGTGACGCCCGACACCGGCGGCGGGACTGCTGGCGGTGGCGCTACCCCGACGCCGACGCCCGCACCCACCCCCGCGCCCGAGTCGGGCGGCGGCGGCGCCGTCGCTCCGAGTCCCTAGCTGCGGTACTCGCCGGACCTCGCTCCCGTTAGCCGCGGAGCGTTGTCGGAGGACCGGTCCGGCTGCGCCCTTCGCTCGCCCTAGTCGTCGCTGGTCGGGCGCTCGCGGTTGCGCTTGATTCCGCTGCGCTGCTTCTTCTTTGTGAGTCTGCGCTCGCGGGCGCCGCGTGAGGGCTTGGTGTCGCGGCGGGCACGTTGGGTCACCAACGCGGCGGCGAGCCGCTCGCGCAGCCGCTCGAGCGCGAGCTCGCGATTGCGCGTCTGGCTGCGGGTGTCCTGAGCGATCGCGGTCACGCGCGGGCCGAGTCGCGCGAGCAACCGCTCGCGCTGGGAGTCGCTCAATGACTCAGAAGCGGCGACATGGAAGACAGCCTCGATCCGCGATGCCGTCACGTTCGCGTGCTGACCGCCAGGCCCGGAGGAGCGGCTAGCGCGCAGCTCGATCTCGGCAAGCGGGATCGCCAGGCTGCGGTTGATCTTGAGCGGGTCGGTTGGCATGGAGGTGCGACCGTAGCGTGGGTGACTCCAGCGTTGCTGTGAGACTGCCTCTATGCGCGTGGGCGTCGTTGGGCATGTGGAGTGGATCGAGTTCACGCGGGTGCCGGAGGTGCCAGTCCCGGCTAGTGGTTGGCGACCGTGCCGTCCTCTGGCACGATCGGTAGGCCCTTGTCGACCCAGGCCAGCAGGCCGCCGGTTAGGTTGAAGGCGTTGAAGCCGCTGGCGCGGAATGCCTGGGTGGTCATCGCCGAGCGGGACCCGGAGCGGCAGTAGAAGACGATCGTGCGCTCCTGGTCGAGCTCCGCCGCCGCGGCGGTCAGGTTGGGAATCTCGATGTGGCGCGCGCCCTCGATCCGGCCGGCCTCGTGCTCATAGGGCTCGCGGACGTCGATCAGGTCGGCGGCGCTCTCGTCGAGCAGGCGGCGAACCTCCTCGGGCGTCAGGTCCTCCTGCAGGTGGTCCAGCGAAGCCATGCCCCACACCCTAGAGCTAGGCTGACATGCCATGTCATCTCCCACTTGGCAGCTTCCAGGCAAGACCGTCCTGATTACGGGCGCGGCGCGGGGAATTGGCGCGGAGAGCGCTCGCCGACTCGCGGCGCGCGGTATGAAAGTCGCGCTGGTCGGGCTCGAGCCGGAGGAGCTGACGCAGGTCGCCGCGGACTGTGGGCCCGACGCGGTCTGGTTCGAGGCGGACGTCACCGACCGCGACCAGCTTCAGGCGGCGGTAGACGGCACGATCGAGCGGCTCGGCGGGATCGACGCTGTGATCGCCAACGCGGGCATCGCGATCGGCGCGCCGATGCGATTCGCCGACCCCGAGGCGTTCGAGCGCGTGATCGAGGTCAACCTGCTCGGCGTCTACCGCACCATCCACGCCTGCCTGCCGCAGATCGTCGAGCGCCAGGGCTACGTGCTGATCGTCGCCTCGATCGCGGCGATCCTCCACGCGCCCGGCATGGCGGCCTACTCGGCCAGCAAGGCCGGGGCAGAGGCGCTCGGCAACAGCCTGCGCGGCGAGCTTGCCGGCCACGGGGCACGTGTCGGCGTGGGCTACTTCTCGTGGATCGACACCGAGATGGTGCGCGGCGCCGATCGCCATCCAGCGCTCGGGCCGCTGCGCGCCAAGCTGCCGCCGCCGATGAACAGGACCTACCCGCTGTCGGACGTCGGGGACGCGGTCATCGAGGGCTTCGAGCGCCGCTCCGACTGGATCGGCGTGCCGAAGTTGCTCGTGCGCGCGGCGCGCGCCCTGCGCGGAGTGTTGACGCCGCTCACCGCGCGCGGCTCGCGCGACAGCTTCCCCGAGTTCGAGGCGGCATTCGAGCGCGACGTCGCCGAGCGCGGAGTGGAGACCGCGTCGGGGCCGAGCGGGACCGGTGGCGCGGCGGCGCTGCCTAGGGACTGAAGGCAAGAGAGGGGGAGCAATGGCCGAGCTGGAGACGCTGACCTACGCGACGGAGGGGCGCGTTGCGCGGCTGACGCTGAACCGCCCAGAGCGCGGCAATGGCATCACGATGGCGATGCCGCGCGAGCTGGCGGACTGCGTCGAGCGCGCCAACCTCGACCCCGCGATTCATGTGATCGCGCTGTCGGGCAACGGCAGCGGCTTTTGCGGCGGCTACGACCTCGTCGCGTCGGCCGAGTCGATGGGCGAGGGCGAGGTCGGCGACCCGAACGCGATTCCCGGCTCGCCGGTCGACCCTGCGGTGATCGGCCGCAACCACATGCCCCAGAGCGACTGGGACCCGGTCACCGACTTCCAGATGATGTCGCGCAATGTGCGCGGCTTCATGTCGCTGTTCCACTCCGAGAAGCCGGTGCTCTGCAAGGTCCACGGCTACTGCGTCGCCGGCGGCACCGACATGGCGCTCTGCTCGGACCTGCTGGTGATTGCCGATGACGCAAAGATCGGCTATCCGCCGGCGCGCGTCTGGGGCTCGCCGACAACGGCGATGTGGGCGCAGCGGCTCGGCCCGATGCGCGCGAAGCGGCTGCTCCTGACCGGCGACTCGCTGACCGGCGCGGAGGCGGCGGAGTGGGGGCTGGCGACCGAGGCACACCCCGCCGGCGATCTCGACGAGCGCTTCGAGGATCTCGTCCAGCGCGTCGCGCGGCTGCCGATCAACCAGCTCGTGATGATGAAGCTGCTCGTCAACCAGGCCTCCTACTCCCAGGGCCTGCACCAGACCCAGCTACTCGGCACCTTCTTCGACGGGATCACCCGCCACACCGCCGAGGGTCACGCCTTCGTTCAGCGCGCCGCCGAGTCCGGCTTCAAGGAGGCGGTCCGCGAGCGCGACGAGCCGTTCGGCGACTTCGGTCTAGGTGGGTCAGGCGTCACCGACGCCTGAGGCCTAAACCTCCTTGATCTCGGTGAGCACGTCGGCCACGGAGGCCTTCGCGTCGCCGAACAACAACGACGTGTTGTCGTTGTAGAAAAGCGGGTTGTCGATGCCGGCGAAGCCGGTGTTCATCGAGCGCTTGAGGACGATCACGGCGCCGGACTTGTCGACGTCGAGGATCGGCATCCCGTAGATCGGGCTGCCCTCGTCGGTCCGCGCGGCCGGGTTGGTCACGTCGTTCGCGCCGATCACGAGCGTCACGTCGACCTGCGGGAACTCCGGGTTGATCTCGTCCATCTCCTTGAGCGAGTCGTACGGCACGTCGGCCTCGGCGAGCAGGACGTTCATGTGACCGGGCATCCGGCCGGCGACCGGGTGGATCGCGTAGAGGACCTCGACGCCGCGCTTCTCGAGCTCGTCGGCGAGCTCGCGGACGGTGTGCTGGGCCTGGGCGACGGCCATGCCGTAGCCGGGCGCGACGACGACCTTGCTCGCGTAGGCGAGCTGGATCGCGACGTCCGCGGCGTCGGTGGACGTGTAGGACTTGGCCTCGCCGTCGTCACCGCTGCTGGAGATCGCGGTGGCGCCGCCGAAGCCGCCGGCGATGATGCTCGGGATCGAACGGTTCATCGCGTCGGCCATCAAGTTGGTCAGGATCGTGCCCGAGGCGCCGACGATCGTTCCGCCCACGATCAGCGCGGTGTTGTCGAGCGCGATGCCCGCGGCAGCCGCGGACAGGCCGGTGAGCGCGTTGAGCAGCGAGATCACGACCGGCATGTCGGCGCCGCCGATCGGCAGCACGACCATGTTGCCGAGGATCGCCGCTGCGACGAGGATCAGCACGAACAGGCCCTCGGACTCCGAGCCGGTGGCGATTGCAATGGCCGCCGCGACCGCCGCGAGCAGCAGCAGGCCATTGACGATCTGCTGGCCAGGGACGACGATCGGCTTGCCGGGAATGATCTCCTGCAGCTTGCCGAACGCGATGTTCGAGCCCCAGAAGGAGATCGAGCCGATGATCGCGGCGAAGAGGATCGGGATCAGCGTGTCGAGCGGCGGATCGCCGGCGCCAAGCTCGAGGTAGTGGCGGTACTCAGCCCAGGAGATCAGCGCCACTGCGCCGCCGCCGACACCGTTGAACAGCGCGACCATCTGCGGCATCGCAGTCATCTTCACCTGGCGTGCCGCGGGGACGCCGACGATCACGCCGATCGCGACGCCGAGCGCGATCAGGCCGTAGTCGCCGGTGTCGGGGTCGAGTAGCGCGCCGATCACCGCGAAGGCCATGCCGACTGCGGCGATCATGTTGCCCTGGCGCGCCGTCGACGGCTTGGTCAGCCGCTGCATGCCGACGATGAACAGCGTGAAGGCGACGATGTACAGGACGTTGATGAAGTCCTGGTCGGTCAGGAAGCTCGCTACGGGAAGGATCACTTCGAGGCCTCCGCGGCCTCGGCTACCTGCTTCTTCGGCTCAGGGCGCTTCTTGAACATCTCGAGCATCCGGTCGGTGACCAGGAAGCCGCCGACCACGTTGATCGTGCCGAAGGCGATCGCGATCACCAGGATCGCCTTGCTGAAGAAGCCGTCGGCGGAGCCGATCACGAGGATGCCGCCGAGCAGGACGATGCCGTGGATCGCGTTGGTCGCCGACATCAGCGGCGTGTGCAGCGTGTTCGGCACCTTCGAGATGACCTCGAAGCCGACGAACGCGGCCAGCACCAGGATCGTTATCTCGGTTATCAAGTCCATGGGATTACCTCGGGACCTCCGGTCCCCTGTTGGTCGGGCTACCGGCTGCGCCGGTGGACGCCGGTGCGCCCGCGGCGGCCTTGGCGCCCTCGTGCACGATCTCGCCGTCGCGCGTGATGCAGGCGCCGGCGATCACCTCGTCCTCGAAGTCGAGCTTGAACGCGCCCTCGTCGTCGACCATCAGCCCGAGCAGCGACTGGATGTTCTTCGAGTAGAGCTGGGAAGCGTGGTCGGGCATCGTCGCGGGCAGGTTCTCGGTGCCGACGATCTTCACGTCGTGGCGGACGACCGTCTGCGCGGGCTCGGTCAGCTCGCAGTTACCGCCGGTCTCGGCCGCGAGGTCGACGATCACAGCGCCGGCGGGCATCCGCTTGACGGCGTCCTCGATGATCAGCAGCGGGGCCTTGCGACCCGGGACGGCGGCGGTCGAGATGACGATGTCCATCTGGGCGATCACGTCGGCGAGCGCCTCGCGCTGGCGCTGCTGCTCCTCGTCGGTCAGCGCGCGGGCGTAGCCGCCGGCGTCCTCGGCGTCCTCGAGGCCGATGTCGAGCTCGACGAAACGCGCGCCGAGCGACTCGATCTGCTCCTTGACGGCGGAGCGGACGTCGAAAGCGGAGACGACGGCACCGAGACGGCGCGCGGTCGCGATCGCCTGCAGGCCGGCGACGCCGGCGCCGAGCACCAGCACCTTGGCCGGGCGGATCGTGCCGGCGGCGGTCGTGAGCATCGGGAAGAAGCGGCCGAGCTCCTGAGCGGAGATCAGCGCGGCGCGATAGCCGGCCACTGTCGCCTGGGAAGAGAGAGCGTCCATCGACTGGGCGCGCGTGATGCGCGGCACAGCCTCCATCGCGAAGGCGGTCACGCCGGCGTCGGCGAGACCCTTGGCGACATCGCCGTTGGTCAGCGGCTGGAGGTAGGCGATCAGCGCCGAGCCGCGCTGCAGGCGGCCGATCTCCTCGGCGCTCGGCGGTGCGACCTTGGCGACGACGTCACCGGAGAAGCCGGCGCCGGACTCGAGCTTCGCGCCGGCCTCCGCGAGCGCAGAGTCGAGGATGTGGGCGGCTGCACCCGCGCCAGGCTCGACCACCACGTCGATCCCTCCGGCGGTCAGCTTCTTGACCACCTCCGGGACGATCGCGACACGCGTCTCGCCCGGGGCGGACTCCTTTGGCACTGAGAGCTTCATCGGGGCGGCGGAAGCCTAATGGCTTTGAGCTTTGGCCGCCATGCGCTCGGCGGAGGGACGCTGAACGTCCCATGCAAGGCCGGTTTTCTCGAGGCCACGAATCACCATTGCCGAGATGTCGACCTCCCACCAGCGCAGGCCGTGGTGGGCGGAGGTCGGGAAGGCGTGGTGGTTGTTGTGCCACGACTCGCCAAACGAGAGCGGGGCGAGCCAGGCCAGGTTGCGCGACTCGTCGTCGGTCGGGTAGTCACGGCGGCCGAAGAAGTGGCAGAGCGAGTTGATGCTGTAGGTGACGTGGTGCAGGATCAGCATCCGCATCAGGCCGCCCCAGAGCAGGCCGGTCAGGCCGGCGAGCAAAGTGCCGCCGATCGCCCAGCCGAGCAGGAACGGGACGAGCAGGCCGACGAGCACCCAGATGAAGAAGGTGCGATCGACGTAGGCGACGACCGGGTCCTTCATCAGATCGGGCGCATAGCGCTCCTTGTTCGCGCGGTCGGTGTGAATGAACAGCCAGCCGACGTGCGCGTGGAAGAGGCCGCGCAGCGCGCCCTTGAGGCCGTGGCCGTGATCGACGTGCGGGCTGTGCGGGTCGCCCGGCTGGTCGGCGAAGGCGTGGTGCTTACGGTGGTCGGCGACCCAGGAGATCACTGGTCCCTCGATCGCCATTGAGCCCATTGCGGCGAATGTGAAGCGCAGCCACGGCTTCGTCTTGAAGGCGCGATGGGTCAGCAGGCGGTGGAAGCCGACCGTTATGCCGAGCCCACAGATCGGATAGACGATCGCGAAGACGATGATGTCGCTCCAGCTCAGCGCCTGGTCCCAGAGCTGCCAGCCGACGAGGATCAGCCCGATGAACGGCAGCACGGTGATCGTGCCGGTCAGGAAGCGGTCGAGCGTCTCGTTCGCGGTCGGCTGGATGTCGTCCGGGCCGGGGGCGGGGCGAGCCGTGTCTTTCTCCAAGGTCGCTCCGGTGGTCATGGGGCCAGGGTACCGGCCCGGGGCGGTGGTGGCAGTCGAGGGAGCGGACATTGCTCCGGAGACTTGAGAACCGTCTCCGGAGCAATGTCCGCTCCCTCGACGAAGACAGGTTGCGCGGGATGCGCGCTAGCCTGGCGCGGATGGTGAAGCGACTTGGAGCCTTGGTTGGTGTGCTGGTGAGCGCGGTCATGCTGGGCGGGTGTGTGTCGATCCAGGGGATCTCCAGTGAGCAGCAGGACATCGTGGGGAAGCTGCGGTTGACGCTGACGGTGTGTGCGTCGGGGTTCGACGACGGGGATGATCCGGACCCTGAGAACGAGGACCATCCTGGCTGCTTCGACCAGGGGAACAGCGGTACCGCCGCGTTCGGCGATCCCGCCCAGTTGCTGTTGGGGCTGCGGGTTCCGGTCGGGACGGGCGTTCCGGAGACGATCTCGACTACTCCGACTCCGGCGCCGCCTGCGTCGGGAACGATCGTGTTGCGGCGTAGCTCGAGCTACGAGGCGGAGCTTCAGGCCGCCGCGCCCGCCGCTGCGGGATCGGTCTGGGTCGGGTACCTGTCAGATCCGTATGCGTTCGACGACGGCGCCGATGACGTGCCGGCGCAGTCGTCGCAGGTGGTCGTCGACCTGGCGCTGCCGCCGTCGGCGGACGGCGGTCCGTTCGTCGGCCCGCTCGCGGTGCGCCCGGTCGTGGGGTCACGACTGGTGAACGCGTCTTATCCGGCGAGCGATCCGGTCGAGTGCGGGACCAACGCCTTCCAGATCAGTGCTGCCGACAACGGGGTCTGCGTCGACTCCCCGTCGGCCGCGCAGGTCACGACGAGCTTCAACTTCCAGACGCGCGACTTCGGCGTTCTTGCCGGCAAGGCGACCGCGAGTCCGGGTCAGACGGTGACGCTGCCGTTCAACGTGCGTGGGGCGGGGACACTGCCGCCGGGGTTGACGGCGGCGTTGAGTGCGACGACCGAGCTGCCGGGTGCGGGTGCGGTGAACCCGAGCGTCGCAAGTGCGGCGCTTTCGAGCGGGTCGGATACACGCGTGACGGTCCCGGTGACGATTCCCAAGGCGGCTGGGCCGGGCGTGTTCGACGTCTCTGTGACCGGGCGGCTGGACAACGGGCAGACGCGGACGGGCGTGGCGAAGCTGACGGTGCGCGATCGGCAGAAGCCGGTGCTGACGAAGTTGAAGGCGAAGCCGAAGCGGTTCAAGGCGGCGACGAAGCGCAAGCCGAAGCGAGGGACGAACGTCACGTTCGCGCTCAGTGAGGTGGCGAGCGTGCGGTTGACCGTGGAACGCTGCGCTAAGCGCAAGCGTGGTCGTTGTGTGCGCTGGAAGGCGCTCAAGGGCGGTCTGACGAAGCCGGGCGTGCAGGGCGCCAACAAGATCCGCTTCAACGGCCGTCTGCGCGGCAAGGCGCTGAAGGCGCGCGCCTATCGGCTCGTCCTGAAGCCGACCGACGGCGCCCGCAACGTTGGCAAGGGTGCCCGCGTGCCGATTGCCATCCGCGGCTGAGCGATCTTCGTCGTTTGTATGGGTTCTGACCCGTACAAACGTGGAACATCTTCTGGCCGGGCGGGATAACGCCGCGGCTGGAGTCTGGACGCGGGGGACTTGTCGGATCGGGCGTGGCCCGCGACGATGAGGACATGACTGGAGCCGCTACCGCGCAATCCGGGCCAGAGCTGACTGGCGCACGGACCCTGTCGAACTACATCGGCGGCGAGTGGCGCGAGCCGATCGCCGAGGCGACGCAGGAGAGCCGTAACCCGGCGACCGGCGAGCTGCTGGCTCAGGTTCCGCTGTCCGGCGCCGCCGATGTCGATGCCGCCGCTCAGGCGGCACGCGAGGCATTCCCAGCCTGGCGGGCGACGTCACCGGTGAAGCGGGCGCGGGCCGTATTCGCGCTCCGTGACCTGCTCGACGCGCACCGCGACGAGCTGGCGCGGATCGTGACGACCGACATGGGCAAGACGCTCGCGGACGCGGCCGGCGAGGTCGGACGTGGGATCGAGTCGACCGAGGCGGCGTGCGCGGCGCCGCACATGCTCAAGGGCGACACGCTCGAGGGGGTCGCTAGCGGTCTCGACGTCGAGATGGTGCGCCAGCCCGTGGGCGTGATCGGGGCGATCACACCGTTCAACTTCCCGGCGATGATCCCGCTCTGGTTCCTGCCCTACGCGGTCGCCTGCGGCAACACATTCGTGCTCAAGCCATCGGAGGCCGATCCGCTGACCTCGGCACGGCTGTTCGAGCTGATCGACGGCGCGGCGATCTTCCCGCCGGGTGTGGTCAACCTCGTCCACGGCGGGCGCGACGCGGTCGGGGCGCTGCTCGATCATCCGGAGGTGGACGGCATCTCGTTCGTCGGTTCGGCTGCGACGGCGCGGATCGTCTACACGCGGGCGGCGGAGAGCGGCAAGCGCGTCCAGGCGCTCGGCGGCGCCAAGAACGCGATGACGCTGATGCCGGACGCCGATCCGGACTTGATGCTCAACGGCGTGCTCGGCTCGGCATTCGGCGCCGCCGGACAGCGCTGCCTGGCCGGCTCGATCGCCGTACTGGTGGGAACCGAGGCCGAGCAGGACCGGACGCGCGACCTATTGCTCGAGGCCGCCGGCCGACTGCGGGTCGGCGACGGCGCCGATCCGGGGACCGACGTTTGTCCGCTGGTCACGCCGGCGGCGCGCGAGCGGGTCGCCGGTGAGATCGAGCGTGCCGAGGCCGAGGGCGCTGAGGTCGTGCTCGACGGCCGCCGCGACCCCGGGCCGGGCGGGGCGCTGCTCGGCCCGACGATCGTCGACCGCGCCGCGCCGGGCAGCCGAGTGCTGACCGAGGAGATCTTCGGTCCGGTGTTGGCCTTGCTGCGCGTGCCGGATCTCGAGACGGCGCTGGCGCGGATCAACGAGAGCCCATATGGCAACGCCTCGTCGATCTTCACCAGCTCAGGCGGTGCGGCGCGCGAGTACCGCTATGGAGTAGAGGCGGGGATGGTTGGGGTCAACGTCGGCGTTGCAGCGCCGGTTGCGTGGTTCCCGTTCAGCGGCTGGAAGGCGTCGCTTGACGGCGACCTGCCCTCGAATGGTGCCGACGCGTTTGAGTTCTATACGCGTAAGAAGGTCGTTACGGCGCGCTGGGCTTGAGCGCGCGCTTGCCCGGCGGGGCGTCGAAGACGACGCTCTCGCAGCCGCGCAGGATGTCCGCGGAGTCGGCGTAGACGGTGTCGTTGCCGCTGCCGCAGTAGACGCGGTCGCGGATATGGTCGCGGGCGTCGACCTTGTCGTCGCCGCCGCTCGTCGCGATCCCGTCGGCATCGCCGCCGCCGGAGACGTCGTCGGCGCCGTCGCCGGTTCGGATCCGGTCCGTGCCGGAGCCGCCGCGGACGACGAAGGTGCCGTTGCTCGCGATGATCGTGTCGGTGCCCGCGCCGCCGAGGATTGTCGAGCTGCCGCCGCTCGCCGAGATGTCATCGCCTCTGGACCCGCCGTCGGCGAAGTTGGCTCCCGTGCCGAGTCGCAGCGTGTCGCGTCCCGGACCGCCGAATATCCGGTCGTCCCCGCCCTGGCCGAGGATCGTGTCGCTGCCCGCACCGCCGATTGCCTCGTCGACGCCCGGTCCGGCGTAGATGCTGTCGGCGGCGCCTCCACCGTCGATCTGGTCGTCGCCGGTGCCGGCGAGGATCAGATCGACGCCGCTGCCGCCGAAGACGCGGTCGTTGCCCGGGCCGCCCTCGATGTAGGCACCGCCGGTGAAAGCGGTCAGCGTGTCGTTGCCGGCCTCGCCGTAGAGCTCGTCGCCGGGGGCGGTCGCGGTCAGCGTGTCGTCGCCCGGAGTGCCGATCAGCGAAGCGGCCATCGCCGCTGTCGCGCCGGCGACTGCCAGGCAGACGGCCAGCGTCAGAATCGTCAAGTTGCGTCGCATCGTCTGACTGGAACCCGCGTTATGGCCCTGGGTTGCGGCGGCTACTCATCATCGTCGTAGCCCTCCTCGCCGGGCAGGACGACTGTGGCGACGCCGCCGTCGACCAGGACGCGCGGCTCGACCGGCAGCACGCGGCTGGCGCGTGCGTGCTCCAGGACGTCGGAGACGGTGCGGAAGCGGGCGAGCTGCTCGAGGTGCTTGATCGTCGGGAAGACGAGCATCAGCTCCTCGTTGCGGTGCAGCTCGAGCGCGCTGCGCGGCGAGATCCAGCGCCAGTCGACGCACTCGCTGCCGTCAACCGTCGGCTCGGAGTCCTCGGGCGCCTCGGTGACGAAAAAGTGGGTGTCGAAGCGGGTCTTCACCTGGGCTGGGGTGATCCAGCGCGAGAAGCGGACCAGCTCGTGGCTGTCGGAGAGGTCGATTCCGGCCTCCTCCTCGAGCTCACGCACCGCGGTCATGCGCTCGTCGTCGTCCTCGGGCGCGGTGGCCCCGCCGGGGAACACCCAGGCGCCACCCATGAACTTCTGCTCGGGGTTGCGCTGCACGAGCAGCACCTCGGGACCCTCGTCGGTGTCGCGCAGCAGGATCAGCGTGGCGGACCCGCGCGGCACGGTCACCTCACCAGTGTTCAGATCCTCACCGGGAGCCGGGCGGTCGATGTCCATCGAGGGAGCGTAACCCACCCTCCGGCGCTAGATTTCGGGCGATGAGCGAGACCGTCACCGTCCAGCAGTGGATCTGCATCTCGTGCGGATTCATCTACGACCCGGAGCAGGGCGACCCCGACGGCGGCATCCCCGCCGGCACCGCCTTCGAGGACATCCCGGACGACTGGTTCTGCCCGGTTTGTGGTGCGCGCAAGCGCGACTTCGAGCCGTACGAGGCGTAAGTGGTACGCGGCGGGTCGGGTAATGCCCGATCCGCTTGGGAACCGCTGCTCGGGCATTACCCGACCCGCCGCTGAATCGGCCGCGCGGTGCTACGCGGGTTGAGCGACCGTTGCTGTTGCGGCTTCGATCGAGGCGGCTGTGATCTCGACGAGGCGGGTGAGGTCGGCCTCGGTGATTGCGAGTGGGGGCATCAGCACGACGACGTTGCCGAGTGGGCGGACGATCGCGCCGCGCTTGCGGGCTTCGAGGGTGACGCGGTGGCCGATCTTCGCGTCGGGTGGGTAGGTCTCGTCGAGCTCGATGCCGGTCATGAAGCCGCGGCGGCGGATCTCTGCGACGTCGGGACGGGCGGCGATCGGCTCGAGCAGCTGAGCTAGGAGGTCAATCTTCGGTTGGAGCTGCTCGAGCGTGCGGTCTTCCTCGAAGACGTCGAGCGTGGCGAGGGCGGCGGCGCAGGCGAGCGGGTTGCCGGTGTAGGTGTGGCCGTGGAAGAAGGTGCGGTAGTCGGTGTGTTCGCCAAGGAAGCCGTCATAGATGCGCTCGGAGGCGAGCGTGGCGGCGAGCGGGAGGTAGCCGCCGGTGAGGCCCTTGGCGACGCACATCAGGTCGGGGGCGACGTCCTCGTGCTCGCAGGCCCACATGCGTCCGGTGCGGCCGAAGCCGACGGCGACCTCGTCGCAGATCAGCAGCGTGTCGTGCTCGTCGCAGAGCTCGCGGACGGCGCGCAGGTAGCCCGGGGGGTGGACGATCATGCCGGCGGCGCCCTGGACGAGCGGCTCGACGATCACGGCTGCGATCTCGCCGGGATGGCCATCGAACAGCCGGCGCATGTCGTCGATGTCGCCGGGCTCGGCGGAGAGGGTGTCGAAGAGCAGCGGACGGTAGGTAGCGTGGAAGAGGTCGATGCCACCGACCGACACCGAGCCGATCGTGTCGCCGTGGTAGGCCTCGCGCAGCGAGACGAAGCGGGTGCGGCGCTCGTCGCCCTGCTGGCGCCAGTACTGGAAGGCCATCTTGAGTGCGATCTCGGTGGCGGTCGAGCCGCTGTCGGAGTAGAAGACGCGCGTCAGGCCGGGCGGGGCGATCTCGACCAGGCGGCGCGCCAGCTCGATCGCCGGCGGATGCGAGAGGCCGAGCATCGTCGAGTGCGCGACGCGATCGAGCTGGTCGCGGATCGCGGCGTCGATCCGTGGCTGGCGGTGGCCGTGGATGTTGCACCAGAGCGAGGAGACGCCGTCGATGTAGCGGCGACCCTCGGTGTCGATCAGGTCGGTGCCTTCGGCACGCTCGACGATCACCGGCTGCTCGCCGGCCCAGTCGCGCTGCTGGGTGAACGGGTGCCAGAGATGGGCGCGGTCGGCTGCGACGAGGGCGTCGTGGTCGACTTGCGGCGTTGCGCTCACGGCTGCCGATCCTAGCTATCGTCACGGTTCGAATGCCGCCGCTGCCACTGCTCGTCTTCGCGGTCGGCATGGGCTCGTTGGGAGCCGAGATCGCGGCCGTCAGGCTGCTCGCGCCGTACTTCGGCGCGTCGACGGTGGTCTGGGCGAACACGATCGGCGTCGTTCTGGTCGCCCTGTCGGTCGGGTACTGGCTCGGCGGACGACTGGCCGACCGGCGGCCCGAGCTGCGCGGGCTCTGCCTGCTGGCGCTCGTCGCGGCGGCGCTGCTGGCGCTGGTGCCGTTCGTCGCCGACCCGCTGCTCGACGTCGCGGTCGACGCGCTCGACTCGGTCTCGGCGGGCGCGTTCGTCGGGTCGCTGCTGGCGGTGCTTGGGTTGGTGGCGGTGCCGGTGCTGCTGCTCGGCGCGGTCGCGCCGTATGCGATCCGGCTCGGCGTGACGACGCTCGAGGAGGCGGGGCGGGTATCTGGGCGGCTGTATGCGATCTCGACGGCGGGCAGCCTGGTCGGGACGCTGCTGTCGGCGCTGCTGCTGATCCCACTCGTCGGGACGCGGCGGACGTTCCTGTTCTTTGCGCTGGCGATCGCGGTGGTGGCGCTGCCGGGGCTGTGGGCGGGGCGGCGTCGCTATGTCGCTGCGGCGGTGCCGTTGGCGATCGTCGCGCTGATGGCGCTGCCGGTCGGCACGCTGAAGGCGGATGCCGGAAACGGGACCGTGATCTACGAGACCGACACCGAGTACCAGTACGCGCGTGTGGTCGAGCGCGACGACGGCAGCCGGGTGTTGGAGCTCAACGAGGGCCAGGCGCTGCACTCGCTGTGGCGGACCGGGACGGTGTTGACCGGCGGTTACTGGGACGGGATGCTGGTCGCGCCGTTCGCGGGATTGAGCGGTCCGCCGCAGCGGGTGGCGATCCTCGGCAATGCCGCGGGGACGATGGCGCGGGCGTATGCGGAGCTGTTCCCGACCGCTTATGTGGATGGCGTGGAGATCGACGCCGAGCTGTCGGAGATCGGACGGCGCTACTTCGGTTTGCGCGAGGGCCCGCGGCTGACGCTTCATCACGAGGACGCGCGGCCGTTCCTGCGTCGCAACGACGGCGGCTACGACGTGATCGCGATCGACGCCTACCGCCAGCCCTACATCCCGTTCTACCTGTCGACGCGCGAGTTCTTCGAGCTCTGCCGCGACCGGCTCGCGCCCGGTGGCGTGATCGTGATCAACATCGGTCATCCCGAGGAACAGGACGATCTCGAGCAGGTATTGACCGCGACGATCGGGGCGGCGTTCCCGAACGTCGTGCGCTACCCGTTCGACGACACGAACTCGCTGGTGGTGGCGGGGAAGGGGCGGGTGACGGTCGAGCGGCTGCGAGGCGCCACCGGTGACGTCCCACGCGAGCTGCGGCCAGCTCTGATCGATGCCTACCTCCGCTCAGGCCCGCCGCTGACCGGCGGCGAGATCTACACCGACGACCACGCGCCGGTCGAGTGGCTGATCGACAAGTCGATCGTCGACTACGCCGCCGACTAGCGGGCGGCGCGGTCCTGCGCGCGGACGAGGGCGGCGGAGCGGGCCGGGGCCTCCATCTGCGGGGTGTGGCCGATGCCGGGGAGAACGACGACCTTGGCGCCGGGGATGTCGCGGTAGTCGGCGGCGGAGTCGGGGTCCACGATGCGGTCGTCGGCGCCGAAGATCACGGTGACCGGTAGGCCGGTGGCGGCGATGCGGTCGTCGAGGCGGTCGGCCTCGGTGAAGTCGCGGCCGCCCTCGTAGGACTCGGCGAAGGACGTGTAGGTCATTGCCTTGACGTCGTCGACGAAGGAGTCGGGGAAGTCGAAGCCCTCGTGGAACGCCTTGCTGAGCTCCTTGTGGATCGTGCTGTCGGGGGCGACCTGCTTCAGCGCGGGGCCGATCACCGGCATCCGGGCGAGCTTTGCCGTCAGCGGCAGCTCGATGTACTTCGTCTGCGACGCCGAGTCCATGATCACCAGCCCGCGCACCTTGTCGGGATGGCGCTGGGCGAGCGCGGTGCTGACCGGTCCGCCGAGCGACTGGCCGACGGCGAGCACGGGCTTCGCGTCGAGGGCGTCGAGCGCCGCGGCGATCGTGTCGGCCTGGTGCTCCATCGAGTAGCCGTCGTCCGGCTTCTCGGAGCTACCGTGGCCGAGCAGGTCGACAGCGATCACGCGGTGGTCGCGGCGCAGCAGTGGCTCGAGCCGCTGCCAGTAGTCCATCGAGCAGGTGTAGCAGTGGACGAGCAGGATCGTGGGGGCGTCGCGCGGGCCGCGATCGGTCACGTGGAGGTCGCCGCCGGGCAGGTCGAGCACGCGTCCGGAGCCATCGGCGCTGGCGACCTTCGTCTCGCCGCCGACGATCACCGCGTTGACGACCAGCAGCGCCGCGAGCACGACGAGCAGTGACAGGGCGATGATCAGAAAGCGACGCACGAGTGTCCTCCCGGGGGCAGGCTACAGCCAGTCGTCGAGCGGCAGGGTGGCTCCGGCCGCGGCGAGCTTCGGTGGGGTGGTCGGCGGCAGCCCGCTGACCGGGACGCCGCTCAGCCGCTCGAGCGTCGCGCGGTTGGACTGGTCGATCGGCTCAGGGTAGGCAGGCCAGGGCGTCAGCACGATGCCGGCGACGTGGAGCCCGGCTGCGCGGGCGGCCTCGACCGTCAACAGCGTGTGGTTGATCGTGCCGAGTCCGGTGCGGGCGACGACGATCAGCGGAAGGGCGAGGTCGACGGCGAGGTCCCGGACGGAATAGTCGGGCGTCAGGGGTACAAGGAGGCCGCCGACGCCCTCGCAGACGAGCGTTCCGGGTACGCGGCGGCGGGGGGACTCCCGATCCGCTTGGGAATCGCTACTCGGGAATCCCCCCGCCGCCGCTGATTGGGCGGGGGTGGTGCTTCCCGTGAGGTCGGCGGGGGTGGTGGCTCCGGCGAGCGCGGCCGCGGTGTGGGCGGCCGCGCGGAGGTGGGCCGGGTCGATGGTGGCGTTGGCGAGCTCGGCGGCGTAGTGGGGCGAGAGCGGCGGACCGAAGGTGATGGGGGCGACGTCGGCGGCGGTTTGGCCGACGTTGGCGGTCGCGGCCAGCAGCTCGTGGTCGGGTGGCCAGTCGCCGGGGTCGTCGTCGGTGCCGGTGACGACTGGTTTGAAGGCCGCGGCTTGCTCCCCGCGTGCGGCGAGCGCCGCGCAGATCGCGGCGGCGACGACGGTCTTGCCGACGCCGGTGTCGGTGCCGGTTACGAAGAGGCCGCGCACGAGGGCTCGTTCAGCGTGCCGCGTGTGGGCGGCTGACGAAGTCCGCGCGGGTCGCCGGCGGTCGAGACACTCAGGCCGCGTCGGCGAGGCGGTCGAAGACGCGGCCGCCGGCAGTCGCCGCCTCGGCATCGAGCGCCCGTCGCGCGGCGGCCTTGCGCGCCGCCTCGGGGACGGCCTTGGCGACGACCTTGGCGGCGTCGCGCAGCTCGGCCTTGGTGTGCGAGGCCATCACGGTCAGCCGCAGCCGCGACGAGCCGTCGGGGACGGTCGGCGGGCGGATCGCCTGGGCGAAGACGCCGCGCTCGAGCGCTCGCTCGCTCGCCGACACCGCCGCGTTGGCATCGCCGACGATCACCGGGACGATCGGCGTGTCGCTCGCGCTCGTCGGCAGCCCCTCGTCGGCGAGCGCGTCGCGCAGGATGCGCGAGTTGCGCTGCAGGCGCTCGACGCGGCGCGGCTCCTCGCGCAGCAGCTCGAGCGCGGCCATCGCGGCGGCGACCTGCGGCGGCGCAAGCGCGGTCGAAAAGATCAGCGTGCGCGCGGTGTTGACGAGGTACTTCGCCATCGGCCGGTCGCAGCAGACGTAGGCGCCGTAGGAGCCGAGCGACTTGCCGAGCGTGCCGACCAGCACGTCGACTTCGTCCTCGAGCCCGGCAGCGGCAACCGAGCCGCGCCCGTCGGGTCCGGTGGTGCCGGTTCCGTGCGCGTCGTCGACCATCACGCGGGCGTCGAAGCGGCGCGCCAGCTCGACGATCTCGGGCAGCGGCGCGACGTCGCCGTCCATCGAGAAGACGCCGTCGGTGACGATCAGGCTGCCGCGGCCCTCGGCCTCGCGCAGCCCCCAGGCGAGGTGGTCGACGTCACCGTGGTCGTAGACGAACGTCTCCGCGCCGGCGAGCCGGCAGCCGTCGACGATGCTGGCGTGGTTGAGCGCGTCGGAGAAGACGACCTCGCCGGGCTTCGCGAGCGCCTGGACGACGCCGGTGTTGGCGAGGTAGCCGGAGCCGAACAGCAGCGACGTCTCGTAGCCCTTGAAGTCGGCGAGCCGCTCCTCGAGCCGGCGGTGGATGCGCATGTTGCCCGAGACCAGGCGCGATGCCCCGGCGCCGGCGCCGTAGCGCATCGCCGCCTCGGCGGCCGCCTCGCGGACGCGCGGATGGTCGGCGAGGCCGAGGTAGTTGTTCGAGCACAGAAGCAGAACGGGCCGCCCGTCCAACAAGACGCGCGGCCCCTGGGGTCCGGAGATCATTCGCATCCGCCGGTACAGCCCCCGGTCGCGGATGTCGGCGAGTGCGCTCTCAATGTCGGTCACGGTGCCGCTCCTTCCACTTGGACCACCTCGAGGCCGCGGTTGGGCGCCCCGTCGGGTCGTGGCGGCACCTTCTCCTTCTTTACCCGGCGCAGCTGGATCTCGGGATTCCAGAACGGCGCCTGCGCGCGGCTGTCGACGAGCTCGTCGATCGGGGTGCGCGGCGTCTCGCCGTCGAGCCAGCCGCTGCGGTTGTCGGGTCGCGGGTTGGCGCCGTTGTCGTCCTGGCGCGCGACGTTGAGGCCGAGCTCCTCGAACATCGCCCGGTCGTCGCCCGGCTCGGAGCCGAGCGTCGTCAGGAAGTTGCCCATCATCACGCCGTTGATGCCGGCCTTGACCGCGAGTGAGTGCAGCTCGCCGAGGTTCTCGACGCGGCCGCCGCAGAGCCTGAAGAGCGCGTTCGGCAGGATCAGCCGGAAGATCGCGATCCACTTCACGGCCTCCCACGGGTCCATGTAGTCGCGGTCGCCGAACTTCGTCCCAGGGCGCGGGTTGAGCATGTTGATCGGCACGCTCGTCGGGTCGATCTTCGCCAGCTCGAACGCCATCTCGACGCGCTGCTCGCGCGACTCGCCGAGGTTGAGGATGCCGCCGACGCAGGTCTCGAGGCCGGCCTGCTCGACCGCCTCGATCGTCCGCAGCCGGCCCTCGTAGCGGACCGTCGACGACACCTCGGGGTAGTAACTCTCGGCTGTCTCGACGTTGTGGTGGACGCGCTGGATACCGGCTTCCTTGAGCTGCTTCGCCCGCTTGACCGACATGTGGCCGATCGAGGCGCAGCGCTTGAGGTTGGTCTGATCGGCGACCAGCTTCGCCCCCTCGAGGATGTTCTCGAAGTCCTTCTTCGACAGCCCCTGGCCCTGGGTGACCATGCAGAAGCGGTGGGCGCCAGCGGCCTCGGCGGCGCGCGCATGCTCGAGGATCTGGTCCGGGGTCATCATCGCGTGCATCGGCGTGTCGGCCTCGGCGAAGCGCGACTGGGCGCAGAAGCCGCAGTCCTCGGCGCAGCCACCCGACTTCGCGTTGACCAGCGAGCACATGTCGGTCGAGTCGCCGAAGTTCTCGACCCGTGCCTCCCACGCGCGCTCGATCAGTGCCTCGATCCCAGCGCGATCCTCGATCTCGCCCAGACGGAGCGCTTCTTCTCTACTGATCAGCGGGGGCATGGCATCTCCCTCGGGGGTTGGGATTGGGCCGAAAGCTAGGGCTGCGCCCGGACGGATCGCCGCGCCAGGACAAGGATCAGAATGCCGCCGATCGTCGTCCAGGCCAGCGAAGCCGTCATGCCGATCGCATCGGCTGTGCCGTAGACCCCGAGGTTCGAGAGATGCCAGGCGAAGTGAGGGACCGAGAAGATCAGCCAGCTGGTCGCCGCCGCGATCACGAGCGGGCGGCTGAGGCTCACCGCCGCGAAGCCGAGCAGGAAGCCGAGCGCCACGAACAGCGCGCCGACGTCGGTCACCAGATGCTCGTCGAATGGCCCGAGCGCGCGCACCCAGCCGTCGCCCCCGGCGGGGAAGTCGCCGTAGAACGAGCGCGGCGCCAGCAGCGCCCATACGCCGATCAGCGCCTGCGGTATCCCCAGCGCAAAGAGCAGGAAGCGGATCGCCTCGCGGTTGTGCGTGATCTGGTCGCCGTCGGTCATTCGGTCCCTCCGCTGACTTGGACTGCGGGCGGATCATCGCCGACTCCTGCATAGAGCGATGCCGAGATCCAGGTTGCGGCCGCATTTTGGCCGCAACCTGGATCTCGAGGGGACGGACTACCGATAGTCAGCGGCGGGCATTATCGAGAAAGGCACGCAACTCGTCACCCACGCGGCGAGGCTCGCTGAAGACTTCAGATGCGGCATAGCGGCGTGTCTCGAAGCCGAGGAGGGCCAGGCGCCGGTCACGCTTGCGGTCGTGGCGGAATGCCCGACTCCGCGCGTGGTAGGTGCGGCTGTCGACCTCTACGATCAGCCGCTCGGCGCGCCAGAGGAAGTCAGGGCTGTAGCCCCCGCCCTCCGGGAGTGGGATCCACGTGTTCACCGCCGGTGCCGGGAGGTGGGCATCCTCCACGATTTCGAGCAGTCGATCTTCGGCGTCGCTTCGCGTTCCGGTCGGGCCTGTGTAGTCGGCGAGAATCGTGGCTATCGCTTGGACTCCGCGGCGTCCTCTGCTGCGTGCCAGCAGCTCGTCCAACGCCGTGAGATCGAACCGGCGAAGCTCCTCCGCGCGATCGATCGATCGCTTCAATGAGCGCGGCTCGACTTGTGTCGCCAGGTCGAGCAGCGTTCGGGGGACTGCCGTGCACGAGATTCCGTTTACGACCGTCAAATCGTCTCGAGCAAGGGACGTACCGGAGTGCATCTCGATGCCTGGACGGACACGGGTTGCCCGTCCCGGCACCGTCACGTGCACTGTTGCTCGATCGTCGGGATGGAGTCCCCAAAGTGCCGCGGCCGATCGGTGCGACAGGACGGCGCCTTCTCCGGAGGCCAGCAGTGCAGCGACCCATCGGCTCTCGGCCGTCGGACTGCCAATTGCATATACGCCGCGATGCAGCCGTCGCAGACGTCCGGTCGCCAGTCGATGACGCACGGCTCGTCCGCTAAGGCCGAACGCTTCGAGTTGGGTCAGCGTTACGACACCGTGCTGAGAGCTAGAGCGACCCTCGATCTCCTTATCCGTACGCCGAGATCCAGGTTGCGGCCGAAATACGGCCGCAACCTGGATCTCGGCGGGAGTGGGGCTTTCACGGGCAGGCATGTCCGGATGGTGACCGGGCGATGCGCGCGGGTGGGACGCGAGGGCTACGAGAGCGTGAAAGGCCGGTGACGGCTGGGGCGCTAGCGGCCTTGCCAGCGGGCGGGGCGCTTCTCGGCGAAGGCGCGGACGCCCTCGTGGAAGTCCTCGCTCTGGAAGCAGGACTCGCGGAGTTCGATCAGCTCGTGCTCGACCTCGGCGGGGAGGGCGTCGGCGTGGGCGCGGATTTCGCGCAGCACGCGTTTGTTGCCGGCGAGCGAGAGGGGCGCGTTGGCGGCGATCTCGCCGGCCATCGAGAGGACGGTGGCGTCGAGCTCGGCGGGGTCGACGATGTGGTTGAGCAGACCCATCTCGCGTCCCCGCTCGGCATCGACGTTGCGCCCGACGTAGAAGAGCTCGGCCGTGTTGGCCGGGCCGCAGACGTCGAGGAACTTGCGCAGGCCGGTGTGCGAGTAGATCAGTCCGAGCTTCGCGGGTGGCATGCCGACGCGGATGCCGGCGGCCGCGATCCGGATGTCGCAGGTCAGCGCCAGCTCGAGCCCGCCGCCGATCGCATGGCCGTTGATCTGGCCGATCACCGGATAGCGGTAGCTCTCGAGCGCCTCGATCGCGTCGTGGAACGGATGCGCGACGAGCTTCTCGGCGTTCTCCTCGAACTCGCGGCCCTCGAGGTTCTCGAGGTCGTAGCCGGCCGAGAAGACGGCGTCGCTGCCGGTGATCACCAGGCAGCGGGCGTCCAGCTCGGCGACCGTCGCCGCGAGCGTGTCGAGGATCTCGTGGTCGAGCGCGCCGCGCCGCGCCGGGTTGGCGATCCGCAGGCGCACCACGCCCTCCGCGGGCTCGTCACGGATCAGCTTGCCGGAGGCGAGCTCCACGGCTACTCGAGCACCACCAGCACGTCGCCCTCGCTGACCGACTGGCCCTCGGCGCACTTGATCTCGGCGACCTTGCCGTCGTCCTCGGCCTCGACCGGCATCTCCATCTTCATCGACTCGAGGATCGCAACCGTGTCGCCCTCCTCGACCTCGTCGCCGACCTTGCACTCGATCTTCCAGACCGTTCCGGTGGTGTGCGCCTCGACGTTTGGCAACGCGTTCTCCTTGGCTCTCTTGACCGACCCTGCGGTGCGCCACGATACTCCGGCCGCGGGAGCGACCGACGGTGCCGGACTCGCGCACGAGCCGCGCCGCGCGCCCACCCGGACCCGTGGCCGGCGACGATCGCCCGGCGTAGGATGCGCCCGTGATCCTCGCGCTCGACCAGGGCACCACCGGCTCGACGGCACTCGTCTTCGACGCGGGGGGGCGGATAGCCGGCCGTGCCTACAGCGAGTTCGAGCAGCACTTCCCGCGTCCTGGCTGGGTCGAGCACGACGCGAACGAGATCTGGGAGGTCACGCGGCGTGTGGGCCACCAAGCGCTGGATGCGGCTGGTGTCGATGGCGGCGCGCTGGCCGGGATCGGAATCACGAATCAGCGCGAGACGGTCGTCGCGTGGGACCGCGCGACGGGCAAGCCGCTGCACCGCGCGCTGGTCTGGCAGGACCGTCGTACCGCGGCGCGCTGCGACGAGCTGCGCGCGGCCGGCCACGAGCCGCTGGTGCGAGAGCGGACCGGGCTGGTGCTGGACCCGTACTTCTCGGGGACGAAGATCGAGTGGTTGATTCGGCATGGCGGCGTCGATCCCGCGTGCGCCGCCTTTGGCACCGTCGACTCGTGGCTGGTGCACAAGCTGACGGGTCGCCATGCGACCGACTACTCGAATGCGTCGCGGACGCTGTTGTTCGACATCGCGAAGCTGGCGTGGGACGCCGAGCTGTGCGAGCTGCTTGGGATACCGGTCGAGAGCCTCCCGGAGCCGTGTCCGAGTGCCCACGTCTATGGCACGACCACGGAGTTCGGCGGGTCGGTGCCGGTCGCCGGAATCGCCGGCGACCAGCAGGCGGCGCTGTACGGCCAGGGCTGCCATGCGCCCGGGCTCGGCAAGAACACCTACGGCACCGGCAGCTTCGTGCTGCTCAACGCGGGGGGGACGCCACCCGCGCCGGAGGAGGGGCTGCTGACGACCGTCGCCTGGGGCGTCGACGGCCGCGTCGACTACGCGCTCGAGGCGGCGATCTTCGTCACCGGCGCCGCCGTCCAGTGGCTGCGCGACGGCCTCGGGATCATCCGCGCCGCCGCCGAGACCGAGGAGCTCGCACGCTCGCTCGACACCAACGACGGCGTCTACCTCGTGCCGGCATTCACCGGCCTCGGCTCGCCGCACTGGGACCCCTACGCGCGCGGCACGATCGTCGGCCTGACGCGCGGTACCGGCCGCGCCCACCTCGCGCGCGCCACGCTCGAGGCGATCGCCTACCAGACGGTCGACGCGGTGCGCGCGATGGAGGCCGCCTCGGGGATCGAGTTCGCGGAGCTGAAGGCCGACGGCGGCGCGGTCCACAACTCCTGGCTGATGCGCTTCCAGGCCGACGTGCTCGGCGTCCCGGTGATCGTCCCCGAAGTCTCCGAGACGACGGCGCTCGGCGCCGCGTATCTTGCCGGCGTGGCCACCGGGACCTGGAGCGAGGGGGACGTCCGATCGATGTGGCGCGAGGCCGCTCGCTACGAGCCGCGGATGCCGGCGGCACAACGCGACGGCCTGCTCGCCGGCTGGCGGCGTGCGCTTGACCGCTCGCGTGGCTGGGCCGGCGCGTGACCAACCACCGACCGAGGGGTAACTGACCGCGCATGGCCGACGTCAAGCTCAAGCAGCAGGTCTACAAGGACCCCCGCCCGAAGGAGCACTTCGACCGCTTCCACAGGCGCGTCCGCGAGCACCGGCCGAACTGGGACTACGAGCTCGTGCGGACGATCCTGACGCCCTACCTGCTCGGCTTCTTCCGCACGCGCGCCTTCGACACGACCAACGTCCCGGCCGACGGCCCGTGCATCCTCGCGCCGAACCACTTCTCGTTCCTCGACCACTTCTTCCTCGCCGTCTACCTGCGCCGCAAGGTGCACTTCATGGCGAAGTCGCAGCTGTTCACGCTGCCGCTCTGGCCGATCTACAACTACGGCGGCGTCTTCCCGGTCCGCCGCGGCCACCACGATGAGGAGGCGTTCGCCACGGCTCGGGCGATCCTCGCGCGCGGCGACATCGTGGTGATGTACCTCGAGGGCGGCCGTTCGCGCACGGGCGAGCTCGGCACGCCGCGCCCCGGCGTCGGCAAGCTTGCGCTGGAGACCGGCGTCCCGGTCGTGCCGGTCGCGATCATTGGCTCGGAGAAGACGCGCAACTGGAGGCGCGGCCAGTTCCCGAAGGTCAGCGTCCGCTTTGGCAAGCCGGTCCAGTTCGACGCGCTGCCCGAGGAGCCGACGCGCGACCAGGCGCAGTACGCCTCCGAGCAGGTCTTTGAGCGCATCCGCGGCCTCTGGGCCGACGCGCGCAAGCTCGGTAGATAGGCAGCGTCAGCCGGGCAGCTTCGCTACGGCCGCGGCGAGCTTCGCCGGGTCGCGCAATGGCGGGCCGTGGCCGAAGCAGACGAGCGCCGGCTCGAGCGCGGCGATCCGGCGCGCCGATGCGCGGTTGAGCGCGACGTCGGGAGTGAGAATGCCTGGGGGCTCCTGAATCGGGCCGCGCAGCAAGAACGGGTTGAAGCCCCACATCACGTCGCCGCAGACCAGCACGCGGTCGGACTCGCGCCAGTAGGAGACGTGGCCGGGGGAGTGGCCGGGCGTGTCGAGCACCATGAAGCCCGCGATCTCGTCGCCCTCGCGCAGCTGGCGCGCGACCGGGTGCGACTTCGCGGCCGGCAGGTTCAGGCTGTCGTTGAAGACGGTCTTGCCGCTCTCGACGGCTGCGGTGTCGGCGGCACCGCACCAGAGCGGGATGCCGAGTCGCTTGCAGACCGCGTGGCTGGAGCCGAAGTGGTCGGGGTGGGCGTGGGTCAGCGCGTGAGCCGAGATCGAGCGGCTCTCGATCTGCTTGAGCGTCCGCCGGCGGTCGAGCGCGGTTCCGGAGTCGATCAGCACGTCGCCGATCACGTAGACGTTGACCGCGTCACGCGGGAACCCGTCGAGCTGCCAGACACCCTCCGCTAGCTGCTTCACGGCGGCGAGGCTACTCGTAGACCGCGTCGAGCCGGCGCCAGGCGGCCATGTCCTGGCCGGGAATCACCAGCGTGTCCGGGTTCTGCTCGATGTAGAGCTGAATCTCGCGCAGCGAGCGGCGAAAGCGGTGCTCGTCGTCCATCTTGTAGGGCAGCGCGGTCTCGGCGATCGTGCGATGTGAGTAGGCGGCGTCGGCGGTCAGCAGCACGTCCCGTTCGGCGAGCCGCAGGATCACCGAGCAGTGACCGGCTGTGTGACCGGGCGTGAAGACGATCCGCACGCTGCCGTCGCCGAACAGGTCGAGCGAGCGGCCGAAGCTGGCGAACGAGTCGGCGGCATCGCTCTCGAAGTCGAGCAGCCGGTAGTCGAAGGCGTGGTCGAACTGGCGCTTGATGTAGCCGTCGGTCGCGCCGCCCTCGGCAGCTGCTTCCCACTCGGTCGAGCTGACGACGAAGGTGGCGTCCGAGAACTGCGCGATCCCACTCGCCTGGTCGGCGTGCAGGTGAGTCAGCACCACCGTCCCAATCGAGTCCGGGTTGAAACCACGCTCGCGCAGTTGGCCGGGAACGGCCTCGTCGGTGTCCATCCGCAGGTCCTTGAAGACGAGCCCGCCGAGGCGGCCCATCCCCTGGCGCGGGTCGACCGCCACCGCGGCGTGGAAGCCGGTGTCGACGAGCACCAGCCCGGCGCCCGGGTGCTCGACGAGGAACGCCTGAACGGGCAGCTCAGGCCAGTTGTCCTGCGAGACGCCAACGCCGAGCGCGCGCAGCGGCGCGAGCCGGCCCTCACTGCGGTGCATCATCGCCGGCGGCCCGATCATCCGCGCGCACAGCAGCGGATGGAGCCGGACCGTTGCCCCCTCGCGCCCGCCGGGCAGCGGCAGCTGCGCCGGCCGTGGCTCTGCCGCCGTGGCCATGGGAGCAATCTAGCCGCTGCCGATAACCTGCGCGCGCGGATGGCCTCGGAGATCTTCAAGCCGGACCTGCTCGCCGGGCAGGTCGCGCTGGTCAGCGGCGGCGGCTCCGGCCTCGGCCGGCGCAGCGCGATCGAGCTGACGGCGCTCGGCGCCCAGGTTGTCGTCTGCGGCCGCCGTGCCGAGCCGTTAGAGGAGACCGTCGCGCTCTGCGCCGACGGCCGCTGCTCCGCCCGCGTCTGCGACATCCGTGAGGAGCACCAGGTCGACGCGCTCGTCGACGCGGTGCTTGCCGACCACGGCAAGATCGACCTGCTCGTCAACAATGCCGGCGGCCAGTTCCTGACGCCAGCCGAGGACATGACCCCGAAGGGCTTCCGCACGGTGATCCGGCTCAACGTCGAGGGCACCTGGCTGATGACCCACGCCGTCGCGACCAAGGCGATGATCCCGAGCGGCGCCGGCGGCAAGATCGTCAACGTCACGATCTCGCCGCACAACGGCCTGCCCGGCATGGCCCATTCGTCGGCCGCGCGAGCGGCGGTCGAGAACCTGACCCGCGTGCTGTCGATCGAGTGGTCGCGCTACGGGATCAAGCTCAACTCGATCGCCGCCGGTCAGTTCGGTACCGAGACACTGCGCACCAAGTATCCGCAGGCGGTCGTCGAGCACCTCGACCAGACGATTCCGGCGGGCCGGCTCGGGACCGAGGAGGAGTTCGCCTGGGCGATCGCCTATCTCGCCTCGCCCGCCGGCGACTTCTACTCCGGCTCGATCCTCACGATGGACGGCGCGCGCGACAACTGGTTCGGCCAGTGGCCGCCCGGCACGATCGCCGACGCTGGGGGCAAGCCGCTCGCCGAGGAGCGGCGCCCCCGCGGCGACTGATCAGGTGGTCATTCCGGTGAACTGACCACCGGTGACGTTCAGCACTTGGCCGTGGACGAAGTTCGACCATGGCGAGCAGAGGAAGAAGACACCGCCGGCAGCCTCCTCCGGAGTGCCAGGACGTCCGAGCGGAATCAGCATCGTGCCCATCTGACGCAGCTGCTCGGGGATGCCGAGCTGGATGTCCTTGCCGCCGGCGTGGATCGTCTCGGCGTTCTCCTTCGAGGCCGTCAGGCGGGTCTCGATGAAGCCGAACGCGACGGCGTTGACGTTGATCTTGAACTGGCCCCACTCCTTGGCCAGCGTCTTGGTCAGGCCGACGACGCCGGACTTGCCGGACGAGTAGTTCGCCTGGCCGGCGTTGCCCATCGTGCCGGAGACCGACGAAATGTTGACGACCTTGCGGAAGACCTCGCGGCCCTCCTCCTTCTCCTTCTTGGCCGGCTCGCGCATGTGGGGAGCGGCGGCGCGCAGGACCTTGAACGGCACGACGTTGTGGATGTCGAGCATCGCCTGGAACTGCTCGTCGGACATCTTGTGAATCGGGCCGTCCCAGGTGTAGCCAGCGTTGTTGACGACGATGTCGAGCCCGCCGAACGCCTCGACCGCCGTCTCGACGAGCTTGTCCGGCACACCGTCCTTAGTCAGGTCGCCGTCGAAGGCGATGGTCTCACCGGCGATTTCGTTCGATGCCTGCTCGGCGACGTCACCGTCGAGGTCGTTGATTAGGACGCGTGCGCCCTGCGAGGCCAGCAGCTCAGCCGTCGCGCGGCCAATGCCGCGCGCCGATCCGGTGACGATCGCCGACTTTCCGTCTAGAACTCCCATATCCACTCCTTGCCGTTCTCAAGATCGGCGAGGGATTGTTACCGACCGGAGCAAGCCGGCGGGCTAGGGGTAGAAAGTAGGAAGTGCCACTCCTTACTTTGGTACGGTGCTTCATACACCGCGCACCGCAAGCAGAGGGAGCAGACCGATGGCCACCGCCGAGAGCGTCCTGAAACCCGACTTCGGGTCCAGCCGCAAGCACTTCATCTTCGAGGAGCACCACGACCGGCTGCGCGAGTCGATCCGCTCGTTCGTCGAGAAGGAGCTAGCGCCGCATGCCGAGGAGTGGGAGGAGACGACCTTCCCGGACTCGGTGATCGCGCGGATGGGCGAGCTCGGCTTCCTCGGCCTGTCGATGCCCGAGCAGTACGGCGGCCAGGGCGGCGACTACTTCTGCAACCTCGTGCTCTCCGAGGAGATGACGCGCGCCGACTGCGCCGGCCTGACGATGGGCGTCGCGGTCCACACCGACATGGCGATGCCGCCGATCCACCTGTTCGGCAGCGAGGAGCAGAAGCAGGAGTGGCTCGTCCCGGCGATCAAGGGCGAGAAGATCCTCTGCCTCGGCATCACCGAGCCCGACGCCGGCTCCGACGTCGCCGGCATCAAGACGCGCGCGGTGCGCGACGGCGACGACTACGTCATCAACGGCTCGAAGACCTACATCACCAACGGCCACCGCGCCGACGTGATCGTGCTCGTCACCAAGACCGACGCCGACGCCGGCTACGACGGCTTCTCGCTCTTCCTCGTCCCGATGGACGCGCCTGGGGTGATCCGCGAGCAGCGGCTGAAGAAGCTCGGCATGCACGCCTCCGACACCGCGCTGCTGGCGTTCCAGGACGTCCGCGTCCCGGCGTCGGCGATGCTCGGCCAGGAGGGCAAGGGCTTCTACCACATCATGTGGGAGCTCCAGGGCGAGCGGCTGATCGGCGCGGCGGGCTGTGTCGCCGGCGCCCAGCGCTGCTTCGACAAGACGCTCGAGTACGCGCTCGAGCGCGAGGCGTTCGGCCGGCCGATCGGCAAATTCCAGGCGATCCGCCACAAGTTCGCCGACATGGCGACGAAGATCGAGGCCGGCCGCCAGATGACCTACATGACCGCCTGGCGCTTCGCCAACGGCGAGTATCCGGTGCGCGAGATCTCGATGGCGAAGCTGTTCACCGCCCAGATGGCCTGCGAGGTCACCGACGAGTGCCTGCAGATCCACGGCGGCGCCGGCTACATGAAGGAGTACGGCATCGAGCGGGCCTGGCGCGACATGCGGCTCAACCGGATCGGGGCGGGGAGCGACGAGATCATGCTGGATGTGATCGGACGGTCTTACGGGCTTTAGTCGAGCGGGGTTCGGAGCCGGGGATATGGGATTCCCCCCGACGCTTGGGAATCGCTCTGGGGGAAACCCCATATCCCCGGCGCAGCAGCCGCCGTTCACGGGTGAGCACGAGGCGGTGCGTGCCTCGATCCGGGCGTTCGTCGAGCGGGAGCTGGCGCCGCACGCGGACGAGTGGGAGCGCGAGCGGTGGTTTCCGAACGAGGTGTTCGAGAAGCTTGCGGCGAAGGGGCTGCTGGGCCTGAAGTACCCGACGGAGTACGGCGGCGCGGGTGGCGACTACCTCGACGACGCGGTGCTGATCGAGGAGCTGGCGGGCTGCGACTCGGGCGGCGTCGCGGCGGGCATCGGCGCGCACATCACGATCGCCACGCCGCCGATCTTCAAGTTCGGCAGCGAGGAGCAGAAGCGGCGCTTGCTCGTCCCGGCGATCAAGGGCGAGAAGATCGCCGCGCTGGGGATCACCGAGCCGGGCACGGGCTCGGACGTCGCCGGCGTCCGTACCCAGGCCAAGCGCGTCGACGGCGGCTGGGTCGTCAACGGCTCGAAGACCTTCATCACCGGCGGCGTGCGCGCCGACGTCGTCGTGACCGCCGTCAAGACGAGCCCGGAGGGCGGTCACGGCGGGCTGTCGTTCCTGCTGATCGAGAAGGGAATGGAGGGCTTCAGCGTCTCGAAGAAGCTCGAGAAGCTTGGCTGGCACGCCTCCGACACGGCCGAGCTGGCGTTCCAGGACGTCTTCGTTCCCGACGAGAACCTGCTCGGCGAGGAGAACAAGGGCTTCTATCTGATCATGGCCAACTTCCAGTGGGAGCGGATCGCGATGGCGCTCGGCGCCGTCGCCGCGATGCAGCGGCTGCTCGACCAGACGATCGACTACGCGAAGCAGCGCGAGCAGTTCGGCCGCCCGATCGGCAAGCTGCAGTCGATCCGCCACAAGATCGCCCACATGGCGGTCAAGCTAGAGGCGTCACGCGCGCTGACCTACCACTCGCTGCGCCTCTTCCACGACGGCCAGGACGCGATCCGCGAGGTCACGATGGCAAAGCTGCTCTCCCAGCGCGCCGCCTGCGAGGTCGCCGACGACGCGCTCCAGATCCACGGCGGCGCCGGCTATGTCGATGCCATCCCCGGCGTCTCGAGCTCGATCCAGCGCGCCGTCCGCGACCTCCGCCTCGGCCCGATCGGCGGCGGCACCGACGAGGTCATGCGCGAGATACTCGGCCGCCAGCTCGGGCTCTAGCGGGTCGGAAGCCAGTTCTGTCCGTAGTGAGTCGATTTTCGGTCCCATAGCGCCCGAAATCCGACTCACTACTAAGGGGTGGCAGACTGCGGCGCATGACCGAGCGAACCTTCGACGCGATCGTCCTCGGAGCCGGGCCGGCGGGGGAGGTGGTGGCGGGGCGGCTTGCCGACGGTGGGCTGTCGGTGGCGATCGTCGAGCCGCATCTGGTCGGCGGCGAGTGCTCCTTCTACGCCTGCATGCCGTCCAAGGCGCTGCTGCGGCCGGGCGAGCTGCTCGCCGAGGCACGGCGGGTGCCGGGCGTGGCGGAGGCGGTGACCGGCGAGCTCGATGTGGCGGCGGTGCTTGCGCGGCGCGACGAGGTGATTCACGACCTCGACGACTCGGTCCAGCTGCCCTGGATCGAGGACAAGGGGATCGAGCTGATCCGTGATGAGGGTCGGCTCGACGGCGAGCGCCGGGTCATCGTCGGTGACGACGTGCTGGTCGCCAACCGTGCCGTAGTCGTCGCAACCGGCAGCGCCGCCGCGCTGCCGCCGATCGACGGCCTGAGCGAGATCGAGCCGTGGACGAACCGCGAGGCGACGACGGCCAAGCAGGTGCCCGCTCGGCTTGCCGTGCTCGGCGGCGGTGTCGCCGGCGTCGAGCTGGCCCAGGCGTGGCGGACGCTTGGGTCGCAGGTGACGATCCTCGAGCGCAGCGATCGCCTGATCGAGCGCGAGGAGCCGTTCGCCAGCGAGCAGGTTGCCGAGTCGCTGCGCGCGCTCGGCGTCGACGTCCGGCTCGGCGCCGCGGTGAAGACGGTCAGGGCCGAGGATGACGAGGTTGTCGTCGAGATCGACGGCGAGGCGCCGGTCAGGGCCGACGAGCTGCTCGTCTCCGCCGGCCGCCGGCCGCGCACCGAGGGGATCGGGGTCGAGAGCGTCGGCCTCGAGGCCGGCAAGTCGATCGAGGTCGACGACCGGATGCGCGCGACTGCCGTGGAGGGCGACTGGCTCTACGCGATCGGCGACGTCAACGGCCGCGTGCTGCTGACTCACATGGGCAAGTACCAAGCGCGTGCCGCCGCCGACTTGATCCTCGGCAAGGACGCTGTGGTCACCGAGGACGGACCGGTGTCACCGCGCGTCATCTTCACCGAGCCGCAGGTCGCGGCTGTCGGGCACACACTCGCGTCAGCGCAACAGGCCGGGCTGAACGTGCGCGCCGTCGACGTGCCGACCGAGGCTCCGGCCGGCGGCAGCTTCGTCGGCAAGGACGCGATCGGGACCTGCCGGATCGTCGTCGACGAGGACCGGCGAGTGATCGTCGGCGCCACGTTCACCGGCGTCGAGGTAGCGGAGACGATCCATGCCGCCACGATCGCCGTAGTGGGAGAGGTGCCGCTCGACCGTCTCTGGCACGCCGTGCCATCGTTCCCGACCCGCAGCGAGATTTGGCTGAACCTGCTCGAGGAATACGGGCTCTGAACATGGGGAGATTGGCTTGACCTTCGAGAAGATCCGTTACGAGGTTGACGACGAGAAGGTCGCGACGATCACCCTCGACGACCCCGAGACGCGCAACGCGCTCGGCAACGAGATCCTCGGCGAGCTGATCGCGGCCTTCAACCAGGCGCGCGCCGACGAGAACGTGCGCTGCGTCGTGCTCGCCTCGTCGCACGACAAGGTCTTCTCCGCCGGCGGCAACCTCGCCGGCTTCGCGGCCGAGGTGCCGCTCGTCCACAAGCACTTCGGCACCGAGCTGTTCCCGATCCTCTTCCGCACGATCGGCCAGCTCGGCAAGCCGACGATCTGCGCGGCGGACGGTCACGTGCTCGCGGGGGCGCTCGGCGTGGCGCTCGCCTGCGACCTGATCGTCGCGTCCGAGAAGGCGACCTTCGGCACGCCGGAGATCAACGTCGGCGTCTTCCCGTTCATGATCATGGCGCTGATCTACCGCAACATCGGCCGCAAGAAGACCAACGAGCTGCTGCTGCTCGGCGAGCGGATCAGCGCCAAGGAGGCGCTTGACATCGGCCTAGTCAACAAGGTCGTCCCGCCGAAGGGGATGGAGTACGAGGTCCGGCTCTGGGCCGAGCAGCTGGCGCGCAAGTCGCCGGTGATGATGCGGCTCGGCAAGGACGCGATGTACCGTCAGCAGGACATGGCGTTCGACGACGCGCTCGAGTATTTGCACCACAACCTGACGTTGTCGTTCTCGACCGAGGACATCCAGGAGGGCGTCAAGGCGTTCTTCGAGAAGCGCGAGCCCGAATGGCAGGGTCGATGAGCGTCGCGCTCGTAGCGCTCCGCTGCCGGACGTCCGACCGGACGCCGGACGCGGTGCGCGGCGTCGACGAGCTGGCGCCGCTGATCGGCAAGCGGCTCGGCCGCGAGGCGCGCCAGATCGGCTCGCCCGGCGAGCCGCGCGACGCGAGCTGGGACGAGGACGTGCGCGACTCGCGCGGCTGCCTGCTCGAGGCCGGCGGCCAGATCGACGACGCGCTGACGGCCGGCAAGCTGCCGGTGCTGCTCGCCGGCGAGTGTTCGATCGCGCTGACGACGCTGCCGACGGTGCTCCGCCACCGCCCCGACGCGGTGATCCTCTGGCTCGACGCCCACGGCGACTTCAACACGCCCGACACGACGACCAGCGGTAGCCTCAGCGGGATGTCGCTCGCCGGCGCCTGCGGGCACTGGAACGCCGGCCTGATCGCGGAAACCGTTCCCGAGGACCGCGTCGTGCTGGCAGGCGTGCGCGACCTCGACGGCGATGAGCGCAAGGCGCTCGAGCAGAGCGACGTGACCGTCGTCGGGGCCAGCCCGGTCGAGACGCTGGTCGCGGTCAAGAACGCGCTCGACGGCGCGCCGGTCTACATCCACCTCGACCTCGACGTGATCGACCCCGCTGTCTTCCCGGCCCAGGAGCCCGCTCCCGACGGACTCGCGCCCGAGAAGCTGTTCGACCTGATCGAGGCGGTGATGGCCGACTCCGAGCTGATCGGCGTCGAGGTCACGACCTTCGAGGCGCCCGAGGACGAGGAGGACCGCCAGGAGGCGGCCGCGATCGTGATGCGGGTCCTCGAGCCGCTGCTCGAGGCGATTCCCGAGCGCGCAACGGCGGGTAGTTAGCGCGTCGGGTGGCAATCCGTCAAAGTTAGAAGTAGGACTTCTTACTTTCGACGGAGGAACGCTTGACCACCGACGCCCCACCCGAGTCCCTGCTGCGCCCGTTGGTCGAGGATCTGCACGCCCGCCGCGAGCAGACGAAGCTCGGCGGCGGCGCGGAGAAGATCGAGCGCCAGCACGCCGCCGACAAGCTGACTGCGCGCGAGCGGCTCGACCTGCTGATCGACGCCGGCACGTTCACCGAGCTCGGCATCCATGCGCGGCCGCACTTCTCGCAGAAGGCGATGGAGGGCAAGGACGCCCCCGCCGACGGCGTCGTCACCGGCTACGGCAAGGTCGACGACCGGTTGGTCGCGGTCTGCGCCTACGACTTCACGGTGATGGCGGGCTCGATGGGAATGAGCGGCGAGCTGAAGGTCACCCGCCTGCGCGAGCTCGCACTGCAGAAGCGGATCCCGTTCATCTGGCTGCTCGACTCGGCCGGCGCGCGGATCCAGGAGGCGGCCGGCTCGCTGTTCGCCGGCTCCGGCTTCCTGTTCCGCGAGGAGGTCGTGATGAGCGGCGTGATCCCGCAGATCGCCGCGCTGATGGGGCCGTGCGCCGCGGGGACCGCCTACATCCCCGGCCTCGCCGACTTCGTGCCGATGGTCAAGGGCCGTGGCTCGATGGCGCTCGCCGGGCCGCACCTCGTCAAGGCCGTCACCGGCGAGGACGTCACTCAGGAGGAGCTCGGCGGCTCGAAGATCCACACGAGGATCTCAGGCGTCGGCGACCTCGAGGTGAAGTCCGACGAGGAGTGCATCCAGTCGATCAAGGACTACCTCTCCTACTTCCCGCAGAACTGCGAGCAGCCGCCGCCGATCCGGCCGACCGATGATCCTCACGACCGGATGGACGAGGAGCTGCTCGACGTGCTGCCGGCGTCGAACCGCCAGCCCTACGACATGTACGACGTGATCCGGCGGATCGTCGACGACGGCGTCTACTTCGACATGAAGCCGCGCTTCGCGCGCACGATCATCACCTGCTTCGCGCGGATGGGCGGGCGCCCGGTCGGGATTGTCGCCAGCCAGCCGAAGCACCTCGGCGGCATCCTCGAGATCGACTCCGCCGACAAGGCGGCGCGCTTCGTCAACCTCTGCGACGCCTACGGCATCCCACTGCTGTTCCTGCAGGACGTGCCCGGCTTCATGGTTGGGACGAAGGTCGAGCACGCCGGGATCATTCGCCATGGCGCGAAGATGCTTTACGCGGTCTCGAACGCGACCGTGCCAAAGGTCACGGTGATCGTCCGCAAGGCCTACGGCGCCGGCTACTACGTGATGTGCGGCAAGGCCTACGAGCCGGACCTGATCGTCGCCTGGCCTTCCGCCGAGATCTCGGTGATGGGGGCGGAGGGCGCCGTCAACATCATCGGCCGCTCGACGATCGAGGCGGCCGACGACCCGGACGCCACGCGCAAGCAGATGGAGGACGCGATCCGCGCGACGATCGACCCCTACATTGCCGCCGGCAACGCGATGATCGACGACATCATCGATCCGCGCGAGACGCGGCCGGTGGTGATCAGGGCGCTCGAGATGGCGGCGACCAAGAAGGTCGAGCGGCCGTGGAAGAAGCTGGGGGTGATGCCGGTATGAGGGCCGTCCAGGTCAGCGAGCTGACCGGTCCTGCGGCGCTGCAGATCGTCGAGGTCGACGAGCCGGACGCCGACGGCGAGAACCTGCTCGTCGACGTCAAGGCGGCTGGGGTGTCGTTCCCCGAGCTGCTGCAGACGCGTGGCCAGTACCAGCTCAAGCTCGACCCGCCGTTCATTCTCGGCGGCGAGCTGGCCGGCGTCGTGCGCGAGGCGCCCGCGGGGTCGGGTTTTGCCGCCGGCGACCGCGTGACGGCGCTGGCGCCGTTCGGCGGGGCGTTCGCCGAGGTCGCTCTGGTGCCTTCGATGGCGGCCTTCAAGCTGCCCGACACACTCGACTTCGGCCAGGGCGCGGGCTACTGCATGAACTACCACACCGCCCACTTCGCGCTCGCGCGCCGGGCGGCGCTGCAAGCCGGTGAGGCGCTGCTCGTCCATGGCGCCGCCGGCGGCACTGGTACGGCGGCGATCCAGGTCGGCAAGGGGCTCGGGGCGCGCGTTGTCGCGGTTGTCTCGACCGACGAGAAGGCGGAAGTAGCGCGCGCTGCGGGCGCCGACGAGGTGGTCCGCAGCGACGGCGACTGGCGCAAGCAGGCCGGTCCCGCCAACGTGATCTTCGACCCGGTCGGCGGCTCGCGCTTCGACGAGAGCGTGCGCGCGCTGGCGCCGGAGGGCCGGCTGGTCGTGATCGGCTTCACCGAGGGATCGATCCCGACGGTCTCGGTCAACCGGCTGCTGTTCCGTAACGTCAGCGTCGTCGGCGCGGGGTGGGGGCACTTCGCCTTCGAGCGGCCGGAGTACCTGCGCGAGGTCGCAGCCGAGCTCGACGCGATGGTCGCCGCCGGACACGTGGATCCGATCGTCGGCCGCCGCTACCCGCTCGAGGGCGTCCGCGACGCGCTCGAGGACCTCGACGGCCGCCGCGCCGTCGGCAAGATCGTGCTCGACCTGGAGGAGACCGCATGAGCTACGAAAATCCCGTCGTCATCACCTGTTCGATCTCGGGCGCCGTCGCGAACCGCGACCAGTGCCCGGCGATTCCCTACACGCCGGAGGAGTACGCGGCCGAGGCGCGGCGGATCGTCGACGAGGGCGGCTCGATGATCCACATCCACGCGCGCACGCCGGGAGGCGTGCCGAGCTACGAGATCGAGGACTTCCGCGCGATCACCGATGCGATCCGCGCGGAGGTCGACGACGTGATCGTCAACTACTCGACCGGTGCGCTCGGCGTCTCGATCGAGAAGCGGATCGCCTACCTGCGCGAGCTGCGGCCCGACGTCGCCGCGCTCAACATGAGCTCGATGAACTACGCGAAGTACTCGAAGTCGCGCGGTGAGTTCGTCTTCAAGGCGGTGTTCGAGAACTCGTTCGACACGATCATCGAGTTCCTGACGGCGATGAACGAGCTCGGCATCCGGCCCGAGCACGAGTGCTTCGACACCGGCCACATAGCCAATCTCGACCCGCTGATCGACATGGGCCTGCTGACCGGCCCGCTCCAGATCTCGTGCGTGATGGGCGTGACCGGAGGCATCCGCCCGAACCCGCGCAACCTCGCCCACATGGCCGAGCAGGTCCCGGGCGGCCCCGACGGCCCGAACAACTGGGGCGTGATCGGCGTCAGCCGCGCGCAGTGGCGGCTGGTCGCCGCGGCGCTGACGCTCGGCGGCAACGTCCGCGTCGGCCTCGAGGACAACTTCTACCTGCCGAACGGCGAGATGGCGCGCAGCAACGGCGACCTGATCGCTAAGGCGCGCCAAATGACCGAGGACGTCGGCCGCCGCCCCGCGACCGTCGCGGAGGCGCGCGAGTTGCTCGGCGTCCCGCGTGAGGTGGCGGCATGACCTTCGGCCGACCGGCCAGGCGCCCCGAGGGTCCGGGGGCGTGAGCCCCCGGGTGCCATCCGGAGCCCTTTCCGACGTCCGTGTACTGGACCTCTCCCGGCTGCTGCCGGGCGGCTTCTGCTCGCTGCTGCTGGCCGACTTCGGCGCCGAGGTCCTGAAGGTCGAGGACACCGGGATGGGCGACTACATCCGTTGGGCGCCGCCCTACTACGAGGGGGCAGACGACACGGCGAAGTCCGCGCTCTACCTGTCGCTGAACCGCAACAAGCGCTCGATTCGGATCGACCTCAAGCAGGAGCGGGGACGCGAGGTGCTGCTGAAGCTGGTGTGCGAGTACGACGTCGTGCTCGAGTCGTTTCGGCCCGGCGTGCTCGACCGGCTCGGCGTCGGCTACGAGCGGATGCGCGCGGAGAACCCCGGCCTCGTCTACTGCGCGATCACCGGCTACGGCCAGGACGGTCCGTACCGCGACCGCGCCGGGCATGACATGAACTACCTCGGCCTCGTCGGCTTGCTCGGGCTGACCGGCGAGCGCGGCGGCCCACCAGTCCAGGCGGCGGGCCAGATCGCCGACCTCGGCGGCGGCGCGCTGATGGCCGCCTTCGGGATCATGGCCGCGCTGCGCGAGCGCGAGCGGTCGGGGGAGGGGCAGCTGGTCGACGTCTCGATGGCCGACGGCGCGCTCTCCTGGCTTGCGATGGTCGCGGGCAAGTTCTTCGCCGACGGCGTTACGCCCGGCCGCGGCGACCTCGAGCTCGCCGGCAAGTACCTCTGCTACCGGCCCTATGCGTGCAGCGACGGCGATGTCTCGCTCGGCGCGCTCGAGCCGAAGTTCTGGCAGGCATGGTGTGCTGGCGTCGGCCGCGAGGACCTGATCGAGAAGCAGTTCGGCCCGCCCGGCTCCGACGCCCACGCCGAGGTCGAGCAGATCTTCGCCGGTCGCACGCGCGCCCAGTGGGAGGCGTTCGCCGCCGAGCACGACTGCTGCCTCGAGCCGGTGCTCGGGCTCGACGAGGCGCTCGACTCGGCGCTCGTCCGCGCGCGCGAGATGGTCGTCGAGCTCGACCAGCCCGGCGCCGAGAAGCCGGTACGCCAGCTCGGCGTCCCGGTCAAGCTGTCGCGCACGCCTGGCGGCGTCCACGGGCCCGGCCCGGCGCTCGGCGAGCACACCCACGAGGTCCTGTCCGCGCTCGGCTACTCCGACGAGCAGATAGCGGCGCTCGAGCAGGCGGGCGCGATCGCCGGCCACGCCGCCGACGTCACCGGCACGTTCCTGCCATGAGTGACAACGGCCTGCTCAAGATGAGCGAGCTCGCCGAGGCGAGCGGCGTCAGCGCCGGCACGATCAAGCACTACCTGCGCGAGGGGCTGCTGCCCGACCCGGTCAAGACCTCGCGCAACATGGCCTACTACCCGCCGGAGTTCGTCGACCGGATCAGGCTGATCAAGCAGCTCCAGGAGGAGCGCTTCATGCCGTTGAAGGCGATCAAGCGCGTGCTCGCCGACGATCCCGACCGAGCCCGGGCACTCGTAGAGGTCGAGGACAAGATCCTCGCCCGCGCCCAGCACAGTGAGAGCAGCCGCCTGTCGCGCGCGGAGGCCGAGCGTCGCTACGGCATCCCGCGCGAGGCGCTCGACCGACTCGAAGAGATCGGTGTCCTAACCCCGAACAGCCGCGGCTTCAGTCAGCTCGACGCGCGCATGCTCGAGGCGATCAGCCGCTTCCGCGCCGGCGGCTACGACGAGCAGATCGGCTTCACCGTCTACGACACCCTGCGCTACAAGAGCGCGCTCGAGAGTCTCGTCAAGGAGGAGGTCGAGGTCGTCCTCGAGCGCCTCGCCGGCGACGTCGAGCCCGACCGCATCGTCGAGCTACTCGAGGCCGGCTCCGAGCCCCTGCGCGACCTGATCGCCGCGATGCACTCCAAGCTCCTCGTCGAGGAGCTCCGCCGCCACCGCGAATCCCGCTCCACGTAAGGCGAGCGAAGGATCGTTGGGGTCATAGCCCCAACGATCCTTCGCTCGTCACCAGCGAACGTCGTGCTGCTCCATCACGCCGAAGCCCTCGGCGAGCTGGAGGCTTTCCGCGAGCTGGCCGCTGAACGTTCCGAACGGCTGGCGGTAGCTGGAGCGCATGATCAGCGCGTTCGTCGAGTGCTCGCGGCTCGACCACTCGTCGAAGCGGAGATCGAGGCCATCGCCCGCTATCTCGGACAGGTCTTCAGCAAACGTCACGGGCCCAACGGTCCGCGGCTCGCCGTCCACCCACAGCGTCCGCTCGCTGGCGAACGGGTCGTCATGGATGCCGTCGACGAGGTTCCAGCCGACACGGCGGCCGTCGACGGTCGTGCCCACGCCCGCCGACCAGTACCAGGCCGTGTGTCGCGCGTGGTAGCCCGCCGAGTCGTCGATGAAGGCGGCGTCGCCGTCGATCGCGTGCCGCGCCCCGTCGATCTCGACGCTCCCGCTCACCGGCACGCACGCCTGCTTGCGCGTCCAGATGTAGGCGCCGCGCTCGTTGACCGGCGAGACGATCTCCATGCCGGAGGACTCCTCGAGCTGCAGCTCAATCCGCACGCCCTTCGCCGTCACGCGCACCGTCGAGCCCTCGATCGCGACTCCGCCTGCGCCGAACGTCGTCCGCTCACGCAGCTCGCCGTCCGGCAGCGCGATCGCCCACCAACGCTGCGGAACCGGCCCGATCTTCGCGTCGCCGACGCACAGCATCAGCTCCGGCGTATAGACGCCGACGTAACGCCAGCGCTTGAGCGGACGGCCGCCGCGCCAGGCCGGGAGGCGGTCTGGGGGGAGCGGCAAGCCGAGTGCGTGGACCTCGGGGCCGCGGAGCGGCAGCGACAGTGGCATCGGGTCACCCTAGTGGCTGTTGGCTGGCTGGCCAGCCTGGACACTGGCCGAGCTATGCTCCGGTCGATGGAGGCTGCGACCGCCCCGGAGAAGGACAGGCCCGTCCCGCAGCCGCGCGAGCGACCGGTGCCGGTCGGTAGGAGCGGGCTGTTGAAGATGGTGCGCGACGTGCGCGACGAGCTGCGGACGCACGAGCCTTTCCCGCCGGGGCCGTCCAACTTCGACATACGCCGGACGATGCAAATGGTGCGCGATCCACTGCCGATCCTGCTCGATTGCTACGAGCGCCACGGGCCGGTGTTCTCGACGCGGATCCTCCACAGCCGCCAGCTCTGGGCGCTGGGGCCGGAGGCCAACCACCAGATGCTGGTCTCCGACGCGCGCAACTTCCTCTGGCGCGAGGGCGGTTTCGGCGACCTGATCCCGTTGCTTGGCGACGGGTTGCTGACGATCGACGGCAGCTACCACCGTCGCGCACGACGGATCATGCTGCCCGCCTTCCACCGCGAGCGCATCGCCGCGTCGGCCGCGACGATGACCGCCGAGGCCGAGGCGGCGCTCGCCGGCTGGCAGCCGGGTGACGTCGTCGACGTCTACCACTGGGCGCGCAATCTGGCGATGCGGATCGCGATGCGCGCACTGCTCGGTCTCGACCCCGACGACGGCGGCACCGGGGCGCGCGCGGCCATCGAGTTCGAGCGAGCACTGTCCTTCTTCGGTATTGACTTCGCGCTGCGGGTATTGCGTGGGCCGGGCTCTCCCTGGGCCCGGATGATGACCGCTCGCGCAGAGCTCGATCGCATCGTCTACGCCGAGATCCGGCGTCGCCGCGCCGCCGCGGGCGACGATGCGGGCGACATCCTCGGCATGCTGCTCGCGGCGACCGACGAGGACGGCTCCAAGCTGTCGGACCGCGAGGTTCGCGACCAGGCGATCACGCTGCTCTTTGCCGGCCACGACACCACCACCTCGACGGTCTCGTTCTTGCTCTACGAGCTCGCGCGCAATCCGCACGAGCTCGCGCTGCTCTATGCCGAGCAGGACGAGCTGCTGCCCGGCGGCGCGCCGCCCGAGCTCGAGCAGCTCGTCGGCGGTCTGCCGCGGCTCGAGATGGCGCTCGACGAGACGTTGCGGCTCTACCCGCCCGCCTGGATCGGCCCGCGCCGCTCGGTCGAGTCGTGCGAGATCGTCGGCGTCCACGTACCGGGAAACTCGTACGTCAACTACTGCTCATGGGCGAGCCACCGGCTGCCGGAGGTCTTCCCTGATCCGGAGGCATTTGTGTCTGAGCGCTTCACGCCCGAGCGCAAGGCGGCACTGCCGAAAGGTGCCTATGTCCCGTTCGGCGGTGGCTCACGGACGTGCATCGGTATGCGCTTCGGTCAGATGGAGATCCGCGCGATTGCGACGCTGTTGCTTCAGCGGGTGCGATTGGAGCTGCAGCCGGGCCGCACGATGACCGTCCGCCAGATGCCGACCCTGAGTCCCCGCGGCGGCCTCGAGATGGTCGTTCGCGAGCGCGGACTCTCTAGTCCGCTGGCGTGAGAGCCACCCGCGGCGTTATGCTCGTTGACTGACGAGTCAATCTGGCTCAGGGAGTGTCGGTGCGAGCCGCGGCCATTCAGATGAACTCAACTGCGGACAAGCAGCGCAACCTGGCGACGGCCGAGCGGCTGGTGCGCGCCGCCGTCGCGGATGGATCGACACTCGTGGTGCTGCCCGAGAAGTTCAACGTGATCGGTACGCGACAGGATCTCGTCAAGGGCGCGGAGCCGCTCGACGGCCCGACTCTCGCATGGGCTCGCTCGCTCGCTCGCGAGCTGGGCATCGATTTCGTCGCCGGCTCGATCGCCGAGCGCCGCGACGGCCACGACAAGCTCTCCAACACCTCGGTCCACATCGGTCCCGACGGCCGCGATCGTGCGCTCTACCGCAAGATCCATATGTTCGACGTCACAGTTGGCGGACGCGAGTACCGCGAGTCTGAGTCCGAGCAGGCCGGTGACGAGATCGTCGTCAGTGGGGCCGCCGACGGCGTCAGCCTCGGCCTGACCGTCTGTTACGACCTGCGCTTCCCGGAGCTGTTCCGGATCCTCGCCGTGCGCGGGGCGCGCGTGCTCAGCGTGCCCTCCGCGTTCACCGCGGTCACCGGCGCCGCGCACTGGGACACGCTGGTGCGGGCGCGGGCGATCGAGAACCAAGCCTTTGTCGTCGCAGCCGATCAGATTGGAGTCCACCCTGGCGGGATTGAGAGCTACGGCGGCTCGCAGATCGTGGACCCCTGGGGCGACGTGCTCGCACGGGCGGCCGACGAGGAGTGCTTTGTTGCCGCCGACGTCGACCTCGGGCGCCAGGACGAGGTCCGCGCGACGCTGCCCAGCCTCGCCAACCGCGTACCGGCGGCCTACCGCTGGCCCAAGGAGGCCAGCTCCTGATGGCTGCCACCTCACGTTCCGGCGCCGTCGACAAGCGCCGTCTGATCCTCGACGCCGCGATCACCGTCTTCGCCCAGCAGGGCTTTCACCACTGCCGCGTCTCTGACGTCGCCGATGAGGCGGGCGTCGCCTACGGCCTCGTCTACCACTACTTCGACTCCAAGGAGGAGATGCTCAACGAGCTCTTCCTCGAGCGCTGGCAGATCATGCTCGACGCGATCGGTGAGATCGACGCCCGCGACGAGCTGGCGCCGCGCGAGAAGCTGCACCAGGTGGCGGGATTCATCATCGACTCCTACCGTCACGAGCCCGACCTGATGAAGGTGATCATCGTCGAGGTCACCCGTGCCGCCAACTCGTTCGGCCGGCTGCACCTCGAGAAGATCCGCGAGGCCTACGCGAAGATCGCCGACATCGTCGAGTCGGCGCGTCAGGACGGCACCTTCAAGCAGGACATCTCGGCCCAGTTCGCGGCTATGTGCTTCTACGGCGCGATCGAGCAGCTGCTCTCCGGCTGGATCTTCGACCTGCTGCCGCAGACGGAGGAGGAGTTCGAGCGCGCCAAGACGCTCGTCGTCGAGGCGATCTGCGGCGGACTCGAGGTCTCGCCGTCGCCGAGTACACCCGCGGTATCTGGTTGAATCGCCGGACGATGCAGAACGAACTCGTCAAGCGGCTGATGTGGAGTGGCGTCCTCGCCGGCGTCGGCGCGCTGTCAACGATCGTCGCCCACCGGATCGCCGCCTACATCTGGGTGCGCGTCTTCGACGAGGATCCGCCGGACGCCTGATGGAGTCCTCCGCTCAGGGAACCGGCGCTTCAGGCGATCAGGCCACGCGGGAGTTCCCTCCTGTCGGAGCGACGGGGCCGTCGCCCGCCGAGGCGCAGGCCGCCGGCGACAGCGACGTGTTCGCGCAGCGGCCCGAGCTGTTCGTCGGCGCCGCTTTCGCCGGCGGGATCGTGCTTGCCCAGATCCTCAAACGGGTACGGCGGTGAGCATGCCCGGTTCCAACGGCGCCGACAAGAGCCTCGGCGACATCGTCTCGGAGGTCTCCGAGAAGGGGTCGTTGCTGGTCCGTGAGGAGATCGAGCTCGCCAAGGCCGAGATCATTTCGAAGGCCAAGACGATGGGCCGCGGCGCTGGGATCGGCATTGCCGCTGGCATCTTCCTGATCTTCGCGCTGGTGATGTTTCTGCAGACGCTTGCCTGGTTCTTGGTCGATGCCTTCGACCTCGACATCTGGATCGGCTTCGGCATCGTCACGCTGATTCTCGTGATCTTCGGGATCATCGCCGGGCTGCTCGCCGCGAAGTGGCTCAAGGCCGGCCCGCCGACGCCCGACATGGCGATCGAGCAGGCGAAGATCACGCGCGAGACGCTAGAGGCCCACCCCGCACAGGAGATCCCCAAGCCATGACTTCGAGCGTCCCCGCCAACCGCTCACCAGAGCAGATTCGCGCCTCGATCGAAGAGACGCGGCGTGAGCTGGCGTTCTCGGTCAACGATCTGCGCTCGAAGGTCACTGAGATCGCAGACTGGCGGCGGCAGCTGTCGCAGAACCGCGGCGCCGCGCTCACCACGGCAGCGGTCACCGGCTTCGTCGTCGGCGGTGGTATCGCCGCTGCCGTGTCCTTGTTCCGTAGACGCCGCTAGCCGCTAGGCAGGGGCTGGCGGCGGCTCGAACGGCGGACCGGGCGGCGGCTCCGTCGGCTCGTCGTCACGGGCGCGAATCCCCTGGAGGTCGGCCCACTCGCGCAGTGCGATCTGGATCGTCGCGGCGACCGGTACTGCCATCAGCGCGCCGATCACCCCGAGCAGCGTGCCGCCGCATAACACCGAGACGATCACCAGGAACGGGTTGATGTTGACGGCGCGCTTTTGGATCTGCGGCTGGACGAGGTTGTTCTCGACCTGCTGGTAGACGATCGACCAGACCGCCCAGATGATCGTGTCGGCGGGGAAGTCGCCGAACAACGTGACGACGCCGATGATGATCGCGCCAATCGTTGCGCCGACCATCGGGATCAGGTCGAAGAAGAAGACGATCAGCGCCAGCGGCGCCGCGAACGGGATGCCAAGGATCTTCAGGACGATGAACGAGGCCACCGCGGCGAGCAGTGCTTGCGCCAACGCGCCCGCCACGTAGTTGCCGACCGCGCGCGCCGAGCGGTCGACGACGCGCTCGATCCGATCAGCGCGGTCTTCGGGCACGAAGCGCAGCCAGGCCGCGATCCAACGCCGGCCACCTCCGAGCATGAACGCGGTCAAGATCAGGATCGTCACGACGGCGAAGATCGAGTTGACGATCCCCAGCCCGACATCGCTGAGGATGCCCGCGGCGTCGCCGAGCTTCTCGGGCAGCTTGGCCGCCTCCTCCTGCAGCTTGGCGGTGATGTCGTAGTCGTCGTTGAGCTCCTGCAGGCGATCGTTCTCGTTGACAAACTTGGTGACGTCCTGCGCGTAGGCGGGCGCGTTCTGGGCCAGGTCCTCGGCGCCGTTGACGATCGGCGGCACGATCAGCGCCCCGATCCCGACCGGGATCATCAGCAGCGCGAGGTAGACGATCGCGATCGCGAAGCCGCGCTTCATGTAACGGTGCAACACGTTGACCGGACCCGACAGCGCGATCGCTAGGAAGGCCGCGATCAGCAGCCAGCCGATCGGCTTGCGCAGCAGGTAGATCAGGTACAGGCAGACGAACACCGCTACGACGATCAGGACGGTGCGAACGACCGCCCGCGCCGCGGGAACCTCGCGATTCATACAGCCAAGACTGCCGCCCGCCTCGGACGGCTCCATGCCGCGGAGCTAGTCGAAGAAGTGGGCCGGCACCGAGCCGACGCCAAGCATCCCGGGGCCGGTGTGCGTGCTCAGCACCGGACCGACCTCGCTGACGTACAGCGGGTCGCGGCCGAAGACCTCTTGGCAGCGCTCAGCTAGCCGCGCCGCCTGCTCCGGCGCCGCGATGTGCTGGACGACCCAGGCGTCCGCGCCCGAGTCGTGACGCTGCTGGGCGTAGTCGACCAGTCGCTCGAACATCCGCGAGCTGGTGCGCACCCGCTCGATTGGGCTCAGCTCGCGCTCGACTGTGAGGATCGGCTTGATCTTCAACGTCGAGCCGATCCAGGCGCTCGCCGCGCCGATCCGGCCGCTGCGCTTGAGGAACTCGAGCGTGCCGATCGCAAACCACATTTTCAGTTCCGCGCGGGCGCGGTTGGCGGCGTCGACAACCTCGTCTAGCGTCCCGCCGAGCTGCGCGCAGCGCGCCGCCGCGAGCGTGACGATGCCCTGGCCACCGGCGGCCGTCGAGGAGTCGACGATCCGCACGCGCTCGCCGCCGCGCCCGTCGCGCTCGAGTTGCTCGGCCGCCTGGCGGGCCGAGTCGACGGTGCCCGAGACGCCGCCCGAGATGTGGATCGAGACGATCTCGTCGCCGCGCGCCAGCAGCGGCTCGAACGCCGCGATGAAGTCGCCGACCGACGGCTGCGAGGTCTTCGGCAAGCTGTCCGCGCGCCGCAGTTCCTCGAAGAACGCCGGATAGTCCGTGATCTCGGTCTCCTTGACGGTGCGGTCGGTGAAGACGACATAGAGCGGAACCTCCGTGATCCCGAAGCGGTCGACCAGCTCCCGCGGCAGGTATCCGGTGGTGTCCGTAACGACGGAGACCGGCATCGAAGCGGACTCTACCGGCGCGCCCGGCGCTAGCCTAGGTCGCCATGGCCGTGCTCTACCGCTGCAACGCTCCGACCGACCGTGTCTGTCGCTGCGGAAAGGTCGCGCGCAAGCTGCAGCTGCTCGGTATCGATTACGGCGAGGTGCGCGTCCCGTATCGACGCCGAGACCGGCTCGAGGTCATCGACCTGACTGGGCAGGACCGTGTCCCGGTGCTGGTCGACGGCGACCAGATCGTCCACGAGTCGCATCGCATCGTCGAGTACCTCGATTGGCTGGCGACCGGCGTCAGGTAGCACGGAGTCAATCCTTCGATCCGCCGGGGCTGACGCCGGGAGGCGCCGGGTTGGTGACGAAGTACCAGACGAGAAACGCCAGCACGCAGGTCAGAACCGAGATGGTCATCACGACATCGAGCACGCTGACGGGCCGGCCAGGCTCCTTCTCCGCCCGGTGGCGCTCGTCGCGCATGCTGCGATGCCAGGGGAACACGAGGCGCAGCTCCGGCGATCCGCCGGTGACACGGCCGTAGAGGCGGTTGAGGCGCTCCAAGCCGATTGCCAGTCCGATCGCGGTGGCAACGATCCCGATGAGCAGCAGGAAGTAGGTGGTGAGGTCATCTCCCGGGTGTTGCGCTGGAGCTGCGCCCCAATCCACAGCCACATGATCGGATTGGCGATCCACATAGCGGCGCTGCCGACCGCCATCGTGGCGATGATCGCGACCCTCGCCGGCAGCGACCCCGCTGCGCCCTCCAAGTCCAATCTCACATTCGGTACTGTATTTGCATACAGCGACGTATGTCAAACCCAGGCACCACTCCCAAGCGGCGCACGCGCGCCGAGCAGCAGGCTGAGACCCGGGCGGCCCTGGTCGAGGCTGGTCGACGGGTCTTCCTCGAGCGTGGATTCGCCGGTGCCAGCGTGGAGGCGATCGCGGCTGCCGCGGGCTTTACTCGTGGTGCCTTCTACTCGAACTTCGACTCCAAGGAGGAGCTGCTGACCGAGCTGATCCGCGATCGCGGCTACAGCCGCTACGCGGAGGTCGCCACCGACGGCCTCGACCCCGGCGATCGGGTGGGCGCGCGTGAGCTGGGTGAGCGCCTGGCGGGGATCCAGCGCCACCCGGACCTCGAATGGCTCTTCCCGCTCTGGTTCGAGCTGATCGCCCGCGCCCGGCGCGACGACAGCCTACGGGAGCTTGCCGCGAGCCTCTGGAGCGGAAACCGCGCGCTGTCGGCCGCCGCGATCGCGGACCTCTACGAGCAGATCGGGGCTCCGCCGCCGGTCGCGCCCGACAGGTTGGCGAGCGCGCTGATCGCGCTCGACATCGGACTTGCGATCCAGCATCACATCGACCCCGACGCGGTGCCGCTCGATCTCTATCCCGAGCTCTTCGAGCTGTTGCTGGACCGCTTGCTCGGGCCTGGCTTCGGCTGAGTCAATCGAGGTTGTTCTCTAGGGGGATGCGGCCGTTGCCGACCGGCGCCTCGGACTGCACGGCGGCGTCCTCGGCGTCCTCGGGCTGCTCGGCGTCGAGCAACTCGGCGAGCTCGCCGGACTCGTACATCTCGGTGACGATGTCAGCGCCGCCGACCAGCTCGCCCTTGACGAACAGCTGCGGAATCGTCGGCCAGCCGGACAGGCCGGAGAGCTCCTCGCGAATCCGCTGGTCGGGCAGGATGTCGAGCGCGGCGTAGCGGACGCCGAGCGCGTTCAGGCAGGCGGCTGTACGCGCGGAGAACCCGCACGCCGGCTGCTCGGGGCTGCCCTTCATGAACAGCATCACCGGGTTCTCGGCGATCGCGTTATCGATGAACTCGCGGATCTCGGTGTTCGTCATGGTGTTCCTCCGGGAGTCGAAGTCTTGATCGAGAGGGCGTGGATCGGTCCGCCGACCTCGGCGCCGAACACGTCGTAGACGAGCTTGTGCTGCTGGATCCGCGTCAGGCCGTCGAAGCGGTCCGACACCACCTCGGCGCGGAAGTGGTCGCCACCACCGGTGGTGTCCTCGACGGACACGGTCGCGCCTGGGAGGGCGGCTTCGATCCGTTGCTGCAGCTCGTGACTCGTCGGCATTGGACCTGGCACCTTAGCGAGGCCCGCTATCTTTACTGAAGCATGGTCACCCTCTCCAACATCGCAGCCGAGAAAGTCCAGGGGTTCCTCGCCCAGCAGGAGTCGGAGGGCCAGGTCGGGCTGCGCATCGGAGTTCGCGGTGGCGGCTGCTCCGGTTTCCAGTACGCGCTGGCGCTCGACGAGCGGCGCGACGACGACAACGTCTTCGAGCACGAGGGCATCCCAATCCTCGTCGACGCCGCCAGCCTGCGCTACGTCGACGGCTCCGAGGTCGACTACACCGAGAGCATGATGGGTGCCGGCTTCGAGGTCATCAACCCGAACGTCGTCGCATCCTGCGGCTGCGGCTCCTCCTTTCGCATAGCGGACGAGGATCCCTCTTGCGGTAGCTCAGCTGCCTAGCGGCGGCTCAGTGGACGAACGCCTTCAGGGCGACGATCACTAGGCCGAAGGTGCCGTTGACGCAGGCGCCGATGAAGGTCTGCATGCGGCTCGCCCGCTCGCGGTGGCCGAGCACGACGCCGTAGGCGAACAGCGAGGCGACGCCGAAGCCGATCGCGAGCGTGACGCCGGTCTCGGTCGAGTAGAAGCCAAGCGCCGCGAGGCTGAGCGCGATCGCCGCTGGGACCCCGGCTTGGATCATCGGCAGCTCCTCGTTCATCGCCCGCCTGGTCTCAGCCCAAGACAGAGACCGCCCGGCTGCGAGCCGCTGCGACAGGATCTCGGCATAGACGTGCGCGGCCCAGAAGACGAGCGCTGTGCCGGTGACGCTGACGAGGATCTGCCACGCGTCGATGTCTTTGCCCTCAGAAAGACCCGCGACCAGCGCGGTGATCAAGATCGTGCCGTAGATCGTGCGGGCTACGGCGTGGGTGTCGCTGCTGCGCGGGGTCGCCTCCACGCGGCAAAGCTATCCCGTCTCCCGCCGCGGAAGCGTTCGCGCCGTACAGTCTCAGGGGGTGGCGCGTAAGGACGACAGCTCGATTCCGACCGGCCGTATCCGCCGCACGGCGAAGGTCGCAGGTCTCGCTGGTGGGCAGACCGCACGCAACTACGCGACCAAGGCCGCCAACCTGACCCGCGGCGAGCAGCAGCGCCGCGACGCCGCCGCCCGCCGCCAAGCCCAGGCCGCCGAGCAGATCCTCGACGTGCTCGGGAACATGAAGGGCGCGGCGATGAAGGTCGGCCAGGTCGCCTCGTACGTCGACACCGGGGCGTTCCCGCCGGAGTTCCAGGCACGGATCGAGGCAAAGCTCGGCGAGCTGCGCGACTCGGCGCCACGGGTGTCGTTCAAGCAGATGCGCGCGGTGATCGAGGACGGCCTCGGCGAGCGAATCGGCGACGTCTTCGCCGAGTTCGACGAGCAGGCCGTCGCCGCTGCTTCGATCGGCCAGGTCTACCGCGCCCGGCTGCATGAGGACGTCGGCAAGCTCGGCGGGCGCGAGGTCGCGGTCAAAGTCCAGTACCCGGGGGTTGCGCAGGCTGTCCGCTCGGACCTGCAGAACCTCGGTTTGCTGCTGCGCGTTGCGAAGCGGATCGCGCCGGCAATGGATGTCAAGGCGACGTCCGCGGAGATCAAGGAGCGCCTGATCGACGAGCTCGACTACGAGCAGGAGGCGCAGGCCCAGCGCGCGGTGGCGCGCGCCTGGCGCGGCCATCCGTTCGTCGTGATCCCCGAGGTCGTCACCTCGTTGAGCAGCGAGCGCGTGCTGGTCAGCGAGTGGTTCGAAGGCCGCTCGTTCGAGCAGGTGCGTGAACTGCCCACGGCCGAGCGGGACCGCTTCGGCGAGATCGTCTTCCGCTTCTTCCTCGGCTCGCTCTACCGCAACGGCCACTTCTCCGGCGATCCCCATCCCGGCAACTACCGGCTGATGGACGATGGACGCGTCGTGTTCCTCGACTTCGGGATGACCAAGCACGTCGGCGACGACTTCCTAGCGCGCGAGCTCGCCGTGTTCGATGCCGGGATGGCGGGCGAGGCTGAGGCGCTGCACGCGGCGCTGATCGCCGCTGGCTACTACCCGGCCGACAATCCCGAGATCGAGTCCGAGGCCGTGCTCGCCCACTTCCTCGACGTGGCGTCCTGGTACGCGGTGGATCGCGAGCTGACGATCGACCGTGCCGTGGTGACCCAGGCGCTGATCGACTCCGGCGATCCGCGTTCGATCCACTGGGAGCTGATGAGGCGCGGAACAGTGCCGGCGGAGGCGATGTTCGCACGCCGGATGGAGGGCCTCGTCCTCGGGGTGCTGGGCCAGCTCGGCGCGACCGCGAACTGGCACCGGATCGCGCGCGAGCTGATGTTCGGCGATCCGCCATCGACCCCGCTCGGCGAGCTCGAGGCGGAATACTTCGGCGGGCGCAGCGCCGCCGCATGACGATGGAAGCCTTCGACCACCTATCCGCCTGCGACCCCGTCCTCGGCGCGCTGGTCAGCGGCCACGGGCCGCTCGACGAGGAGGAGCGGCGGCGTGGTCGTCCCGACGACGCCTACGGCGCGCTGCTGCGGGCGATCGTCGGACAGCAGCTCTCGGTCAAGGCCGCGCGGACGATCTACGACCGTCTCTGCGGCCTCTATGGCGACCGCACCCCGACGCCGGCCGAGCTGATCGAGACCGACCCCGACGACCTGCGCGGCGTCGGCCTGTCGCGGGCCAAGGCGTCCTACCTGCGCGACCTCGCCGAGCACGTCGAGGACGGCGAGCTCGATCTCGAGCAGCTGCCCGAACTGCCGGACGACGAGGTTTCGGCGCAGCTGATCGCGATCAAGGGCCTCGGCCGCTGGACCGTCGACATGTTCCTGATGTTCCACCTCGGCCGGCCGGACATCCTGCCGATCGGCGATCTCGGGGTTCGCCGCGCCGTCGAGATCGCCTATGGGCTCGACGGCCTTCCCGACCCCGCCGAGCTGACGCGGATCGCCCAGCCGTGGCAGCCACACCGCACGCTCGCCTGCCTCTATCTCTGGGCGTCGCTCGACAACGAGCCAACCTAGAGGGTTTTCTCGCGCGCCAGCCGGGTACCACCCTGTCGACCCCGACAGAGGAGGAGTCGATGGACACCGCACTGTTGATCGTGTTGATCGTCGCCGCCGTAGTCGTCCTAGCGTTAGTCCTGATGGCCAGCCGCAAGGCGCGCGCGCGGCGTGACGACCGCAACCGCATCGAGGCCGGCGAGCATCGCGAGGAGGCCCGCATCGGCGGCGCTCGCGCGGAGCGCCAGCAGGCCGAGGCGGAGGAGCAGGCTGCGCGTGCGCGCGCCGAGCTGGCGGATGCCGACGAGCAGGCAGCGCTCGCTGGCCGCCAGCGACGTGCGGCGGAGGAGCGTCACCAGGAGGCCGCGCGGCTCGATCCCGACGTCGACGAGAGCGAGGTCGGAGACCTACCGCGACCTGGCGAGCGGACCGCCGCAAACGACTCCGACGCGACGTCTCGCGAGAGCCGCTGAGGCCGCCCAGCTAAGCCGCACGTTCGGCCGGCACGATGTCGACCGGTCGGTCGAGCGCCTCGCCAAGCAGGCCCGAGCTGCGGCCGGCGGCCCAGATCGCGACCGCCGGGTCGGCGCCCGCGCGCGGAACGACCGCGAGGACGATCTGGTCGTTGCTCGCGGTAAGTCGCACAGATGCGACGGCCTGATCGCGGCTGCGCTCTAGCTGCTCGGCCAGCCGGATCAGTCCGCAGAGCAGCAGCAGTCGCTCGCGGTCGCCATCGCGCCGCATCGCGCCGAGCTCGCCAGGGTCCGGCGTGCCCTTGCGGTGGTAGCGGGCGATCAGCGCGACGAGATCGACCTCGCGCGGGCTATAGCCGGCGAGCCCGGCGTGAACGATCAGGTAGTGCGAGTGGCGGTGGTGGTCGTCGTAGTCGACGGTCATGCCGATGTCGTGCAAGAGCCCGGCTGCCCAGAGCAGCTGCCGGTCGCCATCGCCAAGGTCGTGCAGGCCGGCGTCGCGCAGCGCGTCGAACAGCTCGAGCGACAGCTTCGCGACGTGGGCGACGTGCGGCGGGTCGGTGCGGAAGCGGCGGGCGAGGTTCTCCACCGACGCGGTGCGGACGTCCTTCAGCAGCGGCGGGTTGCGGTCGGCGAGCAGATGCTCGAAGAAGACGCCCTCCCGTAGGCCGGCCTCGGCGACCTCGAGCTCGGTGAAGCCGCCGTGCTCCATCGCGGCGGCGACGACCAACGCGCCACCGAGGATCACGTCACCGCGGTCCGGCTTGATGCCTGGCAGCGCGCCACGCTCGGATGCTGGCCGCTCGATGAGCAGCTCGATCAGCTCTTCGAGCGCGTCACGCGTCAGCACGAAGCCCTGCTCGTCGACGTCGGGCAGGTCCATCCGCTTCTGGACTGCGCTCGCGAGGTTGCGGACGGTGCCACCGATGGCCGCGAGGCGTCCTCCATTACCGCCCCACCACTCGAACTCAGAAAGGGTTCGTGCTACGTGCTCACGCAGCGCCTTGAGCTGCTTGGGCTTGGCCTGCTCGCCGGGCAGGAACGCCTCGCTCACACGGACGGCGCCGAGCCGCACCGACTCGGCCTCGAGCAGGCGGCGGTCGGCGATGTGCATCACCTGGACGCTGCCGCCGCCGACGTCGATCCCGAAGCCGTCGGCGAGCGTCGTTGAGTTGACGATCGCCAGATAGCCGTACCAGGCCTCCTCGGCACCGCTGATCACGCGCACCTCGAGTCCGGTGCGGCGGCGGATCTCGCCGAGCAGCTCGTCGCGGTTGGGTGCGTCGCGGATCGCGCTGGTCGCGACGACGTCGACGCGCTCGACCCCGGATGCCTCGAGGAACGACGCGAAGACAGCCGCCGTGGCCACCGCGCGCTCCATCGGCGCGGCGGCCAGGACGCCCTCGTCGCCCATGCCGGCGCTGACGCGAACCGGCTCGCGGATCTCGTCGGCGAGGCTCCACCAGCTGCCCGGCTCGTGCTGGAAGACGACGAGCCGGAACGAGTTCGACCCCATGTCGATGACGGCGGTGCGGTTCACGAGCGCGGCTATCATCTCGCGCCGCGTGTCTCTAGGAACGATCGACAACCCGCTGCGCGTCGCCATCGTCGGCTCAGGACCGGCCGGCTTCTACTCGGCTGGCCATCTGCTGGCCGACAAGGAGCTCATCGTCGAGGTCGACATGTTCGACCGGCTGCCGACCCCGTTCGGGCTGGTGCGCGCCGGTGTCGCCCCGGACCATCCGAAGATCAAGTCGGTCACGCGCGTCTACGAGAAGACGGCTGCCAAGGAGCAGTTCCGCTTCTTCGGCAACGTCAAGATCGGCGAACACCTGAGCCACGCCGACCTCGAGCGCCACTACCACGCGATCCTCTACTCCTACGGCTGCGAGACCGACCGCCAGCTCGGGATCGACGGCGAGGAGCTGCCCGGCAGCTACGCCGCCACCGAGTTCGTCGCCTGGTACAACGGCCATCCCGACTACCGCGACATCGAGTTCGACCTCTCCTGCGAGCGGGTCGCGATCGTTGGCAACGGCAACGTCGCGATGGATCTCGCCCGGATGCTCGTGCTGCCGCGCGCCGAGCTCGAGGGCACCGACACCGCCGACCACGCGATCGAGGCGCTGGCCGACTCGAACGTCAAGCATGTCTACGTGCTCGGCCGCCGCGGGCCGGCCCAGGCCGCCTTCACGAACCCCGAGCTGCGCGAGCTCGGCGAGCTGACCGACGCCGACGTGATCGTCGAGCCGTTCGAGCTCGATCGCCACAGCGCCCAGTCGATCGAGGGCGAGGGCGAGATCACGCCGCGCCGCAACGTCGAGATCCTGCAGGACTTCGCCGCCCGCACACCAGAGGGCAAGCTGAAGCGGGTCGAGCTGCGCTTCCTCGTCTCGCCGGTCGCGATCCGCGGCGACGGCAAGGTCGAGCAGCTCGAGCTGGTCCACAACGAGCTCGAGCACGGGGGAGAGGGCCAGATCCGCGCCCAGGCGACCGACGAGCACGAGATGCTCGATGTTGGGCTCGTCTTCCGTGCCGTCGGCTACCGAGGCATCCCGATCGAAGGCGTGCCGTTCGACGAGTGGAAGGGCACGATCCCGAACTCCGAGGGTCGAGTAGTCGATCCGCACGCCCAGCACGCGATCCCGGGCCTCTACGTCGCCGGCTGGGTCAAACGCGGCCCGTCGGGCGTGATCGGTACCAACAAGCGCGACGCCCAGGAGACCGTCGAGCATCTGCTCGAGGACGTCCGCGAGGGGCGGCTGCCGCAACCGGAGCGCCCAGCACGGGCGGCGATCGAGGAACTGGTGCACGAGCGCCAGCCCGACGTAGTCGACTACGCGGGCTGGGAGGCGATCGACGCCAGCGAGAAGACCGCGGGCGAGCCGCGGGGGCGGCCGCGGGTGAAATTGACGCGCATCGCCGAGATGGTCGAGGCCGCGCGCGCGGCGCGCGTCTAAGACCACCAGGGGCTCGCGCCCCCTGACTCCCCGTGGCGCCTGGCCGGCCGCTCAGCTCTCGACGGCGTCTGGATCGAGCGTCGCCGCTGTGACGGCGGTGCCGTCGAGCGCGTCGAGCGCCCGCTCCGGGCTGGCGCTGATGCAGGTGAAGATCGGCGTCTCGGAGGCGGTGTAGGCGCTCGACTCGGTCGTGCGCAGCTCCTGGACGAGGTCGAGGAACTCCGACGGGTGGTCGGCGTTGAACGAGACGACGAACTCCTGGTCGTCGAGTCCGTAGGAGTAGGCCGTGTTGATCTCGATGCCCGGGTAGCGCTTGCCGACCTCGATGTGCCCGCGCATGATTCGCATCCGCTCGTCGGCCGGCAGGCCGTACCACTCGCGCTTCTTCCACATCGGATAGACGATGAAGTAGCGGCGGTCGGAGCCGGGACGCGGGGCGATTGGCTGCTCCTCCTCTGAGTAGACCGACTCCTTCGTCAGCGCCAGGTAGGAGTGCGAGATGTCCGCGTAGCGCATCAGCCCGGCTTGGTTCAGCAGCACGTGCAGCTCGTGGATCGGGTCGAGCGTGGGCGCGACCGCGCGAATCATCAGGTCGCAGTCACCGCGCGTGCCAACCAGCGAATAGGCGCGCAGGTAGTGATCTGTCGCGAACTCGTTGCAGGCGGCGGCGAACTCGCGCTTGTCCTGTGCGCGCTCTTCGTCACTGCGTCGCCGCCACTCCGGGGAGACCTTTACAAAGCTGTACTTGATGTAGTTGCGCTCAGCCATCGTGCCCCGAGTTTGGCGTATCTGCCGAGTCGTCTACGATGCGACGGTGCGCGTCGGGATCGTTTCCCCTTACTCGTACACGTATCCAGGCGGTGTCGGCCGGCATGCCGAGGCTCTGACCGCAGAGCTGATCAACCAGGGACACGAGGCTCTCCTCCTCGCCCCATACGACCCGGACGACCGACTGGCGCGTGCGATGCATCGGGGCGCTGCCCCCGAGCAGCGGCCCCTGCTCGACCATTTCGTGCCGCTCGGCCGCACAGCAGGCCTGCCGATGAACGGCGCGGTCTCGAACCTGGCGCTGTCGCCCGCGGTCGTCCCAGCGCTGCGTCGTGAGCTGCGCGCTGGAGAGTTCGACGTCGTCCACGTCCATGAGCCCAATGCGCCGTTCGTCAGCTGGCTCACGACGGAGCTGGCGCGCACCCCGCTGGTCGGCACCTTCCACTGCTACTCGCGCAGCCCAGTCATCAACACCGTGGCCGCCAACGTCGCCACGGCGCGCCGCCTCTACAACAAGCTGCACGTGCGGATCGCCGTCTCCGAGGCTGCCCGCTGGACCTGCGAGCGCTTCTACGGCGGTGAGTACCGAATTGTCCCGAACGGGGTCGACCTGTCCGCCGCACGGCCGAGTGACCGCTCACAGCCGCGCGACCAGCTCGAGCTGCTGTTCCTTGGCCGCGCTGAGGCGCGCAAGGGGCTGCCGGTGCTGTTGCGCGCCTTCGAGGCGCTGCGCGGCGCGGGCGTGGCTGCCCGGCTGACCGTCGCCGGCGCGACGCAGGCCGAGGTCGAGCCGCTGCTGCTCGACGTCGAAGGCGTCGAGATCGCCGGTCGCGTCGACGAGGACGAGAAGCAGCGCCTGCTCGGCGCCGCCGACCTGCTCGTCGCACCCGCGCTTGGCGGTGAGAGCTTCGGCATGGTGCTGACGGAGGCGTTTGCTGCTGGAACGCCCGCGGTCGCCTCCGACATCGCCGGCTACCGCGACGTGGCACGCGATGGGATCGACAGCGTGCTGGTGCCGCCCGCCGACGCGGCCGCGCTCGGCGAGGCGCTGCGCGAGCTGGCGCTCGACTCGGAGCGGCGGCTGAAGATGGGCATTGCCGCGCGTGAGCGGGCTGAGCGTTTCTCGTGGTCGCATGTCGCTGAGGAGGTGACCGAGGCCTACGAGGACGCCGTCGCGATGCCCGCGCCAGCAACCCGTCGCGCCGCCGCCGGAGCGCGCCTGGGCTTTGTCTCGGCCTCAGGCGTACCCACGCCCCCGCCACGGCGAATCCCCTCGATCGAGCCGGAGCCGCCGGAGAGTGAGCGCCGCAGCAACTGGCACAAGGTCCGCCGTGTCGCCGCGATCGGCGGCATGGTTGCCGGTGTCGGGCTCGCCGCGCTGGCGCTCGACCGGATCGGGATCGATCAGATCGGCCATGCGATGCTCGCCGCGACCCCGGTCTGGGTGCTTGCTGCCTTCGCCTTGATGTGCTCTTCGATGCTGATCCGCGCCGAGGCGTGGCACGCGATTCTCTGCGCGGCGCTGCCTGGCGTGCGCGTGCGGCGGCGCGATGCCGCACGGGCCACGATGATCGGCGTTCTGATGTCAGCGACCCTGCCGGCCCGCCTCGGCGAGCCGTCGCGCGCGCTGATCATGTCGCGGCGTATCGGCCGCGTGCGCGACCGATTCCCGGTCGTGCTCGGCTCGATCGTCTCTCAGACGCTGCTCAACATCCTCGCCCTGGTCATTCTCGGCGGAGTGATGTTCGCGACGGTCGGCGTCTTCCGCGGTGGCGAGGACGCGCTCGTGATCGCGACGATCGCTCCGCTGGTCCTGATCCTGCTCGTGCTTGCCGCCCCGGCGCTGCTGCGCCGCGGCAAGCCGTCGCGCTTTGCACGCGTTCAACAGGCGCTGGCCGTCGCCCGCTCGGCGATGGTCCAGGTGCGCCGCGGCCTCGACGTCTTCCGCCAGCCGCGGCTCGGCGCGTGGGCGGCGACGATGCAGCTGTTCGCCTGGGCGATCCAGTGGATCGCCTGCTACCTCCTGCTGGTTGCGCTCGGCCTCGATGGACATGCGGGCATCGGCGCCGCTGCGGCGGTGCTGTTTGCGGTCAACGTGACCGCCGCGATCCCGATCACCCCGTCGAACCTCGGCGTCTTCCAGGCGGCTTGCGTCGCCGTCCTCTCGGCCTACGGCGTCAGCAAGACCGACGCGCTCGCCTACGGGATCATCCTCCAGGCGGTCGAGATCGCGACCGCCTTCGCCATGGGCACCCCGGCGCTGCTGCGTGAGGGCATGACCTGGCGCGACCTGCGTCTGCGCGCTCTGCACGCCACGCCGGTCGAGCTCCGCGCCGTGCGCGGCGGCATCGAGGCCTGAGCAGCGGCTCTATAGGGAGCGCGCTCTCCTGTCGATGAGGGAGCAATGGCGTCTGATCGATCGCAGTCCCGCCGTAGTAGCCAGCGTTGGGCAACCGCCGTGGCACTCGCCGCGGTTTGCGCGCTGCCCGGCATCGCGGTGGCCGCGGATGGAGATGGCCCCAAGGTCGATCGCGCGGCCGTCGATAGTCCCCGCGCTCCGTTCGTCTCGGGCGAGGCGATCATTCGCTTCGAGCCCGGCACCACGGCGTCCGAGCGACTCGCCGCGCGGCAGGCTGGCGACGTCACGCTCGATCAGGCATTGCGACTGCCGCAAACGCAGGTCGTGGAGGTTGATGGTTCGGTCTCGGCCGCGATAAAGCGCCTCGAGCGGCAGCCGGACATCGCGTTCGCACAGCCCAATTACCGCTACCAGGCACTTGCGGTAGCGCCGGACGACAGTTTCTTCGGCGACCTCTGGGGTCTCGACAGCCCGCAGCTTCCGAGTCCTGGAGTCGGCGCGCTGGCGGCGTGGGACACGACGCGCGGCGCCGGCCAGGTCATCGCGGTGGTCGACACCGGCATCGATTTGAACCACAACGACCTCACCGACAACCTCTGGTCGAACCCGGGCGAGCTGGCCAATGGCTCCGACGACGACGGCAACGGCAAGGTCGACGATCTACGCGGCTACGACTTCGTCGACGGCGACGGCGACCCGTCCGACTACAACTTCCACGGCACGCACGTCGCCGGCACGGCCGCTGCGGTCGCCGGCAACGATCGCGGTGTTGCCGGCGTAGCCCCCGAGGCGGAACTGATGGCGGTGCGCGTGCTCGACGGCGATGGCAGCGGCGACACCGCGGCCGTCGCCGACGGCATCCTCTACGCGGCACAGGAGGGAGCCGACGTCATCAACCTCAGCCTCGGCGGACCTGCGGGGGACGGCGACGCGCTCGTGTCTAGCGCTGTGACCGCAGCCGGGACGCACGGCGCGGTGGTTGTGGCCGCGGCCGGCAACGAGGCGTCGAACAACGAGGTCCACCCAACGACTCCCTGCACGCTGCCACAGACGAATTTGATCTGTGTCGCGGCGGTCACGCAGGCTGGCGGCCTCGCGAGCTACTCGAACTACGGCACCGCGTCGGTCGACGTTGGCGCTCCGGGCTCGGCGATCCTCAGCTCGAAGACCGACTACGGCTCGCCGGTCCTGACGGCTGGGTTCGACGGGGCGGCGACCGGCTGGGCGACCTCGGTCTTCAACGGCGGTACGCCGTGGGGCCTGAGCAGCGCACACTCCGACGGCACTGACTCCGCCACTGACAGCCCAGACGGCGACTACGGCTCCGCCGACGACGATGACGACTTCGCCGCCTCGGAGCTCTACACCAGTTCTCCGATCAGCCTGTCCGGCAAGCGCGGGTGCCGGATGCACTACCGCTCGATGTACGAGATCGAGCAGCCCGGTTCCGACGGGACGATCTACGACGCCCTGCTCGTTGGCGCCGTCGCCAATAACAACTCCAACATCGCCGATCTCGCGACGTTCTTTGGGACGTCCTCCGGCTACTCGACCGGCAGCTTCGGCCGCGACGAGGTCTCGATCTCCGGTCTCGACGGTCGGACCGATGTCGTGCCGGTCTTCTCGATGCTTTCTGACGGCGCGGTCCAGCGCGATGGCGCCTACGTCGACGACCTGCGACTGATCTGCCGTGACACGACCTACGTCGACGCCAAGACGACCACTCAGAATTACGTCGCGGTTGGAGCCGGCAACTACGTTGAGTTCAGCGGCACGTCGATGGCGGCGCCACATGTCGCCGGTGTCGCCGCGCTCGTCAAGGCGGCCGTGCCCGAGGCGTCGCCGAGCCAGGTCGTCCAGGCGATTCGTGAGGGTGCTGTGCCGCTTGCGGCTCTGCAAGGCAAGACCGCCAGCGGTGGCATTGCCGCTGCGACGTCGGCGATCGCCAAGGCCGAGCAGCTGACCGACCCGGAGGCTTCGTCCGATCCCGAGGACCCACCGGATCCACCCAACCCGTCGGCGCTGCCTGCTGTGGATCCGCCGCGAGCGGACATGAGCGGATCGCCGCGACGGCTGCGCGTGGACGCCTCCGGTCGCTTTGCCTACAGCTTCCGGGCAGGGCCGGGGCTGCGCGGCCGAGCTCTGCTGCGGACGCTCAACAAGGTTTGGTTGCCCGGTCCGCGACTGGCTCACCGAGTGCATCTGACGATCGACCGTGAGCGCTTCGTCGTGCCGGCCAGTGGCAAGCTGACGCTTCGTACCCGTCTTTCGCCGCGCGCGCTGCGGGTGCTGCGGCGCCAGGGACGGCTCGTCTTGCGGGCGAGTGTGACGGTTCAGGATCAGAGTGGGCGGGTGGATACGAAGCAGCGGCGGTTGGTGCTGCTTCCCAGCTCTTAGAGCGCCTTCCAGGGCCAACCTTCACACAACCGTGTCAAGGTTGGTGATCTTTCGATAGCCTGGCGAGTCATGGCTCGCGACTACCTCCAGGCAGTGAATCAGCGCGTCGTCGTCTTCGACGGCGGCATGGGCGCCACGCTCGAGCAGTTCGACCTGACCCAAGAGGACTACGGCGGGCTGCAGGGCAAGTGCCACGAGGCGCTGATCCTCAACCGTCCCGACGTGATCGAGGGCGTCCACCGCTCGATGATCGAGGCCGGAGCGGAGGTCGTCGAGACCGACACCTTCCAGGCGAGCCGGCTGAAGCTCGACGAGTGGGGGCTGGCCGACCACACCGTCGAGATCAACCAGCGCGCCGCCGAGATCGCGCGCACGGCGGTCGGCGAGGACCGCTTCGTCGCGGGCTCGATCGGGCCGACCGGCTTCCTGCCGGCGAGCGACGATCCGACGCTCGGCGACATCCGCTTCCGCGACCTCGTCGAGGTCTTCCAGGAGCAGTCCGAGGGCCTGATCCAGGGTGGCGCCGATCTGCTGATCATCGAGACCGCGCAGGACATCCTCGAGGTCAAGGCGGCGATCTTCGGCGCCCGCGAGGCATTCAAGACGACCGGCCGCAAGCTGCCGATCCAGTGCTCGGTGTCGCTGCTGCCGAACGGCGGCAAGATGCTGCTCGGCACCGACATCCAGGCCGTTTTGACGACGCTGACCGCGCTCGATGTCCAGGTGATCGGACTCAACTGCTCGACCGGACCCGAGGACATGCGCGACGCGATCCGCTTCCTCGGTGAGAACAGCCCGCTGCCGGTCCACTGCATCCCCAATGCCGGCCTGCCGCTCCAGGGCCCGGATGGCGAGACGATCTTCCCCGAGGAGCCGGAGTCGCTCTCGAAGACGCTGCAGGAGTTCGTCGAGCGCTACGGCGTCGGCATCGTCGGCGGCTGCTGCGGCACGACGCCCGACCACATCCGCGCGATCGTCGACAGGGTCGGCGGCAAGCCGGTCGGTTCGCGCCCGAAGCCGGGCGAGCCGTTCGTCTCGAGCATGATGGCCGCGACCGCGCTCGTCCAGGAGCCGCGCCCGACGCTGGTCGGCGAGCGCGTCAACTCGCAGGGCTCGCGCAAGGCGAAGGAGCTGCTGCTCGCCGACGACTACGACGGCCTCGTCCAGGTCG
>Ga0190265_10000128_pt1 | contig 77762 bp, 53 predicted proteins | sample Popmic124T_FD_133135 | JGI IMG/M metagenome (GOLD analysis project Ga0190265, IMG submission 133135) | Populus adjacent soil microbial communities from riparian zone of Indian Creek, Utah, USA - 124 T | ecosystem: Environmental > Terrestrial > Soil > Riparian zone | place: USA: Utah | collected... | reverse complement strand
CCAACCGGAAACATCGCGGTCAATTAAGCCGCGAGAGCGAGATCTTGGTGATCTGCGTTTATTTTTTTTGGTCCGGATTTTAACGAGGCCAACGAACCATCCTCGACATGCCGCCTGCGCTTCGAACTACGAGTCGAAGCCAGTGCGCCCCCGTTTTTTCTGACGAGAATGTATCCCGGTCACGTGATCCTGCAACCGACGCCGTCATTCCGAGCGAAGCGAAGCGCAGTCGAGGAAGCCCGTTGTGGTACCCTAAAGGCACCAACTCGGGATCCCTCGACTGCGCTCGGGATGACGGGGAGAAAAGAAATTCCTTGCGCGCGCAAAACTGCGGCCCCACCACTTCTCCATGCCGGAGCTGAAAGATTTTGCCAGCTCTGTCGCGATCGTTGTTTCGAGTTGCGACGCATTCTTCGACGCGTGGCGGCCGTTCGCTTTCTTCTTCCGAAAACATTGGAGCGATTGTCCGTTCCCGGCATTTCTGATCGTTAATCGCCTGCGGGTCCGGTCGAACATTCTCCAGCCGATCGCGGTGGGGCCGGATCGGGACTGGGCCGCCAACATGGACGTCGCGCTAAAGCAAATCACGCAGCCTTATGTTTTATACCTGCAGGAAGACTATTTTTTGAATGGTCCGGTGAACCGGGAGCAGTTGGCCGCGGATTTCGCTTACGCACTCGACCACGACGCCGCTTCCTTTTGCTTCTACGGCCGGTCGCAACTGGAGCGCGATTTCGTGCCGCTAAACGATCGTTATGGCGTTGTGCCTCGGGAGTCCGATGGACGCACCCGGCTCCAGGCGACCCTGTGGAAAAAGGAAGTCCTCCAATCGGCGCTGCGCCCGGGTGAGTCGGCCTGGAACATGGAAGCGCGTGCCAGCGAACGAACGCGCGACCTCCTCACGCTTTCTTACATGGGCCGGGACAATATCCCGATCCCCTATCTGATGTCCGCCATCTCGCGGCGTCTTTGGACACCCGAGGCGATTTCCCTTTGCCAGAGTGAGAACTTGCGCATCCGTCCACGTTTTCGCCTTGAGCATAGCGATGTCGCCTGGCGCCGGCGTTGGCGACGCGGTCTGGGTCGTGCCCGTCTCGCCCTTGCGCTGGCCAGGCAACGCCACCACGAGATCGATCTCGACGACCCTTCCCATTGACCAGCGCGAGAGACGGTCGAAACGGAGACTCGATTCGATGGTATTCGTAAGGTCTCCGCTCCATGGCTCCGAAGAAACCCACAAAAGTTCGCGGCGAATCGCAAGCCTGGCTGAAGGGGCTGAATCGCGCGATTCTGGATTCCGCTCTCGACTGCATTATCACCATGGATGCGAGCGGCCAGGTGGTGGAATTCAATCCGGCGGCCGAGCGTGTTTTTGGGTTTACTCGAGAGCAAGCTGTCGGCCGGGAACTGGCGGAGCTGATCATTCCGGCCCGGTTGCGTGAACGCCACCGCGAGGGGCTGAAACGTTACCTGGAAACCGGCGAAGGGCCGGTGCTCGGCCGTCGAATCGAGGTCGACGCGCTTCGCGCGGATGGCTCTGAGATTCTGGTGGAACTGGCGATCACTCCATTCCGGATCGAGGGCGAGCCGGTTTTCACCGCGTACTTGCGCGACATCACGGCGCGCAAACGGGGAGAAGAGGCGAGCCAGCGGCTCGCCGCGATCGTTGAATCCTCCGGCGACGCGATCGTCAGCAAAGACCTCGATGGAAGGATCACGAGTTGGAACGAAGCCGCGGAACGTCTCTTCGGCTACAGGCCCGACGAGGTCATCGGGCAACCCATCACGATGCTGATCGCCCCTGACCGCCACGACGAGGAACCGGCCATTCTTGCGCGGATCCGGCGCGGAGAACGGATCGAGCATTACGAAACCGTGCGGCGCCGGAAGGATGGAACGCTTTTCGATGTCTCACTGACGGTATCCCCGATCAGGGATGCGAACGGGCGCATCATCGGCGCTTCGAAAATCGGTCGCGACATCAGCGAACGGGTTCGAAGTGAGAGACGCCGCTCCGCGCAGTATGCGGTCGCCAGTCTTCTGGCCGGATCGTTTTCGCTGGCAGATGTCGGCCCGCCAATTATTCAAACCATCGCGGGAAGCGGCAATTGGGTGGCCGGTTCCATCTGGTTATGCGAGGCCGATTGCGAAACCTTGCGCTGCACCACGACCTGGCACTCCGGCGGGTCGCGTTTGGAAAAATTTGAGCAAGTCACCCTCACCACTCCCCTGGCGAATGCCGTCGGATTACCCGGGCGCGTGGTTGCTTCCCATGAACCAACCTGGATCCCCGATGTCACGCGCGACGATAATTTTCCTCGTGTCGCGGCCGCCGTTCAAGCGCGGCTGCACGGCGCCTTTGCCTTCCCGCTTCGCGCCCATGGAAAAATCGTTGGCGTCCTCGAGTTGTTCAGTCCGGAAATCGCGCAACCTGACGAAGATCTCTTCCAGATGGTGGAAGCGCTCGGCAGCCAAATTGGCCTTTTCATTCACAGACAGCACATCGGGGAGGAATTGCAGCGGCAAAAGGAGGCGGCTGAATCAGCCAACGCCGCCAAGGATGGCTTCCTGGCGACACTCAGTCATGAACTGCGCACGCCTCTCACCCCGGTCCTGATTTGGGCGGGCGGCATGGTCGATGAGCCCGGGCTGCCTCCCGAGATCAACGAAGGTTTGCGGATGATTTGTCGTAACATCGAGTTGGAGGCCCGCCTCATCGATGACCTTCTCGACTTGACCCGGATCACCCGCGGAAAACTTCAACTGCATCTGCGCAAAGCCGATGCGCACGAGCTCCTGCGGCACGCCATGGATATCGTGCGGGACGACATTGCGTCGCGGCAGCTCAACCTCTCAGTCCAGTTCTCCGCGGAAGATCATTGCGTGCTCGCGGATTCCTCCCGGTTGCAGCAAGTCTTTTGGAACGTGCTGAAAAATGCCTCGAAATTCACCCCCGAACACGGTGCGGTCACGATCCGCACATTCAATCCCGGACCGCAGGCGTTGAAGATCGAGATCATCGACACCGGCATCGGGATTGAGCCGGAACATCTCGAGAAAGTCTTTGACGCCTTCGAGCAGATTGGGCCGCGGCGTGAAGGACTGGGGCTCGGGTTGGCGATCAGCAAGGCGATTGTGGAAATGCACGGCGGATCCATCCGCGCCTTTAGCGAAGGTCCAGGCAAAGGCGCTAAAGTCGTCCTTGATCTGGAGACGGCGCAGGGCGCGGCCTAACGAGCAGACGCGGCGATTCAACGAAGCGGACGCGCCACGAGGATCCCGGCATGGCTGCCGTATCGGTGGAGATAACTCGAAAGCCTCGAATCGATCACCACGCGTCCATAATTGCGGGGCGCCGACGCGTGCATGAAATGCAGGGAGCCGTCCGCGGCACGCAGGGCCAGCCCCACATGTGAAGTCGCAAACATGCGCCGCCCATCCCGGGAAACAATCCCGACCACGTCGCCGCTCCGCAATTTGCCCTCGATCGCCGCCACACGCCCTTTCGGAACCATATAGAGCGGACGGCTTGAGACCCGCGCTTCCATTTGCCGCAACGGGCCCAGCAGAGAGCGGTCATTGGCGAGATAGCGGTAGTGCCGCCAGCCGACCGTCATTTCCCGGGCCGAATGCGGCACGCTCACGCCGCCGAGACTGCGCGTCAGATCCTGCACGAGACCGCGGCGATTGTTGTCCGCCAGCCAATCTTCCAGGTAATGGAGGCGCGAAAGATATTCGCCGGTGCATTGACCGCCCCGATAACGATCGATCTCGATGTAATGGAGCAGGCCTTCCGGCGTCCAGTTTTCCGGCGCTTCGTCCAGCATCCGCGCGAACGCGAGCGCAATCTCGAAGAATGTCCAGCAATCCAGGGCGTTGAAATTGACTGAAGGCGCTTCGATCCGGTTGTCGATCTCCAGCGTGTAATTCTTGTAGCGCGTGCCGACCATGGCGCGGCCGACCGTTGCCGTTCGTTCGCCGATCGGCAGGGTATTCCAGTTTCCTTCCCGGGCGCTGTTGACCAGCCGATCGAATTTGTCGCGCCCCTTGAAAACCGTGCTGAAAGGAAGCCGTGATTCCGCAGTCGCCGCGGCGACCGTTATGATACAAAAAACGGTAACTAAGGTGATCTTTCGCATGCGGCGCGAATATAAGGTGCAGTCGCTTTTGCGCTCCGTATTTTTTGTTTGTGCAGGATTTTTTTGAAAAAGACGAGAAGGCGACCGCGTCCGAGGCCGTTAGCACCTCCGCGCCGCTCGCCGCCCGGATGCGCCCACGCACTCTGGAAGAATTCGTCGGGCAGGAGCACATCCTCGCACCCGGAAAACTGCTGCGCCGCGCCATCGAAGCCGACCGCCTCCCATCCGTCATCCTCTCCGGCCCGCCGGGCACCGGCAAAACCACCCTCGCCCATGTCATCGCCGACATGACTCGCGCGAAATTCGAGCGGCTCAGCGGTGTGGAAAGCAACGTCGCCGAGATGAGGAAGGTCGTCGCCTCCGCCGCCAACCGTCTTCGCACCTCGGGCCAGAAAACCATCCTGTTCGTCGACGAGATCCATCACTTCAACAAAGCGCAGCAGGATATCCTCCTCCCCGACGTCGAGAGCGGGAACCTGCGCCTGATCGGCGCCACGACCTACAACCCGTTTTTCTACGTCAACAGCGCCCTCGTCTCCCGCTCCCAGGTTTTCCAGCTCGAGCCCCTCCGGGTCGAACAACTCGAAGAGCTGATCGACCGCGCCCTGGCCGACAAAGAGCGCGGCCTCGGCCATCACAAAGTGAAAATGGACCCCGACGCCCGCACCCACCTCGCCAAGCTCGCCGACGGCGACGCCCGCAAATGCCTGAACGCCCTCGAAGTCGGCGTCCTCACCACGCCTCCTGGAGGGACGGGCGCTGTCCCGTCCAGCGCCGCGTCATCCGGAAAAAAGCCAAAGGACGGGACGGCGCCCGTCCCTCCAAAGGCAGGCGACGGCGTCATCCACTTCACCCTCGCCGTCGCCGAGGACAGCATTCAGCAGAAAGCCATCGTCTACGACAAAAAGGGCGACGCGCACTACGACACCATCAGCGCATTTATCAAAAGCATGCGCGCCTCCGACGAGAACGGCGCCATCTACTGGCTCGCGAAAATGCTCCACGCCGGCGAAGACTTCCGTTTCATCGCGCGCCGCATCGTCATCTTCGCCAGCGAAGACGTCGGCCTGGTCGACCCCGAGGCGCTCCCGCTCGCCATCGCCACGCAACAGGCCGTCGAATTCGTCGGCCTGCCCGAAGCGCGGATTCCCCTCGCCCACGCCACCGTCTACATGTGCCGCGCGAAAAAAAGCCGCGAAGCCTACGAAGCCCTCGGCGCCGCCACCGAAGAGATTGAGAACGAACGAACCGAACGCGTCCCCGAAAAACTGAAGAACAAACACTTCCCCGTAAATCCAGAAGGGTGATTGTACCAAGTAGTGCTTTTCTGATGGATTTTTGTTCTAATCCACAAATACAGAAGATACGGTCACGTTTTCGGTGAACCCCCTTGCATGATCGATCCGCATAGCCTTGGCGAACTTAGAAGTGCTATTCGTCAACAAGTGGAGGGCGACCGAACCCTACTAGATGACTTACGCCGAGAGGTGCAGGCACTCAAAGGAGCGGTAAAAAACATTCAGCCACGGTCGACGACCTCGATTTCTCTCGTCGGCACTGACGGCGGGAACAATCAACTTCAATTTGATCCGTTCCTTGTGCAGCTAATTCGAGTTGTTGACTCCAGCAACAATGAATACTGCCTGGAAGTCGTCAGCCCGACCACCAGCGTGACGGCATTAAGTCGACAACAGTTTGAATCAGATGGGAAGCCGCGCACCGCATTGGGAAAAATGATGTCGTATCTGGGTGTCGACAATCTTACTAAACTGAGCGTAATGATTCGCACTAATGACGACGATCGGCCCGTCAGCCCGAGTTGGGTTCAGGTGTACCGCGAACTTGTAGAATGGGCGATTCTTTTCACGGTGCTACGAGAGAAAGACTTCGGAACGGACACTATCGTGATTTGTGACGGCCTCCTGAGGAGCAAGGTATTCAGCGGTGAACTTTTTAAGAAATACCTTCTCGGTTTGCAGGAGGGCATTGAGGCTCAATTTCAGCGATCAAAGCGGCGCCTGTTTCTCGCTGGCGTCTCGAAATCTAGCAAGGTGCTCGACCGTTATCGCTTAGTCATGGCATTGGAAGGGATCTTAGCCACTGACTATCCTGCCTATGTTGAAGTGCCGCGTTCGCTCGAGGAAAAAGCTTATATCTGGTCGGAATACGCGCGCGGCGACGACCGCGCTATCGAAGGAGGCGAGGTTAACAAATTCGTAGGAGGAAAGATGTTTTTCGTGAAGTTTGGAGGTGGTCGCCGAGATCCTGTGTGGCCGATTGACATTTTCCTGCCTCAGAGTGCTGAGGCTCAGACGATCATCGGCTGTATGCTCGCCGATGCGATTAATGGATTTCCCGTACCTTTTTATCCTCAGTGCTTGCAGAAAGCCCATGAGAATGCCGCGCTGGTCGACTTCGATTTTGATATTCTTCAGGATGAAATCTTTGGCGGAATTCGCTCTGTCTTAGGCGAGCACCGAGATAAATTGGATGTATTCCGGCTTCGTGATCAAGACCCGGCGGCGCGTAGATATTCGTAAAATCTTATGTCAATACAACTCTTCCCCAGAGATCAAATAGCCGGCGTGTTCAAGGGCTTCCGCGAGGGTGGCCTGGAATTCCACGCCGACCTAGTTCTGCCCTACCGGAATGATTTTCAGAATATTCCCATGCATGGCCAGTTCCTGCTGGTTCAACTCGAAACACCGGACGAAGCAGTTCTCGGTCGAATCACATCTTTCTCCTCAGAAGGCAAACTCTCATCGGGTAGCGGAGAAGAATTCAACATCCGCGCGGTCCGAGAAGATAGGCCAATTCCTGAAGATCTGCGCGAGCAGTACCTGAAATATCGCGTCAATATCCGCGTGTTAGGTGTCCTCCGTTGCAACGACGCCGGCGGATTCACGTTTGTGCCGTCGCACCGCCGGCTTCCTCACGTTGGAAGCCCAGTGGCATTTCCCTCAGGCCCAGTCCTACAAGAGCTTGCGGGCCACAATTTGCCCGGCGCCTTGATTGGGCACATGGCTCTCGGCGAATATGTATATGCCCAGGGAAGCACCTCTTTGGATCAGCAAGAGTGGATGCAAGTCAAAACTCCTGAGGTGTCTGTCCACTTTCCCGTAGAGGACCTTGTCTCTCGACGATCTTTCATATTTGCTCGAGCCGGTTTTGGAAAATCGAATTTGAACAAACTGTTGTTCTCTGAGCTATACAGGGCGACGCCCGTGGTTACGAAAGCAGGGGGTCGGAAAGCTCCGGTAGGGACGATCATCTTCGATCCTGACGGTGAATATTTTTGGCCGGATGATAAAGGTCGACCAGGCCTGTGTGATGTACCTCATCTAACGGACAAGCTGGTTGTCTTTACTTCACGCCACAGTCCCAGCGCTTTTTATCAGTCTTTCGTCGCAGGCGGGATCAGATTGGACATCCGAAGACTGCGCCCGAGTGACGTGATCGGCATAGCCCTTTCGCCAGAAAAGCAGGATCAGCAAAATGTTCGGAAACTAAAGGGTCTCGATCAGGCCCGCTGGGAGAATTTGGTCAATTTGGTCAATGCCGATGGCAATCAGGCCGACCTGCAAGTGCTCAGTGGAATTTTGGACCTTCAGCACGGACAGCAAGACGCCGAGGCTTTGGCCGCACGGGCAAACATGACGTCGATCGTACGCACACTTCACGATCCAGGCAGTCATCTGATGGACATGCTAATGACCGCCCTAGCGGCGGGCAAACTTTGTGTTGTGGATGTCTCGCAGATGCGGGGCGGTCAGGCGCTAATCCTCTCCGGTTTGATCTTACGTCGAATTTTCGACCGAAATCAGCAGGAGTTTACGTCGGCTAATCCTCAGACAATACCAACCATCGCAGTCGTTGAAGAAGCACAGAACGTCCTAAACGAAAAGGCAAGTTCGGCAGAACCATATATTGCGTGGGTAAAGGAGGGGCGAAAATACGATCTCGGCGCTCTTCTTGTCACCCAACAGCCTGGCAGCATACCGGTGGAGATTCTCAGCCAAGGCGACAATTGGTTTATTTTTCACCTTCTATCCGCAGCGGATCTGCACAGCGTCGCGAAGGCAAACGCGCATTTTAGCAATGACTTGCTGAGCGCGCTCCTTAACGAGCCGATTCCTGGACAGGGGGTCTTCTGGAGCTCGGTCAGTGGAAAACCGTACCCAATTCCGGTTCGCGTGCTTTCTTTCGAAAAGCTCTATTCGCCGCATGATGCAACGTATAAGAAGCCCGGGGTTACGACATTCTCGATCAATCTTCGAGAGCAATTTCCTTCGACAACAGCGGTAGCAACCCTTCCGGCGGCGCCTGTCACGTCGACCGATACTATTTCTGTTGGGGAGCCAGCGAACGAAGGGGAGAATGATGAGCCGAACGCCACACAAACCGGAGATGTACTTGCCGGGATTGAAGAAAAGGCGGCCGAAGCTTTACGAACGAACACTGACATCCAATCGAAGCTTCGCGGAGATGGCGTTGCGTGGGGCTCTTTGAACGCGCTCTGCAAGGAATACATTCCTGAGGGGATGGATGATCGTAACCAACTCGCGTACAATCTAGTTCCAAAAATTCTCAATCGCGTATTCGGTTCCCAAAACAGCGGTGGGTGGCATAGCTTCCAGCATGATCGGGCGGGGAGGAAAATCACCTACGTTAAGATTGGTCACGCACCATCATGATGACAGCTCTAAACGCTGTCTGTCCTTATTTCACAATGTTCCCGCTGAGTTTCCCTCTCGGGCTCCTTCAGCGACATTCCGTGTCCACTGATGTGGTGCTCGACCCGTTCGTAGGTCGAGGAACAACTCTCTATGCTGCTCGCGTCTCGGGTCTAGCTGCACACGGTATCGACAGCAACCCGGTGGCGGTTGCCATCTCGGAAGCCAAGCTGGCTAACACCACCCCCGCTCGAATCCTCGGCGCAGCAAATCGCATTTTGAGAGACTTTAAGCCTCCCACTCAGGTGCCTGATAACGACTTTTGGCATTTAGCTTTTCACGAGGAAGTCTTAACGACTTTGTGTCACTTACGGGCCGGCCTAATTGCTAACTGCAACTCCGATGCTCGAAAGGGGCTGCGGGCTATCATTTTGGGGGCTCTGCACGGTCCGTTAGGCAAACATCAGCAATCTTACTTCTCGAATCAGTGTCCTCGCACATACGCCCCCAAGCCTGGCTATGCCATCAGGTTCTGGCAGAAGAATCGCCTAGCACCGCCTAAAGCAAACGTTATGCAGATCATCGAACGTCGAGCGGAGCGATACTACGCGACCGAAAAAACGTTTGGAACCGGAGGAGTTGTTGCGGGAGACAGCCAGAAAGCGCATTCCTTTCACGGCGTCTCGAAGCGAGCGACGTGGATCGTTACGTCTCCACCGTACTACGGAATGCGAACCTACATTCCGGATCAATGGCTTCGCCGGTGGTTTGTAGGAGGCCGCTCAATCGTTGACTATTCGAATACAGGGCAACTGGCGCACGGCAGCCAGGAGGAATTCTGTGAAGGTTTGCGGACTGTTTGGGTTAATTGCGCGGCCGCTGCAGCCGAGGGATGTCGGCTTGTAATACGATTTGGGGCGATCAACGATCGCAAGGTCGATCCAAGAGCGTTGTTAAAGAAATCACTGCAGAAGACAAACTGGCGTCTGTTGACCTCAAAACCAGCTGGAACTGCAGCGTCAGGAAGACGCCAAGTCGATCAGTTCTCCTCAGCCGGTTCCCCGATAGAGGAATACGATTTTTGGGCAGAAATACAGTCGGCGACGTCTTAAAGCAACTGACGGCATCGAACTCGGTTAAGTCTCAACGCGGAGCCAGTGACTCTCACCTCTCTACGCTGACGCCGGCTAGCAGCCGGCTTGTGCAGGCAGGCTGCCTGCGCTCCCCTTGAAGCATGCAAACCCAGCGTGCCGCCACACCACGCGCGCTCATGGCGCGTTTGCATCCGTGGCTCGCCAAGTGGTTCCAGAAAAATTTCGCGGACTTCACGCATGCGCAGTTGTTGGCAGTGCCGGCGATCCTGGACCGGCAGTCGATCCTGCTCGCTTCACCTACTGGCAGCGGAAAGACGCTGGCGGGATTTCTCGGAATCTTTGATGCGCTGCTCAGAAAACTGGATGCGGGCACTCTTGGATCGAGCGTGCAATGCATTTACGTCTCGCCGCTGCGCGCGCTCGCTTACGATATCGGGAAGAATGTGCGAGCGCCGATCGTCGGGATGGCGCTCGAGAAAACGGTCCGCATCCATTTGCGCACGGGCGACACGCCGAGCGCGGAGCGGGTGAAGTTCCGGCAACGCCCGGCGCAGATTCTTGTTACCACGCCGGAAAGCCTGGCGGTGATGCTGGCTCAGGAAAGCTACGCCGCGCATTTCAATGAATGCGAGTTCGTCATCGTGGATGAGCTGCATTCCTTCGCCGGCAACAAGCGCGGCGCGGACTTGACGCTTTCGCTGGAGCGACTAGAGCGGCTCCGTGGTAGGGCGAGACTCACTCGAGCCGATCCCGGCGACGGCTCCGCAGAGCGTCGCCCTAGCATTTGCCGTATTGGGCTTTCCGCGACGGCGGCGCCGCTCGATTTGCTGGCGAGGTTTCTTGTGGGCGTCGGCCGAAAATGCCGCATCGCCGAGGCGCAAGTAGAGAAGAAATCTCTCGTCGAAGTCTTTTCTCCCATCCGCCACAAGCCGTATCCGCCCGCGGGATATACGGGCGTGCGGCTTTATGCGGAACTCGCCGAGCTCATTCGCACGCGGCAATCGGTCCTTGTCTTTACCAACGTCCGCTCGGCTGCGGAACAGGTTGGGTTGAGGCTGAAGGAACTGCTGCCGGATCTTGCCTCCCAGATTGAAATTCATCACGCGTCATTGGATCGCAGCGTTCGGCTCGAAGTGGAAGATCGGCTCAAAAATGGCGAGCTGCGCGCGGTCGTCTGCTCGACCAGCCTGGAAATGGGAATCGACATTGGCGCGGTCGACCTCGTCGTGATGGTGGCCACGCCGAAAGGCGTGTCGCGCGCGATCCAGCGGATCGGGCGTTCGGGCCATTCGCTGAATCGCAGCAGTCACGGCGTCCTCGTCGCGACCAACATCAACGATCTGGTCGAAGCGACCGTCACCGCGAAACTCGTGCGCGAACGCGCTCTGGATCCGATTCGGATCCAGGAAAAGCCGTATGATGTCGTGGCTCAACACATCGTGGGATTGGCCGCGGTGGCTCCCATTTCCGCCGACGAAACGTTTGCTCTCATCCGCCGCGCTTACCCGTTTCGCGATCTGGGCCGGGAGGAATTCGACCGCATTCTCCAATATCTCGAGGGCGGCGGTGTTTCGCTCCGGAAACAGTACACCGGTGTCTTCGGGAAAATTCGGATCGAGGATGGGATCATTTCGCTGGCCCACCCGAAGATCGCGCGGGAATTCCTGGTCAACATTGGGACGATCCATTCGGAAGGTTTCATCGACGTGCTCTTGCGCCGCCGCCGCCTTGGTTCGGTGGAGGAAAATTTCATCAAACAACTCAAGATCGGAGATTTGTTTGTTCTGGGCGGCCGGGTCCTGCGACTGATCGATACCGGGGTGCAGGAGGCGCACGTGGAGCGCGCCGATGGCCAGCTCCCGACCGTTCCCCGTTGGAACGCCGCGAAAATGCCGCTCACTTCCGGACTTGCGCGCGCCGTCCGAAAGCTGCGGACTGAAGTAGCGAAACTGGTGCGGAAAAGCCAGGACGACGCCGGGATCGCCGATTGGCTGGTCGAGCAGTACCAAATCTCGATCGCAAACGCCCAGGCGATCATCGAGCTGTTTCGCGCGCAGTTGGCCATCTCCGAAATTCCGACCGGACGCAAAATGCTGATCGAGCTCTACCATCAGGGCGACCACGCGCATTATTTTTTCCATTCGCTCATCGGGCGCAGTGCGAACGATGCGTTGTCCAGGATCGTGGCCCTGCGGGTGAAAAACCGAATCGGTGGAAACGCGCGGGCCACGATCGATGACTACGGTTTTTTGCTGACCCTGCGCCGGTTTCAAGAATTGCCGCTCGACCGCCTGCGAGAGTGTTTTGCTCGCGCGAACGCGGAGGAGGATCTGGCCACGGCGCTTCGCGGATCGGAATTGGTGAAGTGGCAGTTCCGCGGCGTGGCGCAAACCGGACTGATGGTGCCGAGAAATCTTCCGGGCCGCCAAAGAAAGCAGAAGCAGTTGAGCTGGAGCGCTGAAGTCTTGTTTCGCGTGCTGGAGCAACATGAGCCCGGGCATCCGCTCCTGGTGGAAGCCTATCGGCAGGCGACCCACACGTTTCTCGATGCGGAGAGTGCCTATCGATTCCTGGATGATGTGCCGGCATTCGACTGGAAACTACTGGAGTTGCCCGCCGTCTCGCCGTTCTCGTTCGCGATCTACGCGAGCGTGATCAAGGAAAACATGATGCTGGAGGATCCGGCGAGCGCGCTCGAGCGAATCTATCGCGAGATGCACGCCAAAGTGGAACGCGTAATTTCTCCGCTCGCATCGTAAGCGTGCTCGTGATCGACCGCTTGAGATGAAGAATTCGAGCACGAGCACGAGCATGAGCACGAGCACGAGCACGATTACGAACCGGAGAGAAATGGAAAAGGAGTGGACCTTGCGATCCACTCCTTCTCGTCCGATGAGCTAGGCTTCTCCTTAGCTTTTGCTCTGCGAAACTACTTCGTTCAGCTTGAAGATCGGCAGGAACATCGCGATCACGATGCCACCCACGATGACGCCAAGGAACACGATCAAGAGCGGTTCGATGAGAGAGGTCAGCGCATCCAGCATCGCCTCGATTTCTTCGTCCCAAAAGTCGGCCATCTTTTCGAGCATGGTGTCGATCTTGCCGGTCGCTTCGCCCGCTGAGACCATTCGCAGCATCATCGGCGGAAAAATCGGCTTTTTCGAAAGAGCGACGGAAAGGTTGTCACCTTTCTCTACGTCTTCGGCGACGCCCTTGATGCTGGTTTCCACCACGTGATTCCCTGAGGCACCGCCGACAATGTCGAGCACCTCCAGGATGGGCACACCGCTGCGAATCAACTGGGCAAACGTCCGCGAAAAGCGCGACATGCAAATCTTGTGAATGAGAGGTCCGAAAATCGGGAGCTTCAACTTCCAGCGATCCCAGAGTTGTTTTCCGCGCGTGGACCGCAGGAAAGCCCGGAGAGCGAAGAAGGCCCCGCCGAAACCAAGGATAAGAAAGTACCATTCGCTGCGCATGAACTCGCTGATGTCGATCAGGAATTGCGTGGGCGCCGGCAACTTGGCCCCAAAGTCTTTGAAGATTTCGCCGAAAATCGGCACGACCTTGACGAGCAAGAAAACGGTAATCGCAAAGGCGATGCAAATCACGATGACCGGGTAGGTCATGGCCGACTTGACCTTCTTGCGGAGGCGGGCGCTCGCTTCGAGGAAGCCAGCCAGCCGGTCGAGAATCTCCGCGAGCAATCCGCCATGCTCGCCGGCTTTCACCATGCTCACAAAAAGCCGGTCAAAAACGCGCGGATGTTTGGCGATCGATTCGTGGAAGGTTTCGCCGCCCTGCACGCGCGTCGTCACGTCGCTGATAATGTGGCGCAAGCTGCGCTGCCGCTTCGGGTCGCACTGATCGTAAAGCGCCGTCATGGCTTGGACGAGCGAAATACCGGCTTCGATCATCGTCGAAAGTTGCCGGGTGAAGAGAACCAGATCGGTTTCCTTGACCGTCCACGTCTTCTTCTTGGCCCGGCTGACCGCAGCCTTTTGCTGAAGCGAAAGCACCATCAAACCGCGACTCATCAGGCTGGTTACGGCATTGTCTTCATTGAGAGCGTCCTGGATACCGGTAACGATCTTTCCGGAGGCGTCACGTGCTTGGTAGGAGAAGGTAGTCATATTCTAGTAATTATAATCCATATAGCAGCTATAATGCCAGACCGGCTATCCCCCAGTCCCGGAAACCCTACCCTTGAGGGAGCACCGCCAGCAGCCGATGTTGCTGGCCAATGCAGGTTCTTGATGAAGTCGCCGCGGGAATTTTTGTCTGGCAGACGTATGACGCCAGGGTCAAGGCGGACCTCTTTTCGACCGCATTGGACACCTCCGCAGGGACCTACCTGGTGGACCCCATCCCTTTCGATGAAAAGGCTTTGCGGAGCTTTGGCGCGCAGCGAAAAATGGCTGGAATTTGTGTGACGAACGTAAACCACGCTCGAGCGGCAGCTGAGGTGGCCAGGAGCTTCTCGGTTCCAGTTTACGTACACCACGAACTGTGCGGAAATGCCGATTTTCCGGACGCCGCGGGCATGTCAGAGGGCGAAGGGAGCGTCCGGGGACTCACCGGGATAGCGATCGAAGGCGGACCCAAAGGCGAAATGGCTCTGCATCATGCCGCTAACAAAGGCACCATGGTCCTCGGCGATGCGTTGATTAATTTCGAACCTCATGGATTCGGATTCCTTCCGGCAAAATATTGCCTGAACGCAAGGATGATGCGCCGATCGCTGCGAAAACTCCTCGATTACTCTTTTGATCGAATGTTTTTTGCGCATGGAACTCCCATTCTCTCCGGGGCACGCGCGCGGGTGGAGCAACTCCTCGCCTCGACCCGCTAGGTCCAATTCATGGCCGCCGAAAAGACAACGCCGCGACCGCATGGCATCCCGCGGTTTCTCCGGCTGATCCGTTTTTCACACACCATCTTTGCCCTTCCCTTTGCCTTGGGGGCGCTTCTCGTGGCGGCAGACGGCCGCCCTGCCTTGCGGACACTCATTCTTGTTCTCGCCTGCATGGTCCTGGCGCGAACCGCCGCGATGCTCTTTAACCGGTTGAGCGATTGGTCGCTGGATCAAAAAAATCCGCGAACCGCGACTCGCCACCTCCTCTTGCAAAAACCGATCGCGTGGACCCTTCTGGCGGTCAGCGCGGTTGGATTTCTGATCACGAGTGCGGCGATCAACCGGACGACCGGTCTCCTCGGGCCAGTGGCGCTCCTTATCATTTTTTTCTACTCGTTGACCAAGAGATTTACGAGCATGAGCCATTTCTTTCTCGGCTTGGCGCTCGCGGTTGCGCCGGCGGGCGCCTGGATCGCGCAAACTGGCCGGCTCGATTTGCCGCCTCTGGTTTTAGGGGTGGGAGTAATCTGCTGGGTGGCGGGTTTCGACCTGATTTACGCCACGCAGGATGTCGATTTCGATCGCCGGGAAGGGTTGCGTTCGCTCGTCGTGAAACTTGGTGTAACCCAGAGCCTGCGTCTGGCGCAATGGCTCCATTTCCTGATGTTTGTCGCGCTCGTCGCCTTCGGTTTCGTGGCGAAACTGGGGCCGATCTATTATGCGGCGATGCCATTCGTTGCCGCGGCGCTCATCTACGAACATCGCGGCGCGCGGAAGCTCAATCTCGCCGGAATCAACCGCGCCTTCTTCCAGAGCAACGCCTTCGTCAGCGCGGTTTTCGTCGCCGCGGTGGCCGCCGATTGCTGGTTGTAATTACGGCTCCAGTTGCGCGATTCGTTTCGCGTGCCGGCCGCCTTCGAAATCCGTCGTCAGCCAAACCCGCACGATGGCCAGTGCCGTCTCTTCCGGAATGACGCGCTCGCCCAGCGAGAGCACATTGGCGTCGTTATGCTGGCGCGATAACCGCGCGGTCTCTTCATTCCAACAGAGCGCGCAACGCACCCCGCGAACTTTGTTGGCCGCCATCGCCTCGCCGTTGCCCGAACCGCCGAAGACAATCCCGCGTTCGCACTCGCCTTTCGCCACGGCCTCGGCCGCCGGCCGGACAAACACCGGATAATCCACCGGCTCCTCGCTAAACGTCCCGAAGTCCTTCACCTCATGGCCGAGCTGCTCCAGCAACGCTTTCACTTTCTCCTTGTGGTGGAAGCCGGCGTGATCCGTTCCGAGCGAGATTTTCATCTGGCGCGTTTCTAATCCGCGGCGCCCGCATCTGTCGAGCGAAAGCGCTCAGCCGGCGCCATGAAGTTCCGCGAGCTGCTGCCAGATTTCGCGTTCGCGCTCGGTCAGCTTTTTCGGGACTTGAATCTGCGGGATGACATAGAGATTGCCGCGCGTGCCCCCAACTGTGGGCAACCCCTGCTCACGCAACCGAAAACGCTGCCCAGGCTGTGTGCCGGCGGGCAACTTCAATCGGCCGCTTCCCTCCAGCGTGGGCACCCGAAGTTCGGTTCCCAGCACCGCTTGCCATGGCTCTATTTGGACTTCGTGGATCAGGTCGCTGCCCTCGACCGTAAAATCGGGGTGCCGCGCCAATCGGACCCGCAGAAAGAGGTCGCCGCTCTTTCCGCCGCCGGCCCCGGCCTCGCCCTGACCCGCCAGCCGAATGCGTTGTCCTTCGTGGACGCCTTTCGGAATTTTTACCTGGTACGTTTCGACCTTGTTCGAATCGCTCCGGCGCAGCGAGACCGTCCGTTTCGATCCGTGAAGTGCTTCCTCCAGCGTGACCATGATGTCGGCTTCGACATCGCTGCCTCGTTCCGCTCCTCTCGGCCGTTGTCCGAAACTGCCGCCACCAAAGCCACCCTGGCCGCGTCCGCCTCCAAAAAACTGTTCGAAAAAATCGCTGAACCCAGTGCCGCCAAACTCGAATTCGACTCCGCCGTCTCCGCCGCCGTAACGCCGGAATCCTTCGCCCGGCTGCTGCGGACCCCATCCCGGTGGCGGCTGAAATCCCCCCGGCTGGTTCCAATTAGCGCCGAGCTCGTCGTACTTCTTCCGTTTCTCCGGATCGCCCAGGACTTCGTATGCTTCATTGAGCTGTTTGAACTTCTCCTCCGCCGCCGCCTTGTCCTTGTTGACATCAGGATGGTATTTGCGCGCGAGCTTGCGGAAGGCTTTTCTAATTTCGTCGTCAGTCGCGGTCTTTGAGACGCCCAGTGTCTCGTAATAGTCTCGGAATTGGACAGCCATCGGTTCCCGCGAAGGTCTGCGTGGCTTGCCCACTTCGCAAGGAGCGGCGGTTTGAAACCGCCGTCGTTCAAACCGGCGGTTGCAAACCGCCGCTCCTTGTCTTGATTCAACCACTCGCCGTGCGCGACGCGTCGCGCTACCTTAAGCCATGCGTGAGCTTGGGAAACTAATCGCCCTTTTTGGTGGCCTGATCACGATCACAGGCCTCGCTCTCTGGGCCGGATTTGGCGCCGGCTGGCTCGGCCGATTGCCGGGAGACATCCGAATCGAGCGCGGGAATTCGGCGTTCTATTTTCCGATCGTCACCTGCGTCATCGCTAGCATCGTTCTCAGTCTTATTTTCGCGTTCTTCCGCCGGTGATTGGACTGCGGTTGTGATGAGTCCGGCTTCGCGCACACAGCAACTGCTGGATCAGCACGTCGCCCGATTGCTCCAATGCCGGCGCTGCCCGCGGATGTTGCCTCCGCCCGTATCTGGCGGACCGATCCTCAGCAAGGTGATGCTCGTCGGCCAGGCGCCGGGGGTCCGGGAGCCGGTTCTGGGCAAGCCATTCGCCTGGACGGCTGGCCGCACACTTTTTGGATGGTTCGACGAATTCTGTCATCTCAATGAAGTGGGGGTTCGCTCTCGGATTTATTTTGCCGCGGTCTGCCGGTGCTTTCCCGGCAAGACGGCCGCGGGCGGCGACCGAGTGCCGACGCCCGATGAGATCCGGAATTGCTCGACCTGGATGAACGACGAAATCGATCTCTTGCGACCGCGGCTCATTATCCCCGTGGGCAAGCTCGCGATCGCGCAGTTCCTTGCTTGCGAGAAGCTTGACGAAGTCGTAGGCCGTTCGTTCCAGCTCAACCGAAACCGGCGCGCCTTCGACGTGATCCCGCTGCCGCACCCATCTGGCGCCTCCCCCTGGCATCGCATACCGCCTGGAATCGGCTTGCTGCGCAAGGCGATGCGCTTGATCGCGCGGCATCCCGCCATGCAGGAGCTGGTAGCGAAACCAGAAAGCGTTCGGCGGTCATAGACCGCCGCTACAGAACTCCGCAATTCCCGAATTGGACCGCTTGCCCGCCGAAGCGAAGCGAAGGAGGGTTGGACGTTTCTCCTCTTCTACCGCATGACCGCTCCGAAAACGCTGACCCGCGCCGACCTGCCCGACTCCGATAAATGGGATCTCACGCGTCTTTTTTCCAGCGTCGATCAATGGAGCGAAGATTTTGCCTGGATCCAACAGAACTACACAAAACTCACCGCATGGAAGGGTCGCGCCGGTGAATCGGCGGAAACGCTCGCTGCGTGCCTGGAATTCGAGAAATCGCTCGAGGCCAGAATCGAGCGCGTTTACAATTACGCGTCGCTCCAGCTCGCGGAAGACGGGGCGAACCCAGAGTACCTTGCTCGCATGGGGCAGCTGCAAAATCTGGCCACTCTCATCGGCGAAGCAGCCTCTTTTTTGACGCCTGAAATTCAGTCGATCACCGACGAAAAATTCGCGCAGTTTTTGCAAGATCCTGCGCTGGCCCCGTGGAAAACGGCCCTCGAAAAAATTCGCCGGATGAAACCCCACGTCTTGTCGGAGAAGGAAGAACGCTTGCTCGCGCTCGGAAGTGCGGCGCTCAATGGCTACGACGACACCTTCTCCCAATTGACCGACGTCGACATGAAATTCGGCGTTTTGACCGACGAAAAAGGCGAGGAAAAGGCGCTGACGCAAAGCTCCTTCGGTTCGTTTCTGGTGAAGCGTGATCACGCCTTGCGCAAGCGGGCCTTCCACCAGTTCTACGAGGAATTCCAGGATCACCAGTTCACCCTCGCTTCATCTCTCGCTTACTCCGTGAAGGCCGATGTCTTCCGCGCGCGAGCGAGGAATTATCCATCGGCCCTCGAAGCCTCTCTCTTCGGGGATAATATTCCCGTAGCGGTTTATGACGGCCTGATCTCCGCGGTCCGGAAGAACCTAGCGCCGCTCTTTCGCTACTACGAACTGCGCCGGCGCGTCCTGGGTTTGGAGGAACTGCATCATTATGATACCTACGTTCCCCTCGTGGCCGAAATCGATTCCAGGATCACCTTTGACGAAGCGGCCGAACGGGTCCTGGCCTCGCTCACGCCGTTGGGAGCGGAGTACACCACGGCCCTGAGCGAAGGGTTGCGCGGGCGCTGGTGCGATCGTTACGAGACGAAAGGAAAACGCAGCGGCGCTTTCTCTTCCGGCAGTTTTGGCGCACCGCCCTATATCCTAATGAATTACAAGAGCGACGTCTTTTCCGACGTTTACACTCTCGCCCACGAAGCCGGGCATTCCATGCACACCTGGTTCGCGCAGAGAACCCAAACCTTTCAGGATTACGACTACCCGATCTTCCTGGCGGAAGTCGCCTCGACTTTTAACGAGGAATTGCTCACGCATCATCTCCTCGAAAAAACAGACGATCCCAAAATGCGGGCTTACATCATCAACCGCCAGATCGACGACCTGCGCGGGACACTCTTTCGCCAAACGATGTTTGCCGAGTTTGAGAAGGTGATTCACGCGATCGAAGAACGCGGCGACGCCCTGACCCTCGATGTTTTCAAATCCGAGTATCGCGCGCTGCTCAAGGCCTATTTCGGCGACGGCGTGGTGCTCGATCCGCAACTCGATTTGGAATGCCTGCGGATCCCGCACTTTTATCACGCGTTTTACGTCTACAAATATGCCACGGGCATTTCGGCGGCGGTGGCGCTCTCGGAACGAGTCCTCGCGAAGGACCCGGGAAGCGTCGAAGCGTATCTGAGCTTCCTCAAATCAGGCGGCTCCAGGTTCCCCCTCGAAACGTTGCAGGCGGCGGGGGTGGACATGACCACCTCGGCGCCGATTGAGAGCACGCTTCGGCTCTTCGAGCGGCGGCTCACGGAGCTGGAAGGCCTCCTGGCGGCGTAAACCCTGGCGGGCCAAATAGTCAACGCCTTTGGGCGCGGTTTTTGCTAAACAGGAAAGCGTGCAGTTCGAATGGCAAGTGCAGGCGGCCTGCGGCTACGCAGAGCTGGGCATGGCGCGCGAATCCCTCGCCGAGCTTGATGCGATTCAGCCGCGCTTCCAGAATCGGCCCGAGGTGCTCCAGCTCCGCCTGCATCATTTGATGCGGCAAAAGAAATGGACGCTCGCCCTGCGCGTGAGCCAGAAGCTGTGCCGCGTCGCGCCCGACGCCGGCGCCGGATTTCTGCATGCTGGGTTCTGCCTTCATCAGCTCGGCAAAACGGCCGAAGCCAGACACCTCTTGATCACCGGTCCCGTCGCCCTCCTGAAAGAGCCAATCTATTATTACAACATGGGTTGCTACGAAGCGCTGCTGGGCAACGTGGTCGACGCCAAGGTAAACCTTCAGATCAGCTTCAAGATGGACAGCTCCTTTCGCGACCTGGCGAAGAAGGATCCGGACCTGAAGGCGCTTCACGCGGTGATTTGAACGAGCCGCTTCTCGCTCCCCGCGGCCATTAAGCCAAAAGGACGCAATTGTCCGGGCATCACGGCGCTCTTGAAAAACCTCAAGGAGCGGCGGTTTACAACCGCCGTGGGAAGGCGGGCGGTTTGGAAAGCGCCCCTCCTTGTTTAAGCAATACCTTTCGCAAGCTCACTCTCCCAAAGGATCGATTCGCCGGGACTCAATCGTGCGTTTTCCGGATTGCGCCGAATGTAGCGCACGCAATTCGCGAAATGGTTCTCGTCACGCACGAGCCGATCGAAGTAGTCGCGTTGCCAACAATTGCCAGAGCGCTCCAACAGCTTGTTAATTTGCCGCGCTGAAAATCCTTTCCAACTGCGAAGCAGTTTTCCAAAGGCCAATCCGGATTTTGCACGAAAAGCGCGTGCGCGTGATTCGGCATCACGACCGCTGAAATCATCACAACGCGTTCCCCCTCAAAATGCCGAATAGTTTCCGAGACGACCTCGGCACACGCAGGCTCGCGCAACAAGCACGAGCCGTGTCCGGCATCAAGCCAATGCTCAATTGCGCCGGAAAAGCGTTGATGGTACTCGAGTTCGACCTCAAAGCTCCACGGTTCTGGGTGAACGCGTAGCCACGCGTTCCGTTCGCCTTCCCATTGGGTGCGCAAGCGCGACGGAACAGCGTCCGCCAATCGAAACGTAACGAAATAAACTGCCCCTGCCTGCTGCCAGTGCGGAAGGCGATTTTGTGTTTGCCGGATTTCGGCATACGGATTGAAAAAGCGCAGGTCGTCCATTTCCGGGGGAGGATTCTGGGACGCCGTAATTGTACAAGCATCACGGCGCTCTTGAAAAGCCTCAAGGAGCGGCGGTTTACAAACCGCCGTGGGTAGGTGGGGCGGTTTGGAAAGCGCCCCTCCTTGGTTTACGCTCGACGGTGGAACTCGAACGCCTCGCTTCGCTCTTCGAGGAGAACTTCGCGCGCTTCGGCGAGCTGGGCGCGGCGGTCTCAGTTTGGCAAGACGGCAAACCGCTCCTCGATCTGCATGGCGGATTTCGCGATGCGAAACGGGAGACGCCGTGGACCGCGGATACGATCGTGCTCTTCTGGTCCGCGACCAAGGGCTTGGGCAGCGCCTGTCTGTTGCATCTTCTGCACGAGCGCGGCCTCGAGCTGACGCGGCGCGTGGCTGAGTTCTGGCCGGAGTTTGCGCAAGCCGGCAAAGGCGAGATCACGTTCACCCAGCTGATGTCACATCAAGCTGGCCTTTGCGCCTTCGATGCCACGGTGGACCTGCTCGATTATGCAGCCGTCATCGAGGCCCTGGAAAAACAGGCGCCGCTCTGGCCGCCGGGAACGGCGCATGGTTATCATGCGCGGACATTTGGATTCCTGATCGACGAGCTGGTGCGCCGGATCGGCGGCGTTACGGTGGGCCAGTACTGGCGAAAGATATTCGGCGAGCCGCTCCACCTCGACATTTGGATCGGGTTGCCCGAATCGGAGCAAACGCGCGTGGCAACCATTTATCCCGCCAAGGCAGGCGGTGCGGCGACGCCCGTAAAGTTTTATCAGGACCTCGCCACGCCCGGGACGCTGGCCCGAAAAGCGTTTACGTCGCCGAGCGGGCTTCATGCCGTGAGCGGAATGAACAGCAAGGAAAACCGCGCGCGGTCGATTGTTTCCTTCGGCGGAATCGGCAGCGCATCATCGCTGGCCAAATTTTATGCGATGCTCGCAAACGGCGGTGCACTCGGCGGCCATCGATTTTTCGAACGCGACACGATCGCGCAAATGACCACGACTCTGGTCTCGGGGGTTGATCGTGTTTTTCAGATTCCGACCGCATTCTCCGCCGGCTTCATGAAAGATCCGCCGGACGCAACGCGGAGAATCTTCGGGCCTTCACCGCTGGCCTTTGGCCATCCGGGCGCCGGCGGCAGCCATGCTGTGGCGGATCCCGAGCACAAGCTCTCGTTCGCCTACGTCATGAACCAAATGGAGCAATCGCTTTTGCCTAACGAGAAATCGCTCCGATTGCTCGATGCCATTTATTCGGGTCGCTGACGTTCCAACCTGCGAAAAACGGCGACGACGTGATCGCGCGTGCAGGTGCAGGCGGGCGCGGAAGTCCACCTTCTGGCGCGGCGAATTTTCGGCAGCAGGGGCAGCAGAGCCCGGGCGAGAAATGTTCGCCGCCGGAATTGCCAGTAGATGAAATCCTGGAACCTCAGCACCACCTTCTCCCGCGCGGACAAATCGTAATGGCACATCCTGGTCAGGCCTTCGAGGGTGAGACCGAGAGCGGTGGAGAGATGGCGCGCGTGGCGCTCAGTGAGCATGGAAAGATGCTCCAGGGTGCGGAAATACCAGAACTGCGCCGGATCACGGCGGCACGCGGCCGCATCTCCGTTTCCGGTCGCGATGACCAGGAGGGCGTCCGGCTTCAGGTGTTGCACGAGCTGTTGCAAAAGCACCACCGGCTTCCGCAAGTGTTCGAAGACATCCACCAGGACGATTGCATCAAATTTCAGCGGCAGCGCGCCCGCGAGGGCGGCAGGCTCGATCATTCTCAAGCCCCGGGTCGCTGCTTCGCTTGCGGCGGCGGAATTCACTTCGGAGCCGTAGCATTCGTAATCCTGGCAGAGAGCGCTGAGGAGCCGGCCCGAACTGCATCCATAATCCAAAATGCGGCTGCCAGGCGGTAGCGATTTGAGGATTGAAAGAACGGCGCGTTCGATCGGATGGAACTCTTTGGCTTCCCATCGTTGAAATGGAACGACGGCGTAATAATCAGCCAAAGTGGCGTCGGAGAGCGTCGGCGTCCGGTAAAGCAATCCACAACTCCGACACTCACGGACGCAGTATCCGGGCTGCTGGAATTTCCGCCCCCCGAACTCGTGGAAAAAACCGGGCGCTTCTGGTCCGGTCGCCTCAAACTCGACTGAACCACACCCCGGACAGTCCTTGATGGCCGCGTTGTCGCCTACACTGTCTCGCATCGGAACAAGGCGTCGCACCAAAGAATGGCTCCAGCCGGCGAGCGCTGAATCGCGTACAATCCCACCAGTTGATACCCAAAGCCCCTCAGGAACCCATAGACCTCATGAAAATGCGCCTGGCCGGAGTAGAGCGGCGCGAACAACATCTCCACCACGACAAACGAGATGCGATGCTCCGCGAGATATTTGCGGCCGCCTTGGAGAATGCGCAGGTCGTAGCCCTGGCTGTCGATTTTCAAGAAATCGAGGTGAGAGATGGTTCGCTCGCCGCAGAAATCATCAAGCGTCGTGATCGCCACGGTCGATTGACCGGTCGGTATTGCGTATGACGCCGGCTGCGAGGCGTGCGCTTCCGGAGCGTTGGGCAGGAGCGAATTGGTCACGCTCTCCGCATTTTCGTAAAGCGTCGCCTCGCCTTTGTGATCGCCGAACGCGAGTTGCTCGAGGCAAATGTTTGGATCGCCACCGAGTTTTTGCCGGAGAGCGCTAAAGGCCGCTTCGTACGGTTCGAAGCAATAAATCTTCGCTTTGGGAAAGATGCGTCTCAGCTCGCAGGCGGTCTGCCCTTCATTAGCGCCGACGTCGAAGCCGAGACGCGGGACCGCCGTCGCAAGCTTGCGGATGTCGACGAAGGGGTCCTTTCCGAACGCGGATGTTCGGGACACATCGTATCCAAGCGATCGGGCGGCGCGCCGAAGGAAGGTTTTCGTGTGCCGCGGAAGGTTCATCTCACTCAATCGCCCATGATCGTGACCAGGATCTTGCGCCGATGCGCCGCCTCCCGGTGCTCGAACAGAAAAATGCCCTGCCATGTTCCCAACTGCATCCGTGCGTCCGCGACGGGGATCACTTCGCTCGATCGCGTCAATACCATGCGGATGTGGGACGGCATGTCGTCCGGGCCTTCATCATTGTGTTCGAAGTAAGCTGCGTTTTCGGGGACGAGCCGGTCGAAGTATTTTTCGAGATCGCGGCGCGCAGTCGGATCGGCGTTCTCCATGATGATAAGGCTGCAACTGGTGTGCTGGACGAAGACCGTCGCCGTCCCCGCACTGATGCCACTGCGGGCCAGGACTTCAGAAACCTGGTCGGTGATTTCGTAAGTTCCTTTGCCGGTGGTGCGAACGGTGAGCGGCTCGACGTGCACGCGGAGGGAGGCCATTTGCCGCACGCTAGCGGCTGCGAATCGATTCGCAATCGGGGGAATGACGCGGCGAGCCGGGAAAAGCCTCAACGATCGGTCCGCGCCTCTAGAATTGATAATTTTACTTCGCTCGCCAGGATGACCGCCGATATTCGAACGAGCGATGCAGGCCGATCTCGATCGAGTTCTTTTTGATGAAGCGACAATCCACCGCCGGCTGGACGAGTTGGCCGCCAAAATCTCAGACGATTATCGCGAGCGCGAACTTACGGTGATCGCGATCCTGAACGGCAGCGTGATCCTGATGGCGGATCTTCTTCGGCGCATTCCGCTGCCGCTCAAACTGGATTGTCTCAGCGTCGCGAGGTATCACGGCGGCGCCGAGCCGAGCGGCGAGGTCATTTTCCGCCAGGCCTCGCTGCCCGATGTCGCCGGCCGGCATGTTCTGATCCTGGATGACATTCTCGATCGCGGGGTCACTCTCGCGAAAGTTCGCGAGAAGCTCGAAACGGCCGCGCCGCTGAGTGTGCGCATCTGCGTCCTGCTCGAAAAAAAGAAGGCGCGAGAGAGAGCGGTCGAACCCGATTACGTGGGCTTCCAAATTGCCGACGAATTCGTGGTCGGATACGGTCTCGATTACATGGAACGGTATCGAAATCTTCCGTGCATCGGCGTCCTGCGCAGAGAGCTGATCGCGCAAAGGACGTGAGGACGAGATGAACGTGCACGTCCAGTTTTTCTCGGGCCTTCGGGATCTCGCGAAAGTTTCGGAAATCGAGCTGGAAGTTCCAGAGCTAACCAAGGTCGCCGAGTTGCTTGAGATTCTCTATGCCCGCACACCGGCGTTGCGCGATTGGGACAAGAGCATTCTTGTCGCCGCCGGGGTAGAGTTTGTCGGCCGGGATTACGTCGTGAAGGCGGACGACCGGATTTCGATCATGCCGCCGGTCCAAGGCGGTTGAGGGAGACTGTGCGCTCCGCGCATGTCATCCCGAGCCGCGCTAGACGGCGAGGGATCCCACAGGCGGTCTCACGCTACACGCGCTTGCAGCAGAGTTATGCGCCACTCCAAACTTCGTGGCTCGCGAAAGCGGACTTGCGTATTCTTTTCTTCGACTGTGAGGTCCCTCGCCGTCTGCGCGGCTCGGGATGACAACCCGTGCAGCACGCATGCGTAATTGAAGGTTCTCCCAGCGTCAGTCGCGGAAATTCTTGAAGTTCGTGGCCACGCCGAAATCGCGGCTCCGGACGAAGGCGATCACAGCTTGCAAGTCATCCCGTTTCTTTCCGGTGACACGAATCTGGCGCTCCTGGAGCTGGCTCTGGACCTTGAAGCCCTGCCCCTTGATGGCGAGAATGATTTCCTTCGCCTTGTCGCCTTCGAGGCCCTGCTGGATTTTCAATTCCTGCCGGGCATGGCCCAGCGGGGAAATCGCGGGATCGACTTGCTCGATATTCCGCAGGTCCACCCCCCGTTTGCCTAACTTGCCGATAACGATTTCGCGCAGGCCCTTCAGGCGGGAGGCATCTTCGGCCGTGAGCGTGATCTTCTCTTTTTCGGCCACGATTTCCGCAACGCTCCCCTTGAAATCGAAGCGAGTCGCCAGTTCCTTGCGCGCTTGATTGAGCGCGTTGTCAACTTCCTGCGCGTCCACTTCCGAGACGATATCGAACGAAGGCATGATGATTTTGGGATCCTGGATTTTTGACTTTGGCTTACAGCCGAGAGACGGAGAGCGCTTATCTTGCGTGACGGAGACCGCCTGAGACAATGATTTTTCCCGACAAAAACAAACAACGCCTTGTCTCCCTCGTACTTTGCGCCGCCACCCTCCTCCCCCTGAGCGCGTGCGAACGCGCAGCCTCCAGGGAAGAAAAAGCGCTCCGGACCCAGGTGCGCGACGCCCTGCACCAAAAGTCCTACGAAAAAGCCGCCGAACTGGCCCGCCGCCTTCTAAAGCTCGAGCCGGAGGATGAAGGAAATTGGGATCGTTTGATCCAGGCCCAGTTTGGCCTGCGCGATCTCACGGGCGTCAAACAGACCCTGGAGGAATGGGGCCGCGCGGTAAAAAACCCTTCGCCGAAACTTGACGAATACACCGGCGATCATGCCGTCGAGGTGAAGGAACCGGCGCTGGCCGTGGAAGCGTGGACGAAACTGCTGCGGGCCGATCCCAAAAACACCCGCGTCCTGGAAAAGCTGGCCCGCCTCGAGAAGAAGCAACAACATTGGGCGGAGGAAAACAGCGCCTGGACCGCGCTTATCGAGGCGCAGGACAATGCGACCGCGCGGATCAACCGCGCGCTTTGCCGGCGGCGTCTGCATCGCTGGCAGAACGCCTTCGAAGATCTGGAGCGAGCCCGGGAGCTGGCCCCCAATGATCCCGAAGTATTGCGCGGCGGGAAACTTCTCGAACAGATGGGAAAATTTCTGCCCGAAATTCGGGAGCTGGCCGCCGGCCTGGCTGTTTCGCCGAATGACCCGGGCTTGCTCGCGGACCGGGCCCTGATGTTCTTGCGCAGCCAGGACTACGAGATGGCGCTCGAAGACAGCACCGAAGCCGCGAAAATCGGACCCTGGGCGGTGCGGCCGAAACTGTTTCAAGCCATGGCCCTGATCGAGCTCGGTCGAGCGGACGAATGCGAAATGCTGGCGGTGCAAAAATCCATCCGGCTCGAAGCGCTGACTCCGGAGTTTCTCGAAACGATGGGCCGGCTCGATTCGGAGATTTCGGTCGAACGAAGTAACGCGGAGCTTCACGTCACGCGCGCCTGGCAGCTCAACGAAATCAATCAGCCGGCGCTGGCGTTGCAGGATGCGGAGAGGGCCGCGCGGCTCGATCCGAAATCGGCCGGCGCGTCCGCCGAGTGCAGTTACGCGCTCATGAAATTGGGCCGCGCGGACGAGGCGTTGCAACAAATCAAGCACGCGACCGCTTTGGATCCAACTTTCGCCACGGCGTGGCAATATCGGGGCGAATTGGAGATGGCCCGGGGCGAAACGTTGTCGGCGATCGAGTCGCTCAGTCAGGCGCTCGAGACAACTCAAACCGCGGTGGCCCTTCAAAAACGGGAGGAATGCTATCGCCGTCTCGGTCTTCACGTCAAAGCGGAGCAGGACCGCCGCGCGCTGGAAGAACTCAACAAGGGAAACAAATGACGGGGCTCAGCGGGCGGGCGGGCGGATCAATAGCTCTTTTCTATCCTGATGTTTCCACCGGTTGTTTTCATCTCGATCGAGCTTTCCGGCCGCGGCCCCGTCGCCGTCTCGAGCACGCGTAAGGGGGCGCCCACACCGCGCGGGTTCAGCCCAAAAGCGTCGACAATCCAGCCCGTCCCGGTGCTGGCGCCAAGGGCCACGGCCCCGTGCCTGGGGAGAATCGCCCGAAGAGCAGCGTTCACGCTCGACGCTTTGGCGGAGAACTTGTGGTTTTCCCACCAATCGTAGGCGAGGTCCAAACGCCCGTTCACGAGGCTGAGATTCAGGTCGCCGAAACAATTCACCCCGCCCAGCCAGCCGTTAACCAGATGCGCGGTCGCGCTTCCGCCGCGCAAGTCTTTCACCATGACCTCACCGTTCACCAGATTCAGTTTCGTTATCTTGATCGTCTCAGGGACGATGATGAAATATTCGACTCTCCCCGAGCGATCGCTCCAGGCGTTTTTCCCGGGAGGAAAGATGGTGTCGATCGTGACGTTGGCGCGGGCCGCCTTCACCTCCACGACGATGCTCCTCAGCCGCTCCGCCGTATAAGCCCGCTTGACCGCCCGGATGGTGATCTCAGGGACATTGCCCCCATAAACACGGACGGACCCGTCGGTGTTGCGAATGCTCAGGGTCGCATCGCGATCGACCGCATGCTTTTGTTCGACGATCTCCTCCAGGACTTTGGTGGCGGCTTCGCTCCGCCCCAAGGGCAGGAGGAGAAGGAGAAGGGCGAGCCCGGCCGCGGCGCTATTCATACCACACATATTTTGCGTCATTCCGAGCGTAGTCGAGGAAGCCCGCTACAAGTCGAGCGACGTTCCACGGGGTCCCTCGACTTCGCTTCGCTGCGCTCGGGATGACGAAGGGTTGATAGATCTTTCACTCATAGCGCAGCGCCACCATCGGATCGACCTTCATGGCCCTTCGCGCTGGAATGTAGCTCGCGAACAGCGCCGCTCCACTCAGCAACAGCACGACCGCCGCGTAAGTCAGAACGTCATTGGCTCCGACGCCGTAAAGCAGGCTCGCCAGCAGACGCGTCGCGGCGAACGCAGCAAGCAGTCCAAGGACAAGGCCAATCGCCACCACCGTCAGGCTCTGTCGCAGCACCATCCCGAGCATCTGGGTGCGCTGCGCGCCGAGCGCCATGCGGATTCCGATTTCTCGAGTCCGTTGCGTCACGCTGTAGGCGATCACGCCATAGATCCCGACCGCCGCCAGGACCATCGCAACGCCGGCGAAAATGCCGAGCAGCATCATGTTAAACTTTGGTTGAGCGAGGCGCTGCGCGACCAGGGACGTCATCGGCTCGAGCTGCCGCACGAACATGTCGGAATCGATGCTTTGGACCGCGCGACGCACGGCGATATCGACTCCGGACAAATTCACGCTCGCCAGGCGCAACGTGATCCAGACCCGGCGATTCGGGTATTGCTGGAATGGCTGGTAAAATTCCGGCCGCGGCACTTCCGACAGCTCTTCATGTTTCGTGTCGCCGACCACACCGACAACCTCCATCGGCAATTCGCCCAGATTGCCGCGATCCAGAACGACCACCTGGCCGATCGGGTTCACGTTCGGCAAAAAACGACGCGCGAACGTTTCGTTCACGATCGCGACGAAAGGCGATTTGTCCGTGTCGCGCTGGTCAAAATCACGGCCACTCCGCAGCGGAATGCGCATGGCCTTGAAATAGCCTGGCACGACCGAGAGGTGCGAAGCATCAGGACGATTGCCGGGCGCGATCGGTGGCTGGCCGGCAATGAAGAAACTGGATCCGCTGTCGTTGCCGCTGAAGGGGAGCGGATTCGCACCGCCCACCGCTTCCACTCCCGGAATGGCCGCGAGCTTCGGCATGAGCTGATCGTAGAAACGGCGCTGTTGATCCGGCTCAGGATATTTCACCCGCGGGACGACATGATCGAACACCATCAGGCGCGAGGGATCGAAGCCGGGACTGGTGGCGCGCAAATTGAAGAAACTCTTAATGAGCAAACCCGCGCCGGCGAGGAGCAGCAGCGAAAGCGAAACCTGCGAGACGACGAGGAAAGCGCGGACCCGGCTGCCGTGGATTCCGCCGGTCGAGCCTTTCGATCCCTGCTGAAGCGAGTCGCTTACATTGGGACGCGAGACCTGCAACGCCGGCACCAGGCCGAAAGCGAGCGTGCTCACGATGGCCAGGCCAAAGGTGAACAGGCAGACGCTGGTATTGACGCGAATATCCGCGATGCGGGGAACGTCGCTTGGACCGAGCGCACCGAGCAGATCGACGCCCCACCAGGCCAGGAGCAGGCCGCCGACGCCGCCAAGGAGCGCGAGCAAAAAGCTCTCCGCGAGAAGCTGGCGCACGATGAGCGTCCGGCTCGCCCCCAGCGCGGTGCGAATGCCGATCTCGCGGCTGCGCGCCGCGGCCCGCGCGAGAAGGAGGTTCGCCACGTTCGCGCAGGCAATCAGGAGCACCAGGGCCACCGCGCCTAACAAGATCAAGAGCGCCGGCCGCACGTTGCCGACCACGTCCTCGAGCAACGGAATGACAACCGCGCCGCGTTCGTTATTCGTCTCAGGAAATTGCCGGGACAAACGGGCCGCGATCGGCTTCAGGTCCGCCTCCGCCTGTTTTGCGCTCACGCCTGGCTTCAGCCGCGCGATCAATCTCAGAAAATGCGATTCGCGCCGCGGCACTTCGGTCGCCACGAGCGGCTCGAGCGGCATGATGTAATCACTCGGCTCCGCTTGGACCGGAAACCGCCACTCCGGCGGCATGATCCCCACGACGGTGAAACTTCTTCCCGCCAGATTGACCTGCTGCCCGACAATCCTGGGGTCGCTGCCAAACGCCCGCTTCCACAATCCGTGGCTAAACACGACCACGTTCGGTCCGCCGATTTTCAATTCCTCGGGCGTGAAACCTCGGCCCAGCATTGGGCCCACGCCAAGAACGCTGAAGATATCGCCAGCCACGGCGATGCCATCGAGCTCCTGAGCTTCGCCCGCTCCGGTTAACACGGTGCCGGCGCCGGTATAAGCGGCCATCGCGGTGAAGCTCTGACTTTGGTCGCGGTAGTCGAAATAATCCGGGAACGAGTCGGTGTATCGTCCGTTTGGCTCGCTCACCGAATTCCCCCAGATCACGACGAGTTGAACGGGATTTGGGAATGGCAACGGCCGCAAAAGGACGGTGTCGACGACGCTGAAGATGGCGCTGTTCGCGCCGATCCCGAGGGCGAGGGTGAGGACAGCGATAAAGGTGAAGCCGGGCGCCTTGAGCAGCATCCGGAGGGCGTATTTGAAGTCGGTAATCATATTTTTCTCGTCATTCCGAGCGGCAGTCGAGGAACCCCGTTGCAGGTCGAGCGACGCTCTACGGGGTCCCTCGACTTCGCTTCGCTTCGCTCGGGATGACGAGGGGTTGGTGGATGATCATTCATAACGAAGCGCCACCATGGGATCGACCTTCATGGCGCGTCGCGCCGGGATGTAACTCGCGAGCAACGCGGCGGCGCCCAGGAGAAAAATCACGATCGCATAAGTCGAAAGATCGTTGGCCCCGACGCCATAAAGCAATGTCGCCATCACGCGCGTGGCGGCGAGCGCGACGAGAAATCCCAGCACAATTCCGATGACCACGAGCGTCAGGCTTTGTCGCAGCACCATGCGGAGCATCTGGATTTTCTGCGCGCCCAGCGCCATGCGGATCCCAATTTCTCGCGTCCGCTGGGCGACGCTGTAGGCGATCACTCCGTAAATGCCGATGGCCGCCAGGATCATGGCCACTCCGGCAAAGACCGCGAGCAGGAGCATGTTGAAACGCGGCCGGGCCAGATGCGTGTCCAGGAAGTTCGTCATCGGCTCGAGCTGCGGCACGAACAAATCCTTGTCGACCTCATGGACGGCGCGTTTCACGTCGGCGTGGAGTCCCATCAGGTTCGTGGACGCGACGCGCATGACTACGTCCAGGCTGCGCGTGGGATCCTGCGATAACGGCACATACATTTCCGGGCCGGGTTCGGCGGCGAGCGAATCGTGGCGCGAGTTGCCCACGACACCGACTACTTCACAGGGAGGCGCCTTGTTCTCAGGACGATCGATCATGACTTGCTGGCCGATCGGATTCCGATCCGGGAAATGTTTGCGAACGAACGCTTCATTGATCATCACCACCAACGGTGAGTCTTTCGTGTCCGCGCGGTTGAAGGCGCGCCCTTGCAAAACGGGAATTTTCATCGCCTGGAAATAATCGGGTTTGACGATGAGGTAGCCCGCGGCGGGATGATTACCGCGCGGGAGTGGCGCCGCCCCGCTGACCATGAAGGCCAGGCTGCTCTGATTGCTCCCCAGCGGCAGCGGGTTGACGCCGCCGGCGGATTCCACCCCGGGGATGGCGGAGATTTTTTCCATGATCGCGTCATGCGCCCGGATTTGCTGGTCCAGCTCGGGATAACGCACTCGCGGCAAAGTCAGCGACAGGGTCATGAGCCGGAGCGGATCGAAACCCGGATCGGTGGCGCGCAGATTAAAGAAGCTCTTGATCAACAGGCCGGCGCCCGAGAGCAAGAGGAGCGAAAGCGAAACCTGGGAGATGACGAGGAACGCGCGCAGCCGATTGGTGTGCAATCCGCCGGTGGATCCTTTCGCCCCCTGCTGAAGAGCGTCATTGACGCTGGGCCGCGAAACTTGCAGCGCTGGGATGAGCCCGAAGAGAATCGTGCTGCCGATCGCCAGGGCGAAAGTGAACGCGCCGACGAAGAAATTAACCCTGATCTTGCCGAGATGAGGAAGCCCCTGCTGGCCCGCCGCGCCGAGAAGATCGACGCCCCACGAGGCCAGCAACAGGCCGGCCGCCCCGCCCATCAACGCGAGCAGCAGGCTTTCGCAAAGTAACTGCCGCACGATGCGAATGCGGCTGGCGCCGAGCGCCGTGCGGATCGCGATCTCGCGGCTGCGCGAGGCGGCTCGCGCGAGCAGAAGATTCGCCACATTCGCGCAGGCGATCAGCAGAACGAGCGCGACCGCGCCGAGGAGAATAAGCAACGCCGGCCGCACATTGCCGACCACATCGGAGTGAAGCGTCACCACGGCCATCCCGGTAAAATTCATGTTCGTGTCGGGATATTGCTTCGAGAGCCGCCCGGCGATGGCGCTCAGCTCCGCTTCCGCCTGGCGCATTTGCACCCCCGGTTTCAGACGGCCGACCACACTGAGAAAGTGCGAGCCGCGATTGTTCAGCGCCGTCGGCACGAGATACTGCAACGGCACGACGTAATCGATCTTCTCGTCCGCCACCGGGAACTTCCACCCCCGCGGCATAACGCCGATGACGGTCCAGCTCCGTCCCGAAACGGAAATTTGCTGTCCCAAAATCTTGGGATCGCCCGCGAAGGCTCGCTGCCAAAGGGGGTAGGTCAGGAGAACGACGCGCGCTCCCTGATCTTTCGCCTCCTCCTGGGTATAGCCGCGGCCCAGCAGAGGCGGGACGCCGAGGACATCAAAAATCTCGGGCGTGACGGCGATACCCTCGAGTAATTGCGCATCCTCGCCTTGGGCCAAAGTCCCGGCCGTCCGCGTAAACGCAGCCATGGCCGAGAAGCTTTGGCTCTGGTCGCGCAGGTCGGTGTAATCGGGGAAAGAATGCACGCCATTGCGATAGTCACCGCCGTCATCCAGGTAGCGGGCCCAGGTCATGACGATCCGATCCGGATCTTTGAAGGGCAAAGGCCGGAGCAAGAGGGTATCGACGACACTAAAGATGGCGCTGTTGGCCCCGATGCCGAGCGCAAGAGTAAGGACCGCGATGATGGTAAAAGTCGGAGCTTTGACCAGCATGCGGAGCGCGTATTTGAGGTCAGTGATCATAGGTAGGAATTGGTTGTTTTAGAGGTTGGTCATCCCGAGCGGAGCGAAGCGGAGTCGAGGGATCCCGTGGCGAGTCGAGCGACTCCCGCCGGGGTCCCTCGACTTCGCTCGGGATGACCGAAAATTCATACCACAAAGCCATCGCGGAGCTGAATGATGCGGTTGCCGTAGGCCGCGTTGACATCGGAATGGGTGACCTGAATGATCGTGGTGCCGCCCGCATTCAAAGTCTTGAACATCTCCATGATCTCCTTGCCCTGATCGGAGTGGAGATTGCCGGTCGGCTCATCGGCCAGGATCAACTTCGGGTTCGCGATCATCGCGCGCGCGATGCTGACCAGCTGTTGCTGGCCGCCGGAAAGCTGGCGCGGGTAGAGATCCTTCTTTCCGACAATGTGGAAGCGATCAAGTGCGTCGCAAACAATCGAATCGCGCCCGGCTTTGTTCACGTGCCGGTAGGAAAGCGGTATGTCCAGGTTCTCGTAAACGGTAAGGTCATCGAGCAGGTGATAATTCTGGAAAACGAAGCCGATCTTTTCGTTCCGGAGCGTCGAGCGCTCCTTCGGTTTCAAGGAATGAATCGGATCGTCGTCGAAATAATACTCACCGCTCCAGGCGTGATCGTGCATTCCGATGACGTGGAGCAGTGATGACTTGCCCGCGCCGGACGGCCCCATGATGGAGACGAAATCGCCTTCGTTTACCTCCAGGTTGATGTCGCGCAGGACGTAAAAGAACTTTCCCTTAGCGAGAGGGTAGAAGCGTTCCAGGTGTTTTAGGGTAATCATTGACATAAGGAGTTAGCTCTGCGCCAGGGCACGGGTGGGATCAAGTCGAGCTGCACGCCGCGCCGGCAAATAACAGGCGAGCAGGGCGACGAACAGGAGAACTAAGGGGATAGCCACAAATGTAGCGGGGTCGGTGGCGGTCACGCCGTAAAGCAGATTTCCAATGACCCGCGTGAGGGCGAAGGCACCGGCCAGGCCGACGATGACGCCGATCACAGTCAGAGCCATGCCCTGCCGGATGACCAGCCCGAGCACATCGGATTTTTGCGCGCCCAAGGCCATCCGCAAACCGATTTCCTGGGTGCGCTGAGTGACCGAGCAGGCCATCACGCCGTAAATGCCGAGCGCGGCGAGGAGCAAAGCCGCGCAGGCAAAAACGGTGAAGAGCTGCATCGACACGCGCCGCGTCCCTATCGAGTTCATCACCACGTCATCCATGGTGCGGACGTTGTAGATCGGCTGGTCCTTGTCGAGCGCCTGCACTTCGCGTCGCAAGGTCGTGGCAAAGGCAGCCGGATCGCCGGCGGTTCGAATCACCATCCCCATGAAATTCCACTGGGAGTCCTGGGCGTGCGGAACGTACACCTGCGCGCCGCTCTCTCCGGTGAGAGAACCCGTCTTCGTGTCGCCGACTACCCCAACGATTTCGCGCATGAAATTTTCGTCGCGCCAGATGGTGAGGCGTTTGCCGATGGCCTCGGAGGGCGAACCGAAGTGACGTTTCGCCATGGATTCGTTGATGATCACGATTTTGGGCGCTTCGGCATTATCGCGTAACTGGAAGAAGCGTCCGCCCAGGAGCGGAATTTGAAGCGCTCGAAAATAATCCCCCGTAATCGGAGAACAGCTCGCATCGAATAACTCGTCCCTGGTGAGCGGCCGGCCTTCCGGGACGAAACCGCGCCCGATCCCATAGCCACTTGCGCCAAGCGGAAGGTTGATGGCGCCGCCCACGGCCTGCACCCCGGGGGCGGCTTCAAGTCGATCTTTCAGCTGGCGGAAAAATTCCACGAACTGTTGATCTTTGTATTTCGCACCTGGCAACGCCACGTTGGCGATGAGGACGTTGTGCGCATTGAAGCCCGGCCGGACCTCCTGGAGCCGCACGAAGCTCTTAATGAGCAATCCGGCCCCAACGAGAAGCATGAGCGACAACGCAACCTCGCCGATCAACAACAGGCTGCGCGCGCTCGTCCGGCGATGCCCTTCGGCGCTGCGTCCGCCTTCTTTCAACGCGCTGGTGACGTCGAGCTTCGAAGCATGGAGCGCCGGGACCAGGCCGAAAAGAATCCCGGTGAGCGCGGAGACGCCGAGAGCGAACGTCAGGACACGATAATCGATCCCGACCTGGTCGAGCCGCGGGGCCCCCTCCGGCACGATCGACATCAGCACATCGGTCAACCAGACACTGAGGAGGAGTCCCGCAATTCCGCCGATCGCGGAAAGCAGAATGCTCTCCGTCAACATCTGCCGCAAGACGCGGCCTTGGCTCGCGCCCATCGCGGCCCGGATCGCAATTTCCTTTTGCCGCGCGGCACTCCGCGCGAGGAGCAGATTGGCCACGTTGGCGCAGGCAATAAGGAGCACGAACCCGACGGCGCCGAGAAGGGCGAGAAGCGACGGTTTCACTTCGCGCACGACCCGTTCGTGGAGAGTCGAAAGAAACACGTCCCAGCCTTTGTTCGTTTCGTGAAACTGCTTGGCCAGCTGCGCGTTGATGGCGCTAATGCGCGTTTGCGCCTGCATCAGATCGACATCGGGATTCAGACGGGCGATCGCGGACCACGCGCGGTTATCGCGCGGTTCGTCTGAAAGATTGACCGCGCTCGGCACCCAAACCTGAGTCTGTTCCGGGAATTCAAAGCCTGACGGCATCACACCGATGACGGTGATGGGTCGAGAGCTGATCTGGGCCTGTTTCCCGACAATCGCGGGGTCGGATCCGAAGCGGCGCTTCCACAATCCGTGGCTGATGATCGCGACGCTTGTCGTCTCCGGTTTGTCGTCTTCCGGAACGAAGGTTCGCCCGAGAACAGGCTGGACACCGAGCACAGGGAAGAACCCGCTCGTCACGCCGGCGCGCGGAACGCGCTCCGGTTCGGCCCCATCGGCGCCAAGGTTCGCGTTCCCAGTCCAGAACGCGGCGGTGGCCTTGAACAAATCGGTTTGCTGCGACCAATCAGTAAAGTCCAGGAACGAGATATTGCTGTCGGTAATGCCGGACGAAGGATTTCTGCCTTCGAAGTAGATGATGCGTTCCGCGTCCGGGAACGAGAGCGGCCGCAGAAGGACGCCGTTCACCAGGCTGAAGATGGCGGTATTGGCGCCGATCCCCAGGCCCAGGGCGATCACAGCAATGGCCGTGAAGGCTTTGTGTTTAAGAAGCATCCGGAATCCGAAGCGAATGTCTTGAAGGAGTGTGTTCATAGGGTGTCGCGGTTGATGGGTTGGCCGGCTTTCATAACAAAGGTCACTTTTTGTAATGCACTCAGGTCGTCTAAAGGGTTGCCGTTTACGGCGATGATGTCGGCCAGCGCCCCACCCTTGAGCACTCCGATCTGATCCGCCATGCCGACGGCCTTCGCGGCTTTCAGGGTCGCGGTCCGAATCGCCTCCAGCGGCTTCAATCCCAACGCGGCAAGCTCGATGAACTCCTTCGCGTTCTGCCCGTGGCGGATGACGCCGGCGTCCGTGCCGAAAGCAATTGGGAGGCCGTCACGAACCGCCGCGGTCAGATGCGCACGCAACTTTTCATACAATTCGGGTGTCACGCTTTTTTTGAGCGAGAACAGAGTTGGGACCTGGAAGACGCGGCGTTGCGCCATCGCCGCCACCGTTGGCTTTGAAGTGAACCCGCCGTGCACAATCAAGTCGGCCCCGTGCGTGACCGCTGCCGCAATGGCGCGTTCGCTGATCGCGTGTACTGCGACGCGCCGTTTGAGGAGATGCGCCTTGTCGATCGCGGCCCGCAGTTCCTCCTCCGAGATCTTGCAGGCGTCGGGCCGCTCGGCCGCTTCCGCGAGCCAGCCTGAAGCGCAGACCTTGATCAAGTCCGCGCCTTCATCCACGTCTTTTTGCACACGCGCGCGAAACGCGTCCGCGCCTTTGACGCCGATGCCTTGGAAGTCGCAAGTGCCCTTGCTCACGCCGAGCCACGGTCCCGAGGCGACGACCCGCGGACCGGGGAATTTTCCATCGCGAATGAAGTTTCGGATTTTGATGTTCTCGTAATCGACCGCCCCGAGATCCTGGACTGTGGTAAACCCGGCCCGCAGCGTGGCCCGCGCATTCGCTTCACCGGTGCCGCCGAGGGTCAGATGCACGTGGGCATCGATCAGACCAGGCAGGAGGGTGGCGTCGCCGAGATTGATCTGCTGGCCCTCCGGCGCGATCTCCCCTTTGCGGCCGAGCGCGGCAACCCGGTCGCCCTTCACAATGATGATGCCGTTCTCGATGACCTCGCCGCGTTCGACATCAAGGATCCATCGAGCAGTCAGGGTTCGCGTTTCCTGGGAATGGGCCGGGGTCACGCAACCAAGCAGCACGAGCGCAGCGAACGCTGGGGAAAGCACGTTCCTTCGGAAAAGGAAAGTCGGAGCGCTCATGGTTCTCTGAGCGCGGTGATCGGATCGACCTTCATGGCGCGCCGAGCCGGGATGTAGGTGGCGAGCATCGCCACCAGGAGCAGCAAGAGCGGAATGGTCCCGAAAACGAAGGGGTCGGTGGCGGTGACCTGGTAAAGCAGACTTTGCAGGAGGCGGGTCAACGCGAGGGCAGCGCTCAAGCCGAGGACAATACCCGCGAGCGTGGTGAGCATCGCATTCGCAAAGATGAGTTTGAGAATGTCCACGCCTCTCGCGCCGAGCGCGATTCGTATTCCCATTTCGTGCGTGCGCTGGGTGACGGTATAGGCGATCACGCCGTAAATACCGACCGCGGCCAGGACGAGCGCGAGCCCGGCGAACGCGCCGAGCAATAGCATGTTGAACCGGCGCTGCGCCATCGAATCGGCCAGATACCATTCCATCGTCCGGATCTCGGAAACGGGCTGATCTTTATCGAGCGCCTGGACTTGTTCGCGCAGCGCGGGAGCAAGGGATGACGGATCGCTTGTCGAACGCACGATGACAGTCAGGGCGGAGACCACGCTGGAGAGATAGCTGGGCGCGCTCTGGAGAAGCGGGACGTAAACCTCCGGCTTAATGTCGGCATCCACTCCGTAATTACGGAGATCACCGACGACGCCGACGATCTCCCGCAAGTCTTTGGGACTGCCGCTCAGGTCCAGGCGTTTTCCAATCGGTTCTTCGCCGGCAAAGAAACGAGCCGCCAGGGTCTCATTAATAATGACAACTCCGGACGCGTCCCCGGTATCGTGCCGCGAAAATCCGCGGCCTTTCACGAGCTTTATGCCCATCGCGGTGAAATAGTCTGGGCTGACGATTCGGTAATCGGTCATGGGGCGCTGACCAGGTAACGCTGCGGGCCGTCCATCGACGTCGAAGCCGGTCGAGCTGCCGCCGAACAGCGGAATGTCCGTGACGACGCCGGCGGAGCTGACGCCCGGCATATTTTGCAGCCGTTCGACCAGCCGATCGAAGAAAGCGGTCTGTTCCTGGTGCCTGGGATATTTCGAGACGGGAAGGGAAACGAACGCCGTCAGGACATGATCGGGCTTGAAACCGGGATCGACCGCGAGCAAGCGCGCGAAGCTCCGGATCATCAGCCCGGCGCCAATGAGAAGCACCAGCGATAGCGCAACCTCCGAGATCACGAGCAGCGAGCGCAGTCGATTGCGGCGCGGCGAATCCGTCCCGCCGCGCCCGCTTTCTTTCAGACCCTCGTTCAAATCCGTCTTCGAAGCTTGGAGGGCTGGCGCCACGCCGAAGAGCAGGCCGGTCAGGAGTGAAATCCCGAGCGTGAAGAGGAAAACGGTGCGGTTGACGCCGATCTCCGAGAGCCGTGGCAGGTTCGCCGGCTTCAACGAAACCAATAAGTCGAGGCTCCAAATAGCCAGCAGCAAACCGACCGCTGCGCCGACGACAGCCAGGAGCACGCTCTCGGTCAGCAGCAATCTCACCACGCGGGAACGGCTGGCGCCGAGCGCGCCGCGAATGGCCATTTCGCGGTGTCGCGCCGCGGCTCTCGCCAGAAGCAGATTCGCGACATTGGCGCACGCGATCAGCAAAACGAACGCGACCGCGCCGAAGAGAACGATGAGCATCGGCCGGACATCGCCCACCGTGAATTCCTGGAGCGAGACGACTTCCGCGCCTATGCCGGTGTTCGTTTGCGGATAACGTTCGGCCTGATGCCGGGTGACGGCGTTCATGTTCGCCTGGGCCTGCTCGAGGGAGATTCCCGGCTTCAACCGCGCGAAGACGTCGATGTAATTGGTGTCGCGCGTCGCGGCTTCCGCCGGGGTGAACGCGACCGGCGTCCAGATCTGGGTGCGCGCGGTGGGAAAAGCGAAACCGCGCGGCATCACCCCGACGACGGTGTAGGGCCGATCGTTCAACGTGATCGTCTGGCGAATCGCATTTACGTCGCCGCCGAAACGGCGCTGCCAGAATTCATGGCTCAGGATCACGACTCGATCCGCGCCGTCGCGGTCCTCGTCCGCGGTGAAGTTGCGACCGAGCGCCGGCTGCACGCCGAGCAGTTGAAGCAGATCGGCCGAAATGCGCGCGCCGATCACACGCTCGGGCCGGTCGGTGCCGGTGAGATTGAAACCCTGGCCGACATAGGTTGCAATCCGTTCGAAAACCTGGTTCTCCGCCTTCCACTCGAGAAAATTGGCGGGCGAATTCGGGGCGCGCGCGAGCTGCGGTTGGGAACCGAACACGCGCACGAGCTGCTCGGATTGCGGATAGGGCAGCGGCCGCAACAGCACCGCGTTGACCACGCTGAAGATGGCGCTGTTCGCGCCGATGGCGAGGCCAAGCGTGAGAATGGCAATGAGGCTGAATGCTGGCGACTTGGTCAGCATCCGGATCGCGTAACGAAGATCTTGCACGAGTGCGTTCACCTTTGAGTTGTGTCGGAGGGACGTGCTTCCGCACGTCCCACTAATCTCCCTGCCGAAACAAAGAGTCGGACGCGCGGAAGCACGTCCCTCCGAGCAAATGAATCGCACCTCGTCATCTTATGCTCCGTGCCCTAGCGCAATCATTGGGTCGGCTTGCGTCGCCCGTCGCGCAGGGATGTAACTGGCCAACAGTGAAACTGCGGCCAGCGCGACCGTGACGGTGACGAAAGTCATCAAATCAAACGCGCCCACGTTGTAGAGGAGGGCGCGAAGGGCCTGGCTGCTGAAGACGCCGAGAAGCAGACCAACGGCGGTCCCGATGAAGACAAGCTTCGCCGCCCGTCCGAGCACAAGACGCAAGACGTCGGCGCGTTGCGCGCCGAGCGCCATCCGCACGCCGATCTCATGCGTGCGCTGCACGACCAGGAACGACATCACGCCATAAATCCCGACTGACGCGAGCACGAGCGCGACTGCCGCAAAGACACCAATCAGGACAACCGAAAGCCGTCGCGGCGCGATCGAGTCGGCGGTGACCTGGTCGAGCGTCCGCACATTCGCGGCGGGAAGATCGGGATCGAGCCCGCTGATCTCACGGCGAATCGCAGAGGTAAGCGAGCGCGGGTCCTGGGCGCTCCGCACGGTCAGGATCATGCCACGATAGGGAGTCTGATTGTGCGCGAGGTAATACTCGGGCTTCGGATCGAGATCGAGGCCGCGATGCCGCATATCGCCGACGACCCCGACGATGGTGAGCCATTTCACGTCCGGCTTGCGCGGGTCGCTGAAGGTGATGCGTTTGCCGGCCGCTTCCTGGTTCGGAAACCATTTTTTCGCGAAGGCGTTGTTCGCGATGATAACGCCCGGGCCTTCGAACTGGTCGCCATCGTTAAAAAAGCGGCCTTGCAGGAGCGGCACCTTGAGGACTGAGAAATATTCGGGCGTGATGCCCCGGATCTCTTCGTCCGGATAAACCTTCTCCGCTATTGGATCGCGGCCTTCGATGGCGAAAGAGCTGTCGCTGTTGGTCCCGCTCAGCGGCAGGATCGTGGTGAACGCGGCCGCTTCGACGCCCGGCAGCGCTTTCACCCGGCGGGTGGCCTCCGCGAAGAAATCGGCGACCGGTTTGCCGCGCGGATACTTCAGCAGCGGCAGGGCGACTTCCATCGTGAGAATGTTCTTCGGCTCGAAACCGGGATGGACGTTTTGCAGCCGGACGAAACTCTTCAGCAACAAGCTCGCGCCCACCAGGAGCACGAGGGCGAGCGCCACTTCTGCCACGACCAGCGCGTTGCGAAGCCGATTCCGCCGAAGGCCGCTGGTGGAACCGCGCCCGCCTTCCTTCAAGGCCTCGGTCAATTCCGGCTTGCCGCTCGCGAGCGCGGGAATGAGGCCAATGACAATCCCCGTGACGACCGCGGTGCCAAGGGTAACGAGCAGAACACGGAGATCGAGATTCACTTCGGCGAGGCGCGGAACGGTTTGCGCGCCGATCGATCTCAACAGATCGAGGCCCCAGACCGCGAGCACCACGCCCGCGGAACCGCCGACGAGCGCGAGCAAAATGCTTTCCGAAAGCATCTGCCGGACGAGCTGCGTGCGGCCGGCGCCCAGGGCGAGCCGAATGGCGAACTCGCGTTCCCGCGCCCCGGCGCGCGCGAGCAACATGGTGGTGAGATTGGCGCAGGCGATCAAAAGCACCACGGCCACCGCGCCCAGCAGAATCATCAGGGCCGGCCGCATTCCGCCGATGACCAGATTGTGCAAAGGATAAATGGTGGCGCCGAACTTCGTGGCGGGCTCGTAGTTATCCGGAAAGAGCGGGTGCCAGTTGGCGACGATGGTGTCCGCCTCCGCTTGCGCCTGGGCCACCGTGACGCCGGGTTTCAAGCGGCCAATGACGCCGTAACTGCGAGAGCCGCGCGATTCCAGCTCCTGTTTGGTGAAGGCGATCGGCTTCCAGATATCGGCCCGCTCGGCGAACGTTCCGCCTTGCACGCCGAAAAGGGGCAGCGGGAATTCGAAATTCGCGGGCATGATTCCGACAACGCCGAAGCTGCGGCCATTGATGGAGAGCTGCGTGCCGACGAGCTGCGAATCGGAATTGAACCGCCGCCGCCAGAGACGCTCGCTGATCACGACCACGCCGTCATTGCCCTCGCCGAATTCGCTTTCATTGAAGACGCGGCCTTTGATTGGCTGGACGCCCAGGAGCGGAAACAAACCCGGCGTGACGGCGGCGCCCTGGATCCGCTCCGGCATATCGCCGCCGGTCAGGTTGAAATTTGCGAAATCGAAGGCGGCGATGCGTTCGTAGCTGCGCGTCTGTTTTTCCCAATCAAGATATTCCGGCGCGGAGACGGGAATCTGGTCGAGACCTTGCGCGGTAAATTTTTCGAAAAGGAGAACGAGATTCTGCGGGGCCTGGAACGGCAACGGGCGAATCAAGAGCGCATTGACGAGGCTGAAAACCGCGGTGTTCGCGGCGATCGCGAGGGCGACGGTGATCACGGCGACGATCGTGAAGCCGGGGGTCTTGAGCAGGCTGCGAAGAGCGAAGCGGAATTCGTTTATCATAGGGTAGGTTCTGGCTTACTCATGGCGTAGCGCCTCGAGCGGATTCAAACGCGTGGCCCATCGCGCCGGGATGTAGCAGGCGATGAGACCAACGCTAAACAACAACACGCCGACGACGGCAAAGCTCACCGGATCATGCGCCGAAATCTCAAGGCTGCTCGCCATCAACTTGGTCAGGAAATAGGAGCCGACGAAACCGATCAGAAGACCGAGCGCGATCAGCCGCAAGCCATGACCGGTGACCAGGCGCAGGACATCGCGGGCCTGAGCGCCCAAGGCCATGCGAACGCCAATCTCCTGCGTGCGCTGCCGCACCGAATAGGCCATCACGCCATACAAACCGAGGGCGGCAAGAAAGAGCGCGAGCGCGGCGAAGATCGCGAACAGGTTGCCGAAGAATTTCTTCTCCCAGAACGACTCGGCGACGACTTCCGCCATCGTAAAGACCCGATAGATCGGAATGTCTTTGTTGACGGTGAGAACGGTCGCCCGCGCGACATTCACGAACGACTTCGGATCGCTCGACGTCCGCATCGTGACCGACATAAAGGATTCGGGCTTCTGATAAGCCGAGGTGTAAACCATGGGCAGGATCCTCTTCTTATCGCGTTGATCGTAGATGACGTGGCGGACCACGCCGATAATGGTGGCCCACTCAGCCGCTTCACCCGTGCGTTGATAGCCACGCAGTTGCTGGCCGAGCGGATCCTGATTCGGATACCAAATCCGCGCGGCCCGTTCGTCGATCAAGGCGACGCGCGGCGCCTCTTTATTATCCGCCAAAGTGAAATCGCGTCCGCGCAGCAAGGCGATGCGCGCGGCCTGCAAGTATCCGGGTGTGATCGTTGCGGTCCTGGCTTGTCGTGAATCCTGGAGCTGCTTTGGCTCTTCATCGCCTTTCAGGACAACCACGTCCGTCCCAATGTTGCCGGAGGCGGGCAACGATGTCGTAGCGCCGGCCGCTTCCACACCGGGAATCGCCGCGAGCTTTGGAATGAGTTGTTCGAAGAACCGGCCCGCGACCTGTTTGTCCGGATACTGCACGGGCGGCAGCCCGACGCGGAAGGTGAGCGTATTCTTCGGGTCGATCCCGAGATCGGATTTTTGGATTGCCATGAAACTGCGCACCATCAACCCCGCGCCAATGAGCAGCGTCAAGGCAAGCGCGACTTCCGCGATGACAAGGCCGTGGCGCACGCGCTGGCCTTTAGCTCCTCCCGCGCCGGAGCGCCCGCCTTCTTTCAACGAGTCGACCAGTTGCGGCTTCGAAGCTTGCAATGCCGGTGCTAAACCGAAGGCGACGCTTGAAAGCAACCCTGTCCCAAGTGCGAACGCGAAGACACGCCAATCAAGGTCGAAGGTAACCCAGAACGGCATCTCGACGGGAACCGCGCTGACCATGAGATCGATGCCCCAGACCGCGAAGAGCAATCCGAGGACGCTGCCGGCGAATCCCAGGACCATGCTTTCGATCAACAGTCCGCGAACGATCTGGCCGCGGCCCGCGCCCAGCGCACACCGAATCGCGACTTCCTTGGTGCGCGTAGCCGCACGCGCGAGAAGCAGATTGGCCACGTTCGCGCAGGCGATGAGGTGAACGAAAATGACCGCGCCCATGATGAGAAGCGTGAGCGCTTTCGCATTTTCCACCATCTCATCCCGGAAAGTTTTGATCCGAAAGCTGACGCCCGCGTTGGTCGCTGGATGCTCGACCGCGATGCGGCCGGCGATCGCTTCCAGCTCCGCGCGCGCTGTCTCGATCGAGACGCCTTTCTTCAGCAAGCCGACCCCGGCGAGGAAGTAATTGGCGCGCGGATTATCCTTCTCGTTCAACTGAAGCGGCATCCAGATGTCGCACTCCTCCGGGAAGCGCCAGCCTTTGGGCATGATGCCGATAATCGTGACCTGCCGGCCATTGATCGGAACTTGCCGGCCGACCAATGCCGGATCGCCTCCGAACAGATTCTGCCAAATTTGGTATCCCAGCAGCGCGACTGGCGGCGCATTCAGATTATCTTCCTCGGGCCGAAACTGCCGCCCGAGAATCGGCTGCACGCGGAGAAACGAGAAGGTCTCGGCGGACAGGTTCGCGCCGAGGAAGCGTTCGGGCTTCTCGCCGTTCGTGATGATGAAGGTGGCGTTTTGCCAGGCGCCGAAACCTTCCAGCGTCGTCGCCTGTTTCTTGATCTCGAGGTAATCCGGGAACGACATCCCATTGTCGTTCTCGGCGGTCTTGGTGAAGAACTGCGTGAGAAAGACGAGGCGCTCCTGGTTCTGGATGAGCGGGAACGGCCGCAGCAGGACCGCGTTCACAATCGAGAAGCTGGTCGTGCTGGCACCGATGCCAAGCGCGATGGCGAGGATGGCGATAATCGCGAAGGCAGGCGTCTTCACCAGCATGCGGACGGCGTAGGTGAAGTCTCGGGTCATATGATATGCGATTGCTGGTCGCTTGATTATTCAGCGCGGAGCGCGGTCATGGGATCGGTGCGGGCGGCGCGGCGGGCCGGGAGCCAGCAAGCCAAAAGCGCCACGGTGAGGAGGAGAAAAGCACTGGCGAGCAGCGCGAGAGGATCGCGTGCGCTGATGCCGTAAAGACGGGCTTCGAGGAGCCGGCCCAGGACGAAGGCGACGCCCAGCCCGGCCACGACCCCGCACGAGACCAGGCGCAAACCCTGCCCTATGACAAGGCGCGCGAGCGCTCCGGCCGTAGCGCCGACGGCGAGACGCACCCCCATTTCCTGTCTGCGACTGGCGACGCTGTGACTGAGCACGCCGTAAAGTCCAATGACCGCGAGCAGGAATGCAGTGCCCGCGTAGGCAGTCGCGAGGACAGTCCAGAAGCGCTCGTTGACGGTTTGCGCGTCGAGCGCCTCTTCCATCGTCGTGATCCAATGCAACGCGGCCGAAGAATCGCGTGCGACCACTGTCTTCCGCACCGGCTCGATGAGTGAATTCGGATCGACGTTCGTGTCGAAAAGCACGCCGACGGAATGCTGCGGGAATTGGTCCAGCGAGAGGATGACTTCGAGGTGAGTCGGATGCCTTTCGCGGCGGCCTTGCCATAACACGTCCGCAAGCACGCCGACGATTTCGACTTCGGTGTTATCCCGCAAGATCAGCGTGCGCCCCAGGGCCGATCCAGCGGGAGCGATGCGGCGGGCAAGCGTTTCACTGATGAGACCCGCTGCCGGGTTGCCGCGCGTGTCCTGCGAGCCAAACCATCTGCCGCTCCGCAACGGAATGCCGAGGATGTCGAGCGTTTCATTGGTGGTGTAACGCGCCTGGACCGGCAGCGTCCCATCGGCCGTGCCCAGATCGCCGCCTTTGAGCCGGACTATGTTATCGAGTCCGTCATAGGGCGCCACGGTCGGCGACATGTAGCCAAAGCGTTTGACGCCGGGCAACGCGCCGAAGTCGGCGCCAAGAGTACGGTGGAACGTTTCCAGCGTATCCGGGGTGCGGTAGTTTTCGCGCTGCAACGAGACCTGATAGCGAAGGAGCGATTCGGTCCGGAAACCGAAATCGGTGTGACGCAGCTTGCCGTAACTGCGGAGGAAGAGCGCCGCGCCGGCGAGAAGCGCGACCGCGAGGGCCGTCTGGGCAATGACGAGCGCACGGCCGGTGCGTCCGCGAAGAGTTCCGGCCACGAGTCCGCGCCCGCCGGCGTGCAAGGCCGCGGTCGTGTTAACGCGCGAGGCGGCAAATGCCGGCAAGACACCAAACAACAGGCCAGTGGCAATGACCGTGAGCGCGCAGACGGCCAGCGGCGCAGCCGTCAGCTCCACCGGCATTTGAAAGGGCAAAACGACGCCCGCCATTTTCACAAAAATATCGACCAGCCATGAGGCGAGGAGCACTCCCAGGACGCCGCCCGCGGTCGCCAGAAGGAGACTTTCGCCAAGCATCATGCGCACGAGCGCGCCGCGACTGGCGCCCAGGGCGAGGCGGAGCGCGAGCTCGCGTTCGCGATCGACCAGGCGGGCCAGGAGAAGAAGCGCCACGTTGCCGCAGCCGATGAGAAGAAGAAAACCGGAACCGACCAGCATCGTAAGCAATCCGCCGCGCAACGGTTCACGCCAGCGCTCGCCCAGCGGCAGAAGCTTTGCCCCGAGTTTCGCATTCGCCGCGGGATGCGCCGCAGCGAGGCCGCGCAAAATCGACGTCACTTCGCTCTGTGCCTGTGCGCGCGTCACACCCGGCTTGAGCCGCCCGACGACGAGGGTCGTGATCGTCGCCCGGTCCGTCAGCATGTCCGGGTGGTTGTTCTGTTTTTCCGCCAGCCAATAGTCGACGCCGTCATCCTCACTCAGGCCGAGATAACTCTCCGGCAGAATTCCCACGACAACCGCGGGCCCCACCCGGGTCGAAATCGCCTGGCCCAATACTCCGGGATCAGCGCCGAAGCGGATGCGCCAGATCCGGCTCGACAACATGATGGCGCGCTGGGAAGTGCCTGCGTATTCGTCAGCCGTAAAGGCGCGGCCCAGCTCCGGGCGCACTCCGAGCAATTCGAAAAATCGCGGCGTGACCGTCTCACCGCGCAGCCGCTCCGAGCCCTCGCGGGTTTGCACGACCAGTCGTGAAACCGTCGCGCCTTCCAGGAGCTCGAAGGAAGTCGCAGCCGCGCGCAAATCGACAAAGTTGGGATACGAGAGATAGGCGCGGTCGGTGTCGCCGAGATTTGTGGGCGTGACCGTGACCAGCCGCCCGGGATGCGGGTAAGGCAGCGGGCGAAGGAGGATCGAGTGAACGAAGGTAAAGACAGTCGCCGTGCCACCGATCGAAACGGCGATACAGGCCAGCAGGGTCAGGGCGAGTCGCGGTGTGCGGAGCCAGGAGCGCAGCGCGAACATAAGCCTACTCGTAGCGAAGCGCTTCCATTGGATCCAACCGCATGGCAGCTCGCGCGGGCAGATAGCAGGCCGCCAGGCCGACCACGAACAGAATCAACGGCACCACCGCGAAACTCGGGGGATCGTGGGCGGAAATGCCATGGAGGCTTCCGGCCAGCAGCTTGGCCAGGAAATAGGCGCTGACGAACCCGATGGCGAGGCCGATTAGGACGAGCCGCAAACCCTGGCCGGTGACGAGCCGCAAGACGTCGCCGGTTTGAGCGCCAAGCGCCATGCGCACGCCAATTTCCTGCGTCCGCTGCCGGACGGAATACGCCATCACGCCATAGATCCCGAGCGATGCGAGAAAGAGCGCCATGCCGGCAAAAATGGTAAAGAGATTGCCGAAGAATTTCCGGTCCCAGAACGATTGCGCGACGACTTCATCCATGGTGAAGACGCGGTAGATCGGCAGCTCCTTGTTCACGGCCAGGACCGTCGTCCGCGCGAGGTTCGCGAACTTCGCCGGATCTGTTTTCGTCCGAACCATGACGGACATGAAGCGATCGAAGTTCTGGCTTTGCACAAAGTAGGCGGCGGGCAGCGGGCGACGCTTCGTCAAACGCTCGTATACCACCGGTTTGACGATGCCAATGATCGTCGCCCACTTGGGCGGCTCGCCCGGTTTATCGAGCAATCGCAATTGATGGCCAATCGGATCCTGATTTGGGAACCAGGCGCGGGCCGCATCTTCATCGATGATCGTTACCCGCGGCGCGTCCTTGTTGTCCGCGGAGGTGAAATCCCGCCCGCGCAGCAACGGGATTCGCGCGGTCTGGAAATAGCCCGGAGTAATATTGATCTGGCGCATGTTCCGGGCGTCCTGGAGTTCCTTTGGTTCGGGCTCGCCTTCGAGGATGAAGGCGCTGATCCCGATGTTGCCGGAGGCCGGGAGTGCAGCCGTCGCACCCGCGCTTTCAACCCCGGGCAAGGCCGCCAACTTTGGAATAAGCTGCTCAAAAAAGCGCACGGCCGTGTCCTTGTCCGGAAATTGCGCCTCCGGCAACCCGACCCGGAAGGTCAAAGTGCGCGAGGGATCCATCCCGATGTCCGTCTTTTGCAGGTGCATGAAGCTCCGCATCATGAGACCGGCGCCGATCAAAAGAACGAGAGCGAGAGCCACTTCGGCCACGACCAGGGAGTTGCGCACGCGCTGGCCCTTGACGCCGCCTCCGCCGGAGCGGCCGCCTTCTTTGAGCACATCGACCAATTGCGGGTTCGAAGATTGCAGCGCCGGCAACAAGCCAAAGAGAACGCTGGAGATCGCGCCTATCCCGAGCGCGAAGAGGAAAACCCGCCCATCGAAATCGAAGTTGAGCCAGTAAGGAATCTCGTTGGGGAGCGCGGCCACCATCAAATCCACTCCCCAGACGGCGAGGATCAAACCGAGCACACTGCCGGCCAGGCCCAGCACCATGCTTTCCGTGAGAAGCTGGCGCACGATCTGGCCGCGACCGGCGCCGAGAGCAAGGCGGATCCCGATCTCCTTGGTGCGGGTGGCGCCTCGCGCCAGCAAGAGATTCGCGACGTTGGCGCAGGCGATCAGATGGACAAAAAGGACCGCTCCCATGACGAGGAACGTGAGCATCTTGAAGTTCTTGACCATCTCCTCGCGGAACGCGGTCACGTGCACGCTCGTGCCGCTGTTTGTCTCAGAATATTGGGCGGCGAGCCGCGCAGCTATCGCCTCCAACTCAGCGCGCGCCTGTTCGACGGAAACGCCTTTCTTAAGCTTCCCAATTGAGTCGAGGAAAAAATTTCCGCGGGGATTCTCTTTCTCCGAGAACTGAAGCGGCATCCAGATGTCGCAAATCTCCGGGAAACGCCAGCCCTTCGGCATCACGCCTACGATCGTGACCTGCTTGCCGTTGATCGGGATGGTTTTGCCGACCACCGCCTTATCGCCCGCGAAATGTTTTTGCCAGACCTCGTAACCGATCAACGCGACCGGCGGCGCATTCAGCTGGTCTTCCTCGGGACGAAACAGACGGCCGAGAATGGGCTGCACGCCGAGAAATGAAAACGTATCGGCGGAGATCTGGCCGCCAAGGTAACGCTCCGGCTTCTCGCCGCCCGAAATGATGAAGGTCGCCTCCTGGATGGCGGCAATGCCCTCCAGCGTGGTCGCCTGTTTTTTGAATTCCAGGTAATCCGGGAACGTCATCCCGGCATTCTGATCGGGCAGCTTGGTGAAAAACTGCGAGATGTGGAGCAGTCGATCCTGGTCCTGGATCAGGGGCATCGGCCGCAGAAGAAGCGCGTTGATCGCCGAGAACATCGTCGTCGACGCGCCGATCCCGAGCGCCACGGCCAGAATGGCGATGGCTGTAAACCCCGGAGTCTTTACGAGCATCCGACAGGCATATCTAAGATCTCGTAACATAAAGACTCCGGGTTGCGTTTACATGTCTAAGAAATAACCAACTCGCTGGTGTTAAGCAGCCATCCGGTCTTCGACCACGCGGCCGTCGAACAGATGAATGGTGCGGTCGGCATGCTCGGCAAAACGGGTGTCGTGCGTGACCATGCAAATCGTCGCCCCGCCGGCATGCAGCTCTTTCAAGAGCGCCATGACCGCATCGCCGTTACGGGAATCGAGGTTGCCTGTCGGCTCGTCAGCCAGGAGGATGGCAGGCTTGCCGGCGAGGGCGCGCGCCACGGCGACACGCTGTTGCTGGCCGCCCGAGAGCTGGCTCGGCAGATGTTTGGCGCGATGGCCCATCCCGACGCGTTCAAGCGCTTCGAGCACGAAAACCTTGCGATCGCTCGCGCCCATGCCGCGATAAGTCAGGGGCAGCTCCACGTTCTCGAACACGGTCAGATCGCCGATGAGATTGAAGCTCTGGAAAATGAACCCGATCTCGCGGTTGCGGATGCGGGCCCGATCCGGAAACGAGAGGTTCGCCACCTCGGTGCCTTTCAGCGAGTAACTGCCGCCCGACGGCGTGTCGAGCAGGCCGAGGATCGAGAGCAGCGTCGATTTGCCGCAACCGGATGGACCGGCGATCGAGACGTATTCGCCCGTGCGGATATCGAGATGAATACCGGAAAGCGCATGCGTCTCCACTTCGTCGGTCAGGAACACTTTCGTGACGCCGTCGAGATGGATGAGGGTGTTGGATCCGTTGGCGCCGGGAGCGCGTGCGGGTTGTTCGTTAATGGTTTCGGTTGAGGCCATGGTTATATTTTTGATTGTTGATTTCTGATTGCTGATTTCTGCGACGCAAGAGCACGGTGTCTCACAGCGTTTTTCTGCGCGGAAATGTAAGAGGCAGCCATAATGGCGACCAGTTCGTTTGCTTCATCGAGAAGAGATTGGACTTTCTTTTTGCTCAGTAGGTCATCCGCGATGATTAGCTCAAGCCAGAGGGCAGTTTCGTCGGCTTCCTCCTCAACAACGCCGATCTTGGCAATGAACTCGGCGCGTGATCTGCCGCGGCACGCAGCACGGTAATTCGCCGCGACGCTCGTCCCGCTTCGGATCAACTGGCTAGCTATCGCGCGACCTTTCGCGGACTTTGGCAACGCATCCACCAGGTGCATGACGCGCAAGGCGAAGTGCTTTGTGCGTTCTTTGAGTTCCTCGCTGTTCATTTGCGGCAAATCAGCAATCACAAATCATCAATCAGCAATTAGTTCAGTCGGATACGCTCGTGAGCGTCCATTGAGCTGGTGTCGGAAAGAATGACTTGGTCGCCCGGCTCGAGGCCGCTCAAAATTTCAATCGTGTTCACGGAGCTGCGGCCGAGTTTGACCGGGGTGCGAACCGCTTCGGAACTGCCGGCGACGAGCTTGAAGATTCCCACGGTGTTGTTCTCCTGTCCGAAGGCGGGCCGGCCGACGTAGATCACATTATCCAGACGTTCCAGCTCGATCGTTCCGTCTACGCTAAGGTCGGGGCGGGCGCCTTTCGGCAGATCGCCATCGATCGCCACGTCCACCGTCACGGTCCCCTGTTCCACCGCGGGATCGACGCGAGTTACGTGACCGGCCACAATGCCGTTCCGCGTGTCGATGGCGGCCTTTTGATCGATCAGGATATCTTTCGCCTGCGTCTCCGCGATCTTGACCTGCGCTTTGAGCTTCGTCGGGTCCGCCACGCGGGCCAGGTTCGTCCCCGGGGTGACACGTTGCCCGATTTGCACCGGCAATTGCTGCAGGACACCGTCCATGCCGGCTTTCACATGCAGCTGCTGGACTTGATCCACTTTTAGTTTCGCGAATTCCTTCGCCTGATCGACCGCGGCTTGCTTGGAGGCGATCTGCGGCTCGATCGAGTCGCGTGAAAATGCGAGGCGCTTGTTTTCGATCTCGTCCCGGTTGGCGAGCTCTGCTTCCTTCACCTTCGATGTCTTGTAGACCAAATCAGAAACGAGGCCGTTCTTGGCTAATTGATCGTTCGTCTGCCGCTCCATCTTGGCCTGTTCGTACTCGGAATGAACACGCGCCGTAATCGATTCCTGGTCGAGCAACTCGCGCTGAAGCGTTGCGCGCAAGGTGGTCAGCTCGGCTTCCGCCGCCTTCGCTTTCGATTCCGCGTCACCGGCGGTTTGTTCGAGCTCCGGGCTGGTCAATTCCAAAATTACCGTGTCGGATTGCACTGTTGTCCCGGGCCAAACGACGATTTTTTCGACGCGCCCTTCGGTGTTCGCGGCAATCCAACGAATATCGACCGGAACGAGCGTCCCGAGGCCGCGAACCTGGCGCACCATTGGACCGCGCTTGACCGTGTCGACCCAGACTGTCGAGCGATCCACACTCGGGACCGCGGGCTTGAGCCGGGAAAGCAGGAAGGTTACGAGAATGAGCCCGAAGACCGTCGCGGCGACAATAATCATCCGGCGCTTGCGTTTTTGCTTGGCGACGTGCGGGCGTGGGACATCCATGGCAGAGGCGGTGGGAGTGAAGCCACTCGGCCGCACAATAGTCGTATCCATTTTTGCTTCCGAGCTTTTTGACATTGCGAGGCCGTTCTACGGTTAGAGCGCTCCGAACGACCGGATCAACTGAAACACCGCGCTCACGCTATGAAGGATGGGCACGGCAGCGGTCATCAAAATGAGGGTAAACAATGCGGCCTCGCTGGCGAAACTCGGGCGCGCTTCGTTGTTGAAGTAATCCTGGCTGATCGACCGGAACGAAGGCCGCTCCGAGCCGAAGCAGCGGCCGCCCATCGATGTCGCTTGATAGCTGAAGTCGGTTTGGGCGGAGCCTTGGCGGGAAGCGCGATCGATAGAATCGCGGCGGCTCTTTTCGTTAAACTGAATGGTTGGTTTCATGTTCTTATCTTTCCTGTGAGATGCACATGGCGCCTCAATTGGATTCAAAATGTTTGTTGGCGGTCGAGGCTATTGCAATGCCCGTGCCACGGGTCATGACAAAGTTATAACTATCTTGATGGTAGATGTTTATAAATTACGACTACGGACCTATGCTTTGGGAAAAGCTGCGGTTGTGGGATTCCACCGTCCCGATTGTGGGACGGTTTCGCTCGCATCGGAGGGACGTGCTTCCGCACGTCCCAAGACCCTTCGGAGAAACATGCGTTCGAGCTTCCAATCCGCTGCGGCGGGCACTCCGCCTACTTCGGCAGGCGCAAAAGCGCTTCGCAGCCCGGTCCGGCGCGATTCGCCAGAGTTAACGATCCGCCGTGCGCTTCGGCGATTTGCCGGCTCAGCGCCAGGCCGATTCCGGAGCCGCCCGGCTTGGTGGTGAAAAACGGCACGAACAGATTTGTCGGATTCATGATGCCCGGGCCGGTGTCGCGGACAAATACTTCCACGCATTCCGCCATATCGCGCCAGCCCGTCGAAACCGTTCCCCCAGTCTCGAGTGAGGCTTCGGCCCCGTTGTGCAAAATGTTGATGAGCAATTGTTCCAATTGCGCCGCGTCCGCCTGAATGGTGACATCCGGTCCGGAAACGACCCGGACCTCGATGCGCGTCTCCAGGTTCGCCACGCGCCTGACGAGTTCGCCGAGATCGACCGGTTCCTTTTGCGGCGGGGGCAGCCGTGCCAGCCGCGCGTAGGCCTGCATGAAGCGGCTGAGCGATTCCGCGCGCGTCGCGATGATGTTCAATCCGCTCCTGGCATCATCGCGCCAATCCGCCGGCGGTGGGTCGCGCCGGATCAATGTCTCGAGACTGCCCGCGATCGATTTGATCGGCGCGAGCGAGTTATTCATCTCATGGCCGATGACGCGCACCAGCCGCTGCCAGGCGTTGCGCTCCTCCTCGCGCAGCGTGCGGCTGAGGTCCGTCAACACCAGCAGTTCGTGCGGCAAGCCTCGTTCGCGGAAAGAACTTCGGCGCACCCCCCATCGGCCGGAACCGCCCGGAAACGAAAGTGTCAGCGGCGCGTCTTCATTTGCGTCGCAACAAACTTCGAGTCCCAGATCCCGCGCGCGGCGGCCGAGCAATTTGTCCATCGGTTGTCCGAGCAAGTCCTCGCCCGCCCGGTTGACCAGCCGCAGCCGCCGTTCGGGATCGAACGTGAAAACTGCGACGTCGATTTCCGCCATGATCGTTCGCAGGAGAGCAGTCGCCTCGAACGCGCCGAGCCGCTGCAAACGGAGCGTCTCGCCGAGCGCGTTGATTTCGAGCAAAGCTTCGCCCAGCGCGTCGTCGGCGCGGGCGCCGCGGGCGCGAATCGAATAATCCCCTTCCCGCAGCGCCGCGAGCAGATTCGTCATCGTTTGCAGCGGGCGGACCACATGCTCGCGCCCGCTCAGAATGAACCCGAGACCAAAGCCGGCGATCAAGAGAGTTAACGTCCACTGGACTTTCGGGGTGTAATCGCCAAACCAAAGCAGCACCAGCGCGACGATGGCGGCCGGCGCGGCCGCGGCCACCGTCAGCCAGGTCAGGCGGCCTTCGTGCGTGATCCGCTGCCGCAATTTCTTCGGCGCCTTCATGCGCGACGATCTTTCCGGGGAGCGCACGCGCCCTCGCGTGCCGCGGCCGGCGCCCTCGCCGGCCGCTCAGCTTGATTTAACCCGTGGGAAAGGATTCGCGGCGAGGGCGCCGCGAACAGCACGCGAGGCGCGTGCGCTCCCCAATCACAGCCCATACTGCTGGAGCCGGCGATAGAACGCGCTCCGGCTCAGCCCCAGCGCTTCCGCCGCCTTGCGCGCATTTCCGTCGAAACGCGAGAGCGCTTTTTTGATCAGGAACGATTCCACCTCCTCCAGGCTCATATCTTCCAATCGGGGCGAATCCTCCCTGCCACTCGTTAGGCCGAGATCGTTCGCCTTCACCTGCTGCCCTTGCGTCATCAGAACCGCCCGCTCCACCACGTGATCCAGCTCGCGAACATTCCCTGGATACTGGTGCTGCATCAAAATGTCGCGCGCCGCTTCCTCAAATCCAGTCAGCGTCTTGCGATACCGTTTCGCATGCTGCCGAAGAAAACTATTGGCCAGAAGCATGATGTCCTCGCGCCGTTCACGCAGCGGGGGCAATGCGATTTCGATCGTGTTCAGACGAAACAGCAGGTCCTGCCGAAAACGGCCCGCGGCCACTTCCTCATGCGGATTCGCGTTCGTCGCCGAAACGATCCGCACATTCGCGTGTTGCGTCTTCGAAGAGCCGACCCGCTCAAACTCGCCCGTCTCGATCATGCGCAGCAATTTTGCCTGCTGATTCATCGGCACGTTCGCGATCTCATCCATAAAGAGTGTGCTCTCATCCGCCAGCTCGAACCGCCCCGCCCGGTCCGTCTTCGCGTCCGTAAACGCGCCCTTCACGTGACCAAACAATTCACTCTCGAAAATGCCCTCCGAGAGCCCGCCCATGTTCACCGTGATCATGCTGTGCGACGCGCGCTGTGACAACGCATGCAACGCCCGCGCCACCAGTCCTTTTCCCGTGCCGTTCTCTCCCGTGATGAGAACGTTCGCATCCGACGGCGCCACGCGTGAGATCAACTCGAGCACCGGCCGCATCCGCGGCGACTCCGCGATGAGGTTCGGGGCATTGCCCCGCAAAAGTTGATTCGCCGCTTCCAGCCGGCGCCCTTTTCGCAACGCCCCCGCCAGCTCGATCTGCGTCCGCACAATCGCGAGCAACCGGTCGTTATCCCAAGGCTTCGGAATAAAATCGCGCGCCCCCCGCTTCATCGCTTCCACCGCCAGATCGATCGTCGCCCAAGCCGTCATCACCACGATCGGCAACGTATTGTCGAGCGCCTGAATCTTCGGGATCACCTCGAGCCCTTCCTGTCCGGAAGTCGTGTCCCGCGTGTAATTCAGGTCCATGATCAGAAGCGCGTAATCCTTTTTCTCGAGCGCCTGAAAAACCCCCGCGAGCGACGTCACCGCGTCCGTCTGATGCCCCTCCCCCTTGAGCAAAATGCGCAACGCCTCCAGCACATCGTTCTGGTCGTCCGCAATCAGGATTCGGCTCATTTAGTCGTGGTCGCCTCTCTGGCGTTTAGCGTCAATCATTCAAACATCTCACAGATCGCGCAACCATCGTCGCACTTCATCATGGTTGCCGAGAAAAACAACCACCAGTGCATCGTTCGTTTCCTGAAAGACAAACCGCTGCGTCAAGCCGGCGCGACATTCGAAAATGCGTCCGATCAATTTGCGAATCCCAAGCCCGCTATGAATATGCGGGTTGCCAAAAGCCGCGCCTAACTCAAGCAACGCGAGAACGGCGGCGACTCTTTCGCTTTCCGGCAGCGCGCGCAGCCGTTTTAGAACGGCTGAGCTTAAGACCAGCGATTTTTTCAAGGGCTTCTTCCTTGTTCTCCGGCACCACGATTAATCGACCATTACGTCGCAGCCGCTCGACCTCGGCCGACACTCTCTCTTGAAACTTTTCGATCTCGCCGCGCTGGGCGCCATATTCCCTCCACGCATAATCCGTCGCCTCGATCTGCACCGGCCGCAGCGCGACGCAGGTCGCTCCGTTGATGATCGCCACTTCGTCGCCGGCCATCGCCGCGTTGAGCCATTTCCCGAGGTTCTTCTTCGCCTCAGTGATGGTCAGAGTCTTCATAAGGACTTTATAAAGTCTATTTGTCGGCTACTCAAGACCAAAGTTCGATGTGATCTGCCAGCGACACCGCCGCATCTGTCTGCTGTCCCTCCCCCTTGAGCAAAATGCGCAACGCCTCCAGCACATCGTTCTGGTCGTCCGCGATCAGTATCCTGCTCATCAGTTAACTGATGAACCGCGTTTCGCCCGCGCTGTCAATCAACCAGCTTAGGAACCCCTCGGGCTTTAACCACATCCGCCATCAAATCCGCCAACGATTTTCCCCTGCGCTCGCCCGTCTTCCAGCGCAAGCCCGTATCGGCGGCACCTGTCCTAGTTACGGCTTCGCGCTCCTGGTATTGATTGGCCTCGATTACGGTATTAGCCTTTCCCAGAAGTGGAGATTTCGTCATACGACTTCCGCTGGCTTTCCTTACAGAAAGTCGTTGGCGTTCGGTTTCCCTGCCAAGACAGTAGGAGGCAAGGTTGTGAGCCAAATGCGATCTAGCCACGCTGCGTGACTCCACGTCTTCCAGTCACACTAGTGCCGCCGACGCAGCGAATGCGGGTCAAATCAGATTCGTTGCTGGTCCCGGATCGGGTGCGACGATTAATTGGGCAGTTCCGCTCCTTAGACCTGGCCGCCACGTCACTCGACGCGCTCGAACAGGCGCTCGTGGAGATCTTGGAGGGATATTCGACGGGCACAGTGCAGTTCCGTGCACAGAAAATCTTCCGCGCCCGAAAGCGAACCGGGCCGGCACCGTTCAGCCATTTCCGTGAGCTGTGGTACGTGCCTTCCGAAAAATCCCATCTTGTTCCGATGGGACGCTTGAACGATTCAAGGGAAGTCGTCTTTTACTGCACTGACAGCGACGATATTGCCCTGGTTGAACTCCGGCCGGTTGTTGGTGACCGCGTTTGCATCCTCGAATGTGAGATGCGCCCAGACGCCTGGATACAGGCATTACCGCTGGGATTGCACCGCCACCTCGAACTCGACAAGCCGGAGCTGGCCTCCGTCGTGTATGAAGACAAGGGGAACGACGAACTGTATGCAAAGGCCGAGAACCGCGAAGCTCTCAAGTTACTTCAGGACTTCCTCGTCGAAGAGCTCGTCCGCATAGTCCCCGACGACGCCAGGCATCTCTATAAGACGACCGTGGCACTCGCCCACTTGCTGCTTCCCGCGGAAATCAAAAAGCATGGTCTGGCGTATCCGAGCATCGCCGTGAAGCTGCGGGGAATGAACTTCATGCTCAGTCGCGCTGCCGCAGATGAGCTATTCGTTCCCAAACGGGCGTGGGAATTGCATCTGTTCGAGCAAACCGCCCCGCTCACATTCAATGCGCGGCGTTTTCGTGCACTCAAGGATATCGAGCCAGACGGCAATCTATTCTGGGGTAATCTGCCTGAATAGCCGCTCTCTTCATCGTCCGGCGGCCGACCGGGGCCTGTGCCAACTGGCGCGACGCGAATGCGCTAGATCGTGTTGGCTGGAGCTAATGAAGATGCGTCGGGCGGGCGGGCGAGCGTTCCGAATGATCGCCACTCTATACCCAAAGAGTGCGATCGAAGGTCCGGTACTGGATCGCTTCGCTCACATGCTCGGGCGTGATCGCGTCGGAGGCGGCGAGGTCGGCGACGGTGCGGGAGACTTTCAGGATCCGGTCGTAGGCACGGGCGCTGAGGTTTAATTCGGTCATCGCGACACGGATCAGTTCCTGGGATTCGTCGGTGAGTTGGCAGTGTTGTTTGATCTGGCGCGGGCTCATGCGGACGTTGCAGTTGACCTTTTTGTCGGAGTGAAAACGGGCGTGCTGTTTTTCGCGGGCGCGTTGGACGCGGTCGCGAATTGGGGCGGAGGCTTCTTCGGTTCGGGTGCTCGAAATGTCGCGGTATTCGACGGCGGGGACTTCGATGTGGAGATCGATGCGATCGAGAAGCGGGCCGGAAATGCGCTGGCGGTATCGCTGGACCTGGAGGGGGCCGCAGCGGCATTCGCGCTTCAAATCGCCGAAGTATCCGCAAGGACACGGGTTCATCGCGGCGACGAGCATGAACTCCGAAGGGAAGGTGACGCTGCCGGCGGCGCGGGAGACGGTGACTTTTCCGTCCTCGAGCGGCTGGCGCATCACTTCGAGCGTCGAGCGTTTGAACTCAGGAAGTTCATCGAGAAAGAGCACCCCGTGATGCGCGAGGCTCACTTCGCCGGGTTGCGGAATGGCGGAGCCACCGAGCAAACCGACGTCCGAGATGGTGTGGTGCGGAGAGCGAAACGGCCGGGTCGAGACGAACGCTTGTTCGCCGCTGAGCATTCCCGAAATGCTATGGATCTTGGTGCTCTCGATCGCTTCCTCGAGCGACATCGGCGGCATGATTGTAGCGATCCGTTTGGATAACATCGACTTGCCGGAGCCGGGCGGACCGATCATGAGCAAGTTGTGCCCGCCCGCGACCGCCACCTCGATCGCGCGCTTGACGTGCCCCTGCCCCTTCACGTCGCTGAAATCGACCTCGTAATTCTTGTGCGTGGCGAAAAACGAAGTCAGGTCGCCATAAGTCGGCGCGATGAGAGATTCGCCGCGGATGAACTCGAAGGTTTGCCGGAGATTCTCGACGCCATAGACAGTAATACCTTCCACCATTGCCGCTTCGTGTGCATTGGCGGCAGGAACAAAGATGGCCTCCTTACCTCCCCGCCGTGCTTCGAGCGCCACCGGCAGCACGCCTTTCACGGGCCGGACGGCGCCGTTTAGGGCCAGCTCGCCGACGAAACTGAATTTCTCGAAGGCCGCGCTATCCAGCTCTTCGCTGACCGCGATCATGCCGAGGGCGATCGGCAGATCGAAACTCGGCCCCTCTTTCCTAATATCGGCCGGCGCGAGATTGATCGTCGTCCGCCCGCGCGGCCAGAAATAACCGCTGTTGCTGATGGCGGTGGTGACGCGGTCGCGGCTCTCCTTCACCGCGGCATCGGGCAGTCCTACGACGATGATGACCGGATTACCGCCCGCGCCGTTGACCTCGATTTCGACTTCGTAGGCATCGACGCCATAGACCGCAGCGGAGTAAATCTTTGCCAGCATCGACGAGGGGAACGGTGAAAAGCATCGGAATAACAGGGTGATTCCAACGCGGAAATCAGCCTATTCGACGTGACCCGGCCGCGTCAATCCTGCGAATTTTACGGGAACCGGGCGATCGAGGCTTAAACGCTTGCCCTCAGCGGTTTAGGGTCAAATCGCATAAATATTGAACAAGACCCGTCCAAATAATGTCAGAAATGCGATATTTAACGTTGTTAACTACTTTGTAGAATGCTAAAACAAGAAGTCTGCAAGCGTCTCCGTGATGTGACAACGGCGACCTTGTTGGCGCCTCCCCGCCCTTTCTACCCTCTGCATGAAAAGTTATATGGCTGCCGAAGATAGCGATACTGGAATAAAGATTTACCTTCGAGAGATCGGGCAAATCCCGCTCCTGACCCCCGATCAGGAGATCGAACTCGCCGCGAAGATCAAGAAAGGCGACCGCGAGGCGCGCGCCCTCATGATCCGTTCGAATTTGCGGCTCGTGGTCAAGATCGCGCACGACTACGCGAACCTAGGTCTCCCGCTGCTGGACCTCATTTCCGAAGGCAACATCGGCCTGATGAAGGCCGTCGAGCGTTTTGACCCGGCGAAGGGTGGAAAACTGAGCACCTACGCCGCGTGGTGGATCAAGCAATCGATCAAGCGGGCCCTGGCCAACCAAAGCAAGACGATCCGCCTGCCGGTTCATCTGGTGGACAAAATCTCGAAGATGCGCCGCGTCTCGCTCCAAATGAGCGAGGAGCTCGGCCGCGAACCAACCGATGACGAACTCGGCGAAGAGATCGGCATTGCGAGCGGAAAAGTTTCGCAGCTCAAGACCGTGTCGATTCGTCCGGCTTCGCTGGATGCGCCGATCAGCGATGACGATTCGACCGAATTCGGCGAGATCGTGGGCGACGAAGAAGCGCAGACGCCGTTCGAATTGCTCCGGGACAAAAATCTCCGGAACGAAGTCGGTGGCTTGCTCGATGTGCTGGACGATCGCGAACGAAAGATCATTTTCTCCCGGTTCGGGCTCGACGGCGGCAAACCGAAGACTCTCGAGGAAGTCGGGAAGAAATTTGGCGTGACGCGCGAGCGGATCCGGCAACTCCAGAATATCGCCCTTTCAAAATTGCGCCGCGCGCTCAGCAAGAAAGAGCGCCCGGTGGACGTGGAATTGCCGGTCGAAGCGTAACGACCCGCTAAACTTTTGCGAAAACGCGCGGACGGGAAACCTTCGCGCGTTTTTTGTTTTCAAGAGCGGCGGCCGCCAGGCCGCCGATTTATGGCCGGCGGTTTGTAAACCGCCGTTCCTTGGTGATTCGGACGCTTACTCAGCCACGCGCAACTGGACGCAATCGACCTTATCGCCGCCGGCCACCATGTCGGTTAGAATGATGAGGTTGTCGCCGGGTTCCGCCAGACGCGCTTTGCGGAGATAGGCGATCGCCGACTCGATCGTCGCTTTGGGATCGGCAAAATCGAGCATGATCGGGTGAGTGCCCCAGCAAAGGACGATTTGGCGAAAGACCACTTCGCTCGAAGTGAAGGCAAAGATCGGCGCATTCTCCGGCCGCAAATTGGAAACGTACCGCGCCATCGTACCGTGATGGGTAAAGACCACGATCTTCGCGCGCGGCAATGAATTGGCCAGGAAGACCGCCGAGGCCACCACTTTCTGCCGCATGTCTTCCAGGACCGCGTCTCTGGCGTAACCGGCCCCACCGCTTCGCTCCGTTCGCCGCGCCACGCGATCGAAGACCCTTACGCATTCCACCGGGTACCGCCCCATCGAAGTTTCACCGCTCAGCATGATCGCGTCCGCCTGCTCGAAAACGGCGTTGGCCACGTCCGTGATTTCCGCCCGCGTCGGCACCGGATTCTCGATCATCGACTCCAGCATGTGGGTGGCGACGATGACGGGCTTGCCGATGCGCAGGCAGCTCTTCACGATCTTGCGCTGGATGATCGGCAATTCTTCCATCGGCATTTCGATGCCGAGATCGCCGCGGGCGATCATAACCACGTCGGCCGTCTCGATCATCTCTTCGATCAGGCGCACGGCGGATTGATCCTCAATTTTCGCCACGATCCGCGCGGTGCTTTTCGCTTTCTTCAAAACGCGCCGGAGCTCCTGGAGGTCGCTTTTCTTTCGGGCAAAACTGAGCGCCACGAAATCGACTTTCAGTTCCACCCCCAGCGCGATGTCTTCGAGATCCTTTTGCGTCAAGGGCGGCAGGTTGACCCGCACGCCTGGGAGATTGATGTGCCGGCGGGAACCAAGCGTGCCCGGCGTCAGCACTTTGCAGCGAATGCGGTGGCGTTTTTTTCCCAGGACGAGCAGCCGCATCACGCCGTTGTCGACCAGGACAATGTCGCCAACGGAGATGTCGTTGATCAGGCCCTCGTAGTTCACGTCGACGGAATATTTCTCCTCGCTCTTCGCGCCGCGCACGGTGAACTCGAGAATGTCACCGGGCGTCAATTCCAGGTTCGACTTCAACTCACCCGTCCGAATCGCCGGGCCCTGGGTATCGAGCAGAATGGCGACCGGGCGTGGAATTTCAGCCGCGATGCGCCGGATGCGCGGCACGAGCTCGCGCACCCAATCGTGCTTGGCGTGGCTCATGTTGAACCGGAAGACATCCGCCCCCGCTTCCATCAACCCCCGGAGCGTCTCCGACCTTTCCGTGGCCGGGCCGAGGGTGCAGATGATCTTTGTCTTGCGCATCCAAGTCAGGATTGAAGCTTGCGCGTGAAAAGCAAGGCGGTTTTCGAGGAGCGAATCGCGGCGCATGCCAACGCGAGACGCAACGCGCAGCACTTCGAATCCTGGGCAGCCCTCGTCATGTTAGTCTTGGGGGAACCGCGAGCTCGAAGCCGGGCAGATTTAGAGACAAGTTCGGGTTGTAGACCGGATCGTGCAGCAGTTCGAAGCCCCACTTTTGTTGCATGTAGGTGGCCTCACGGGTGAATTGCGTCTGCTCCTCGCGCGTCCGTTGATGACCGCGGGAAGCCGATTCGTGATGAATCAGGTTCGCGTAGGGCGTCCAAACGTTTTGCAGACCCGCCGCTCTCAGCCGCAGGCAAAAGTCCACATCATTGAAACTGATCCCGAGATTGACTTCATCGAACCCGCCCGCCTCCTCAAAAATCTCTCTCCGCACGACCATGCAAGCGCCGGTAACCGCCGAGCAGTTTTGCTGCAAATAAGCGCGATTGAAATAACCGGCATGACCACGGGGAATCCGCGGAAACGCATGGCCGGCGACACCCCCAAGACCGAGGATCACGCCGCCGTGCTGCAAAGTTCCATCGGGAAACCAAAGCCTGGCGCCGACCGCGCCGATGCGGGGCCGCACGGCGTGGCTGACCATTTCTTGCAGCCATCCCGGCTCATCGGCTTCGATGTCGTTGTTGAGAAAGGCGAGCACGGTCCCCGTCGCCGCGGCGGCGCCACGATTGATCAAGCGGCTGAAGTTAAAAGGCGCGTCGTCGCGCACAATTTGCGTTCCGGCCTCCTGGATCGTGCGCAAAAATTCGAGCGTCGCGGACTCGGTTGAACCGTTATCGACGATGACAAATTCGATGGAGGGATAATCTGTGCCCTCGCGGATGCTCGCGATGCATCGCTCAATCAGTTCCACCCGATCGCGCATCGGAATAACGATCGAGACTTTCGGGGGCGGCCCGGAAACCGCGTAAACGACGCGATGGGATTCGACATTCTCGGGGCACGCCTCCACGCGGCCCGCGATTTCCTGGCGCCGGAGATGATCGCCGATCGCGCGGCGCGCGGCTTCCTTCGCGTACGGTTTCGCGTCCGCGACCGCCGCGAGGCTTCCAGCGACCGCGCGCCAATGATAAAGAATTCTTGGGACATGCCGGACCTGCGCCGGTTCCAGATTTTCGATGCAGCGCAGGGCAAGATCGTAGTCCTGCGAACCCTCGAACCCTTCGCGGAAACCACCAATCGCGCGCAAAAGCGTGGTCCGATAAACCCCGAGATGATTGACAAAATTCTGCCCGAGAAAGAGTTCCGGATTCCAATCGGGTTTGAAAAATGCATTCGACCGGACACCGGCCGTGTCTATCTTGTCCTCGTCCGAATAGATCAGGCCGGCCTCCGGATGTCGGTCGATCTCGAGCGCGATATGCGCCAGCGCATTTTCGGCGAACTCATCGTCTTGATCGAGCAGCGCGCACCAGTCCCCCGTCGCAAGTTGGATCGCAGAGTTGGAACACGCGGAAATGTGACCGTTCTTCTCGCGAAATGTTACTTTGATGCGGGCATCGCGACGCGCCTTTTCTTCAAGGAAAGGCCGCACGCCTGGATCGGTGGAAGCATCATCGGCCAGGCAAAGTTCCCAGCGCTCGTAAAGCTGCCGCTCGACGGATTCAATCGCGGCCGCGAGGACTTTTAGCTCAGGATTGTAAACGGGGAGAATGACGGAAATGAGCGGTTGCCTTCGGAGCGCGCGCACGCGGCGGCGCAGAGCTGCCCGGTCGCCCGGGGTCCCGGCGTCAAATCGTGCAATCCAACCCTCGTAGCTGATTGACCCAATGGAGCGCCGCACAATTTCCCGTTGCGCGACCGATTCCATCAGCTCAGCGAACCGCGCCCCAAAACGTTCCAGGGTAAAATGATGGTCGAAAGTGCGGCGGGCGGTCGCTCCCAATTGCCCCAGGAGTTTCGGATCGGCCGCACACCGAGTCAGGGCGGCCGCGAGTTCGTTGGAATTTTCAGGGGGCACGATCAAACCGTTCATTCCGTCGCAAATCCACTCGCGCACGCCTCCGACGTCCGTGCTGACCACCGCCTTGCCCAGGCCCATCGCCTCCAGAATGGCGATGGGCATCGTTTCGTCGCGCGATGGTGAAACGAGAGCATCCGCTTCCGCCAGGAGCGCCGTCGCGCCGGAATGATCCAGGGCGCTGATCAGCTCCACATTTTCAAGGGCAGACGCGCGGGCCTGAAGTTTCTCGAAGAAAGCCGCATCCAACACGCGTCCCGCCATCTTGAAGTGGCCCTCGCCTTGATTCGACTGATTGAAGCGAGCAATCGCCTCGAGCAGAACATCCTGGCCTTTGCGCGGCTCAAAGCTCCCCAGCGTGACAAAGGTGCGCTCGCGTCCTTCCTTCTGGGGCGCGGCTTGCGGCGGAACCGGAATCCCATACGGCACCACGGTTATCGGCGTATCGGTCAGGTCTTGATAGATTTCGGCCGTGCGTTGGGTCGGCGTCACCAGCAGATCCGCCATCCGCAAGGTTGGACGGATTTCCGAAATCTGACGCATCAACCGGATCGCGACCAGGGTTTCGTGCAAGTACCAGATTACCGGTTTCTTCAGTTGCGAAGCTGCGCGCACAGCCGGCCAGGAGACGATCGTATTCGCGACCACGAGATCGAAGTCCGCGCAGATTTCTTGCAGCCGTGTGTGCGCGGGATCCGTCAGCAGGGTCCCATCGATCACGATATCAATCCCTTGCGCGGCGAGCAGATCGGAAATCGGCCCCGCCTCGGGCGCGGCCATGGCCATCGCCCAACCACGGTCACGCAGCCACGGCAGGAGATGGAGCAGTTGCATCGGGGCGCCGCTCAGGGTTGTCTCGTGCGAGAAGAAGAGGACCCGGGGCCGATTTCCGTTCACGAGATTAAAGTCCATCCTGCGACTCAGGTAGCAGACTCGTGGCTGGCGCCAGGTTCGATCTTCCGTGATGAAATTACTTCCCTCATCGCTTCCACAAAACTTTCGCCGAAACGATCGAACGTGAAATACTTCTCAAACCCTTTCCGCGAATTGCCTCGCAACCGCTTGACCAGATCCGGTTCGCGAACGAGGCGCTGGATCGCCGCGGCCAGGGCGGCGGAGTCCCCGGGTGTGAAAAATAAGCCATCTTCTTCCGCCGAGAGGATTTCCGCCACTGCACCTACGGAGGTGCTGAGAATTACTTTTTCCAGAGCGAGTGCTTCCATCAGAATCAGGGGGCCTGTTTCATCCCAGGAGGAGCAGACCATCACATCCGTATCCCAGATCAGAGCGAGAGCCTCCGCGGGAGAGACGCCCTCCCCATAAGTCAGATAAGAAGAGTCCCTCGCGGCCGCCATGACTTCGCTCGTGATGGCGGGATCATGCGGTCTGCCGATGATCTGAAAGTGAGCGTCCTTTAAAACATCCTCGGGAAGGTTCTTCAGCGCTTCGAGAAAAACTTGTTGTCCCTTGCGCTGCTCAATCGTGCCGAGCAACAGGAATTTAAGGGGGCCCGTCTTGCGCGGAACGGCAGACTCAAGCTTCGGCAGTGGATCAGGAATGCCGTAGGACATGACCCGCACGGGCCGGTCCGCATAAGGTTGATAGACCAGGGAACTGCGCGTGTCGGGAGTGACAATCAGATCAGCCATTCCCAGCGTTCCGCGCAAGACAGGATCCGTGTCCAGGTAATGTTGCGCTACCCGCCCCTCGTGGATCCACCAAAGGTGAGGAATGCCGGCTGATTTAACGGCACGAACAATTGGCGCCCCGAAGATCGTGCTCGCGACCACGCAATCAAACTCCCGGGCAAACGCCGTGAAGGATGGATGGCCGGTCGTGATGAGCGGATCCACCAGCAGTGGAATGCCCGCTTTGAAAAATTCTTCCCGCAGCGGACCGTCTTTGGGAGACATTACCGCCACAAAAAGGCCCTGTGCCTTGCACCATTTCGCCATGTGCAACAAAATCAGGGGAGCGCCGCTCCAGCTCAGATCGTGCGAAACGAAAAGAAGGTCGAGTTTGTCCGGACTCGCTTCTGACTGGTTTCGGCCCCACATCCGGATCGGCGTGGGAGAATCCGCATATAACCAGTCGCGCATGTCATCTGGAAAATAGGGATCGTTGCAGGTATAGCCGGCCCAGCGCTTCAGTAAATAGACCGACGCCTTCTCGCGCGGCGGCACCTCTTCCTCCTGTTGTGCCGCCCCGAGCGAGACATGTCCGCGGTGCGTCATGGTCGCGAATGGTGTGTAAACGCACCGCAACCCGGCCTCGCGGACCTTGAAACAGAGATCGAGGTCCGAATGGGCGATAGGCGTGTTCACCGCATCAAATTCACCCACGCGAAAAAAATCGTCCCGGCGCATGGCGAGGCAGGCGGCGGACAAGGCGGAGACATCGCGCATGGATTGGGCGAAATTCGTGTAATCGACCGAATCTCCCGGCCATTCATGGCAGGCGGTGCCGACCAGCCCGCGCACGCCCGTGACCAACCCCGCGTGCTGGATTTTCCCAGTCGCGTAAAGCAATTTCGGCGCAACCGCGCCCACCTCCGGGTTTTCGAGCGGCTCGATCAGGTTTTGGATCCAGTCGCGCTGGCCGCTCTCGACATCGTCATTGAAAAAAATGAGGCGCGTGCCGGTCGCGGCTTGAGCGCCAAGGTTGCATTTGTCCGAAAAATTGAAGGGCTTGTCGTAACGGACGAAACGGAAACCGGGCTCTTTCGGCGCCGCAAGTTCCAGCACGTCAGCCAGCCCGCTGTTGGTGACGATCACGATTTCGTAATTGGAATAGGAGGTCATCCGCGGCAATTGCTCCACGGCAAGTCGCGCGCGCTCCGCTGAATCGGTCGGGATAACGATTGAGACTTTCGGCCATTCCAAAATCTTTAGCCGGACGCGATTTGCCGTCGGGTATTCGACGATCTCGGCCGCCAGACCGCGGCGCTCCATGGCGTCGGCCAGTGCGGCCAGATTCGTCTTGCGCGCTTCCGGCTTTCCCCCGGCGGAACCTGATCCTGGATGTTCGCGCCAATGGTAGAGGACGCCCGGCACGTGGCAAACGGCTTGCGCCCGCTCTGTGGCTCGCAAAGCAAAATCGTAGTCCTGGGACAGATCGAACGCGGTGCGAAAGCCGCCAAGCAGGTCGACGAGGTCCCTCCGGTACGCCGTAAGGTGCCCGAGATACATGCTCGAATAGAGAAGCTCAGGGCTCCACTCCGGCTTAAAGAACGGGGCGTGCCGCCCGCCTTTTTCGCTCCAGCGATCTTCATCACTGTAAAATATTTCAGCGGCGGGTGAGCGGGAAATAGCGCGGGCGATTTCATATAGCGCAAAGGGCGCCAGCAGGTCGTCGTGATCGAGACAGGCGATGAAATCACCGGTCGCCAGCGTCAGCGCGCGATTCGTATTCGCCGCAATCCCCAGATTGGCTTCGAGCCGCTCGAAGCGGATCCGGGCGTCGCGCCCGACCCAACTGTCGAGGACCTGGAGCGTCGTGGCATCAGTCGAACCGGCATCGACCACACAGAGTTCCCAGTTCTGGTACGTCTGTTTCGCAACGGAAGAGAACATTTCCTCGAGAAAATTCGCCTGAGGGTCGAGAACAGGAACAAGCAAACTGATCTTCGGCTGCGTCACCCAACCCTGCGACGCAGCCGATTGCCTCTCCAACTCCGCCGTGTCCGGTTCATGTTCCTCTATCCACGCGGCATACCGATCGGCGGGTTTTTCTTCCGCTTTCAATTCCCGCCCCTTCGGCGTCGACCGAGACTCAGCCGGCTCCCGGCGACCGAGCAGATTCCGGGGCGCGCGCTTGATCTCCCGCAGAATCCTTTCCGAAATCGAACGGCGCTTGTTTTCTCCGGCGGGGTCGGACCCCTGGAAACAACGGCCCTTTTTCCGGCACGCCTTTTTGGCCGCGTTCAGGACCTGCTTTTGCTCTTTGACCTCTGCCTTCAGCGTCGCCCGTTCTGCTTCGAAACGTTGGGCTTTCGCCGCCCAATGCTTGAGCTGCTCCGCCTGCTCGTCCATGACCAGTTGCGCTCGCGCGCGATCCCGGCGCAGAATATCGAATTGTTTTAGCCGCTCGGTCTGTGCGTCAATCGTGCGCGTTTGATGGTCCATGATCTCCTGGACTTTCCAACGGTCGGCCAAAAGGGAATCGACCCAGACTTGGCGCGCTTCGAGAGCGGTCTGCGCGCGCTCGGCCTTCTCGGTCCGGACTTGCGCCTCCATCCGGGCGGCCGCCAGACGGTAAAGTTCCGCCAGGTCGGAAAGACTTCGATTCCCGGCGAATAACTGCTCCAAAAGAGGCTCCTGGGACCCGCGGGCCTCCGATTGCAACGTGATTCCCAGCCCTATTCCATCCGGGAATTCCGCGGCGGGCCGGGACTTCGTCCAGTCAACCCAGGCGGCCTTCGGATCGTCACCGCGTTCCAAAGCAATCCCGTGCACCAGAACCAGGCCATTCGGGGCAAGCTTCGATTCCCAAACGGAAAGATCGGCGCGAAGCGCGGCGCCGGAGTCGCAATCATCGAGCAAGAGCAGATCAACGCTGCGATCGGCCACCTCCTCCACCACCCGGGCGCCGCTCTGGAAGCGGGCCAGATCGCCGTAAAATTCGTCTCCGTAATCCTTGCCCTGGAGCCAGGCGAGATCATCGACCTCTCTCTCGCCCGCATGTTCCCGGCGCAGGGCGAGACACTGGCAGTCGATGTTCCGTTCGCGCGCGGCCTGGCAAAACGTGAAGAAAGCCTGGCCGTCGCCAAAGCCCAGGGCCACGATTGACCGCGGGCTCCTGGAAGCCACGAGGTCGTAGAGCAACGGGAGATGAAATCGAGCCGGCCCGGCGGTATAAAATTTCGGCTTAAAACCAAGGAGACTCGGGAGTTTCTCGAACATCAGAGGAGCGTCGGATCGGAGTTGGATCTATGAAACCGTTGTTTGATCCGTTCAATAGAGGACTAAACCAGCCTGCATGTCTAACGATTCGCGAAAATCCTTGTTGCCCGCGCCCTCTCATTGAAAATCAACGCAGATGACGTTCGCCGCGGGATTTTTGCTCTTGCTCTGGGTGGTTGCATCGATCCTGACGAACGGCATCGCGCTGCTGCATTGTTTAACGAAACTGCGCGGCCTCGACCTGTTTGGTTATGGCGCAGCGGCGGGGGTTCTCCTGCACGCTCTTCTGGGCTGCGCGATCGCCGCGGCTCCGGCATGGCGGTGGGCATTTCTCGCGTTGCTGATCGCCCTGACCCTCTTGAGCACGGCTTGTTTCGTCGCGCGGCGGGTCGTGCAGGAATTGTCCCGGGCATTATCAAGGCCGAGCAAAATCTCCCTGGCTCTGTGGGGTCTGCTTCTGGTCCTCAGCCTGGGGCTCCTTCATTTGGACGTCCGCCTTCCAGAGCCCTTGCCCGATGGGCTTTACGTTCTCAAGACTCAAACCACCAACGTAAAGATCCAGCATCTCACGTCACTGCCGGCCGATAACTATATTCCTTTCGCCGTGGCGGAATTTTTTCTGCGCGGCGTCTCCTTCAAAAAGGAGAGGCCGATCCTGCCCGCCAACGAGGTGAGCAACCGGACGATCCTGATGTCGCTCGTTGCTTTGCCGTTTCGAGCGGCGCTTGGCGCGCCGCACGATCATCCGCAGCTCGGGACCTACAATTACGTCGGAAGCCAGTGGCCGGATGTATCGAAACTGGATACGGGCGGTTCTTTCGAACAATTTGCTGTCGTTGGTTTGGTCCTGAACTCGTTGATGCTCCTCGGGATATTTGTTTTTTGCTCCAGCCTCGGCGCCAATCCCATCCTGCCGCTGGCCACCCTGCTCTATGTCACCAACCCGTATTTTATCGCCCAAACCGTTTACACGTGGCCCAAGGCACTGGCTGGATTTTTTATCCTGCTCGCCTGGACCTCCATCCGCGGCGGCCATGGGCCGGTAACCGTGGCCGCTCTGCTCGCCCTGGCCTATCACTGCCACCCCTATGTAATTGTTTTCGCGGGCTGCGCCGCGTTGTTTTATCTGACTCAGTGGCGGCGGGAAAAAACCGGGCTGCCGGCCGCGGTAATTTATCTCCTCGTCTTTGGGTTGATTCTCGCGCCCTGGATCGTTTGGACACGATTTGTCCTGCAAATCCCTTCCGATTTGGTCATGCAGAACTTCGCCGGACCCGGCACTGAAGCAGCCTGGGTTTCCCCAATAAGTTTTATCTGGGTTCGGCTCTACAATTTATTCTGCCTGACAGGGTCGATGATGTTTTCCGTCTATCCCTTTGATTTCAGGACGGTCCTTAATCAATGGCTCTTTTCCGTGCCGGGCGTCGTCGGCCTTGTCATGATCTATCCCGCCCTGGCCCAATGCGCGGAACTCCCAAAACCACGCCCCTGGCTCTGGTATGGTTTACTCGGTCCCGCTTTGTTGATTCTTGCCGTCTATAGTTGCCCTGCCTTGCCCGTCCTGCACGGTTATCAACCCTTGCTCGGGACCTTGCTTTTCTTCGGCGTTTGGTGGCTCTCGCGGCACTGCACGCGAACGGTCTGCATTGGCCTGGTCGGTCTTCAACTTCTCTTCAATCTTTCTCTGGTTCTGGCGCGCGGGCTGATCACAGGCGCGCGCTTTTAGCGGTTTGCCGGCCAGCGCCGGCATCGCTTTGCGCGCTGACATCTTTGCGCAGCGAGCTATCCTGACCTGCCCGCATGAGAACGGAAATGATCCCCGCCGATTTGCCGTCGCGTCACTTCGAACCGCGCATCTACGGCGTGGGCGCGTGGACCCACCATCTGCATTTCGCTTATGATCTCGTGGCCGTGCTGAAACCGGGCAACCTCGTTGAGCTAGGGGTCGATCGCGGCGAAAGCTATTTCGCCTTTTGCCAGTCGGCGGCGGAAAACAGGACGGGCACCCGCTGTTTCGGGGTTGATACGTGGCGGGGCGATCAACATGCGGGCGGTTATGACGACACGACGTTTGCCCAGGTTTCGGAGCACAATCGAGCCAATTACGAGGCGTTTTCCACCCTCATCCGCGCCGACTTTGGCGACGCTCTCGAAAAGTTTGCAGCGGACAGTATCGATCTTCTCCATGTCGACGGACTTCACACCGAGAGCGCGGTCCGTCACGACCTCGATTCCTGGATGCCGAAAGTTCGGCCTGGCGGCGTTATTCTTCTCCACGACGTGGATGTTCGCAGCCGCGATTTTGGCGTCTGGAAAGTCTGGGACGCCCTCAGGGAACGCGGCCGCTCCTGGACATTTCATGACGGTCCCGGGCTGGGCGTCTGGCAGAAACCGCCCCAGCAGAAGTTGCCCGGTTTCCTTGAGCAATTGCTGGCGTCCCCTGACGACGGGAACGGCGCGCTGACGAAATATTACAGTGAGCGGGCCGCGGAAATGCAGCGCAGGATCGGAGAACATTGGCGCGACGGGACGATTCGCGAGACGCCGTTCGCGCGGCAAACAATTATTCAGCTCTTCCACACGAAAGACGGGACGCATCGCGAGGAAGACTCTGTTTTTGCGCGAGTCGGACATGAAGAGTGGAAAGAACTCCGGATTGCGTTGCCCGCGGGAGCGCTCGCCTCCCCGCTCCGGATCGATTTCGTCAGTCCCCTGACCACGATCGACGTGGCCTCGATCAGCCTGACGCAGGCAGGGCGCACTTATTTTTCCGCTCCAGGCGACACTGGATTCGATTCAATCGCCCTGGGTGGGGACGTCGAGCGCCTGGCTCACCCCTCTGCCCTGCGGTTGAAGATTACCGGAGTCGATCCACAACTGTACCTCCCGGTCGTGCCCCTTCCTTCCGCCGAGGAGCCGCTCGTCCTGCACATGCGCCTTCGAGTATCCGCGAGCCTTCAATAGAGAGGAGCCTACTTTCTCGGCGTTGGACTTGGACTAGGCGCGGGCGTTGGAGCACTCGGTGCTTCCTTTTTGTTGGCGTACGGGTCCTCGGTGGGTGCCGGGGCCGCTTGCGCGAGAGCGGAAGCGCTGAAGCAAAGGCTGCCGCAGGCAATGGCCATGACCGCGAAGTATGAGATTACTTTCAATTGGATTTTCATAGGATTGCTCTCGTAGCGCATGAGTGCTCAAAAGCCGATAATATTCGCAACCTTGACCTTGGCCGAGACAACGAACGAGACGGCCGTTCCGCCCTAACAATCCGGCGCCGGGTGCTCGTAGGAGCTTTCCACCCGCGTCGCGACATCCCGATAACCATAATCGGTTTGGTAAATCTGCTTCATCGCGGCGATCGACTTCTCTCCTTCGCCCATCAACTCATAGACCAGCCCCAGGTTATAGGTGATCTCCTTTTTCAGGGCGTCCATCGAGCTGATCTCTTGCGCCGCCTCTTCCAGTTGTTTCTGGGCGAGATCGAGCATGCCGAGCTCGCGATAACAACAGCCGAGAAGGCTCATGGATTTCAATCGTGCGTTCGGGTGCTGGCGTGCTCGCTGCAGTTCCGGCACGGCTTCCCGAAACCGGCGGGCGTGAAAGAGCTGTTCGCCCAGTTCAAACCGGAGTTGGAGATCGGCCGGATTCCGCTCGGAACGCTTGAACGCATGATCCAGCACGAGCGCGGCGTGATTCTTCTTCGCCAAAACGAGCGCTTCGGATCGATCGGCGAAGAGCTGGTCTTGCACGCCATGCCTCGCCAGAAATTCTTCGTGATCGGCGATCTCGCGCTCCGATTGTTTTCGCTGCAAATCGGAGATTTTCTGGCCGAGACTGGCATCGCTGTTATTCGTGAGATCCGCCGCGTATTGATACCACGCAATGGCATTCTCGAGGTCTTCCTTCAAGGCATGCAACGCCGCCAGCTTCCGCGCGCCATCCACGCTCCGCGGCTCCGCCTGATGACGCGCGAAAGCCTCTTCGATTTGCCGCTCCAGGGATTCGTCGGCCAAGACCAGGCGGCCTTGTTGCTCCAGTGAAACAGCTGCCTCCCGGTCTTTGATCAGGTCGCGATAACTTTCCGCCCGCGTCCATCCGCCCGTCTTCATGGCGGCGCGGGCCGATGCATCTTTCCCCAGCCGGGCGGCCTCGGCATCGGTGGGATCGATCTCTGTAATTCTGTGGTAAACCTCGACCTCTTTTTCGCTTTCACCCAGTTCATGATGGAGCCGGCCTAATTCGTGAAGAATTTTGGTGTCGCGCGCTTTCTCTTCGAGCAACGTCTGGAGCGCAAACACGCCGATCTCCGGCCAGCCGGCCGCCAGCGCCGCCTGCTTCAAAACCAAATTGGCCTGGCGATTATAGGGCTCTTCCTCGAGAACTTTCTCGATCATTTCCACCGCGCGCTTCGGGTCCTTCTTCAATTCACGCTGCGCCTTCATGATCGAAATCGCGGAAGTCGAAATATTGAACAACGCTCTTCTGTCGCCCCGATGTTTGGTCACTTCCGCGCGACGCAAAAGTTCGCGGGCCGTCAGGAATTCCGGCTCCTGCCTCAGGACTCCCTGGAAAAGCGAGATCGCGTAATCGAAATTGCGCAGCTCGATCGCCGCGACCGCCTTGAGCCATTGCGCGCGGACCGGTTCACTCAATTCCTTTTCGGTTTTGACCGGCATGGTCAGAACAAATCCATTTGAGGTTTCTCCGGCTCGATCGCCGTTTTCTTCACTCGCCGCCCCTTGCCCGGCTTTTGCACCTCTATTGCCCCATTAGGCCTTTCGAGATGCGAAAGAATGTCCTTGGCGCGATCGAGAATTTCCTTCGGCACCCCCGCCAGCCGCGCCACGTGGATTCCGTAGCTCTTGTCCGCGCCGCCGGGAATGATCTTGCGCAGGAAAATAATTTGTTCGTTCCATTCCCGCACCGCGACGTTGAAATTCGCGACTCCCTTGCGCTCCTCGGCCAGCTTCGTCAGCTCATGATAATGGGTCGCGAAAAGGGTCCTCGCCTTGATCTGGTCGTGAAGAAACTCCGCCACGCTCCAGGCGATGGAGAGGCCGTCGAAGGTCGAAGTTCCCCGCCCGATTTCATCAAGAATGACGAGGCTCCGCTCAGTCGCGTTATTGACGATATTGGCGGTCTCATTCATCTCGACCATGAAAGTCGATTGGCCGCGTGAAAGATCATCGTTCGCGCCGACGCGGGTGAAGATGCGATCCACCAAGCCGACCTCCGCGCTCGAAGCCGGGACGAAACTCCCGATCTGCGCCATCAGCACGATCAGCGCGACCTGCCGGATGTAGGTCGATTTGCCGGCCATGTTTGGGCCGGTAATGATCGCCAGCCGCATTCGTTCTCCATCCAGCTCCGTATCGTTCGGCACGAACTTTTCTTCCGCCAGGTTTTGGTCGAGCACCGGATGCCTTCCATCGCGAATGACGAGTTTGAGCGTCTTACTTAAGAGAGGGCGCGAGTAACCGAAAAGCCGCGCCGTTTCGGCGAGCGAGCAGATGACATCGAGTGTCCCGAGCGCCGCGGCGGTCTGTTGAATAGGCGCCAGCTCCCGGAGCGTTTCTTCCCGCAAGGTTTGGAAGAGCTGATGTTCGAGCTGACGCGCGCGCTCATCCGCGCCCAGAATTTTTGCCTCCATCTCCTTCAACTCGGGCGTGATGAAGCGCTCTCCGCCCACGGTCGTTTGCTTGCGAACGTAGCGCGCCGGCACGTTCGCGAGATTCGATTTCGTGATCTCGATGAAATAGCCGAAAACGGAATTGAAACGGACCTTGAGCGATTTGATTCCGCTCTCGGCGATCTCCCGTTCCTGCAATTCGGTGATCCAGTTCTTGCCGTCGCGAGACGCCTGCCGCAGCTCGTCCAGATCGGCGTTGAATCCATCGCGGAACATCCCGCCCTCTTTCAGGACCATGGGCGGATCGTCCACCAGCGCTTGATTCAATTTCTGCGCGAGCTCCGGCATCTCCTGGAGCTGATTTTGCAGCGTCTGAGCCAGCGATTCCGGTCGCCCCGTTTCCTCGACATGATTCGTCCCGAAGGCAAGCCGGTCGAGCAGAGTCTGGAGCGCTCGCTTCAGCTCGGGGATTTGCTGCAACGAGGTCTTCAAGGCCACGAGATCGCGCGCGTTGCCGGAGGCCTGGCTCAACCGGCCAGAGGCGCGTTCCAGGTCCCGGATCGATTTCAGGGAATGACGCACAGCCGCGATCAAGTCGGACTCGTGCAACAAATCGGCGATCATCTGCTGGCGCCGTTCCAATTCGCCGAGATCGCGCAGCGGCTGCAAAATCCAGTTGCGTAACTTTCGCCCGCCCATGGGAGTGACCGTCCGGTCGAGCGCGGCGAGCAGGCTCGTATTCCGGGCGCCGCGCGATTCGACCAGCTCGAGGTTTACCTGAGTCGCGGCGTCGAGTAGCACGAAGTCATCGCGCGCATCACACCGGAGCGAAGCAAGATGATCGACCTTTCGCCGCAGCTGCTGCTTTAAATAATGAATGATCGCGCCGGCGGCGCCGATCGCGGCCGGCATCTCGGTGCAGCCGAAGCCGTCGAGCGATTTGACGCCGAAATGCTCGCACAAAGTGAACCGCGCATGTTCCGCCAGAAAAGCGAAGTCGTCGTAGGCGAGCGCCCCTTCGATCTCACCGAATTGCGCCTTTTGCCGTTCGCTGACCAATAACTCCGCGGGAGAAATCCGCGCGAGATCGTCCATCAGCGTGCTGATGTCGCTTGATTGCGTGACCCGAAACTCGCCGGTGCTCAGCTCGGCGTAGGCAAAACCAAAAACGCCATCCTGAAAATAAACGGCGCCGAGATAATTCGGCCGGTTGGATTTGAGCAGGTCCATCTCGCTCACGGTGCCGGCCGTGATGATTTGCGTGATCTCGCGCGTGACGATCTTGCCCGGCTGCGGTTCGCTCGTCTGGTCGCAGATTGCGACGCGCCGGCCCGCCTGGATGAGCTTCGCGATGTAGCCTGGCGCCGCGTGGTAAGGCATCCCGCACATCGGCACGCTGTTGCGATGAGTCAGCGCGAGATTGAGCAGGCCGGAAGCCTCCTTGGCGTCGTCGAAAAAGAGCTCGTAAAAATCGCCGAGCCGAAAGAGCAGCAGGGTATCCGCCGGCACGCTGGCGCGCAGCCGCTGGTACTGTTGCATCATGGGGGTAAGGGCGTCGGCCATTGTTTTCAGCTTGGAATCGGCACGTCGGAATTGCGAGTTTCGATTTTTCCGAATCGCCGAGGGCCTATTTACTGAATGCTCCTCGCTGTGTTACAATGTCACCGATGAAATTCCCCACTCTGATTGACCGCGATGAAGATGGTATGTGGGTCGTCGAGTGCCCAGCCATACCCGGCTGTGTTAGTCAGGGCCGCACGCGGGCCGAAGCCCTGGAGAACATCAAGGAAGCGATTGCACTTTGTCTTGAGGTTCGCGCCGAACGAGGAATGCCGCTGACTTTCGAAACATCACAAGTCGAAGTTGCGGTCTAAATGCCGCCTCTCCCAGTGCTGAGCGGACGCGAAGTCGTCCCACAATTCGCAAATTTCGGGTGGCAAAGCGCTCGGCAACGCGGAAGCCATATCATCTTAGTCAAGGAGGGAGCGCGCGCTACGCTCTCGGTCCCAGATCATAAAGAGGTCGCGCGGGGAACTCTTCGCAGCTTGATTCGTGCATCTGGCCTCACGGTGGAAGAATTTATCGAACACCATTAGCTAGCTCCAAGAGGATGAGAATCCCCGCCCTCCCTGTTGAACCTGGACACCTGACGAAATGACCAGCGGACTCTACCAAGCCTTCATCTATCTGCTGGCGGCGATCGTCGCGGTGCCGCTGGCGAAGCGTCTCGGGCTGGGCTCCGTCATCGGCTACCTCCTCGCGGGCGCGATCATCGGGCCTCACGTCATTGGCCTCGCTGGGGAAGGCGACGACGTGATGCACTTCGCGGAGTTCGGCGTCGTGATGATGCTCTTTGTGGTCGGGCTCGAACTTCGGCCCGCCATCCTGTGGCAAATGCGCCGGCCAATTCTGGGACTCGGCGGTT
>Ga0190265_10000127_pt1 | contig 78036 bp, 76 predicted proteins | sample Popmic124T_FD_133135 | JGI IMG/M metagenome (GOLD analysis project Ga0190265, IMG submission 133135) | Populus adjacent soil microbial communities from riparian zone of Indian Creek, Utah, USA - 124 T | ecosystem: Environmental > Terrestrial > Soil > Riparian zone | place: USA: Utah | collected... | reverse complement strand
GCCATCTCGAACTCGTACTCGAAGTCGGAGATCGCCCGCATCCCCTTGACGATCGCCTTCGCGCCGAGTTCGCGGGCGAACTCGACCAGCAGGTTGGAGAAGATCCTCACCTCCACGTTGGGCAGGTCCGCCGTCGCCTCTTCGATGAAGGCGCGGCGCTCCTCAGCCGTGAACAACGTCTTCTCCTTGCGGATCGGGTTGTTGACGACGCCGACCACCACCCGCTCGAAGACCCGTGAGGTGCGGGTGATGATGTCGACGTGGCCGTTGGTGACCGGGTCATAGCTGCCCGGACAGACCACCGTCCCGTTCTGCTCGCCGGTCATTTCGCCACCCCACCGTAGAAGGAGACGTCGGTGGCGCCGTAGCGGCGCTGGCGGAGCGGCGCCAGGGAGTCGAGGCGGAGCGGCCGTCGCGCGGCGCTCTCAACGACCGCGGTCCCCCCCTCGGCGAGAAGGCGCGGCAGATGGGTGTCGAGTTCCTGCCCCACGCGGTCGGCGAGTCTATAGGGGGCGTCGACGAAAACGAGGTCGAAGCGAGCCTCTGCGGGGGCGTCGGCCAGCCAGCGCGGCACGTCGGCGCGGACCAAGCGGGTGCGCTCGCCGAGGCCGAGATGCTCGACGTTGCCAAGCGCCGCACGGGTATCGCGATCGACCAGCGTCGCCTCGGCGGCCCCGCGCGAAAGGGCCTCGATCGCCAGCGCTCCGGTGCCGCAGTAGAGATCGAGGACGCGGCTGCCGGCGACCTTGCCCCCGAGCGCCGAGAAGATCGCCTCGCGGACCCGGTCGGACGTCGGCCGCACCTGCCAGCCCCGCGGCGCGACCAGGCGCCGGCCCTTCAGCTCTCCCGCGATCACTCGCATGGTCAAAGTGGTATCGGGTCGGAGGCGCCGGCGCCGAAGCGGCGGCCCGCCGCCTCGAGCAGCGGGCCGAGCTCCGGCGCGCCGAGGGAGCCGTGGCGACGGAGCAGGGCCAAGACCTCGTCCCGGGCGGCGACCAGGACCGCGGTTTCCTCCGGCAGCTCGGCGAGCCCGAAGCGCGGCAGGCCGTGCTGGCGAGTGCCAAGCACCTCTCCCTCGCCGCGCAGCGTGAGGTCGATCTCGGCGAGCTTGAACCCGTCGCCCTCGCGCTCCACCGCCTCGAGGCGGCGTCGCGCCATCCCGCCCGTTCCTTCAGGGAGCAACAGGCAGTGGGAGCTGTGCGTCCCCCGCCCCACCCGTCCCCTCAGCTGGTGCAACTGGGAGACGCCGTAGCGCTCGGCCCCCTCGATTGCCATCACGGTCGCGTTGGACACGTCGATCCCGACCTCGATCACCGTGGTCGCGACGAGCACGTCGGTCTCCCCCGCGACGAACGCCGCCATCGCCTCGGCCTTGCGGGCTGAGGGCATCTGGCCGTGGATGACGCCGACCGTGAAGTCGCGCAGCTCGCCCGCCGCCAGCCGCGCCGCCTCTTTCTCGGCCGCCCTCCCCTGCATCTTCTCGGACTCTTCGACCAGCGGGCAGACGACGTAGGCCTGGCGGCCCGCCCGCAGCTGAGCGCGGATGAACTCGTATGCCCCCTCGCGTTCGTCGCCGGCCACCACCCGGGTCTCGATCGGCTTGCGGCCGGCGGGAAGCTCGCGCAGGGCGGTGGTGTCGAGATCGCCGTAGGCGGTCAGCGAGAGGGTGCGCGGGATCGGCGTCGCGGTCATGTGGAGGACGTGCGGCGCCAGCCCCTCGACCCCCTTCGAGTCGAGCGCCCGGCGCTGCTCGACGCCGAAGCGGTGCTGCTCGTCGACCACGCAGACCGCCAGCCGGGCAAACTCGACAGTGGGCTCGAGCAGGGCGTGGGTGCCGACGATCATCCCCAGCTCACCGCTGGCGAGCTGGTCCAGCGCCTGCCGACGTCGCTTGGCCGGGGTGGCGCCGGTCAGGAGCGCGAACGGGGTGGCTTCCGCCGCCAGCAGCCTCGCCAGAGTCGCCGCGTGCTGCTCGGCCAGGGTCTCGGTCGGTGCCATAAGGGCCGCCTGGTAGCCAGCTTCCAGCGCCCGCAGCATCGAGTACAGCGCCACCACGGTCTTGCCGCTGCCCACCTCCCCCATCAGCAGCCGCTGCATCGGCTCGCCGGAGCGCAGGTCGGCGTCGACCTCGTCGAAGGCTCGCAGCTGGTCCCCTGTCGGCTCGAACGGCAGCGACTCGATCCAGCGCCCGACCGGCTCTCCCGGCTTCCCCAGGAGAGGCGCCGGGCGCGCGGTGCGGTGGGAGCGCTTCCGCGTGGCCAGGATCGCCTGGTAGAGGAACAGCTCTTCGAACGCCAGCCGCTCCCGAGCCTCCTCCACGTCCTCCTCGCTCTCCGGGAAGTGCACGGTCCGGATCGCATCGCCGACCCCGGCCAGCCCCCGCCGCGTGCGCAGCTCCGCCGGCAACGGCTCGATCGCGTTCCCGGCCCAGGCCACCGCCTGCTCCATCCATTGCCGGATCCGCTGTGCTTTGAGCTCCTGGGTGGCGGGGTGCACCGGAACGAGGTTCCTGTCCTCCCCCACGCCGCCCGCATCAGAGACGAACTCGTATTCGCTCACCCTGAAGCCGCGTTTGTCGCGAGAGCCGGTGAGCAGGAGCTGTGTTCCAGGAGCCAGCTTCTGAGCGACCCAGGGCTGGTTGAACCAGGACGCCCTGACTGAACCGGACTCGTCGCCGACCTTGACCGAGGTGATCGCAAGGCCGCGGCGCCGGAACGTGCTGGCTTTGGCGCCAAGCACCTCGACCTGAACGGTCGCCTGGGCTCCCACTTCAGCTTCGGCCAGCGGCACGACTGTGCGGTCGCGGTGACGGTTCGGGAAGCGCAGGAGCAGGTCGCTGACCGTGGCGATCCCGGCGTCCGACGCCGCTTCGGCCAGTTTCGGGCCGACCCCTGAGAGAACGGTAAGCGGAGCCTCAAGAACGCTGGGGCGAGGCCAGCGGACGGGCGCGTCGCGCAGCTGCTCCGGGGTGAACTCGAACTCGCCGGCGAAGGAACGCACCGCTACTGCGCCGCGAGCAGCCACCACCAGCTCGGCTGGCCGCCCTCGTGCGTCTCGATCTCGACCCCGTCCGGAACGTGCGGGTCGAGCTCCCCCAGCGGGATCGGCGCCGCCTCGCCGGCGATCACGGTGACGATCTCCGCGCCCTCTGCCAGCCGCTCGATCGTCGCCGCCAGGGTCGACCCGGCCCCTCCCCAGGCGACGATCTCGCCGGCGACGAAGCCGACCGCGTCGCCCTTGCGAAAGCGCCCCTGGGCATCGTCCCGGGCAGCGGGCGCGACGCCGCCACTGGCGATTTCCCCGAGCGCGGCGTGGAGCCGCTCGCCGTTCTCCTCCAGCGAGGCCGCCCGGTCCAGCTCGACCAGGACCAGCAGGCTCTCCTGCTGGGAGGTGGAAGGCACCACCCGTGCCGGCTTCTCCGACAGCTCGCAAGCACGCTCGGCGGCCATGATCACGTTGGAGGAGCTGGGCAGAACCAGCACTTCCTCGGCCGGCACCCCGTGGATGCCGGCCAGCAGCTCGTAGGTCGAGGGGTTGAGCGTCTCGCCGCCGTCGACGACGTCGGCGCCGAGCTCGGCGAAGAGCCGCGTCAGCCCCTCGCCGGCGGCGACGGCGAGGACGCCGGTCCTGCCCTCCTCGAGGCGGGCCCGGCGTTCCGCGACCTGCTCCCGCATGTCGCCGACGTCGAGGTTGGTCACCTCGCCGGCGCCCTCGAATAGGGCGACGGCGGCTTCGGGATCGTCGGTGTGGACGTGAACCTTCAGCGTCACCTCGTCGCCGACGACGAGGACGGAGTCCCCCATGCCCTCCAGCCGCGGCAGGAAGTCGCGCGCCGAGAGCCCGGTGCCGGAGACGATGAAGTTGGTGCAGTAGCGGAAGCGGCTGTCCTCGTGGCGGGGGCGGCTTGCCGGCGGCGCCTCGTGGTGGGCGACCTCCGGCGAGGCCGCCCCGTCGCCGCGCAGGCCGGCGACGACTCCGGCGAGGATCAGGACCAGGCCGTAGCCGCCGGCGTCGACGACGCCCGATTCGCGCAGCACCTCGAGCTGCTCGGGCGTCCGCTCGACCGCGCGCTGCCCGTCGGCGATCGCCCGCTCGAGGATCCCGGCGAGGACGGCGTCTTGCTCCTCGTCGCTGACCCCGCGGTCGAGCCGCTGCTTCTCGGTATCGAGGCGGGAGAGCTGGCGGGCGATCGAGTGCGCCATCTCGCGGAAGACGGTCAGCATCGTCCCCTCGGCCGGCTCGCGCACCGACTCGTAGGCGGCGTCGGCGGCGCTGGCGAAGGCCGAGGCGATCAGGACGGGGTCGATCAGCTCGCCGGGCCGGCTGGCCAGCTCCTCGGCGGCGCCGCGGACGATCTGGCTGAGGATCACCCCGGAGTTCCCTCGCGCCCCCATCAGCGCCGCCCGCGCCAGGGCCTGGACCAGCTGGGTGCGGCCGATCTCGTCGACCTCGAGCCCGTTGAGCCGCTCCAGCTCCTCCATCACGGCGCGCATCGTCATCGCCATGTTGTCGCCGGTGTCCCCATCCGCAACGGGGAAGACGTTGAGGTCGTTGACCTCCTGGCGCCGCTCCTCGAGGTGCGCGTAAGCCGCCGTGACGACGCGCCGAAAGCGCACGATGCTGGGATCGGGCATTGCTCGCAATCTAAACGTCGTACGCGGATGCCCCCTGAGGTCGACCGACCAAGCCAGAGCGTGCACGCCGACGAGCGAATAGCAAGGCTATTTGCGAGGAGGTGGGTGCGCTATGGCGAAGGTCAGGCGGCCTCAGGCGGCCTTGGTGACCTTGTTGGCCTTGAGGCAGCGAGTGCAGACGTAGGTGCGCAGCTTGCGACCGTTCTCCTGAATCCGCACCTTCTGCAGGTTCGGATCGAAGCGTCGCTTGGTGGCGACCATCGAGTGGCTGCGGGACTGGCCGAATGCCGGTCCCTTGCCGCAGCTGTGGCATACCTTGGCCATCGGGTCGTGCATGGTAGCCTGACTCTGAGTTAGCTAAGTAGCCTAATCACCAGCAGAAGTCGCGTCACCTCGATCGAAGGGGAGAGAAATGGGCATCGAGGACTTGAGTCAGGTGAACATGCACGAAGCAAAGACCCACCTCTCGAAGCTGGTCGAGCGTGTCGAAGGCGGCGAGGAGATCGTGATCAGCCGATCCGGCACACCGGCAGCAAAGCTGGTGCCCGTTCCCAAGGACAAACTCGGGCCGCGCAAGCTCGGTGGATGGGAGGGAAAGTTCGACGTGCCGTCCCTTGAGGAATGGGCAGAGATGAAGCGGGAAACCGCCAGCGAATTTGAAGGCGAGATCTTCCCGGGCGGCGAGGATCGCGGGCGGGGCGATTGAAGCTGCTTCTCGACACCCACGCGATGATCTGGGTCTTTTCCGCGCCTGGCCTCTTGTCAGCCGAGGCCAGGAACGCCATCTCCGCTGAAGGGAACGAAGTCTTCATCAGCGTGATCAGTCCATGGGAGGTTGAGATCAAGCGCGCCAAGAAAAGGCTTCGCGCACCCGACGACCTCAGTGACGCCGTGGAGGCTCACAGGTTCCAGTTGCTGCCGGTATTGCTTCGCCACACTAAGGCGATCGGCTCGATGCCGGACCACCACGGAGACCCCTTCGACCGCATGCTCGTCGCTCAGGCGACCGTCGACGGACTGACGCTGGTTACCTCTGATCGAACCCTGCGCCGCTATCCAATCGCGACGTTGCAGGCAAGCTAGCCCAGCTCGCGCTTAAGCAGGGCCATGCGGGCGACGGTGAGGGCGGCGTTGCGGCCCTGGTCGCGCTTGCCGCCGCCGGCGCGGGCGAGGGCCTGCTCCATCGTGTCGCAGGTGATCACGCCGAAGGCGCAGGGAACGCCGGTCTGCAGCTGCACGTCCTGGATGCCGCGCGCCGCCTCGGCGCAGACGAAGTCGTAGTGGTCGGTCTCGCCGCGGATGACGACGCCGAGGCAGGCGACGCCATCGAAGCTGGCGTCCGCCAGCTGCTTGGCGGCGAAGGGCAGCTCGTAGGCGCCGGGCACCGAGAGCTCCTTAACACTGCCCCCGTCCACACCGGCTATCTTGAAACCCTCTCTGGCGCCGCTCAGCAGCCGCTCGGCGAGGTCCTCGTAGAAGCGGCCGACGCAGACCGCGAAGTGCAGCGGCGCCAGAGCGTTGCGCTCCTCCTCGCTGAACGTTTCGAGGAACTCCCCGCCCTCAGCCACCCTCCGCCTCCGCGTCGCGCTCCTCCTCGTGGATCATCTCCTCGTCGAGCGCAAGTCCCTGGTGGTGCAGCGAGTGGCCCATCTTGTCCCGCTTCGCTCGCAGGTAGGCCTCGTTGTGGGAGTTGGGAGAGGCTTCGATCGGCACCTGTTCGGCGACCGAGAGCCCGTACCCCTCGAGGCCGTGGATCTTCTTCGGGTTGTTGGTGAGGATGCGGATGCTGGTCAGGCCGAGGTCGACCAGGATCTGGGCGCCGATCCCGTAGTCGCGCAGGTCGGCAGGCAGCCCCAGCTTCAGGTTCGCCTCGACCGTGTCGGCGCCCTCCTCCTGCAGCTTGTAGGCCTTCAGCTTGTTGAGCAGGCCGATCCCGCGCCCCTCCTGGGAGAGGTAGAGGAGGACGCCGCGGCCCTCTTCCTCGATCATCGAGAGCGCCGCCACCAGCTGTTCGCCACAGTCGCAGCGCATGCTGTGGAAGACGTCGCCGGTCAGGCACTCGCTGTGGACGCGGACCAGCACCTCCTCGGTCCCGTCGACCTCGCCCTTGACCATCGCCACGTGGTGCTTGTCGTCGACCAGGGAGCGGTAGCCGACGGCGGTGAAGTCGCCGAACTCGGTCGGCAGCGCCGTGTCGACGACCCGCTCGACCAGCTTCTCGGTGCGCCGCCGGTAGGCGATCAGGTCGGCGACGGTGATCATCTTCAGGCCGTGACGCTCGCAGTAGGGGATCAGGTCGGGGACGCGCGCCATCGTCCCGTCCTCGTTCATCACCTCGCAGATCACCCCGGCCGGATTGAGGCCGGCGAGACGGGCCAGGTCGACGGCGGCCTCGGTCTGGCCGGTCCGCTCCAGCACCCCGCCGGCCTTCGCCTTGAGCGGGAAGACGTGGCCGGGCTGGACCAGGTCGCGGGGGCTGGCGCCGGGATCGACGGCTACCTGGATCGTCCGCGCCCGGTCGGCGGCGGAGATCCCGGTCGTGACGCCCTCCCGCGCCTCGATCGCGACCGTGAACGCGGTCTGCAGCGGCGTCTCGTTCTTGGCCGCCATCAGGTCGAGGCCGAGCTCGTCGCAGCGCTCGGGCGTGAGCGCGAGGCAGATCAGGCCGCGCGCCTCCTTGGCCATGAAGTTGACCGCCTCGGGGGTCGCGAACTGGGCGGCCATCGTCAGGTCGCCCTCGTTCTCACGGTCCTCGTCGTCGCAGACGACGACCATGCGACCCTGGCGGATCTCTTCGATCGCCTCCTCGATCGTCGCGAAGGGGCTCTCGCCCGCCTCGGCTGCCACACCCTCTGTTTTCTGCGTCTCCGTCATCTGGCTCACGCCCGCTCCTCTCCGGCGAATGGTTGCACCATCCTCTCCACGTACTTTGCGATCACGTCACACTCGACGTTGATCTTGCGCCCGGCGTCGGCCTCCCCCAGGTTCGTCCGCTCCAGCGTCTCGGGGGTCAGGGACACCTCCGCCCAGCCCTCGCCCAGCGCCGCCACGGTAAGGCTGACCCCGTCGAAGGCGATCGAGCCCTTCTCGACCACGTAGCGAAGCAGGTCCGGGGGCAGGATCACGCGCAGCCGGCGGGCGAAACCGTCCTCCGAGAGGGAGACCACCTCGCCCACGCCATCCGCATGGCCTTGAACGATGTGACCGCCCAACCGGTCGGAGGCCTTCATCGCCAGCTCGAGGTTGACCCGGTCGCCGGTACCCAGGCCGCCCAGGGCGGTCACCTCGAGCGTCTGGTTCATCGCCTCGGTTTCGAAGCCGCTCGTAACGACGCTCGTGGCTGTGAGGCAGACGCCGTTGACAGCGACAGAGTCTCCGGTCGCGATCTCACCAGCCAACGAAGTGGCGATTTGCATCCGCGCCCCGTCGGAGCTCGACTCGACCGACTTGACCGTGCCCACGTCTTCGATCAGCCCCGTGAACACCTCACCACTCCTTGAACCGGGTCTCGATCAGCGTGTCCTCGGCGCCGGGCCCCAGAGCGTCGGTGCGCTTCGACCCCCCGAGCAGTACGGGGGCGACAAACACCCGCGCCTCGTCGATCTGACCCGCGTCGGCGAATGCCGCCGCCAGGGTCTGGCCACCCTCGAGGAAGAGGCTGGCGATGCCGGGCGGCCGAGGTCGGCGAGGGCGGCGTCGATGCTGCCGGCGAGGAGGACCTCGACGCCCGCTTCGCGCAACGCGATCTGGTGGGACGCGTCGGCATCGGGTGAGGCGACGACGAGCACCGGCGAGTGGTCGAGGGTGCGGATGAGCTGGGAGTCGAGTGGCAGCCGGGCGCCGGAGTCGAAGACGACGCGGGTCGGCTGGCGATGAGCGTCCTCGCCACGGGCGGTGAGCAGCGGGTCGTCGGCGAGGACGGTGCCGATGCCGACCGCGATCGCGTCCGATTCGGCGCGCCAGCGGTGGACGAGCGCGCGACTGGACTCGCTGGAGATCCAGGGGGAATCGCCGGGCGGCGGGGTCGTGAGGCCGTCGAGCGACATCGCCAGCTTCAGCGTGACGAGGGGCAGGCCGGTGCGGGCGTGCTTGCGGAAGGGCTGGTTGAGCAGCCGCGCCGCGGTCGCCTCCTCGCCGGCCGCCGTCTCGACCTCGACCCCGCCGTCGCGGAGGATCCCGGGGCCGCGTCCGGATGCCTTCTCGGTCGGGTCCTCGGAGCCGATCACGACCCGTCCGATCCCGGCCTCCAGAATCGCCTCGGTGCAAGGGGGCTGCCGTCCCTGGTGTGCACACGGCTCCAAAGTCACGTACATCGTCGCCCCAGCGGGATCCTCGCCCCGCTTGCGGCAATCCTCCAGCGCCGCCCGCTCGGCGTGCAATCCGCCCAGCTCGGCGTGGAACCCCTCGCCGATCACGGCCTCGCCATCCCGCACGACCACGGCCCCGACCAGTGGATTCGGGCTGACCCTTCCCCGCCCGCTTTCCGCCAGCTGCAGAGCTCGCTTCAGATGCGCCCGATCCTCGGCTGTTACCTGGGCATTCATGGATTGATTGACGAGTCAGTCAATGGTACCTCGCGCGGGTCCCCACAACCCGCGCGCCCGGTGCAATCGGCTCTCGGGGATACCCTCCCCCACCGTGAAGCTGATCGTCCAGATCCCCTGCCTGAACGAGGCGGCGACGCTGCCGGCGACCGTGGCCGACATCCCGCGCCGGATCGAGGGGGTCGACGAGGTCGAGTTGCTGGTGATCGACGACGGCTCGACCGACGGCACCGCCGAGGTCGCGCGCGAGCACGGGGTCGAGCACGTCGTCCGCCTCACCAACAACAAGGGGCTGGCCGCCGGCTTCCAGGCCGGCCTCGACGCCTGCCTGAAGCTGGGCGCCGACGTCATCGTCAACACCGACGCCGACAACCAGTACCGCGGCGCCGACATCCCCAAGCTGCTCGCCCCGATCCTGGCCGGCCGCGCCGACATGGTGGTCGGCGACCGCCAGGTGGCGCGCATCGAGCATTTCTCCGGGCCGAAGAAGGCGCTGCAGCGCCTCGGCAGCTGGGTCGTGCGCCGGCTCTCGGGGACCGCGATCGCCGACACCACCTCGGGCTTCCGCGCCTACAACCGCGAGGCGGCGCTGGGACTGCTGGTCGTCGACGACTTCACCTACACGCTGGAGAGCCTGATCCAGGCCGGCAAGATGCTGGTCGCGGTCGACCAGGTCGAGATCGGGGTCAACCCGCAGACGCGCGATTCCCGCCTCTTCGACTCGACCGGCGCCTACGTGCGCCGCAACGCGCTCTCGATCCTGCGCATCTACGCCCGCTACGAGCCGCTGCGCGTGTTCGCCACGGCGGGGCTGGCGGTCGGGATCCTCGCCCTCGCCGCCTGGATGCCCTTCCTGCTCGACTGGATCCTCAACGGCGACAGCAGCGGACACGTCCAGTCGCTGATCCTCGGCGCGGTGCTCTTCATCGCCGCCGTGCAGCTGCTGGCGCTGGGCGTGATCGGCGACCTCCTCGCCGGCCAGCGGGTGATGACCCAGCGCGTGTACGAGCGGGTGCGGCGGGTCGAGCTGGCGCTCGACGTCGAGCCCTCGCACTACGAGCGCGGCGCCTCCACGCGCTGATGCGTACGCTCCGCAAAGCGCCGGGCGGAGGCTCGGCGACCGCCGACTACGGCAAGACCGCGAGCTTCCTCGCCGTCGGCGTCGGCCTCACCGGGGCGATCACCTACGTCTACTTCTTCATCGCCTCGCACGTGCTGTCCAAGCCCGACTACGGCGAGATCACCGTCGTCTGGTCGGCCGTCTTCATCACCGTCTCCACCCTCTACCGCCCGGTCGACCAGCTGCTCTCGCGCCACATCTCCGAACGGCTGGCGAAAGGCGAATCGGTGCGCGAGCCGACCCTGGTCGCGACCAAGATCCAGCTCGGGCTCGCCGCCACCTTCGCCGTGGTCACGCTCGTCCTGCGCGGGCCGATCGAAGACGACCTCCTCGGCGGTAACGAAACGCTCTACTGGGTCTTCTTCGCCGCCGTCCTCTTCTACGCCGCCAGCTACTTCGCCCGCGGCTACCTGGCCGGCCACCGCCGCTTCGGGCTCTTCACCGCGATGATCCTCTCCGAGTCGGTCTTCCGTACCCTCTTCGCCGTACTCGTCGCGGTCGGGCTGCTCAGCGGCCAGTCGGCGGTGGCGATCGGGATCGTCGCCGCCCCCTTCCTCAGCTTGCTTGTGGTGCCCGCAGCATTCGCGCGACGGACGCGGCGAGACAGACGCGCGGCACCTTCCGAACGGGCGGATACTCAAAGCGCCGAGCCAACTGGCTCGGCGCTTGTCCGGGCGGGAGGTGCCGCGCGTTCGTCCGAGGCGGACGAGTTCTCGATGGCCCACGGCGCCGGCTTCGCCGCGGCGGTGCTGCTGATCATGTTCAGCGAGCAGGTCTTCCTCAACGCCGGGCCGCTGATCGTGCGCGGCCTGGAGGGCGCCGCGGCGGCCGGCTTCATCTTCAACGTGCTGATGATCGCGCGGGCGCCGCTCCAGCTCTTCCAGGCGGTCTCGACCAGCATCCTCCCCCACCTGACCGAGCTCCACACCAGTGAGGAACCGAGCAGCGAGGAGGAGTTCCACCGCTCGGTGCGGATGGTGCTGGCGGCGATCGCCGCCTTCACCGCGATCGTCGCCCTCTCCGTCCTCGTCGCCGGCCCGGAGTTGATGCAGCTCGCCTTCAGCGACAAGTTCAGCTACGACCGCGCCGGCCTCTGGCTGGTTACCGCCGGGATGGGGCTCTACCTCTCGGCGGTGACCGTCAACCAGGCCTGCCTCGCGCAGGGCCAGGTACGGCGCGCCGCGGCGCGCTGGATCGGGTGCGCCGCCTTCTTCGTCGCCTGGTGCTTCCTGGCCCCGATCGGCGACGAGTTCCGCCGGGTCGAGGCCGGCTTCGCCCTCACCGCCGCCCTCCTCCTCGGCCTGCTCTTCCTGATCTACCGGCTTCCGCGCGAGCGGGCGGAGGACGTCCCGGCCGCCGGCTCGACCGCGGAGCTCGAGGCGCGCCTAGCCGCCGCCGACGAGGGAAGCTAGGGCATGGAGGGCCACGACGCCGAGCTGATTCTCGCCGCCGGCGCCTTGCTCGCAGCCGGGATAGCGGCGGCGCTGATAGCGGACCGGGTCCGGGTCCCGGGCCTGCTGCTCTTCCTCGGGCTCGGCATGCTCGCCGGCTCGGAGGGGCTCGGCGGGATCGAGTTCGCCGACACCGAGCTGGCCCGCACGTTGGGAACGATCGCGCTGATCCTGATCCTCTTCGAGGGCGGGCTGACCGCGGGCTGGTCGGAGATCCGGCCGGTGCTCGGCACGGCGGCCTCGCTGGCCACGGTCGGCACGGTGGTCACCGCGCTCGTCGCCGGACTGGCGGCGCAGTGGATCTTCGACCTGAGCACGCTGGAGGGGATGCTGGTCGGCGCCGCGATCGCCGCCACCGACTCGGCCGCAATCTTCGCCGTCCTGCGCCGCTCGACCCTGGAGAAGCGCCTCGCCCGCTCGCTCGAGGGCGAGTCGGGGATGAACGACCCGGTCGCGCTGCTGCTCGTGATCGGGTTCATCGACTGGATCCAGGACCCGGGCTACGGGTTCGTCGACATGGCGGGCTCGCTGGTGCTGAAACTGGCGCTCGGCGCGGCGATCGGCCTCGCCCTGGGCCGGCTCGCCGTCGCCGCCCTGGGCGCGGTGAGGCTGCCGACCGACGGGATCTACCCGGTCGCGACGATTGCGATCGCCGGTCTCGCCTTCGGGCTGGCCGAGGTCGCCCACGGCTCCGGCCTGCTCGCCACCTACCTGACCGCGCTGGCCCTCGGCTCGGGGAACATTCCCGCCCGGCGCACGATCGTCGCCTTCCACGAGGGGGTCGGCTGGGTCGCCCAGATCGGCCTCTTCGTCCTGCTCGGCCTGCTCGTCTTCCCCAGCACGCTCGGTGGGGTCGCGGTCGAGGGGCTGGCGCTGTCGGCGGCGCTGATCCTTGTTGCCCGCCCCCTCGCCGCCTTCGCCGCCACGCTCTTCGCGCCGCTCAACATGCGCGAGCGGGCGATGCTCGGCTGGGCTGGCCTGCGCGGAGCGGCACCGATCTGGCTTGCCACCTTCCCGGTGGTGGCCGGGGTCGCCGGCGGCGATGAGCTCTTCTCGATCGTCTTCTTCGTCGTCGTCACCTCGACGCTGGTCCAGGGGGCGAGCTTCGAGCCGCTCGCTGCGCGGCTCGGCCTAACGACCGACGAGCCGGCGCTGCCGCGCCGCCTACTCGAGTCTGGCCGGATCCGCCGCATGGGTGGCGACGTGGTCGCCTACCGCCTGCGCCCCGGCGCGGCCGCGGCAGGACACCTGGTGCGCGAACTGGGCCTGCCGCGCGAGGCCCTGGTCAACGTGATCGTGCGCGACGGGCGGGCGCTGCCGCCGCGTGGCTCGACCCAGCTGCAGGAGGGAGACGAGCTGCACGTGTTGGTGCGCGGTGAGCTGCGCGAGGAGGTCGAGGCGCTGACGCGGCGCTGGCACGCGGGGCCGGTCGGCACGCCGCCGGTGCCGAAGCTCCCTCGCACCGGCGCCACCCAGGTCTTCACCGTCCGTCCCGGGGGCGACATCGAGGACCCCTCAGACCCGAAGGAGGTCGACGGCGTCGCCGTGATCGCGATCCTGCGCAGCCGCCGCGATCGCGCCAGCGCCCTGGTGGCGCTGGCGGACGGCCGCTACTCGGTGACGACTGAAAGCGTGGTCGCGATCGGAGGCCGCCAGGCGCTGGTCCGCTGGTCCGAACGGCGCGCTGAGCGGGTTGGCGACGATCCTCCGGAGCGAGCTTGGTGGCAGGAGGTCATCGGGGCGCTGATCGCGCGGGGCTGAGACCGGCGCATACCTGCGTCCTCGGTCGCTCGTGTGCAGGAGCACACCACGCTCCCTGCGTCCTTGGTCTGCTTGGTCTCAGCCCCGCGCGACCGCTTGGACAATTTCTGAATAAGCCTCAGCCGGGTCGTCGCTGCCGAAGACCGCCGAGCCGGCGACGAACAACGAAGCGCCAGCCTGCGCCACCGAGCCCGCCGTCGATGCGTCGATGCCGCCGTCCACCTCGATCTTGGCGTCGCCGACCAGGGATGAGAGGCGCGTGACCTTGTCGGGGGAGCCCGCGATGAAGGACTGCCCGCCCCAGCCGGGGTTGACGGTCATGTTGAGGACGATGTCGGCGAGACCTCGCAGCTCCGCCACCGCCTCGACCGGGGTGCCGGGATTGATCGCGACGCCCGCGAGGCAGCCCAGTTCGTGGATCGCGACGAGAGTGCGGTTGGCGTGTGGGGTGGCCTCCTCATGAAAGGTGATCGCGTCGGCGCCTGCCTCGGCGAAGGCCTCGATCTGCTGCTCGGGACGCTCGATCATCAGGTGGACGTCCAGTACGCCGCCGGCGTCGTGAACCTGGTCGGCGATCGAGGAGGCGATCAACGGGCCGATCGTGATCGGCGGGACGAAGTGGCCGTCCATCACGTCGAAGTGGATCACCCGCGCCCCGGCGTCCATCACCTCTTCGAGCTGCGCCCCCAGGCGCGAGAAGTCGGCCGAGAGGATCGACGGCGCCACCCGCGGCTCGGCGATCAGCTCCTTCATCCGCTCGCTCATACCGGCCTCAGCATGGAGTCTCCGCAGGTCTGGCAGGTCATGTCCTCGGTGGTGCTCATCCGGGCGATCGTCTGGTGTTCGCCGCAGTTGGGGCACTGCGAGACCAGCTCGAAGCGGCGCAGACAGTACACGCAGCGGAAGCGGCCGGGGAGCTGCGTGGGCCTCAGCCAGGGCTCGCCGCAGCCGGGACAGGCCGGCCGCCGCAGCACGCTCTCCGCATCGCTCCCGGCGCTCATCGCCTAACCATCATCCCGCCTCAGCCGGCAGATGAAGAAGCCGGTGGTGCGATCGCGGTCGGGGCTCAGCTGCCAGCGCTCGCCGCCGGCGACCCGCTCCTCGTTCTCGCGGCGGCTGATCGTGCAGGTCGCGTAGACCAGCGTTCCGCCGGGGCGCAGGGACTCGAGCGCCCTCTTCAGGAGCTGCGACTGGACCTCAACGAGGCGCTCGATCGCCGCCGGAGACTTGCGCCAGCGCGCATCGGGACGGGATGCGAGCGCGCCGAGGTCGGAGCAGGGCGCGTCGAGCAGGACCCGGTCGAATCCGGGTGCGATGCCGGGCTGCGCGCCGTCCGCCTCGATCACGGTGACGCTGCGCAGGTCGAGACGGCGGGCCTGGGCCGCGACCTCGGCGGCGCGGGCGGGGTCCTGCTCGACCGAGATCACCTCCCCTCGGTCCTCCATTCGGGCGGCGATCTGGCCGGTCTTGATCCCGGGACCGGCGCAGAGGTCGAGGACCTGCTCGCCCGGCTGGGGGTCGAGTGCCTCGACTACGGCGGCCGAGCCACGGCTCTGCGGCGTCAGCTCGCCGCCGGCGACCAGCTCCGGGACGGTCTCCCCGGTCCGGCCCTGGACGACGATCATCTCCGGCGCCGCCAGGGGCCACTCGCCAGTCGCGGGGCTCGCCTCCACGCCGGCCTCGCGCAGTTTCGCCAGCACCGCCTCGCGATCCGTGGCCAGGGTGTTGACCCGGAAGGCCGACTCGGCGGGCTCGTTGCAGGCGGCGAGCAGAGAGCGCGCCGCCTCGGCGCCGAGCTCCTCCCACCACATCCGCGCCAGCCAGAGCGGCGCCGAGTGGGCGACGGCGGCGAGCTCGGGAGTCGAGTCGTCGCCGAGCAACGAGGCGGCGAGCTCGTCGCGCTCACGGACCGCGCGCCGCAGCACCGCGTTGACGAGGCCGGCGGCGTGGGCGGCACCGGCCCGCTTGACCAGCTCGACCGACTGGTCCACCGCCGCGTGGTCCGGCGTGCCGTCGGCGAAGAGCAGCTCGAAGAGGCCAAGCCGCAGGCCGGCCAGCACCGGCGGGTCGAGCCGGTGCTGCGGCCGGTTGCTGAGGCGCGAGATCGCCGCGTCGGCGGTGCCGCGCCGCTGCACGGCGCCGTAGGCGAGGCGCTGGGCCTGTGCCCGCTCGCGCCCGGCGAGGTCCTGGGCGTCGGCCGCCTCGGCGAAGGCGCGCTCGGTGTGGGCGTCCTGCTCGAAGGTGGCGCGGATGACGCCGAAGGCCAGCGCGCGGGCCGGAGCGATCTCGCTCACAGTTTGGGCACGGAGTGGCCGCGCAGGTAAGCGTCCGCCGCCATCGGCTTGCCGCCAGGGGGCTGGACCACGTCAAGACGCAGCGTCCCCCGCCCGCAGCCGAGCAGGAGCGCCCCCCACTCCGCCTTCAGCACGCCCGCCTTGACGCCGACGTCCACTGCGCGGGCACGCCGCACGCCGAGCCTGCCCTCCGCCGTCTCCAGGAAGGCGCCGACGTGCGGGGTGAGGGCGCGGACGGTCCGCGCCAGCTCCGCCGCTGGGCGGGAGGGATCGAGGCAGCGCTCGGCGGGATCGATCTTCTCGGCGTAGGTCGCCGCCGCGTCGTCCTGCTCCTCGAGCTCCAGCCTCCCCTCGGCCCGCAGATCGAGAGCGCCCACCAGTAGCTGGGCTCCGCGCTCGGCGAGTCGCTCCGACAGCGACTCGAAATCGTCCTCGGGCCCGATCGCGACCTCCTCGCGGGAGGCGACCGGGCCCGAGTCGAGCCCGGCGGTGACCTCCATCACGCAGACCCCGGTGAGCCGGTCGCCGGCCATGATCGCCCGCTCGATCGGCGCCGCCCCGCGCCAGCGCGGCAGCAGCGACGGGTGGACGTTGAGCATCGGCAGCTCGGAGAGCAGCGGCTCGCGCAGCAGCTGCCCGAAGGCGCAGACGACCGCCAGCTCGGGCTGCGCGGCGCGGATCCGCTCCAGAGTCGACTCGTCGTTGACGCTCCCCGCCTGCAGCAACTCGATGCCCAGCTCGCGCGCCGCCTCGGCGACCGGCGGCGACGCCGTCCTCCTGCCGCGCCCCTTCGGACGATCGGGAGGGGTAACCACCAGCGACGGCTTGTGCAGCGAGGCGGCAAGGCGGCGCAGGACCGTGACCGCGAACTCCGAGGTGCCGAGGTAGACGGTGCGCACTCAGACGTCGGTCCGCGACTCGACGTGGTGCTCGCCGTCGGCCTCCGGACCCTCGCCCTCAGCGTGCTGGGGGCTGTAGGTGCCTCCTTCGCGCAGCGCCCGCAGGGCGCCCTTGCGCTGGTCGCGCGGGGCGTGGTCGAGGATCAGCACCCCGTCGAGGTGGTCGATCTCATGCTGGAGCACCCGCGCCTCGAGGCCCGAGGCCTCGACCTGCACAGGCTCGCCGTCGAGGTCGAGGCCGGTAACGCGCGCGTGCAGCGGCCGCTCCACGTCCATCGAGACGCCGGGCAGGCTGAGGCAGCCCTCCTCGGCGACGACGAGCACGTCCGACGCCCACTCGACCTCGGGGTTGAGCAGCGCCGTCGGCTCGCTGTCGGGGCCGGCCTGGAAGACGAGCAAGCGGCGCAGCACCCCTACCTGGGTGGCGGCGAGCCCGACACCCATGCCGTCGCGCATGATCCCGATCATCCGCTCGACCTCGGCCCGCAGCTCCGGGCCGAACTCCGTGATCGGCGAGGCCTTGCTCTTGAGGACCGGGTCGCCGAACTTGACCACCTGGGCGAGGGCGGCGTCGCGCCGCGCGATCAGCTCGCGTTCGAGCTCCCCGCGCTCCTCTTTCTCGGCTCCGATCGCCTGTTCGTCGGCCACAGCCCGATTGTATGGACCGGCCTGGCCGCGATCCCCGCTGACCTAGCGAAGGCGGGCGCGCTGGCGCGCTTGGAGGTGCCCTTCAAAGAAGAGGCCCAGGCTCATTGCAAGCAAGACCGACACGCCTATATACGCAAAGACGCCATATCCACGAATACCGAGCATCGCACCAACGGCAGCAAGGCCGATGACGATGAGCGCAGTCAGAAGTCGCCTCTCCCACATAGACAACATGTTACGCCTCCAGCTCGCCGAAAACCCAGAGCGCCAGAGCCCCCAACGCCCCGCAGAACATCGCTCCTACTGCGGGTCGACGTCGACCGAGATCGCGACGTCGCGCAGAGTGCGCTCGGTGGCGAGGCGCTCGACCGCCTCGCGGACCGCGGCGATGGCGGCCTCGCGATCGTCGGCCTTGGTCAGGAGGCGGCGGCGATGACGGTTGCGGACGCGGAACATCGGCGCCGGCCCGAGCAGCTCGGCGTCCGGCGGCAACGTCGGCCGCAGGGCGCTCGCGAGCTCGGCGGCAGCCGCTTCCAGTCGCGGTTCCGACTCGGCCTTGAGCACGATCCGCATCAGGTGCGAGAAGGGTGGGTAGCGCAGCAGCCGGCGTCGCTCGACCTCCTCGGCGAGGAAGGAGCCGGCGTCGTGGCGGGCGGCGCAGACGATGCTCGCCGCCCCCGGCGCCAGGGTCTGCACGATCACCTCTCCCCCGGCCGCGCCACGACCGCTGCGGCCGGCGAGCTGGGCGACCATCGCGAAGGTGCGCTCGGCGGCGCGGAAGTCGGGGAAGCGCAAGGTTGCGTCGGCGTCGAGGATCGCGCTCAGGGTCACCTCGGGAAAGTCGTGGCCCTTGGCGACCATCTGCGTGCCGACGAGGATGCCGCTCTCCGCCTCGCCGAAGCCGGCGAGGATGCGGGCGTGCGCCCCCTTGCCGGTCACCGTGTCCGAGTCGAGGCGGAAGACCGGCATCGGCGCCAGGCGCTCGGCCAGCAGCGCCTCGACCTGCTCGGTGCCGACCCCTGCCCTCGACAGGGTCGTCGAGTCGCAGTCCGGGCACGATCTCGGTGCAGGCTCGACGTGGGCGCAGTGGTGGCAGACGAGGCGGTTGGCGTGGCGGTGGACGATCAGCGAGACGTCGCAGTTCGGGCAGCCCCAGTGGCGCCCGCAGGAGCGGCAGGTGAGCCAGGGCGCGAAGCCGCGGCGGTTGACCATCACGATCGCCTTGGCGCCGTCTCGCCTCACCGCCTCGAGCGCCTCCCAGGTCGCTCGGTGCAGGGGCCCGGACCGAGGGTCGGCATCGCGCATGTCGAGCACCTCGACCGGCGGCATGCGGCGGCCGTCCACGCGGCGCGGCAGCTCCAGCCGGGGCATCGCCAGCCAGGACTCCGGCCGCGGGGTCGCGGTGCCGGCGACGAGGACCGCGCCCGTCTCCTCGGCGCGCCGGAAAGCGACGGCGCGGGCGTCGTAGCAGGGGTCGCCCTCCTGCTTGTAGGAGGGGTCGTGCTCCTCGTCGACCACGACCAGCCCGAGGTCGCGGACAGGGGCGAAGACAGCCGAGCGGGGGCCGACGCAGACGCTCGCCTCGCCGCTGCGAAGCCGGCGCCACTCGTCGAGCCGCTCGCCCCCGGAGAGAGCGGAGTGGAGGACGGCGAAGCGGTCGCCGAGCCGAGCCCGGAAGCGCGCCACCGCCTGCGGCGCCAGGCCGATCTCGGGGACGAGCACGATCGCGCCGCGGCCGCGGGCGAGCGCCGCCTCGACCGCGGCCAGGTAGACCTCCGTCTTGCCGGAGCCGGTGACGCCGTGCAGGAGCAGCTCGCGCGGCGCCCCGGCCTCGCCGTCGAGCGCCGCGACGATCCCCTCCACCGCCAGCTCCTGCTCGGGCAGCAGCGACGGCCGGGCCACAGCGGCGGCGAGCGCCGGGTGGCTCGGCCGCCGGCTCACGGTCGAGCTGCGGGTGGCGATCAGGCCGCGCTCCTCCAGCCGCCGTAGGACCTGGCGGTCGGCGCCGACGGCGGCCGCCAGCTCGGACGCCGACATCTCACCGGCAGATAGAGCCTCCAGGACCGCCCGCTGCCTGACCCCGAGCCGCTCTCCGCCGGAGAGGGCGGCCTCGCCGGCAGGGACGATCTCGGCACGCAGCTCGCGCCGGGGGCGGATCCGCTCCCCCGACGCCCCCAGGCCCGGCGGCAGGACCAGCTCGAGCCCGCGCGACGGCGTCGAGCAGTACTCGCGAGCGACCCAGAGGCCGAGGCGGACCAGCTCAGCCGGGACGCCCGCCTCCAGCGCCTCGATCGGCTCGGCAAGGCGCTCCGGGGGCAGCTCCGAGGTGTCGGCCAGCTCGACCACGACGCCGAGCACCCGGCGCGGGCCGAAGGGAACGCGGACGACGCTGCCGACCTCGAGACCGCTCATCTCGGCCGGGAGCCGGTAGTCAAAGGGGCCGCGCAGGGCGCGGGCGCGGGTCAGCGGCTCGACCTTGGCGATCGTCACCGACTCACGGTATGGAGGGGCGCGGACACCGCGGGTATGCTCCGCGCGATGGCTCTCAACCTCAGTCCGGGAGAGCGGGTGATCTTCCAGGGTCACCCCTCGTGGCGGGCGATTCTCGGCTTCTACCTGAAGGGGATAGCGATCGCCGCCGTCGTCGGCGTCGTCGCCAGGCTCTTCGACGTCAGCGGCGGGACCGTCTTCCTGCTGGTCCTCGTGATCGTCGGCCTGACGGTGCTGATCGGCTTCGTCAAGCGGGTCGCGACGACCTACACGATCACCGACCGCCGCCTCAACATCAAGCGGGGGATCATCTCCCGCGAGGTCCAGGAGACTCGCCTCGAGCGAGTCCAGAACGTCAACTTCCGTCAGAGCGTCTACCAGCGGGCCGTGCAGATCGGCGACGTCGACTTCGACACCGCGGCCGGCGACGATTACAACTTCGTCTTCGCGGGCGTGGCCAACCCCGAGCAGGTCGTCGAGAGCGTCGACCAGGCGACCGGCACCCACACCGCTGGCACACACGGCCTCGGCGAGGCCCAGCCTCCCCGCTAGAGGGACACCACATGCCTTCGATCAGCCGACCAGTCGCTGCCCTGTTCCTGAGCGCACTCTGTCTCACCTTCGCCTCATGCGGCGAGTCGGCCTCGTCCTCTTCCTCAGAAGAGGCCACAGGAGGCGGCGGCATAACGGGCGGTTACCCGCCGGCAGTCGCCCAGCGCTTCGTCCAGTCCTGCGCACTGAACGCCAAGCTCTCCAGCTCCGGCAAGCTGACCCCCGAAGAGGCACGAGACCTCTGCATCGACGCGCTGACGTGCGTCGAGCAGGGCCTCACGATCTCCGAGCTGAGAGAGACCGAACGCAAGCTCCTGTCAGGCGAGCCCAACCCCGGCGCCCGCGTCCTCCGAGGCTGCACCGAAAAGGCAATCGAGCAGCACGCCGGGTAGAGACGCCTGTGCCCCTCCCCGTGAACTAGCGTCGCACCCGCCTTCGGCGCTTAGCGACCGATTTGGTGCGCGGCTCCGCCGCAGCCTAACTGGACGGTATTTGAGCCATAAGGCGCCCGGATGCGTCCGGGGCGTCCGGGAACTACATCAGGCGGCGGCAAGCTCCGGCGCAGGCGCCAGCTCGCGCTCGGGCTCCTCGTCTGGAACTTGACGCTCGATGCCGATCAACAGCTCCTCGTCCAACACCGCAAGGATGCGCTTCAGCACAGGAATCGTCGGCATGTGATCGCCGCCCTCGACCTTCGAGATGAAGGAATGCGAGGTTCCCGCCCGGTCGGCTACTTCTTTCTGCGTGAGGTCAAGCTCGTAGCGCCTCTCGCGGATATGAGCGGCAATCCAGTTCCGCTCGCGCAACTCACGGATCGCCGCGTATTCGTCGCGGGCCTCTCGGTACTCGTCGCTACGCCGAGTGCGATCCCGCGCTGCCTCGGTGGTAGCCCTGCCCTTCGGGCTGATGCGGCCGTTCTCCTTCGTGCCCATGGCGGCTAGTTTATCTATATAGATAAATGAGTCAAGGATTACCGGCTTCTCAATGGCGCGTCCTTGCCCGCTGCGCGCGGTGGTTTCCTCGGCCTCGTGTCCATTCGCCGCTTGAAGTCGGCCATCCGTCGCTTCGCCAAAGCCTTCTCCGAGGCGGGCACCGCTCCGGTGTTCTTCTCGAAGGCGTGCACCAGGACAAGCAGGTTCCCGGATCGCTGATAGAGAATTCGATAGCGCGTATTGGCGAACCGGACTCTCAACTCACGCAGCTCCCCCTCGATCTGCGAGCTGACTGGGAACTCCGGCGGCGGGGCATCCGGTGCCTGCCCGTTCAGATGCTCCTCGATGTAATCATCGATCTTCGCCGCCCGCTTTGCCGGAAGCGCGTCAATGAACTGGTCGACCGGTTCTGAACCACGCTTGTCGCGGTAGAAGATCGCCTGGGTCCCCGCCATCCATCGAGCATTGCAGACAACTCGGTGCGGACGTGCGCGCCATGGCTCCTTGACCACTGGCCCCATCGTCAAACTTGCATACGTGAAATCCATGAGGTCAAGCCTGCCCGAGAACAGGCACTCGCATAAGGAGAAAAAACAGGCTAAATCTCTCCCCCAGCCAGGGCCGAGACTTGTTGAGCTCACGCGCAAGCATGTCCGCCCAGGGGACAACGGCTGGTGGATTGGCTCGGTGCCAGAGTTGGGGCGCCTGGGTGTCCCGCGTCAGCTCGTCAGCTCGATTTCCGAGTTTTTCAACGGACCCGAGTCGGCAGTACAACCGCCGAGAGATTCTTGCCGCCGCGTCTCGCCGCGGCGCTCGTCGGCGGTGATCCGCTGCATCCGACCGTCTACGCGACCCTGACTACCCATGATCGTGTCGCCGGTCGGCGGCTGTATGCGGCTGCCCTCCGCGATCTCGCGGACCTGCGTTGGGATCAAGTCGCTTCAGCATGTGGGATAGATGGCGTCGACTCTGAACGCCAAGCACGCGCTTATGCAGAAGGCGGACGAGGTCTCTGGCACAAGCTCGGCGGCTGGCCTTGGTTCCAACTTCCAGAGCACTGGCAGCCGAAAGCGCGCGAGCAGTGGTGGCTCAACTCACGGGTTGCCAGTGCGCTTAGCATTTGGCTTGGCGAAGTGGCAACGCGCCCCTAGAGGAATCCGCACCTGCTGCTAATCGTTGATTTCGCCCGCGCGAAAGCGCTACGGAGTGGCGGATCACCCCGCAGAGCGGCGAGGACTGGCTTCGCCAACCTGCACCCGATCCGAGGAGGGACCGTCGAGTGCGGGATCCAGTCCGAGCGCCTCCCACTGCCAGCGATGCGAAGCTGCCTGAAGCTTGGCTGCTACGTCGCTGCCTTCTCCAACGTCCGCGGTCGGAGGAGTCAGCGGCGGGTCGCTGTCGCGAATTGGCCGCACTGCTCGCTCAGAGGGCTCCCCATCCTCATCCTCTGTCTCGTCTGCGTCCTCTTCGGGGGCTATCAAGGTGTCGGGGAAGCGCAAGATGCCCGCCATTCGGCCGAATGGCGGGCGTTGAGGATCTCCTTCCGGGAGGACCAACTCGAACGACCCCTGGATCGGGTGGTCGAGGCTCTGCGAGTAGACGGTCCATTGGACTTCGTGAACTCCTGGGCCACGAGCACGTAGCCACAGCGCCTCGGCGATCTCGATGGTCCACCCTGGCAGTACCTCAACTCTCGGCGCCGTCAGGTGGCGGGAGTTGGCGGATAGATCCCAGGTCTGTTGCGAACGTCGAAATGGGACAAGGTCGTCTAAGTCAAAGTCACGTCCTCCCGATGCAATCGTTGAATACGGACCCCTCCAGGGGCCGATATGAGAGGGAGTGAGCGCCCGCGGCTGTGGAGGACGGTAAGTCGGACGGGCGGGTGGCACATCGACTCGTCTGTCCGCTGACCCGAGGCTCACACTCTCGGGGAGTTCAAGAACAACCTCGACTGCCTCGCCGTGGGCTGCGCCCACAGCGTTCGTAAGAGCCAGGGAGACTTCGAACGTCTCCCACTCCGCAAGAGTCGCCTCCGAGTAACCATCTAGCCACTCGCGCAACTCCTCCTTGTAGGTTTCCACCTCGGAGTTGAACTCCTCCTTTGCGCGCTGATGATCCTCTGGAGTGGGGCGCGACATGAGACCTACACCCGTCGTTAGCCAAGACGGCAGCGTCTCGCGGTCTCGCACCGTGTCCAACGCCTCGGCGGTTTCGTTGTCCACGATCCGCTGTATCTGGAATGGCCACGGAGGCAGTCCATCATTCACCAGCCTTCCATCCTTGGCGCCTTCGACCGTCAGCGTTAGCTTCGGCTTTGGCCGCGTCAGCCCATGGAGCCGCGGCTCCATGGCCACCAAAACGCATGCGACAGCTAGCGGAACTACCGCATACGCAACGTTCACCCAGGACGCACCGAGAGCCTTCAGCGCCAGCGCTAGAACTGCAAGCAGCAAGCAGGCACCCGCCCCGACACGTCCCAGAGGGGTCATAGTGCTCCAGAGCTTGAAGATCCACTGGCGCATTCAGATTGCTCCAATTCAGACGATCTCAGGTGACTCAGATGGTGTAGCTATGAAGGAGGAGTGAACCAGCCGACAGCCCGCCGGGGGACAGGCGCTCTTCGCGGCCGCTCATTGCCGATCTCCTGACGGACGAACAAGGCCAGCAGGCCGTTGCAAGTATTGAGCGCGAGTCGTTAGCGCCCCCTGGCTTCCTCGTCGGTCTCCCCGGAGTCATCACGGTCGTGCAAAGCTCGTGGAGGCCACCCTCGGGCATCTGATGCGCCCTGGCTTCTAGCTCGTCCTGCCGGGCGTGTCGAGAGGGGTCCGGTTGGGCTCTGGGCGAATGTCGCCGAATAGGCGGCGATATGCAATCTGGTGATTGCGCGGCGGTAGCCGCGCTCCAACTCAGTCGCTAAGCGCCGAAGGCGCGTGCGATGCTAATTTGCCCGGAGTCCGACCGGACCCCTCCCACTCGCGCTAAGCGGGCGCTGCCTCGGCTGAACCGGCGGCGTTCTTCAGGGAATCGGCGCGGTCGGTGCGCTCCCAGGTGAAGGACTCGCCCTCGCGGCCGAAGTGGCCGTAGGCGGCGGTGGGCCGGTAGATCGCGCGGTGCAGGTCGAGGTCGCGGCGGAAGGCGCCGGGGCGCAGGTCGAACTCGGCTTCGACCAGCTGTGAGATCTCGGTGTCGGAGAGCTTGCCGGTGCCGAAGGTCTCGACCATCAGCGAGATCGGGCGGGCGACGCCGATCGCGTAGGCGACCTGCACCTCGCAGCGCTGAGCGAGGCCCGCGGCGACCACGTTCTTGGCGACGTGGCGCGCCGCGTAGGCGGCGGAGCGGTCGACCTTGGAGGGATCCTTGCCGGAGAAGGCGCCGCCACCGTGGCGGGCCATGCCGCCGTAGGTGTCGACGATGATCTTGCGGCCGGTGAGGCCGGCGTCGCCGACCGGGCCGCCGATCACGAACTTGCCGGTCGGGTTGACGAGGAAGTGCTGGCGCAGCTCCGTCTCGTCGAAGAGGCCGGGTGCCTCGGCGCCGAGCACGGGCAGGACGACGCTCTCCCAGAGGTCGGGCTTGATCTTCGACTCCGACTCGACCCCCTCGGCGTGCTGGGTGGAGATCAGGAGCTTTTCGACCCGCACCGGGCGGCCGTCGGCGTAGCGGACGGTGACCTGGGTCTTGCCATCGGGGCCGAGGTAATCGAGCGAGCGGTCCTTGCGCACCGCGGCGAGCCTTTCGGCGAGCCGGTGCGCGAGGTGGATCGGCATCGGCATCAAGACCTCGGTCTCGTCGCTGGCGTAGCCGAACATCATTCCCTGGTCGCCGGCGCCGGCGACCAGCAGCTCGTCCTCAACCGACTCGGTCCGGGTCTCATAGGCGGCATCGACGCCTTGGGCGATGTCGGGCGACTGCTTGTCGAGCGAGACCAGGACCGAGACGTGGTCGCAGTGGTAGCCGTAGTCGCCGTGGTCGTAGCCAATCTTGCGGATCGTCTCGCGAACGAGATCGGGCACGTTGAGGTGGACGTCGGTCGAGATCTCCCCCGAGACCACCGCCATCCCGGTGTTGACCATCGTCTCGCAGGCGACCCGGCCCTCCGGGTCCTCCGCCATCACCGCGTCGAGGACGGCGTCGGAGATCTGGTCGCAGATCTTGTCGGGATGCCCCTCGGTGACCGACTCCGACGTGAACAGGTATTCGCCCTCGGCGAGTGACTGGGTTTGGCTCATGCGGTCGAAGATTAAATGGTCAAGGAGGGATGCGCGGTCATGCGTTCTGGTATCTGCTTTTCCTCGGGACGAAGTCGATCACCAACGGCACACCCTCGAGACCGTAGGCCTCGCGCAACCGGTTCTCGAGGTGGTAGGCCCAATCACGAATGATGAGGCGCCGATCGTTGACCTGGATCGCGATCCGCGGCGGTCGCTCCCCGATCTGGGCCGAGTAGTAGAGACGCAGGCGCCGCCCGCGGCGGGCCGGCGGGGGCACTTTGGCGACGACGTCGGCGACGAAACGGTTCAGCTCCGGGGTCGGGATGCGCTCGCCGGCGCGGTCGGCGAGCTCGATCGCCTTCGGCAACAGCTTGGCGACGTTGCGCCCCCGGGCCGCCGAGCAGGTGATCACACCCGGGCGGAGGCGCAGCTTGCGCTCGACCCGAGCTTTGGCGTCGTCGAGGTCGGTGCGGGTGACGTCCCACTTGTTGAGCGCGAGCAGAGTCGCGCACCCCGCCCGCATCGCCAGCTCGGCGACGCGCAGGTCCTCCGCGGTGACCCCCTCCGAGGCATCGCAGACGACCAGTGCCACTTCGGCCCGCTCGACCGCGCGCTCGGAGCGCAGCTGCGCGTAGTAGTCGACCGTGCCGGCGACCTTCGAGCGCCGGCGCAGGCCGGCGGTGTCGACGAGGACGACGCGCCGCCCGTCGACCTCGAGCTCGGTGTCGATCGCGTCGCGGGTGGTGCCGGCACGCTCGGAGACGATCACGCGCTCGTCACCGAGAAAGGCGTTGACGAGGGAGGACTTGCCGGCGTTGGGGCGACCGACCACGGCGACGCGCACCTCGTCCCCAGCCTCCTCGAGCGGCCGGGCCTCGCCGAGCGCGGTGACGATTGCATCGAGCAGGTCACCGCTGCCGAGGCCGTGCGTCGCCGAGACCGCAAGCGGCTCGCCGAGACCGAGCTTGTTGAACTCGGCGCCGAGGTGCTCGTCGCCGGGCCGGTCGGCCTTGTTGACGGCGACGAGCGTCGGCACGTCAGCCCCGCGCAGGGTCTTCGCCAGCTCGGCGTCGCCGGCGCGCATCCCAGCCCTGCCGTCGACTACCAGCAGCACCGCGTCGGCCTCGGCTATACCGAGCCGCGCTTGGCGCTGGATATCGCGAGCCAGCTCGCTCTCGTCCTGCAGATCGATGCCGCCGGTGTCGAGCAGCTCGAAGGCGACGCCGTTCCACTCGCAGCGTACCCGCTTGCGATCGCGGGTAACCCCCGGCTCGGCATGGGTGACGGCCTCGCGCCCGCCGGCCAGGCGGTTGACCAGGGTGCTCTTGCCGACGTTGGGGAAGCCGATGATGGCGACCGTCGGCAGGCTCATGCCAGTCCCCTCTCGCGCGCCAGGGCGACGACCCTGGCGACGACCTCGTCGCGCGCGAGGCCGGTGGTGTCGATCTCGACCGCGTCGGGGGCGGCGCGCAGCGCGCTGTGCTCGCGGGTAGCGTCGCGCTCGTCGCGTTGCCGCTGCGCCGCCAGCACCTCGGCCTGGTCGGCCCCGGTCTGGGCGGCGCGCCGGCGCGCCCGCTCCTCCTCGCCGGCGGTGAGGAAGACCTTGAGCGGGGCATCGGGGCTGACCACGGTGCCAATGTCGCGCCCCTCCGCCACGTAGCGCCCGGCGGCGATCATCGCCCGCTGGCGGGCGACCATCGCCTCGCGCACGCCGGGATGGACGGAGACCCGCGAGGAGGCCTCGGTCACCTCGGGAGCGCGGATCTCCTTCGAGACGTCGCGCCCGCCGAGCGTCACGGCCTCGCCCACGAAGGCGACCTCGAAGCCGGCGGCGAGCGCCGCCATCGCCTCGGCGTCATCGAGGTCTGCGCCCTGCTCGATCCCGGCCAGAGCGACGCAGCGGTACATCGCGCCCGAGTCGAGGTAGGTGAAGCCGAGCGCCGTGGCGACGCCGCGGGCCACCGAGGACTTGCCGGCCCCGGCGGGGCCGTCGATCGCGATCACCATGGGCGCAATGTATGGGCGTCAGGACCCGAGCAGCATCGCGAGGTCGGCCTCGAAGCCCGGGTAGCTGACCGCGGCCGCCCCCATGCCCTCGACCTCGACGCCCTGAGTCGAGGCGAGACCGGCGATCGCGCCCAGCATCGCGACGCGGTGGTCGCCGTGCGAGAAGGCCGAGCCGCCGCGCAGGCCGCCGCCGCCCAGAATCCTCATCCCGTCCGCCGTCGGCTCGACCTCGCCCCCCAGCCCGTTCAGGACCTCGGCGACGACCGCGATCCGGTCCGACTCCTTGCGGCGCAGCTCGGCGGCGTCGCGGATCGTCGTCTCGCCCTCGGCGAAGCAGGCGGCCAGCGCCACCAGCGGCAGCTCGTCGATCGCCAGCGGCACGTCGGCGCCGGCGACCTCCGTCCCGCGCAGCTCGGCGGAGCGGACACGGAGGCGGCCGGCCGGCTCGCCGCCGCGCTCGCCCTCGGGCTCGACTTCGACCTCGGCCCCCATCCGGGCGAGGATCTGGAGCAGCCCGGTACGGGTCGGGTTGAGGCCGACGCCGCTGAGGGTGATGTCGCTGCCCGGGACCAGCAGCGCCGCGACGAGGAAGAAGGCGGCTGAGGAGAAGTCGGCGGGTACGGCGATCTCGCCAGGCTCGAGCCGCTGCGCCGGCCGCACGGCGACGACGGCGCCGTCGCGGCGCTCGACCTCCGCCCCCGCGGCGGCAAGCATCCGCTCGGTGTGGTCGCGGCTCGGCAACGGCTCGACCACCTGCGTCTCGCCCTCCGCCAGCAGGCCGGCAAAGAGCAGGCAGGACTTGACCTGGGCGCTGGCAACCGGCAGCTCGTAGGAGACGCCCCGCAGCGGCGCGCCGTCGATCTCGAGCGGCGGCAGGCGATCCTCGCGGCAGCGCAGCTGCGCCCCCATCAGCCGCAGCGGCTCGGCGATGCGATCGACCGGGCGGCGGCGGATCGAGCTGTCGCCGTCGAGCGTCCAGCTCCCCGTCTCCTGCCCGGCCAGCCAGCCCGGCAGCAGCCGCAGCAGGGTGCCGGCGTTGCCGACGTCGATGCTCGCCTCGGCGAGGCCGCGCAGCCCGATGCCGCGCACCCTCATCCGGAATGAGATCGCCGGCGGCCCGGCCGCCGGGCCCTCCACCTGAGCCCCCAGCCGGCGCATGGCGACCAGGGTCGAGAGCGTGTCGGCCGAGTCGAGGTAGCCGTCGATCGTCGTCTCGCCGTCCGCCATCGCCGCGATCAGCGCGGCGCGGTGCGAGACCGACTTGTCCGGCGGCGGCCGCAGCGTTCCGCGCAGCGGTCCGGAGGGGTCGAAGCGGGAGGCGCTCACGCGTCCGAGGGGCCGATCACCGTCGCCGAGTGACCCAGCTCCCGCACCAGGGTCGCCGCGCGCTCCGCCTGCTCGTGGCCGGCGACCCAGAGCGAGACGGCGCCCGAGCGCATGTCGGGAGCCGGGTGCAGAGCCATGTCCTCGATGTTGACGCCGGCCTCGCCCAGCGCCAGCGCCAGCTCGGCGACGATGCCCGGGCGGTTGACGACGACGACGCGTAGCTCGTGCAGCAGCCCGCCCGCGAGGTCGGCCTCGAGCAGGTCGCGCCTGGCCTCCCCCGCCGCCTCGTGCCAGGCGGCGACGGCCTCGCGGTCGCCGCTGCGGATCAGCTCCGCTGCCTCGCGCAGGCGCTCGCCGGCGTCCTCGATCGCCTCCGCCACCGCGTCGCTGTTGGTTAAGAAGATGTCGCTCCAGATCGCCGGGTTGGCGCCGGCGACGCGGGTCATATCGCGAAAGCTCGGCCCGACCTCGGGCATCCGCTCCGAGTCGCGGGTCAGCTCGGCGGCCGCCTGGCCGACCAGCACGTTGGCGACGACGTGCGGCAGGTGGCTGACCGTCGCCATCAGGCGGTCGTGGGTCTCGGCGGCGATCGCCTGCGGCCTCGCGCCGAGGTCGGAGACCGCCCGCTGCAGCTTGTCGTAGAGCATGCCTCCCGAGCGCTCGGTGGGGGTCAGGTACCAGCGCGCGCCCTGGAAGAGGTCGGTGCGGGCGTTCTCCACCCCGGACGTCTCCGCGCCGGCCAGCGGGTGGCCGCCGATGAAGCGCTCGTCGCCGCCCAGGGCGGCGACGATCTCGCGCTTGGTCGAGCCGACGTCGGTGACGACGGCATCGGGGCCGCAGGCCTCGAGCGCGGCGCCCGCAAGCGACGGCAGCACCGCCACCGGAGCCGCGCAGAAGATCACCTCGGCTGCCTCGCAGGCCTCGCCGGGCGTGCTCGCACCGCGATCGAGGGCGCCCGACTCGACCGCTCGCGCCAGGGTCGCCGGGTCGGGGTCGAAGCCGACCACCTCGCCACCCTCGTGGCGCCGCGCCGCCAGCCCGATCGAGCCGCCGATCAGGCCGACCCCGAGGACGGCGATTCTCATTCGCCGCGCCGCGCCCGCACGGCCGAGGCGCACTGCTCGAGCACTCGCACCGTCTCATCCCAGTCCATGCAGGAATCGGTGATCGACTGCCCGTAGGTGAGCTCGGAGCGCTCGCCGAGGTCCTGGCGCCCCTCGACCAGGAACGACTCGAGCATGACGCCGACGATGCGGCTGTTGCCGTCGGCGACCTGGTCGGCGACGTGACCGGCGGCCAGCACCTGCAGCACCGGGTCCTTCTTGCTGTTGTCGTGCGAGGCGTCGACGACGACGCGCTCGGGAAGCCCGGCCTCGCCCAGCCTCGCCAACGCCTCGGCGACGCCCTCGAGGTCGTAGTTGGGGGCCTCCCTGCCGCCGCGCAGGATGATGTGGCCGTCGGGGTTGCCGGTCGTGTAGAGGACGGCCGGGCTGCCGCCGTCGTCGATACCGGCGAAGGCGTGCGGCACGGCCGCGGCGCGCACGGCGTCGACGGCGACCTGGATGTCGCCGTCGGTGCGGTTCTTGAACCCGATCGGCATCGAGAGACCGGAGCCGAGCTGCCGGTGGATCTGACTCTCGGTGGTGCGCGCCCCGATCGCCCCCCAGGACACCGTGTCGGCGATGTACTGCGGCGTGATCGGGTCGAGGAACTCGCAGCCGACCGGCAGGCCGAGGTCGAGCACCTGCAGCAGCAGCGCCCGCGCCATCCGCAGGCCGGCGTTGACGTCGCCGGAGCCGTCGAGGTGCGGGTCGTTGATCAGGCCCTTCCAGCCGGTCGTCGTGCGCGGCTTCTCGAAGTAGACGCGCATCACCACCAGCAGCTCCTCGCCGAAGTCCCGGGCCGACTCGGCGAGGTTGCCGGCGTACTCGAGCGCCGCGACCGGGTCGTGGACGCTGCACGGCCCGACCACGACCATCACCCGGTCGTCGGCTCCGTCGAGAACGTTCCCCACTTCCCCGCGGCCCCTCACGACGGCCTTTTCGCGCACCTCGCCCAGCGGCAGCTCCTCGAGCAGCGTCGCCGGCGAGACGAGCTCCTCGACTCGCTCTATCCGCTGGTCGCGAACGCGATCCCCAGTCTTTCCCTGCATCCCGATCATCATTTTGCCTTCACCGCCCTCCATGCTCAAAAATCCTACTTCGGGTCTGCCTCATCGCACAAATGTCAAGCGAAGAGACGAAAGATGTTCCGGCGCCCGGCCGAGAATCTTGGGGGTGCGGCAGCACGCCGCGAGGCCGAACGCCTAGCTAAATCGCCAATAGGACTCAGAGGCACGCGCGAGCCCGCCCGAGTGGGCGGCGGAGGTGTTCGGCGCGGCGACTCGAGTCATCAAGTTTGTTTTAGCACAGCTCGGCGATCGCGGCTAGGAAGCGGTCGTTCTCGGCCGCCGTCCCGTAGGTGACGCGGATGTGGCCGGGGTCGCCGAGGGGCCTACCCGGGCGGACGGCGATCGAGCGCTCGGCGAGGCCGGAGACGACCACGCCCTCGTCGGCGTCGCCGAGGTCGACCCAGGAAAAGTTGGCCTGGGTCGCGGCGGTGCGCAGGCCGATCTCGCGCAGCCCCTCCTCGACCCGGATCCGCTCGGCGACCGTGCTCTCCACCCTGCGGGCGACGTCGTCCTGGTGCAGGATCGCCTCGGCGGCGGCGGCCTGGGCCAGCGCGTTGACGCTGAACGGCTGCCGCACGGCGTCGACCGCGGCGCGGAACTTGGCGGAGCCGACCGCGTAGCCGACCCGCAGGCCGGCGAGGCCGTAGCACTTGCTGAACGTGCGCAGCACGACCAGGTTCGGGAACTCGGCCAGCAGGTCGATGCCGGCGTCGGCGTCCTCCACGGCCTGGAACTCGACGTAGGCCTCGTCGAGCGCGATCGTCACGTGCGCCGGGACCCGCTCGCAGAAGGCGGCGATCTCGGCGGTCGGCAGGTGGGTCCCGGTCGGGTTGTTGGGGTTGCAGACGACGACGAGCTGGGTCGCCGCGGTCACCTCCACAGCCATCGCGTCGAGGTCGTGGACGTCGGCGGCGAGTGGGACGCGGATCTCGCGCGCCCCGGTCAGCGCCGCCAGGTACGGATACATCGAGAAGGACGGCCAGGCGTAGACGATCTCGGAGCCGGGCTCGCAGAGCGCCTCGGCGGCGGCGAGCAGGATCTCGCAGGAGCCGTTGCCGACCGCGATCCGGCCGGGCTCTGTCTCGTGCCGCTCGGCGATGCGCTCGCGCAGCAGGGTCGCGTCGGGGTCCGGGTAGCGGTTCATCGCCGCGGCGGCGGCCTTGATCGCCGCGACCACCTCCGGGTGGGGCGGGAACGGCGACTCGTTGGAGGCGAGCTGGGCGATCTGACCGGAGGCGATCGCCTCCGGCGCCTGCCCGGTCGGCACGCCGGCTTTGTAGCCCGGGATGCGGGCGAGCTTCTCAGCGAAGGTGACGGTCATGGTCATGAGTTTGCCCGATGCCTGGTAGCGGTGCCCGGACCAAGCGGGGCTAGGACGCAGGGAGCGTGGCGTGCTCTGCACGCGAGCGACCGAGGACACCGCCCCGCGCCGTGTCCGGGCACCGCTACTGCGCTGCGTGGAGGTCGGAGCGCAGCTCCTGCGTGTCCCCTAAGTAGGTGTGGGCCGGGGAGTGGCCGACCGGCGCGTAGTAGTGGACCATCGCCCGGATCACCCGCGGCATCGCGCCGGGGACGTCGATCTCACGGGCGCAGATCAGCGGCACCGACTCCAGCCCGACGTTGCGGGCCGCCACGGCCGGGAACTCGGCGTCGAGGTCCTGGGTCGTCGTGAACATGCAGCTGACCATCGCCTCCGGCCCGAGCTCGTTGCGGCTGAGCAGCTCGCGCAGCAGCGCCTCGGTCGCGGAAACGATCGCCTCCGCCTCGTTGGCCTCCGCCTGGACGGCGCCGCGAACGGCGAACAGCCGTTCCTCGCCCTCGCTCATTCCCACCCCTCAGTCCACCTCACGGGGCTACATCCTTCCAGAGGCTGGCGATCTCGTCGTCGGAGAGGCGACGCGCCTCTCCCGCGGCCAGCCCACCGAGGGCGATCGGGCCGAAGCGCACCCGGCGCAACGCGACCACCTCGTTGCCGACCGACTCGGCCATCCGCCGCACCTGCCGGTTGCGTCCCTCGCGCAGGACGATCTCGACCTCGTGCTTGCCGCGCCGGCTCACCTCGGCCGGCGCGGTGGGACCGTCGTCGAGCTCGACCCCGCGTCGCAGCCGCTCCAGGTCGCGGTTCGAGGGCGGCCGACGCAGCTCCATCCGGTAGGTCTTCGGCACTTCGTAGCGCGGGTGCGTGAGCCGGTTGGCCAGCTCCCCGTCGTTGGTCAGCAGCAAGACCCCGGTCGAATCGGCGTCGAGCCGCCCGACCGGATACAGCCGAGCCTCGGTGCGAACCAGCTCGACCACCGCCGGCCGACTCCCCGGCTCCCGCGCCGTCGACACCACCCCAGCAGGCTTGTTCACCACCCAAACCTCCCGCGCCTCCGTTCCAACGGAACTGCCATCCACCCGAACGTCATCGCCAGCATCAACGTCCCGCGCCGGATCGGTGACGACCTCGTCGGCAACCGTCACTCGGCCCGAGGCAATGATGCTCTCTGCTTTACGGCGGGAGGCAACTCCTCCGTGGGCCAGGAACTTGGCGAGCCTCACGGCTCTGCGCGCTGCTCCCCCGCCTTAAGCAACCGCTCGCGTAGCTCGCGCTCGTCATCGGGGGTGGGATCGAACCGCGACGGATCCGGCAGCTGGTCTAGACCGGCGAGGCCGAAGAGGCGTTCGAACAGCTCGGTCGTCTTGAAGATCGCGGCGCCGAAGCGCGAGCGTCCCGACTCTTCGATCAGGCCGCGCTCGGCCAGAGTCTGCACCGCCGACTCCGAGGAGACGCCGCGGATCCGCGCCACCTCCGGCCGTGAGACCGGCTGCAGGTAGGCGACGATCGCCAGCGTCTCTGCTTGCGCCTGGGTCAGTGGCGGGGTGCGTGGCTTGGCGAGCAGCCGCCGTGCCGCCGCCTCGCTGGCCGGGTCGCTGGCCAACGAGAAGCCGCCGGCGACCTCGCGCAGGACGACGCCCCGCCTGCCCTCGCCAAGGTCCTCGCGCAGCAGATCGATCGCCTCGGCGACCTGCCCCTCCTTCGCCTCGGTCGCCTCCGCCAGGTCGGCGAGGGAGACCGGCTGCGGCGAGAGGAACAGCAGCGCCTCGACCGTCCGTGCCAGGTCGTTCATCACACCCGGCTCCGCTTCGCTCCCGGCGCGAAGAACCAGAGATGCACGCTTGGTCGCTCCGCGATCACCGCGCGACCTTCCGGATCTCGATCGGGCCCAGCGGCTTGGACTGCTCCCACGTGACCTCCCCCTTGCGGTAGAGCTCGAGCAGCGCGAACAGGGTCACCGCTTGGGTGAGCCGGTCCTCGCCGCCGAACTGCTCGTCGAAATCGATGCTCGGGCGCCCGGCCAGTGCGTCGCGCAGTGCGCTCAGCCGTTTTTCCAGCGAGACAGTCGGGCGAATGTGCTCGAAGTTCAGCTCGGGCGGTGTCGTCAGCAGGTCGCCCAAGGCGACGCCGAGCCGTTCCGGGTCATAGGCGGCGGTGGCGGCCTCGAGGGCAACGCGACGCAGCTCGGGAGGCAGCGGCGTGGCCCGGTAGAGGTGGCCTCGCTCGGCCTCGAAACGCTCGGTCAGCGTCGCCGCCGCGTCGCGGTAGCGGCGGTACTCGAGCAGGCGGGCGAGCAGCTCCTCGACCGCCTCCTCCGGCGTCGCCTCCTCCAGTCCCTCGTCGGCGCCGGGCAGGAGCAGGCGGGACTTCAGCTCCAGCAGGGAGGCGATCAGGACGAGGAACTCGGTCGCCACCTCCAGCTCGAGCTCGCCCTCGCGCTCGAGGTGCTCGACGTAGGCGACCACGACCTCACCCAGCTCGACCTCGAGCAGGCTCACCTCCTCGCGCAGCACGACCGCCATCAGCAGGTCGAACGGCCCAGCGAAGACGTCGAGGTCGAGATCCAGCTCGGCGACGGTCACGCGCTAAGCCTAGTTCTCGTCTGGAGTCTGAAGCCGATGAGATGCCGACATCTGTCGTGACGGCCACCGCGGCTACGGCTTGAGATCACAGATTGTGATGCCAAAGGCTCCAGATCCTTCGGCGAGGGCGAGCTCCTGCTGGCTCTGACGGACGACATCGCCCCCTCCAGAGTGCCAGTCGCATCGGCTGCATCGTGGCGCATCCGACTTTTGCCACACCAGAGTGGGGTGAATGTCGGCTGCGTGCCTCGATTGCCCCGGCGGCGGAGCTATTTCGGGCCGATGCCCATCCGGTCGCGAACCTCGGCGAGCGTCGGCGCGGCGATCGCGCGAGCCTTCTCGGCGCCGGCGGCAAGCGCCGTCTCCAGCGCCGCCTCGTCCGGGCGCAGCTCTGCGTAGCGCTCGCGGACCGGGGCGAGGAAGTCGACGACCGCCTCGGCCACCGCCTTCTTGAAGTCGCCGTAGCCGGCGCCCTCGAACTCACGCTCGACCTGCGCCGGGTCGACCCCGCGGGCGACCGCGTAGACGTCGATCAGGTTGGTGATCCCCGCCTTCTCCTCGCCGCGGCGCACCTCACGCCCGGAGTCGGTGACGGCGCTGCCCAGCTTCTTGCGGATCGCGTCCGGCTCGTCGAGCACGTAAACGGTCCCCGCCTCGCTGCCGCCCGTCGTCGACATCTTGTTCTCCGGCTCCTGCAGGTCCATGATGCGCGCGCCGACCTCCGGGATGCGGTACTCGGGCACGACCAGCGTCTCGCCGAAGCGCTCGTTGAAGCGGCGGGCGATCTCCCGCATCAGCTCCACGTGCTGGCGCTGGTCGTCCCCAACCGGCACCTCGGTCGCCTTGTAAGCGAGCACGTCGGCGGCCATCAGCACCGGGTAGAAGAAGAGAGCGGCAGGGACGAGCTCACGCTGTTTAGCCGACTTGTCCTTGAACTGGTGCATGCGGTTGAGGTCGCCGTGGGCGGTGACCGCGGAGAGCAGCCAGGTCAGCTCGGTGTGCTCGCGCACGTCGGACTGGCGAAAGAGGATGCAGCGCTCGGGGTCGAGGCCGGCGGCGAGCAGGATCGCCGTCGTGTCGTGCAGCCGCTCGCGCAGCTCGGCTGGGTCGTAGGCGACCGAGATCGCGTGCAGGTCGACGATGCAGAAGATCGCCGGCTCGCCCCGTTCCTGCCCCTCGACGTACTGGCGGATCGCGCCGATGTAATTGCCGAGGTGCTTGCGACCAGTCGGTTGGATGCCGGAGAAGATGATCGGAGCGGGCATCGCTACTTCTTGCCGTTCTCTGGCGGACTGAATCCGAGCGGATGCTTTCGCTTGGGTGGCACAGGAGTAGCCAGCTGCCCTAGGGCTTTGAAGATTGCCGCCAGATGTTTCTCATGCTCTCCAAGCTTTCCAGCTGTCCTTGCCTCTAGATCATCGATTCGCGTCTCAAGCGCTTTGTAGTTGATTGCGGCGCGACGCATCTCTACGAAGGCCCGCATGATTGCGATGTTCGCGGCTACCGCCCTACCGCTGCGAAGAACACTCGAAAGCATCGCGACCCCTTGCTCGGTAAAGACATAAGGGGGATAGCGACGACCCCCGTGCCCACTCGAGATGCCAATTTGGCTTCTCAAATCTGCATATTCAGCAAGAGTGGCAAGCGAACCGGCGGACATTGGGCGGCAGCTTATGCAGGCTCTGCCGCGGACGCCTCGGCACTTGGCGCAACCGGCTCGACGTAGCCGGCGTCGGCGCCGTGGCCGCACTCGCCGGCTTGGGCGGTGCCGCGGGTGGGGATCGCCTCTATCCGGCGACGCGGGTTCTCGATCCAGAGGCCGGAAACGATGCCGCCGGCGATCATCAGGGCGCCGGCTATGCCGATGCCGAGGTGGAAGGCGTCGGTGGAGGCCTCGGGGGCTGCCGCGGTCAGCGGGCCGGAGGCGATCTCGGCGCCGGCGCTAGCGTCGAACTGGGCCGAGATCACGGCGCCGAGGACGGCGATCGCCAGCAGGCCGGCGACCCGGGAGACGCCGTTGTTGATCCCGGAAGCGATGCCGACGTGGCGTTCCTCCACCGAGTCGAGGACGGTCGCGGTAAGCGGCGCCACCGTTGCTGCCAGCCCGAGGCCGAAGACGACGATGGCGGGTAGGACGTCGGCCACGTAAGCAGCGTCGGCGTCGACCCGCAGCAGCAGGAGCAGCCCGACGCCGCCGACGATCGGGCCGGCGCACATCGGCATCCGCGGCCCCACGCCTGAGGCGATCCTGCCGAAGCGCGGCGAGAGGAGGAAGAGCAGCACCGAGATCGGCGTCGTCGCCAGGCCCGCCTCGAGCGCCGAGTAGCCGGAGACCTGCTGCAGGTAGAGGCCGACGAAGAAGAGCCCGCCGATCAGCCCGGCGTAGGCGGTGAAGGTGGTCAGGTTGGCGACGGCGAAGTTGCGGATCCTGAACAGGCCGAAGTCGAGCATCGGGTGCCGGGCGCGGGCCTCGCGGAGGACGAACAGTGCGAAGCAGGCCACTCCGCCGACCAGCGGGACCCAGACCAGCGGGTCGCCCCAGCCGTGGGCCGGCTGTTCGATCAGGGCGAAGACCGGGCCCGCCAGACCGGCCGCCGAGAGCCCGATTCCAGCCCAGTCGATGCCGCGGAACGCCTCCGGGTCACGACTCTCGCGCACGGCGTGCAGGGTCAGCGCCACGGTGAAGGCGATCAGGGGGATGTTGACCCAGAAGATCGCCCGCCAGGAGATGGCGTCGATCAGGGCGCCGCCGCCGGCCGGGCCGAGCACGGTCGCGATCCCGGTCCAGGCGGTCCAGGTGCCGACCGCCTTGCCGCGCGCCGCTCCCTCGAAGGTGGCGGCAACGATGGCGAGAGAGCCCGGCACCAGGAGCGCCCCGGCGATCCCCTGCAGCGCCCGGGCGGCGACCAGGAACTCATCCGTGGGAGCGATCGCGCAGAGGACCGAGGTGGCGCCGAATGAGATCAGGCCGATCACGAAGATCCGCCGCCGGCCGAACTGGTCGCCGAGCGAGCCGCCGACCAAGAGCAGCGAGACCATGGTGAGCATGTAGGCCTCAACCATCCACTGCTGTCCGGCGAGCCCGGCGTCGAGGTCCTCCGCGACGGCGGGAAGCGCCACGTTGACCACGGTCCCGTCGAGGAAGACGACCGTCGAGCCGAGGATCGTCGCGACCAGCGTCAGGCGCTGCTGTCGGGTCACCCGGGTGAGCTTACGGACCTCTGGCCCCTCCCCATCCGTATTCAGGGACGAGGTCGAATGCGAAACGAGCAACGTCACATGGGGCTGCTGCGGGCGACCACCCTGGCGTTCGCCTGCTCCTGCGCGGTCGCGGTCCCCGCCGCGCCGGCGAAGTTCCCCGGCATGTTCGGGGCAAACGGAGTGTCAGCGGCGGGCTCTCCCTACAGCTACGAGGCCCTTTCGCCTCGGACCGACGAACACCGTCTCACGGTCGTCGTCCAGGTCGACTCCCGCCGGGACCGAATCAGCCGCTGGTGGTACCTGCGCGGCGCCTACCTGGTGCCGGCCCTGACCTACAACGGCAGCAGCAGCGGGATCTCCGCCGACGGCGGCACCCTCGTGCTCAGCCGCTTCTCCTGGATCTACCCGCCGCGGAGCTCGGGCTTCGCGATCCTCGACACCGACCTTAACCTCCGCCACCCGGTGCATGCAGGCGAACATCGTCCCCCTCACGCGATCAAGCGGGTAAGCCTCGCGGACAGCTTCACCTTCCACGCGATCTCGCCTGATGGCTCGACGATCTACCTGAGCCAGCACCTCGCCCGCTTCGTCAGCGGGCCCGTGCGGATCCGCGCCCTCGACGCGAGCAGCGGGGCGTTGCTGCCACCCGCCGCGGTCGGTCCCTCCGCGAGGGAGAGGCACGCGCGGGGTGTGCCGATCGCCAGGGCGACGAGCGGCGATGGCCGCTGGGCCTACACCCTCTACACCGGGTACAAGCCGCGGCCCGGACGCCTCTCGCTCACCCGCCGGGCCTTGGTCCATGCGCTCGACACGGTCACGGGGCGGGCTCACCGCGTCGAGCTCCCACAGCTCCAGGGACACGTCAACCCCTTCAACCTGGCCCTCCGACTCCAGCCGCGCGACCACGAGCTGACCGTGCTCAGTGCTCCACCCACCCATCCGGCATCACGACCGCTCCTGGCCGTGGACACCAGGCGCTTCGAGGTCATCGCGCCGGGAACGGCCGACGCCCAGTTCGGCGCGCCGGCCTTTCTCGGGTGGGGATGGTGAGGATGCGCCGCTTCGACCTCTTCTTCGCGATCGCCGTGGGGGTGGGCGGGATCGTCCTGATCGCCACGGCGCGCTCGCAACCGGCGACCCGGGCCGGCGAGGCGCTGGTGGCAATAGCTCGCGACGACCCCGGGCCGGCGAACGGCTTCCTCGACTTCACCCAGACTCCGCGCCGCCCCGGCAACCTCCTCGCCCGTCGCGGAGTCGCCGGGCGCTCCGCGGAAGGACGACCGATCGGGCTCCTGCAGCGAGGCGACCCCGCGATCGACGGTGAGGTGCTGGTCTTCGGCTGCGTCCACGGCGACGAGTGCGCGGCGAGGGAGCTCCAGCCGCTCGCGCCTGGCAGCGGCTGCCCGGACCCCGCCTCAGACGTCTACCTCGTCCCCAACCTCAATCCGGATGGCCTTGCGCTCGGCACCCGCCTCAACGGGCGCGGCGTCGACCTCAACCGCAACTTCCCGGCCGGGTGGAAGCCGATCGGCGAGCGTGGAGGCCCACAGCACTCCGGGCCAAGGCCCTTCTCCGAGCCCGAGACCCGCCTCGCCGCCCGCATCGTCGAACGGCTGCGGCCCGAGGTGACGATCTGGTTCCACCAGCACTACGCGCCGCAGCCGCTGGTCCGTGCCTGGGGCCAGAGCGTCCCTGCGGCGCGACGCTTCGCCCGGCTAGCCAGGCTGCCCTTCCGCCGCCTGCCCTGGCTCGCGGGCACGGCGCCGCACTGGCAGAACCGTCGCTTCCCCGGCACCGCCTCGTTCGTGGTCGAGATGCCGCGCGGCGCCCTGCCGAGGAGGGTCCTGGGGCGGCTCGGGGAGGCGGTCGTGCGCCTCGGCAGGGAAGTGGGCGAAGATTGAGATGTCCCCAGGAAGAGGTGAGGGTTGGGCACTGAGAGCGGCGCGGTCGAGCGGGTCGGTTGGCGAGGGCCGCAGTCAGCGGCCGAAGAACGGAGGCTCGTCCGCGAGGCGCAGCGTGGATCTCGAGAGGCGATCACGGGCCTCTATGCCGCCCACTGGCAACGCGCCCACCGGGCGGCGTACCTCGTCGTCCACGACGCCGCAGCGGCGGAGGACATCGCCCAAGATGCCTTCCTCGCCGCGATCGACGCGCTCGACCGCTTCGACCGGCGGCGCCCCTTCGGCCCCTGGCTGCACCGGATCGTCGTCAACCGGGCTATCGACTGGGGACGGCGGGAGGCACTGCGACGCACGGTCGACGACCCGGTCTCGCACGCCGATGTCCCACCGCCGCCGGAAGTCGTCGGCGAGGACCTGATGGCGGCGCTCGCCCAGCTCCCGGTCGACCAGCGCGCAGTGGTCGTGCTCAGGTACCTGCTCGAGTACAAGCCGGGCGAGATCGGGCGCATGCTCGAGCTGCCCCGCGGGACCGTCAACTCGCGGCTGCGGCGAGCCCTCGACCGGCTCGGCGCCCTGCTCGCGGAGGTGGAGCGGTGAACGAGAACCATCTGCGAGCGCTGCTGCGGGAGACGCCGGTCCCAGGTGCCGAAGAGGCGGAGCGCCGCGGGCTGGCGATGGCAGAGCGGGCTTTCGCCGAGCGCTCTCCGCAACGACGGCCGGCGCTGCCCCGCCTCGCCGTGGCGTTCGCCGCAGCGGCGCTGCTGGCCGCCCTTCTTCTCACCCCGGCCGGCGCCAGCGTCCGCGACTGGATCGGCGACGCCTTCACGGTCGGCGTGCGCGACGCGGAGCCGGCCCTGACCGAGATCCCCGGTGGCGGGCGCCTGCTGGTCAGCTCGCCGGAGGGGTCCTGGGTCGTCCAGCCCGACGGCTCCCGCCGCCTGCTCGGCGAGTACCCGGAAGCCGCCTGGTCACCCCGTGGCCTGTTCGTGGCCGCGGTCTCTGGCCACAGGCTGACCGCGGTCGAGCCGGACGGCACCGTGCGCTGGTCGCTTTCGGCGGACGCGCTGGTGACCGACGTGCGCTGGTCGCCCTCGGGGGAACGGATCGCCTACCGGACCGGCTCGGCGCTGCGGGTCGTGGCGGGAGACGGGACGGACAACGTCCTGATCGATCGGAGCGTCGCGCCTGTGGCACCCGCCTGGCTGCCGCTGGGGCCGCACCTCCTCGCCTACGTGGACGCCGGGGGCACGCTGCGGATGGTCAACCCGGACACCGGTGAGGCGTTCGGCTCCTCCCGGGCCTCTCGCAAGGCAGTGGAACTCGACTGGGCCCGCGACGGATCCCGGCTACTTGAAGTGACGCCCCGCTCGCTACGGCTTCACGAGGTCACGCTCAGCAAGCTCGTCGTACGGCTGAACCCGGATCCGCCCCGCCGTGTCGCCCTGCCGTCCGCCGCAACGGTGAGGACAGCCGCCTTCTCGCCCGACGGTCGCTCCCTAGCGGTCCTCCTCCAGCTGCCCGCCCGAGGTCGGCAGCCGTCCCACAGCGAGCTTTACCTGATGAACCGGGCCGGCACCTCCCAGCGCCTGCTCTTCACCGCCCCGGGCCTGCTCTCCTCCCTCGCCTGGTCGCCGGACGGGACGCGCCTCCTGATCGCCTGGCCGGACGCCGACCAGTGGCTCTTCATCCCGGCCGAAGGCCGGGGCCGGGGCCGGGTTCGGGCGATCGGCGGAATCTCCGGGGAGTTCTCCCCTGGCACATCACCGGGACGCGCGATCTTTCCCCTGATCGACGGCTGGTGCTGCGAGCGGTGATCAGGCGTCAGCCTCGGCGCCTTCGACCTCGCGCAGCTGCTGGGCCGGAGTGAAGAAGTTGCGGTAGGCGAGCGCCGTCGCGACGAGACCGGCGATCGCGACGCTGCCGAGCAGTGTGTAGAGGAGGATCAGCTGTAGCCGCACCGCATCGGTCGGATCGGCGCCGGCGAGCAGCATCCCCACCATCGTCCCCGGGAAGAAGATCAGCCCGGTCGTCTTGGTCGAGTCGACCAGGGCGATCATCCCGGAGCGAAGGGCGCGGCGGACGAACGGGGCCGCGGCTTCCTGCGCCGTCGCTCCCAGCGCCAGCGTCGCCTCTATCTTCGCCCGCGCCTCGGTCAGCTCGTCACCGAGCCGGTTGAGCGCGACCGCGGAAGCCGTCATCGCGTTTCCGATCACCATCCCGCCGACCGGGACCAGGTAGCGCGGGGTCGCTTCGAAGACGCCGAGGGCGACGACCAGCGCAAGCGTGCTCCCGCCGGCAAGCGCCAGGCCGATCAGCAGCGGCCAGAAGGCGCCCGGCACCCTGCTGGCGCGATGGCGGGCGGTGAGAGCGCCGAACAGCACCATCGCGGCAAGCAGCACCAGCACGAGCCAGATCGTGTCAGCCTCGAAGATCAGCTGGATCGCGTAGCCGATCGCGGTCAGCTGCACGAAGGAGCGAACCGTGGCGACGACGATGTCCCGCTCGAGATCCGCCTTGCGCCAGAACGAGACCGCTATGGCGAGGGCGACAAGGGAGAGGCTGGCGACGACCTCCCCGAGCGAGACCTGGATCGAGGTGCTCACGCCAGCACCTGCTCGAGCGGGCCGGCATCGATCGCGCGCCCGTCCTCCAGCCTCACGACCCAGTCGCCCAGGCGCCGCGCCTGCTCGGGATCGTGGGTGACGAGGACGAGCGAGATCTCGAGCCGGCGGCGCAGCTCGACGAGCGTCGCCTCGACCGCGTCGCGGGTCGCGTGGTCGAGGGCCGAGGTCGGCTCGTCGAGCAGCAGAACGTCCGGTGCCTGGGCGAGTGAACGAGCGAGCATCGCCCGCTGCTGCTCGCCGACCGAGAGCTTGGAGACCTCCCGCCCCGCGAGCTCGGGATCGAGGCCGGCGAGGCGCAGGCAGCGACTTGCGTCGAGCCCCTCGCCCGCCAGTTCTGCGGCGTAGCGCAGGTTCGACTCCACGGTCCCTGCGAGCAGCGCCGGCAGTTGCGGGACCAGCGAGACCTCGCGCCGCAGCCGCAGCGGGTCGTATCCGACCAGCGGACGACCGCGGTAGGCGATCTCGCCGCCCTCGGGATCGGCGAGCCGGTTGAGCAGGCGCAGCAAGGTCGACTTGCCGCTGCCGGAAGGGCCGACTATCGCCGTCGCCCCACTCGGCATCCCGGCGCTGACCGAGTCGAGGGCCCGGCGGCCGCCGCGAGTGAAGCCGACGTCGCTGAGCTCGAAGAGCACCGCTGCATGATCCCCCACCGCTCGCAAGATGCCTGCCGTCCCGCCTGGCGGCTTGCCGGCGCCGGTGAGCGGCTGGAACAATCGGGTAGGTGATCGCCTATGGCTAGAGCTATCTGGAGCGGCTCGATCAGCTTCGGGCTCCTCAACGTGCCCGTGAAGCTCTACAGCGCCGTGGCCCGGCGCAGCATCGGCCTGCGAGAGATCCGCGAGTCCGACGGGACCCGCATCCGCCACCGGCGAGTCGCGGAAGGGACCGACGAGGAGGTCCCCTACGAGAAGATCATCAAGGCCTACGAGATCTCCAAGGACCGCTACGTGCCGCTGACCAAGGAAGAGCTGGAGGCGCTGGCGCCGGAGAAGAGCCGGGCGGTCGAGGTGCTCGACTTCGTCGACCTCGAGGAGATCGACCCGATCTACTTCGACAGCCCCTATTACCTCGGTCCCGCCGAGGGCGCCGAGAAGGCCTACTCGCTGCTCGCCCGGGCGATGGAGGAATCGGGCAAGGTCGCGATCGCCCGCTTCGTCTTCCGCAACAAGGAGCACCTGGCGGCGCTGCGGCCCGCCAACGGCGTCCTCACCCTGACCACGATGCGCTTCGCCGACGAGGTCGTGCCGCCCTCGGAGCTCGAGGACGTACTGCCGGCCGGGAAGCAGAAAGTCGCTAAGCGCGAGGTCGAGATGGCGGAGCAGCTGATCGACTCATTGACCCGCGACTTCGACCCGAGCGCCTACCGCGACGAGTACCGCGAGCAGCTGTTGGCGCTGATCGAACGCAAGGCGGAAGGCAAGGACGTGCTCGCCGCCCCGGAGGCCGAGGCGCCGCAGCCGACTAAGGCGCCCGACCTGATGGCCGCGCTCGAGGAGAGCATCGCCGCCGTCAAGGGCAAGAGCGACGGCAAGCCGACGAAACCGGCGGCGAAGAAACGCCGCGCGCCGGCCAAGAAAGCCGCGGCCAAACGCTCGCGGGCCAAGTCGAAGTCCTCTAAGTAAGCGGTGAGCGAAGACCGCCTGGTCGAGGTCGAGGGACGTGAGCTGAAGCTCACCAACCTCGACAAGGTCCTCTACCCGAAGGCGGGCTTCACCAAGGGCGAGGTGATCGACTACTACGCCAAGGTGGCGCCGGCGATGATTCCTCACCTGGCCGGGCGGACGCTGACCCTGCGCCGCTTCCCGGAAGGGGTCGACGACAGCGAGAGCGCCTTCTTCGAGAAGCGCTGCCCGAAACACCGGCCCGAGTGGGTGAAAACCGCCCGGGTGCCCGCCGGGCCCAACACCGGCGAGATCGACTACTGCGTCTGCCAGGACCTGCCGACCCTGACCTGGATGGCGCAGCTGGCCGCGATCGAGCTCCATCCCTCGCTCGCCCTGGCGAAAAAGCTCGAGCGGCCCACCGTGCTCGCCTTCGACCTCGACCCCGGTCCGCCCGCGAACGTGCTCGACTGCTGCCGGGTGGCGCTGCGTCTGCGCGAGCTGTTCGGCCATTTCGACGTCGAGTGCTTCCCGAAGACCTCGGGCTCGAAGGGCCTGCAGGTCTACGTCCCGCTCAACACCGCGGTCAGCTACGAGGAAACCAAGCCGCTGGCGCGGGCGATCGCCCAGCTGCTCGAGAAGCAGACGCCGAAAGAGGTCGTCTCGAAAATGAAAAAGGCGGAGCGCAAGGGCAAGGTCTTCGTCGACTGGTCGCAGAACCACGAAACCAAGACCACGATCGCCGTCTACTCGCTGCGCGCGCGAGAGCGGCCGACCGCCTCGACCCCGGTCTCCTGGAAAGAGGTCGAGCGGGCGCTCGACAAGGACGACGCGGACTCACTCGTCTTCGAAGCCGCCGACGTACTCAAGCGAGTGGAGAAGCACGGCGACCTCTTCGCTCCAGTGCTCGAGCTGAAACAGAAGCTGCCCGAGCTGTAGGAGTTCAGGTCGACCCGATCACCAACAACTCCGCGCCCGCGGACTGGCAATTCGCTGCAACCCCGTGCAGCAGTGTGTCGAGCTGACGTAGTCGCGGCGCCTGGGCGTGCTCGGGATCGACACGAATCGAAGCGACGAGATCCCTGCGGACATGTGGTTGCACAATCACGATCTTTCGGCCGAAGTTGGTGCCGAGGCCGTCCAGTCTTTTCACGAACTCTTTGCGCGAGCGTTTCTCACTGTTCTCCCAAGCGGAAAGCCCGAGTTCCACCGGAATCGTGCCGCTCAGCATGTTGCCGGAGGCCAAAACCGCATCGAGATGCCGCAGATTCTTGACTGCCTGTGCGCACACGGTCTCATAGGGGACGACGGCTATCTCCCGTCCCTGACTGGCACTCTTGGCGCCCTTGACATGCATCAAGGTCAGAATCGGCACGTCACCTGATTCGTCGATGTGGAGAAAGTCGGCGGTCTCCCCGGGTCGATCATCGCAGGCCAGCCATCCACGACCGTCAATCTCGTTGCTGTTCAGCGGCCAGCTCGCCAAGACCCAATCGAACAATGAAGTATCGGTCCCTATCGCACCGACTCCGTCGCTTGGCTTCTCACGCTCTACGGCCCAATCGACGCCAAAGGGAACCCACGACCACCCTGCAAATGGAATGTCGCGGTGACGGACTGAAAAGACCTGATGGCCCTGGATCGTGTGCCCAGACTCGAAGTAGACCGTGAGAGTTTCGGGCTCGCTTAGCTTTCCGAGTACCTCGTTGAAGTCCTCCTCCCGCCCAGGCTCAGAGGTTCCAGCAACTACGGTCTCGATCTCGCCGTCCCCCTCTCGGAACTCGATCTCAAGCTGACCGAGAGCATGCCCTCGTCGCAGGACATTGGCTTTCACCCCAGTCCCATTCGAATCGGCTACTTCGAACTGCGTTCCGAAAGCGAGCTTCTCCAGCTCGGCCAAGACAGCGGCCTCCCCGGAATCGAGCACGGGTCCCAGCAGCATCATCTCCGGCGGAGAGATTGCAATGTCGTAGGCACCGTCGACGTCTGTCAGATCGGTTTTTGCGGCAGCGAGTACCGGTAGTGGCTCCACATCAGTACCGACCGTCTCCTCGAGCGCGTCGAGGGTCGCCAGCATGGAGGTCTGAAATTCTGTCCAGTTCGCAGAGGGTCCAATCCAAAGTCTTGATTGATCAACCGCTAGACCCATCACTTCCCCAATTTTCTCGTTGTCGGGCACAACGCGAGCCGCGGTGTATCGGTAGCTCTGATCACCGGTCGGGTCGAGAGCCCCCGCGAGATCGAGGCCGCTAAGGGTCTTGGTGTCGGCCTTGGAGGCGATCCTGCGATGCGTACCCCGCATCCATAGCGTCCGTGCGGGCCCCTTGATGAATGCGGCCTTGAGATGACCCGGCCTGATGAGCTCCAGTGGGCCCAGGCTTCCTTTTCGCAGGGCGCGTTTGATCGTGTCCCGGCGCGAACCCTCGGTGGTGTGGATCGCCACCCAGGCTCCCTTGACCAGGACCACCGCAAGGTGGTTGACACGATCGAGAACGGGGGTCGAAGCCCAGGGCACCTGTCGCTTGTCCACATAGCGAAAGAAGGCCGCACCAGGATCTTTCCCTGCCCCGCTGGCAACGACGTGGCGACCACTGTCGCCAACCCTTACTCGCAGTACTTTTTTTAGCCTTCTGGCGATCTGTGCCGCAGAGATTTCCCCACCATCCTCGATGCGGGCAACCAATGCGGACTGATAAGGGCGCAGTTCGTCTTGCGACAGCGCATTAGCCATCTATTCCTCCGTCCCAAATTGCTCGTACCCCGACGAGATCGCTAGCGTACCGGGTGCCTCTGCACCGCGTCCTGAGCGGTACTAGCCGAGCGGTTGGCGGACGACTGGCTTGCGGGTCGCCTTCACCTCGTCGAGGCGGCGTACCGGGGTCGTGTAGGGGGCCTGCCTGGCGATCTCGGGGTCCTGCTCGGCCTCGGCGAGGATCTGCTCGATCGCCTCGGCGAAGGCGTCGAGGCTCTCCTTGGTCTCGGTCTCGGTCGGCTCGACCATCAGCGCCTCCTCGACCAGGAGGGGGAAGTAGACGGTCGGCGGGTGGAAGCCGAAGTCGAGCAGGCGCTTGGCGAGGTCGAGCGTGGCGAGGCCCAGCTCCTTCTTCATCGGCTTGCCGGAGAGGACGAACTCGTGCATGCAGTGGCGGTCGAAGGCGACCGGCAGGCGCTCGGCGGCACGCCCCTGCGCCAGCCGTGCCTTCAGGTAGTTGGCGTTCAGCACCGCGGTCTCCGAGGCCTCGGCCAGGCCATCGGCGCCGAGGCTGAGGATGTAGGCGTAGGAGCGGACGAAGACGCCGAAGTTGCCCTGGAAGCCGCGCAGCCGGCCGATCGACTTCGGCCGCTCGAAGTCGAGGTCGAAGCGAGGCTCGGCGCCGTTCTCCCCCTCGCGGCGCACCACCTGCGGCCGCGGCAGGAAGGGCTCGATCCGCTCCGAGACCGCGATCGGCCCCGCCCCCGGCCCGCCGCCGCCGTGCGGCTGGCTGAACGACTTGTGCAGGTTGACGTGGACGATGTCGAAGCCCATGTCGCCGGGCCGCGAGTGGCCCATCACCGCGTTGAGGTTGGCGCCGTCGTAGTAGAGCGTCCCCCCCGCCTCGTGGATCAGCGCTGCGATCTCGGCGATGTTCTCGTCGAAGAGGCCGAGCGTGTTGGGGTTGGTCAGCATTAGGCAGGCGACCTCGCCGTCGATCTTCGAGCGCAGGTCGTCCATCTCGACGCCGCCGCGCTCGTTGGTCGCCACCTTCACCACCTCGTAGCCGGCCATCGTCACCGTCGCCGGGTTGGTGCCGTGCGAGGTGTCGGGGGCGAGCACCTTGGTCCGCTCTTCGCCGCGGTCGGCATGGAAGGCGCGGGTGAGGAGCAGGCCGGCGAGCTCGCCGTGGGAGCCGGCCGAGGGCTGCAGACTGACGTGGGGTAGCCCGCAGATCTCACCCAGCGACTCCTGCAGCAGCCACATCAGCTCCAGCGCACCCTGGGCGCGGCGCGCGTCCTGACCGGGGTGCAGGCGGGCGTGGCCAGGCAGCGCCGCCACCCGCTCGTTGAGCCGTGGGTTGTGCTTCATCGTGCAGGAGCCGAGCGGGTAGAAGCCGGTGTCGAGATCGAAGTTGCGGCGCGAGAGGCGGTTGTAGTGGCGGACGATCTCGGGCTCGGAGATCTCGGGCAGGCGCGGCGGCTCGGAGCGCAGCAGCTTCGAGGGGATCAGCTTGTCGAGCGGGGGCTCGGGGACTTCCGCCTCGGGCAGGACGGCGGCGCGGCGACCGGGCTTCGACTTCTCGTAGATCGTCAGCACCTGTTCGTCCTGCTGGTTCATACGGTCACCGCCTCGGCGGCGACCGCTGTCCCGATGGCGTCGGCGAGGGCGTCGATCTGCTCGCGGGTCCGTCGCTCAGTGATCGCGACCAGTAGTCCGTCCTCGTGCTCGGGGTACTCACGCCCCAGCGGGTAGCCGGCGGCGATGCCGCGCTCTGCGCAGCGCTCCAGCACCCGCTCCACCGGTGCGTCGAGGCGGACGGCGAACTCGCGCACGACCGGGGCCTCGTGCAGCAGCTCGACCCCCTCGACAGCGGCCAGCCGCTCGCGCGCGTAAGCGGTGCGCCGCGCCAGCAGCTCGCCCAGTTCGCGGAAGCCCTCGCGACCGAGCCAGGCGAGGTGGATCATCGCCGCCAGCGCGTTCAGCGCCTGCGCCGTGCAGATGTTGTGGGTCGCCTTCTCGCGGCGAATGTGCTGCTCGCGCGTCTGCAAGGCGAGGACGAAGCCGCGCCGCCCGTCGACGTCATCGGTCTCCCCCGCGATCCGGCCCGGCATGCGCCGGATCAGCTCCTCGGTCCCACAGAAAAAACCAAACGATGGCCCGCCGTAGTCCAAGCGATTGCCGAGCGGCTGCCCCTCGCCGAGCGCCACGTCGGCGCCCTGCTCGCCGGGCGGCTTGAGGATGCCGAGTGTCATCGGGTCAACCGCGACGACGAGCAGGGCTCCGTGCTCCCTCGCGGCGACGCCGAGCGCCTCGACGTCCTCGACCGCGCCGAGGAAGTTGGGGCTCTGCAGGAAGACCGCGGCGGTCTCGCCGTCGACCGCGTCCGCGAGCGCCGCGGGGTCCGTGACCCCGTCCTCCAGACCGACCTCGACCACCTCGGCGCCGAAGCCGACCGAGTAGGTCGCCAGCGTCTCGCGGCTGTGGGGGTGGACGCCGCGCGAGGCGACGAAGCGGCGCCGGCCGGTGGCGCCGATCGCCAGGAATCCCGCCGAGGCGACGGAAGAGGGGCCCTCGTAGAGGCCGGCATTGGACACCGGCAGGCCGGTCAGCTCCGACATCGCGGTCTGGAACTCGAACATCGCCTGCAGGCCGCCCTGAGAGATCTCCGGCTGGTAAGGCGTGTAGGGGGTGAGGAACTCGGAGCGCTGGGTGATCGCGTCGACGATCGCGGGCACGTAGTGGTCGTACATCCCCGCGCCGAGGAAGCAGACCTCGCCCTCGGCGTCGGCGTTGCGCCCGGCCAGCGCCGCGAGCCGCTCGTGGACCTCGGCCTCGCTCATCCCCGCCGGCAGCCCCAGCGGCCGGTCGAGGCGCAGCGGCCCCGGGACCTGCTCGAACAGCTCCTCGGTCGAGTCGACGCCGATCGCCGCGAGCATCTCGGCGCGGTCCGCCTCCGTGGCAGAGGTGTAGCGGGTCATGCCGCTAAGGCTACGCAGAGCGCTGCGGAAGGCAGGCTAGGTATCGAGCAGATTGCGGTAATCCGCGGCGCTGAGCAGCTCGTCGACCTCGGCCGGGTCGGTCAGCTTGACCCGGACCAGCCAGCCCTCGCCGTAAGGGTCGTCGTTGACCCGCTCCGGCGCGTCGGCGAGGCCCTCGTTGACAGCGACGATCTCACCGGAGAGCGGCGCGATCACGTCCGAGACCGCCTTCACCGACTCGACCTCGGCGTAAGCCGTGTCCTTGGCGATCGTCGCGCCCACCTCGGGCGGGTCGTAGAAGACCACCTCGCCGAGCGAGTCCTGGGCGTACCAGGTGATCCCGAAGGTCGCCTCGTCGCCCTCGATCCGCGCCCAGTCGTGCTCGGGGTGGTAGCGAAGCTCGTCGGGGTAGCTGGCGTCGGCCAAGGTCAGTCTCCTTCCTATCTTTCGTAGAGCGGCTTGGACCCTACGCGGGCGGCGCGGCGCTTGCCGCGCACGTCGATCTCAACCTCTGTTCCCGGCTCGGCCAGGTCGACGCGCAGGTAGGCCATCCCGATGCCGAGCTCGAGCGACGGCGAGAAGGTGCCGGAGGTGACCTCGCCGACCTCTTCCTCACCGAGGAGCACCGGATTGCCCTGGCGCGGGATGCCGGCGCCCTCAATCTGGAAGGGGACCAGCTTCTCGGCGGTGCCCTCGGCGCGAGCGCGGGCGACAGCCTCGGCGCCGACGAAGCCGGTCTCCTCTTTGCAGCACCAGCCCAGCCCGGCCTCGATCGGGCTTCGCTCGGGCGTCAGGTCGTTGCCGTGCAGGTGGAAGCAGACCTCGAGTCGCAGCGTGTCGCGAGCGCCGAGCCCGCAGGGGACGACGCCGGCATCGAGCAGCTCGGCCCATATCGCCGGCGCGATCTCGGGGTCGATCAGCAGCTCGGCCCCGTCCTCGCCGGTGTAGCCGGTCCCGCAGGCCAGCGCCGGGCGCCTGCCGATCTGAACCGGCGCAACCCGCATCCGCGCCGGCAGCTGGATCCCGAGCGTGGAGGTCGTGATCTGGCGCGCGTGCGGGCCCTGCACCGCGAGCATCGCGTAGCGGTCGGCGACGTCGCGAACGGCGACGTCGAAGCCGCGGCTCCAGCGGCCGAGCCAGGCCAGGTCGCTCTCGTGGTTGGCGGAGTTGGTGACGAGCAGGTAGCGGTCGCCGCCCAGCCGGTAGGCGAAGAGGTCGTCGAGGACGCCGCCCTCCTCGTTGCAGAGGCAGGAGTACTGGGCGCCGCCGACGGAGATCGCCGCGACGTCGTTGGAGAGGGCGCGCTGGAGGAAGGCGAGCGCACCGGGCCCCTCGACCTCGACCTCGCCCATATGCGAGACGTCGAACATCCCCGCATGCGTGCGCACCGCCGAGTGCTCCTCGAGGATCCCCTCGTAGGTAACCGGCATCTCCCAACCCGCAAAATCAACGAGCTTGGCCCCAAGCTCGACATGCTTTTCGCGGAGAGGTGTCGACAGAGGGCTCACAGGACGCGCAAGGCTAGCCCCTGGCCACGCTGTCGAGGTACCTCAGCTCAGAGCAGCCGCCTCTCGCGGCGGGTGGCGCCGATCTGGGGGACCACCCCGAGGAAGCTTTAGCTACCGCAGGGGTGGTGGCACCAGATCGGTGACAGGACCCGCCGCGCCAGGAAGGCTTGCTCAGTCTTTGAGGAAGCTCGGAACGTCGATGTCGTCATCCGAGACCCGCAGTTTGCGGATGTCAGTGTCCTCGGCGGAGATCCGCGGGCGACTCTCATAGCGGCGCCGCACCCGCTGTGGCGAGCGGGCCAGCAACTCGAAGCCCTCGAAGCCGGTGGCGATCACGGTGACCCTCACCTCGTCCTTCATCGACTGGTCGACGACGGAGCCGAAGATGATGTTGGCGTTGTCGTCGGCCTCCTCCTGAACCAGCTGGGCCGCCTCGTTGACCTCGAACAGACCGAGATCCTCGGGGCCGGTGATGTTGAGCAGCATCCCGGTCGCGCCTTTGATCGACTCCTCGATCAGCGGCGAGGTGATCGCCGCCTTGGCGGCGTCGAGAGCGCGGGCCTCGCCCGAAGCGGTGCCGACGCCCATCAGGGCCGAGCCGGCGTCGCGCATGATCGTGCGCACGTCGGCGAAGTCGAGGTTAATCAGGCCGGGGATCGTGATCAGGTCGGTGATGCCCTGCACGCCCTGGCGCAGGATGTCATCGGCCTGGCGGAACGCCTCCAGCACGCTGGTGCGCCGCTCGACTGCCTGCAGCAGCTTCTCGTTGGGGACGATGATCAGGGTGTCGACGTTGTTGCGCAGCTTCTCGATTCCCTCGAGCGCCTGCTGCATCCGTCTCTTGCCCTCGAACTCGAACGGCTTGGTCACGGCGCCGACCGTGAGCGCGCCGATCTCTTCCTTGGCGATTTCGGCGATCACCGGCGCCGAGCCGGTGCCGGTGCCACCACCCTCGCCGGCGGTGACGAAGACCATGTCGGCGCCCTTGAGGGCCTCCTTGATCTCGTCGCGGCTCTCCGCCGCGGCGCCCGCCCCGACCTCGGGGTTGCCGCCGGCGCCGAGGCCACGGGTCAGCTCCTGCCCGATCGAGAGCTTGATGTCGGCGTCACAGGCCTGCAGCGCCTGCGCGTCGGTATTGACCGCGACGAACTCGACGCCGCGGATGCCGGCGTCGACCATGCGACTGACCGCGTTTGTACCGCCGCCGCCAGCTCCGACGACCTTGATCACCGCAAGGTAAGTGGATTCCATCTCCCGATTTCTCCAGCTGCCACCTCGACGAGGCTGGCATTTGAGTTGAGCCTTTGTTCTGTCCGACGCTACAGCAATGCTTAAGGGTTCAAGCTTACGCTGCTACCGCGGAAATTGCGCTCAACGTAGGGTATTTGCGGCCCTCTGTCAAACGCACGGTACGCATCCTGCAATCGGCATATCTCAAGCACAACTTGAGACTTTGGCCTCCCTCACCCTGAGGTTGAGGGTTCAGGGAATGGGCGGAAGTTCACGCCCAGAGCCGCCTATCGCGGGGTGACTCGGGGCGTGCAGATCTACATAATCCAGCGCGGTGACGGAGGGATCGGCGAGTACCGATGCCGCCGCCCTCCACTTCCGCTCCAAGCGGGAGGTGTCGCCGAAGCGGAGTTCGACCCCCGAGCGCAACTCGACGTCGACCCCGCTTTCGCCGTAATAGCTGCTGGCCAGGTACGGCCTGAACGCCTCCGGCGCGGTGCCGAGGACGCGCGCCTGAGCCAGCAGCGTGCCGGCGAGCTTGTCCTTCTCGGGGGCGACGGTGAGCGGCAGCTCCGGCAGCGCCGCGTCCTCGGGCAGGGGCAGCCAACGCAAGATCTTCCCGTCGGCGGTGACGGCGACCGCTTCGGAGCCGCTGCCGATCGTCGCCACGGGCGCTGAGTCGACCAGCTCACCGGCGACCGTGATGTCGCGCAGGCGCAGCTGGTAGACGGCAGCCAGCACGACGACCGCCACCAGGGCGATGAGGGCGATCCGCAGGGGCGGTCTCACAGCTCCCAGCCCTTCGGCCAGCTCACCTCGCCCAGCAGCTGGACCTCCGGCTCCAGCACGACGCCAAAGCGCTCGTGGACCCGGCGACGGGCCGCCGCCATCAGCTCGAGGACGTCAGCCGTCGTCGCCTCGCCAGCGTTCTCGACGAAGTTGGCGTGCTTCTCGGAGAGGCGCACGCCTCCTACCTGGAGGCCTCGGCAGCCGGCCGCCTCGAGCAGCTGCCCCGCGGTGCGGCCCTCGGCGCGCTCGTCCTCCGGATTTTTGAAGGTCGAGCCAAAGGTCTTGATCCCAGAGGGCTGGGCCTCGTGGCGCCTGCTCCGCATCCCGGCCATCGTCTCCTTGATCGCCTCCGGGTCGCCGCGATCCAGCCGGAAGGAGGCGCGGGCAACCAGCTCGTCGTCGCGCAGGTTCGAGCTGCGATAGGCGAAGCCGAGGCGCTCGGGCGGGCGGCGGTCGACTCCCCCGGGGCCGCAGACGTCGACCCACTCCAGGACCTCGGCGAGCTGGCCGCCGTAGGCGTTGGCGTTCATCTTCACCGCCCCACCGACCGTGCCGGGGATGTTGACGCCGAACTCGAGGCCGGCCAGCCCCCATCCCGCCGCCTTCGCCGCCGCCGAGGGCAGTCGGGCCCCGCCGCCGCAGAGGAGGCGGTCGCCCTCGTGCTCGATCGCCGCCAGCTCGCCGTCGAGCTTGACCGCGAGGCCGCGGAAGCCGTCGTCGGCGACGAGCAGGTTCGAGCCCGAGCCGACAACCCCGACCGCCAGGCCCTCTTCCTGCGCCCAGGCGAGCAGCTCGGTCAGGCGCTGCTCACTGTCTGGGCGGGCGAACCAGTCGGCGGCGCCTCCCGTCCTCACCGTGGTCAGCCGCGCCAGCGGGTAGTCGCGCTCTACGCCCGCCGGAGGGGTCATCGCGATCCCTCCTCGTCCACCAGCGCCTCGGCGACGCGGAAGACGTCGCCGGCGCCGATCGTGACCAGGACGTCCCCGGGGCCGAGGCCCCCGGCAACCGCCCCCCGCGCCGCCTCGACGGTGGGCGTCCAGAGCACCCGTCTCCCGGCGCTCCGGTCGGCGGCGGCGCGCGCCACGTCGAGCCCGCTGACCCCGGCCAGGTCGCCGACCGGCTGCTCGCGCGCCGGGTAGACGTCGAGCACCGCGACCTCGTCGGCGAGCGCCAGCGCCGCGCCGAACTGCGCGGCAAAGGCCTTGGTGCGCGAGTAGAGGTGAGGCTGGAAGACGGCGATCAGGCGCTCGGGTCCGAGCTCGCGCAGCGCCGCGAGTGCCGCCCGCACCTCGGTCGGGTGGTGGCCGTAGTCGTCGTAGATCCGGGCGCCGCCGCGCGCTCCCTTCAGCTCGAGGCGGCGGTGGACGCCAGGGAAGTCGGCGAGTGCGGCGGCGGCAGCTTCGACGTCCAGGCCGGCCGCCTCGACCGCCGCCAGGGCCGCACGGGCGTTGAGGCGGTTGTGAGCGCCCGGCACCGCCAGGGAGAGGTCGGGGGGCCCGGGCGCGTCGAGATCGAAGTCGGTGGGCATCACGGATATCTCAGCCGACGATGAGAACCGCTCGAAGGCCTGGCGCAGCTCCACCAGCGATCCCCAGTGGGAGTGGTGGTCCATCTCGATGTTGGTGACGATGGCGATCTCGGGCTTCAGCTTGCCGAAGCTGCCGTCGCTCTCGTCGGCCTCGGCGACGACCCACTCGCCGTCCCCCCAGCCGGCGTTGGCGGCCGCTCCGCTCTCCCCCAGGCCGGGAACCTCTCCGCCGACGAAGAAGGCGGGGCCGGCGCCGATCGCGCGCAGGCTCCAGGCCAGCATCGCGGTCGTCGTCGTCTTGCCGTGCGTACCCGCGACCGCGATCAGGCGCTTCTCGGCGCAGAGCTCTGCCAGCAGGTCGCCGCGGTGCATGACGGTGAGGCCCCGCTCCTGTGCCAGAGCCAGCTCCGGGTTGTCGGCGCCGATCGCCGTGGAGACCACCACCTCGGCCCGCTCGGGCAGGTTGGCGGCGTCGTGACCGACGACCGGATCCAGCCCGGCGGCCCGCAGCCGCTCCATATAAGAGGAGTCGGCGCGGTCGCTGCCGGTCACCTCTGCGCCCAGCTCGCGGCAGACCTGGGCCAGGCCGCTCATCCCGGCGCCGCCGATGCCGACGAAGTGGAGCCGGCGCGATCGCCAGCTCATCGCGCCGCCCCCAGGACCTCGTCGGCGATGCGGCGCGCCGCGTCGGGAAGGGCCAGATCGGCGGAGGCCGACGTCATCGCGCCGAGCCTGGCTGGGTCGCCGAACAGGCTGCCCACCTCGCCCGCGAGGCGCTCCGCGGTCAGCTCCTCGTCGGCGATAACGGTCGCGGCTCCCGCCTCTGCCATCCAGGCAGCGTTGGCGGTCTGGTGGCCCGCGGTGGCATGAGGGTAGGGAACGAGGATCGCCGGCCGGCCGGCGGCGGTCAGCTCGAAGATCGAGCCGCCGGCGCGGCCCAGCACCAGGTCGCAGACGGCGAGGCCGTCGCCGAGGTCGGGCTCGTAGGCGAGCAGCGTGTAGCGGTCGCGGTGGGGCGCCGCCGCCAGGCGGGTCTGCAGCTCATCGAAGTCGCGCCTGCCGGCAACGTGGACGACGTGGAAATCGCGACCCTCGCGCTCGGCGAAGGCCTCGATCGCGGCGAAGTTGATCGAGCGCGCGCCCTGGCTGCCGCCGATCACCAGCAGGCAGCGCTCGCCCTCCGAAATCCCGAACCGCTCGCGCGCCCGGGCACCGTCCGCCCGCAGGACCGCCGCCGGCACCGGCCTGCCGGTGAGGGCGTAGCGCTCCCCCTCCCGCCCCGCGATAGGGAAGGCGAGGCAGACCCGGTGCGCACGGCCGGCGAGGATGCGATTGGCCAGGCCCAGATGGCTGTCGGCCTCGGTCAGCACCAGCGGGACTCCGGACGTGATCGCCGCCAGCCCGGCGGGGCCGGCGACGAAGCCGCCTCCCCCCATCACCACGTCGGCCCGGCGGGCGCGGATCGCGCGTCGGGCCACCCGCACCGCGAGTAGCGCCTCGACCCCCGCCCGGGCCGCCCGCAACGGGTTGCGACGGTCGATCCCGCGCACCTCGAGAAAGTCGATCTCGTAGCCGGCGGCCGGCACCAGCTCCGCCTCGACCCGCTCGCGGGTGCCGAGGAAGGACACCTCGGCGCCGCTAGCCCGAAGCTCGTCGGCGACCGCCATGGCCGGCACGACGTGTCCGGCTGTTCCGCCCGCCGCCACCACCACTCTTGCGACTTCTGGCACCGCTCGATCGACTCCTTCCCTTGGTGGGCGCTCGGGAGCGCCCACCCTCGACGAGGCGCAGTTTGCCAGCGCCGCCGGTCCCGCCGCGGGCGACGTTGAGGATCAGCCCGACGGCGAACAGGGTCGTCAGCAGGCTGCTGTTGCCATATGAGACGAAGGGCAGCGGCACCCCTGTCAGCGGCGCCAGCCCCATCACGGCGAAGAGGTTGATCGTCGCCTGCACCAGGACCAGCGAGGTGAGGCCGGCGACGAGCAGCTTGCCGTAGCGGTCCTTGGCGCGCTGGGCGATGCGCAGGCCGGCGTAGCCGAAGAGCGAGAAGAGGCCGACGACCCCGACGATGCCGACCAGCCCCAGCTCCTCGCCGATGACGGCCGAGATCATGTCGGTATGCGCCTCGGGCAGGTAGAAGGCCTTCTGCACGCCGTTGCCGATGCCGACGCCGAAGAGCCCGCCCGAGCCGAGCGCGATCTTCGCCTGGGCAGCCTGGAACCCCGCACCGCTGGCGTCGGCGCCGGGGTCCAGGAAGGCGGTGAGGCGGGCCATCCGGTAGGGCTCGATCAGCGTCATCAGCAGGCCGAAGCAGGCGAGCACGAGGCCGACCAGGGCGAGGTCGCGGATGCGGACGCCGGCGGCGACCAGCATGGCGGCGACGGCGAAGGCGACCACCATCGTCGTCCCCAGGTCGGGCTCGGCGACGATCAGCATCGCGGCGAGGCCGGCGACCAGGAGGAAGGGCATCACTGCCTGCAGCGTCAGCTCCCGTTTCGTTTTGTTCGCCAGCAGGTCGGCGCCGTAGAGGATCAGCGCCACCTTGGCGAGCTCGGAGGGCTGGATCTGGAGGAAGCCGGAGCCGAGCCAGCGGCTGGAGCCGTTGACCGTGGTGCCGGCGACGAGGACGGCGAATAGGAGGAAGAAGGAGAGCGCCAGGATCGCCGGCGTCAGGCGGCGGACCAGGACCAGGCCGTGGCGCGCGACCAGGTGCATGACGACGAGGCCGACGATGCCGAACATCAGGGTCCGCTTCAGGTAGAAGGCGCTGTCGGAGAGGCCGCCGTCGCTGAGGACCCGGGTCGTCGAGCTGGCGGAGAAGATCATCACCGCGCCGAAGGCCAGCAGGCAGAGCGTCGCCGTGAGCAGCATGTTGTACTCGGCGGGGAGAGCGGCGGCGCTAGCCCTGACCTTCTTCCTCACCGTCGCTTTCCGTTTCGCCGCTTTCTTCTTCGCGGTCGCTTTTCTCGTGGGCAGCGATTTCTTCTTCGCCGGAGCTTTCCTTTTGGCAGACGCTTTTTTCCTCACGAGAGCGCTCCGACGATCTCGCGGAAGCGCTCTCCGCGCGCTTCGAAGTCCTCGAAGGCGTCGAAGCTGGCGCAGGCCGGAGAGAGCAGCACGACCTCGCCGGCTTCGGCGGCAACCGCCGCCCGCCTCACCGCCTCCTCGAGGTCGGCGCAGCGGTAGAGCGGCACACCCCCCTCGACCGCCGGCGCCAGGGCCTCCGAGAGGCGCTCCGCCGAGGCGCCGGTCAGGTAGATCGCGCGGCAGCGCTCGCGCACCGGGTCGAGCAGCGACCCATAGTCCTCACCCTTCTCGCTGCCGCCGAGGATCGCGTGGACGCCACCCTCGAAGGCAAGGATGCCGACCGTGGCCGAGGCGACGTTGGTCGCCTTGGAGTCGTTGACGAAGCGCACGCCGCCGATCTCGGCGACCTGCTCGAGCCGGTGCGGCACGCCGGCGAAGCTGCGCAGCCCCGCCCGTACGGCATCGCGGTCGAGGCCCATCGCCAGCGCGGCGGTCGCGGCCGCCATCGCGTTGGCGACGTTGTGCTCGCCGAACAGCCCCAGCTCCTCGACCCGCAAGAGCGGCTCGCCGTCGTAGAAGACCGTCCCCTCCGCCAGCGCGACCTCGCAGTCCGGGCCGGCGCCGTGGCAGAAGGCGATCCGACGCGCGCAGCCGCCCAGGTCGGTCCCGGCCAGCGCCGGGTCGTCGCCGTTGTAGACGGCGACGTCGTCGTTGCCCTGGTTGGCAAAGATCCGCAGCTTCGCCGCCAGGTAGGCGTCGAGGTCGGCGTGGCGGTCGAGATGGTCGGGGGCGAGGTTGAGGAAGACGGCGCACTCGGGAGCGAAGGCGACGCTGTCCTCGAGCTGGAAGCTGGACGCCTCGCAGACGACGGTGGCGGCGGGGTCGACCTCGCCCGCCAGCGAGGAGAGGGGCGTGCCGACGTTACCGGCGACCGCGACCGGCTCACCGGCCGCGCGGTAGAGGTGCCCGAGCAGCTCGACGGTCGTCGTCTTGCCGTTGGTCCCGGTCACGGCGACGAAGCGATTGGGGATCGCGCGCCAGGCCAGCTCCAGCTCGCCGACGACGTCGGCGCCGCGCTCCAGCGCCGCCGCGATCACCGGCGCCTCCCGCGGTACGCCGGGGCTCTTGACCACGGTCCGGACGCCGTCCAGCAGCGCAAGGCCATCCTCATCCAGGACGACTTCGACACCGACCTCCCGAAGCCCTGCCGCCCCCTCGGGATGCCCGGAATCGACCCCAACCACCTCCTCCCCACGCGAGGCAAGCAGCCGTGCCACAGCCTGCCCCGATCGGGCTAGTCCCACTACTAGATATGGACCCTCAGGCAGCTCGGGCCGAGCCTTCCTGGGCGGCGGCGTATTCATCGGAGATAGCTTCGCGCTCCCGCCAGTCGGACCTGTGCGGTGGCTCGCGGCGGGTGGCGCTGTAGGGGGTACCGCCCCCGAGGAAGCTTTAGCTACCGCAGGGGGCGGTGGGTCCCCTGCAGCGACAGGACCCGCCGCGCCACTACCGCCCAATGCTCTGCTGATACAGGGTGAACCCGATCCCCGAGCAGACCGCAGCGATGATCCAGAAGCGGAGCATGATCTTGGTCTCCGACCAGGCCATCATCTCGAAGTGGTGGTGCAGTGGCGCCATCAAGAGCACGCGGCGACGGAGGGTGCGGAAGGAGAAGACCTGGACCGCGACCGAGAGCGCCTCGATCACGAAGATGCCGCCGATGATGACTAGCAGCACCTCGGTCTGGGTCATCACCGCGAGGGCGCCGATCGCGCCGCCGAGCCCGAGCGAACCGGTATCGCCCATGAAGATCGAGGCCGGGAACGAGTTGAACCAGAGGAAGCCGACGCAGGCGCCGACCAAGCAGGCCGAGAGCAGGGCCAGGTCCTGCTGGCCCTGGGTGACGAAAGAGATCGCCGTGTAGGCAAGGAAGACGATCGCGCAGGAGCCGGCGGCGAGGCCGTCGAGGCCGTCGGTGAGGTTGACGCCGTTCGAGGTCCCGCCGATCACCAGGAAGACGAGGACGAAGTAGAGGACCGGGCCGAGGTCGAGGCTGGCGTCACCGATCCTGAACTCGAGGATCGGCTCGAGGCCGACCTCGTGGCGCGCCACCCACCAGAGGCCGAGGGCCAGGAAGACCTGGAAGAGCAGCTTCCAGCGAGCGGAGAGGCCGAGCGAGCGGCGCTTGACGATCTTGACGAAGTCGTCGGCGAAGCCGAGAGCCGCGCAGCCAAGCGCGACGCCGAACACCGCCATGCTCTGCGGGTCGCGGTCGGAGAGCACCAGGTAGGGCACGCAGATCGAGGCGAAGATGATCAGCCCGCCCATCGTCGGCGTGCCGGCCTTGGCGTGGTGCTCCTGCGGCCCGTCCTCGCGGATGTGCTGGCCGAACTCCTTCACCCGCAGGTACTCGATGAATTTGGGGCCGAGGAAGATGCAGATCAACATCGCGGCCATGCCGGCGATCAGGACCTCACCCATGATCAGTCGGGGCCCCCACCCGAAGCCTCCAGCAGCTCCGGTAGGGCCTCGGCGATGCCCTCCAACCCGGCCGAGCGCGAGCCCTTGACCAGGACGGTGTCGTCCGTCCCGAGCTGTGCCGCGAGCAGCTCGGCGGCCTCCACCGGCGAGCCGACCAGCTCGTCCGGGTAGTACTCGCGAGCCGGCTCGCCGACGCCGATCACGAGATCGACGCCTTGCAGGCGCGCGTGCTCGCCGATCTCGCGGTGGTAGCGGGGCGCCTCGGGCCCGAGCTCGGCCATCTCGCCGAGGACGGCGATCCGGCGCCCTCCCTCGAACGAAGCGAGGTGATCGAGCGCCGCGCGCATCGAGACCGGGTTGGCGTTGTAGCAGTCGTTGACCAGGACGATCCCCTCGCCCAGCTCGAGGCGCTCGCCCCGGAAGCGGGAAAAGCCAATGTTTGCAGCGCGGTCGGCCATCTCGGCCAGCGGCGCCTCGAGGGCAACGCCGATCGCCACCGCGGCCAGGGCGTTGACCAGGTTGTGCGCCTCGGCGAAGGGAAAGTGGAAGGCCTGGCTCCCCGAGGGAGCGCGCACCAGCGCCTCTGTGACCCCTTTCTCGAGCCGCTGCTCGATCGCCTCGACGTCGCCCCCTGGCCCGAAGCGGATCAGCCGGGGCGCGTCGTCCAGGTGGGGCTCCAGCTCTCCCGCCTCGGCCGGGACGATCGCCGCGCCCCCCTCGGGCAGCGCCGCCAGCAGCTCGGCCTTGGCGGCGGCGATCGCCTCGACTGAGCCGAGCAGCTCGACGTGGACAGGACCGACGTTGGTGACGACGCCGACCTCGGGCTCTGCGATCGCGGCCAGCTCGGCGATCTGGCCGGCACCGCGCATCGCCATCTCCAGCACCAGCACGTCGGTGTCCTCCGGCGCTTCCAGGATGGTCAGCGGCAACCCGATCTCGGTGTTGAGGTTCTCGCGGTTGGCGTGGACCCGGCCCGGCAGCAGTGCCCGCGCGATGTCCTTGACCGAGGTCTTGCCGACCGAGCCGGTGACCCCGACCACCCGGGCGCCGAGCGCCCGCCGCCAGACAAGGGCGAGCGCCTGCAGCGCCGCGAGGGGATCGTCGACGACGAAGACCCAACCGCCCCCGTGCCCGCGCTCGCGTTCGTTGCTTGTCGTGCTCTCTCCGACAAACAGCGAACGCGCCGATGGGTCGACGACCGCGCCCCAGGCGCCAGCGGCGATCGCGTCGGCGGCGAAGCGGCCGCCATCCACGTTCTTGCCGCGTAGGCCGAAGAAGAGATCGCCCTCTCCCGCCTCACGGGAGTCGATCGCCGCCCTACGCGGCGACCCGGCACCACCCTCGGCGACGACGTCGGCGCCCATCGCAGCTGCGATCTCGGCGGGCGCCAGCTTCATCCGGCGCCGCCCAGCTTGCGCAACTCCTCGCGCGCCACCTCACGGTCGTCGAAGGGGACCTTGCGGCCACCCTCGAACTCCTGGCCCTGCTCGTGCCCCTTGCCGGCGATCACGACGGCGTCGCCGGGCCGAGCGCTGCGAAGCGCGAGGGCGATCGCCGCACGACGGTCCGGCTCGACCTCCAGCTCCACTCCCTCGCCGATCCCGGCGACGACTTCGGCGACGATCGCGCCCGGGTCCTCGGAGCGAGGGTTGTCGGAGGTGACCACCGCCAGGTCGGAATGCTCGGCAGCGGCCAGTCCCATCTTCGGGCGCTTGTCGCGGTCGCGGTCGCCGCCGGCGCCGAAGACGGCGATCAACCGCCCCGCCGTGAGTCGCCGTGCCGCCCGCAGCGCGTTCTCCAGCGAGTCCGGGGTGTGGGCGTAGTCGACGACGACGGCGAAATCCTGGCCCTCGTCGACCGGCTCGAAGCGCCCGGGCGGAGGCGGCGCCTGCGCCAGCGCTGCCGCCGCGACGCCGGGCTCCACCCCGAGTGCCGTGGCCGCGGCGAGCGCTCCCAGCGCGTTGGCGACGTTGAAGTGGCCGGGGAGGGCGGTTCGGACCTCCATCTCTCCCGCCGGCGTGCGCGCGACGAAGCGCGAGCCGTGCGCGTCGTAGGAGACCGTGTGCGCGGCGTAGTCGGCGTCCGCGCCCTCGGCGGAGAAGGTCGCGCACTCGAGCTCGCCGGTCAGGCGGCGGCCGTAGGGGTCGTCGACGTTGACGATCGGCGCCCTCGGCGCCATCTCGAACAGGCGCCGCTTGGAGCGGAAGTAGTCCTCCATGTCACCGTGGAAGTCGAGGTGGTCCTGCGTCAGGTTCGTGAACAAGGCGACGTCGAAGTGGATCGCGTCGCAACGGTGGAGCTCCAGTGCGTGCGAGGAGACCTCCATCGCGCATGCCTCGTCTCCTCCATCGCGCATGCGCAGGAAGGTGGCCTGCAGGTCGATCGCCTCGGGAGTGGTCCGCTCGACCTCCTCCTCGCTCCCGCCGACCACCTGCTTCACCGTCCCCAGCAGCCCGCACCGCACCCCGGCCGCCTCGAGGATCTCCCGCACCAGGAAGGCGGTGGTGGTCTTGCCGTTGGTCCCGGTGATCCCGACGACCTTCAGCTCCGCCGTCGGGTCGCCCCAGAACCGCGCCGCCAGCGGCGCCATCGCCGCCCGCGCGTCGGGCACGACCACCTGCGGCACGCCGACCTCCAGCTCGCGCTCGACCACGAGCCCAACCGCTCCCGCCTCGACGGCCGCGGCGGCGAACTCGTGACCGTCCGCCTTCTCTCCCGGCACACAGAAGAAGAGCGTCCCCGGCTCGACCCTGCGACTGTCATAGGCAAGCCCCGAGACCTCGACGCCAGTATCGCCAACGATCCGTCGCACATCTGCTTCCGCGACGAGCTCCGCCAATCTCACGGCGCCGATTGTAGGTCGGGGGTCGGGGTCGGGTGCCCCTCCAGCGCAGCGGCGTCCTGTTTTTCGCCCCAGCAACACCCACGGACAGCTACGTACGTCGTGGCGAAAAACCCAGCAAGCAGGAGGGGCACCCGATCCCCGGCCTCCCTATTCGGTCGGCACGCCGAGATATGGCAGCGCGAAGGCCGCGATCCGGCCGAACGCCGGCGCCGCCACTGAGCCGCCGTAGATTTCCCCCTGCGGCTGGTCGACGATCACCGCGACCAGCAGCCGCGGGTCCTGCGCGGGGGCGAAGCCGATGAAGGAGGCGACGTACTTGGTCTCCGAGTAGGTGCCATTTTCCGCCACCTCTGCCGTTCCGGTCTTGCCGGCGAGCGTGTAGCCGGGGACGCTGACCTCGGAGGCGGTGCCGCCGGGGGCGAGCACGCCCTCGAGCATCGTCCGCACCTCGGCGGCGACGCCGGCGCCGATCACCCGGCGTCCCTCCGGCTCGGTCAGATCCTCGTCGCCGACCCGCTTGATCAGCCGCGGCTGGCGCAGGATGCCGCCGTTGGCGATCGCCGCGTAGCCGGCCATCATCTGCATCGGCGTCACCGAGAGCCCCTGGCCGAGCGGCAGGTTGCCCATCGTCGAGCCGGAGTACTCCTCGAGCGTCGGCACGAGACCCTGCTCCTCGGCGGGGGACTCGACCCCGCTCGGGCGGCCGAAGCCGAAGCGGGAGATCCAGCGGCTGAAGCGCTCGCTGCCGAGCCCGAGACCAATCGTCACCGCGCCCACGTTCGAGGAGTGGGCGAGGATTTCGGAGACCGACATCGTCGCCGTCCCGCGCGGGTGGGACTCCTCGATCACGCGGTCGGCTACCTGGATCGTCGGCGCCAGGGTGTAGGCCGACCCCGGGGTCACCTCTTTGTCCTCCAGCGCCGCGGCCACGGTGAAGGCCTTGAAGGTGGAGCCCGGCTCGTAGGTGAAGCCGGTCGCTCTGTTCAGCAGGTCGTCGGCACTGGCGCTGGAGAGGTCGGTGGGGTCGACCGGGGGCCAGTTCGCCATCGCCAGCACCTCCGAGGTGCGGGGGTCCATCGCGATCGCGGTGGCACCCTTGGGCGCGTAGGCTTCCCCCACTTCGGCCAGCACCTGCTCCGTCTTCGCCTCGATCGCGGGGTCGAGGGTCAGTTGGATGTCCTCGCCGTCCTCGCCGGCGGTCACCGTCTCCACCCGGATCGGCTCGCCCTTGGCGTCTTTGACGACCCGGCGCTCGCCGTCGGTCCCGCCCAGGACCTCGTCCTCCCCCTTCTCGAGGCCGGTCAGCCCTTCGTTTTCGGTGCCGACGGCGCCGATCACCTGCGCCGCCAGCTCGCCCTGTGGGTAGGTGCGGCGGCTGTCGGGGTCCTGGCCGATCCCCTGCAGCTCGAGGCGTTCGATCCGCGCCGCAGTCGGCATCGCGACCTTGCGGGCGAGCACCTCGTAGCCCGATTCGGAGGTCAGGGTGCGCAGCAGCTCGTCGGGGTCGAGGTCGAGGATCGGCGCCAGCTGCTCCGCGGTCGGCACCGGTTTCTCGACTTCGAAGGGCACGGCGAAGACCGTGGCCGCGTCTTCGGAGGCGGCCAGCTCGTTGCCGTGGCGGTCGAAGACGCTGCCGCGCAGGCTCGGGACGGAGACCGTTTCGCTCTGCTGGAAGGAGGCCTCAGAGGCGAGCTGGGCACCCTGCACTCCCTGCAGCCAGAAGGCGCGGAGGATGACGATCAGGAAGCAGAGGAGGAAGCCGGCGAAGAGGAGGCCGATCCTGCGCTCGATCACCCTCATTCGCATTCGGCCCTCAGTAGACGCTGCCGGCGGCGGCGAGGCGCTTTGCCGCAACGGCGACGTCGCCCGGGCTGGAGTGGATGGCGTCGACCCCGTCGCCGGTCGGGACGACCAGCCCCAGCGCCGCCGCGTCGTGGCGGACGCGGGCGGAGCCGGAGCGCTGCGCGTCACGGCTGCGGAGGATCGAGTTCTCCTGGTCGAGGGCCTGGATGTTCTGGTCGATCTGGCCGGCGGTGGCGGCGAAGCTGAGGGTGAGGACGTTGAGGGCGACGATCCCGGCCAGCAGCACGCCGAGCAGGCCGATCCAGGCGCGGCCGCGGGTGAGGCGGACCATCAGGCCGGTATCGGGCAGGCCGCGGACTGCGTGCGCGGCGCCGGTGGCGATCGGGATCAGCTGGGCGCCCGCGCGTTTCGTTTTGGGACGGGTGCGCTGGGGCACCCGCGACGGCGCACTGCGACGCACCGGGGCGGGGGCCGAGGCCCTGCGTACGGTTGCCGCCTCCATCAGGGTGCCTCTCCGATCTTGAGGGCGGCGCGCAGGTGCGCGGACTTGGCGCGCGCGTTCGCCGCGATCTCCTCCGCCCCGGGGGCGACGGCGCGGCGGGTCAGCAGCTCCGCTTCGGGCTCGCGGCCGCAGGCGCAGATCGGAAGCTCGGGCGGGCAGATGCAGCCCTTCGCGCGGTCCGCGAGGAAGCGCTTCACCCGGCGGTCCTCCAGCGAGTGGAAGGAGATCGCGGCGAGCCTGCCGCCCGGGGGCAGCATCCGCCAGGCGGTCGGCAGCGCGTCGTCGAGCGAGTCGAGCTCGCCGTTGACGGCGATCCGGACCGCCTGGAAGGTGCGCTTGGCGGGATGACCGCCGCCGAAGCGAGCCGAAGGCGGGATGCCCGCCTTGACCGCGGCGACGAGGTCGGCGGTCGTGCTGAGCGGGCGCCGGCGGACGATCTGACGGGCGATCCCGCCGGCGTAGCGCTCCTCGCCGAAGCGGCGCAGCGCCTGGGCGATCCGCGACTCCGGCCACTCGTTGAGCAGGTCGGCGGCGCTGAGCTGTTGCCGGGTGTCCATCCGCATGTCGAGCGGCGCGTCATAGGAATAGGAGAAGCCGCGCTCCCAGGCGTCGACTTGCATCGAGGACATGCCGAGGTCCATGTAGACCATCTCCGGGTGGAGGCCTTCGCCGTGGAGGGTGCGAAGCCCTGCCGCGAAGTCGAGGCCGAGGAAACGGGTCTGGCAGTCCGTTTCGGCCGCGAAGCGGTTGAAACGGGCCTCCGCGGCGGGGTCGCGGTCGATGCAGACGAGCGTCCCGGCGGGGCCCAGCTCAGCGGCGATCCGCCGCGCGTGCCCGCCGCCGCCGAAGGTGCAGTCGACCGCAGTCTGCCCCGGCTGGGGAGCGAGCAGCCGGGTCAGCTCCGGGGCGAGGACGGGTTGGTGCTCGGTCGGCATACGAAGAAGGGTTGCGCGCCTCAGTGGAGCTTCGCGCGTGGCGCGGTCGCGATGGTCGTATACGGGCGCTCCCGCCGCCAGGGCCCGCATCTCACTCGGCTCCCCCGCCGGCGGCGAGGCCCTCGGCGATCTGGGGAGCGGTCGCGTCCAGCTCCTCCTCCTGCTTGACCCAGGCCTCGGCGTTCCAGATCTCCAGGTACTCGCCGGCGCCGATCACCACGCACGGCCCGGCCAGGGCGGCGTGCTCGATCAGCGGCTTGGGGACGCGGATGCGGCCGGCCGAGTCGAGCGTCTCGTCGAAGGAGCCGCCGTGAAAGCGGCGGCGCAGGCGGCGGGCGTCGCCGCCGAAGGGGCTGTGCGGCGCCAGGAAGCGCTCCGAGAGCTGCTCGAACTCTTCGGTCGTGTGCACCCAGACGCAGGGGTCGAAGCCCTTGGAGAGAACCACCCCGTCGGATAGGGCTGCCCGGAACCGCGAAGGAACCGTGAGCCTGTCCTTGGAGTCGAGGCTGTGCTCGTAGAGACCACGAAATGCCATCCCCGTGAGCGTCCTTTCTTGGGTCTGGAAGAGAGTTAGGACCGAGGTGATGAGGTGGGAGGAACCTCACCACCCCGGTCCTGGGCTTCAACTCGAGCGGCACAATAACCCACTTTCTCCCACTTTGCAACACGATCCCGTCGTGCAACCCCATTTGCACCCCGTAATGGCTGACTTCGCCTTTATGCGCCCATGTGGCGAGTAAGGGCGAAGTCACGAAGGCATAGGTTTCCAGCGTGAGCGAGAGCAGCGCAGAGCAGACGGCGCCGGCCAGCCCGGACGACGCCGACGACCTTCGCGGCCACTACTTCAAGCTGCTGCTGCGCAAACCGCTGACCCAGGCGCTGGTCGCCGCGGCGGCGATCGCCGCCGGCATCGCCGGGGCGGCGATCGTCGGCCCCGGGGTCGGCGCTGCCGCCTTCTTCGCCGGCCTACTGATCGCCCTCCTGATCGTCTTTGCGATCGCCGACTCGCACTCCGAGGACGCCTTCTTCGACTCCTACGCCAGCCAGCGCCAGATGACGGTCGGCGGCAAGCAGGAGCTGCCCCCCTTCACGCCGCTGCTGCGCAAGGGCGACGACCGCTACGCCGAGCGCACGCTGACCGGCCCCTTTGCCGACGGCCTCGACGGCGTCCTCGCCCTCTACACCTACGAGGAGGAGACGACCGACAGCAAAGGCAACCGGCAGACCAACTACTACCGCTACACGATCGGGTTGACCCAGGTCTCCGAGTGCGCCGAGCTGGTCCCGGAGCTCTACTGTCAGCGCAAGTTCGGCCTGCGCGCGCTGGAGAAGCTCGAGGACGCCTTCCGCGGCTCCAAAGAGCGGGTCAAGCTGGAGAGCGAGGCGCTCGACGAGCGCTACGAGATCTTCGCCAACGAGGCCCAGGACCAGGTCTGGCTGCGCCGCCTCTTCTCTCCCACCTTCATCGTCTGGCTGGGCGAGCAGGCGCCGGAGAAGTTCGCCTTCGAGCTCGTCGAGGGCATGCTCTGCTGCTACGTCGGCGGCCACAAGGAGAACGCCGCCGAGCTCGACATCGTCCGCGCCGCCTCCACCGCTGTCGCCACCCGTCTGCGCGAGGAGGCCGCGGAGTAGCGGACAGTCGCTTTATGCGTCATATAGGCGCATAAAGCGACTCGGCCGGGCTAAAGACCGCTCAGCAGTACGTCGGCGTTGGCGATCAGAGCGGCGGCAATCATCAGCAGTACCGAGGGAACGAGCACGAGGGCGACGACTAGCTGGATCTTCGGCGCGGCACGGGCGGCGCGCTCTTCGACCATGCGGCGCTGATCGCGACGCAGGGCGCTCGCCTGGCGGCGCAGCTGCTCGGCGAGCGGCGAGCCGAACTGGCGCGAGCGTTCGATCGAGGCGCAGAGCGCGGCGATCTCGCTGCCGGGAACTCGAGCACGCAGCGATCTCAGCGCCTCCGGCAGGGGCTCGCCGCAGGCGAGTCCCGCCACCGTCGCCCGCAGCTCGTCCGCCAGCGGGCCGTCCCCCGCGCCGGCGACCTCGGCGAAGCCGGCGGCAACGCTGCGCCCGGAGGTGGTGCTCACCGCGAGCAGGTCGAGGGCGTCGGGCAGGGCGGCAACGAGTCGGCGCTGCCGGAAGCGGGCATTTCGCTCTCGAATCGCATCCGGAACGAAGAAGCCCGCCAGCGGCATCCCGACCAGGACCAGGATGGAGAGGCGGCCCGGCGCCGCGGGTGCGGCGAGCAGGGCGACGAGGAAGCCGGCCACGGCGCAGGCCAGCTTCTGCGACGTCACTCGACCACCCGCGCCAGGCGGCGGATCGCGACGAACCCGGCGAGCTGGAGCGCGGCGGCGAAAGCGAGGAGCACGGCCGTCGCGGGCGAACCGAGCAGCCCGACGAGGAAGCCCGGCTGGAGCAGCTCGGCGAAGACGGCGCCGCCGCTTGGCATCGCGACGACGAGCAACCCCGTGAAGCGGGCCTGTGCGGTCGCGGAGTGCGCGTCCTCGGCAACCCGGTCGCGCTCGGCGGCGCCCTCGGCGAAGCGGCGCAGGAGGCCGGCGAGATCGCCGCCGGCAGAGCGCTGGCTGAGTAGGGCCGCGGCGAAGGCGTCAACCCGTGCCGAGCGCATTCGCTTCCGCCACGCCTCGATCGCCGTGTCGGTGGGAGCGCCGAGGTCGAGCTCGGCACCGAGCCGAGTCAGCTCTACCGTGGCCGGACCCTCCAGCGAGGCGGTCGCGGCCGGGAGCGAGGCCCGCAACGAACGACCGGCGCTGAGCGAGTCGGCGACCGCCATCGCCACATCCGGCAGTGCCCGCTCGACCTTGACGCGGTAACGGCGGCGGCGGTTGGAGATCGCCCAGGCGGCGAGGCTCGGGCCGGCGATCGCGAGCGGCAGGACGACGACGGGACCGGCGAGGAACCAGCCGGTGGCGACGACGCCCACCGTGCCGAGTGCCGCCAGACGGCGGCGCTCGGGCGTCGAAGGCGAGTAGCCCTCGCTCCCGGCGCGCAGCAGCGGCTCCAGCGCCATCCGCAGCCAGCGGGTCAAGGCCGGGCTGGCGAAGACGGCTTCCCGCACCGCCAGGGCCAGCAGACCGCCTGCGGCGGCGCCCGCCAGCGGCAGCAGCGGCCCGGTCGCGGCGCTCACGGAACCTCCACGATCTCGGTGACGCGGCGGCTGCCGTCGGCGCGGCGCTCGAGCTGGACGACGAGGTCGATTCCGCTCCGCACCTGCGCGGCTATCGCCTCGTGCGGCAGGCCCACCCCCGCCATCAGCACGAGGGTCTCGAGGCGGCTGAGCGCGTCCGCCGGGGAGTTGGCGTGGATCGTCGAGAGCGCGCCGTCGTGACCGGTGTTGAGCGCGGTGAGCAGGTCGAGCGCCTCGGCGCCGCGGACCTCGCCGATCAGGATCCGGTCGGGGCGCATGCGCAGGGCGTTCCGCAGCAGGTCGCGGACGGTGAACTCGCCCCGCCCCTCGACGCTGGCCGGACGGCTCTCGAGTCGCACCACGTGCGGCTGCTGGAGCCGCAGCTCAGCCGCGTCCTCGATCGTCACCACCCTCTCCCCCGGCGCGATGAAGCTGGAGAGGGCATTGAGCAGGGTGGTCTTGCCGGAGCCGGTGCCGCCGCTGATCAGGACGCTGCGCCGGCCCGAGACCGCAGCATCGAGCAGCCGGCACTGGCCGGAGGTCAGGGTGCCCATCTCAACCAGCTCGCCGGGACCGAGGCGGCGCCCGCCGAAGCGGCGGATCGAGAGCGCCGGCCCGTCGATCGCCAGCGGCGGGATCACGACGTTGACGCGTGAGCCGTCGGCGAGCCGGGCGTCGACCATCGGGCTGAGCTCGTCGACACGCCGGCCGAGCGGAGCGAGGATCCGCTCGATCGCGTTGCGCAGCGCCTCCTCATCGGAGAAGGAGACGTCGGTCATCTCGATCCGTCCGCTCCGCTCGACGTAGACGTCGCCGTGACCGTTGACCATCACCTCCTCGACCGCAGGGTCGGCGAGCAGGTCCTCCAACGGCCCGAGGCCGACGGTGTCGCGCACGACTCGGGCTTCGACCGCCTCCCGGTCCCGGGCGCCGAGCAGCGCCGCTCCCTCCGCGACCAGATTCTCGATCTCGTCGCGCAACTCTGCTCCGTGAGCAGAGCCCACGGCCGCCGCCGCTCGCCGCCGCTCGACCAGGCGGCCGCGCAGCGCGCCGGCGAGCTCCTCGATCTGGCGCTCTCGAGCCTCGCCCACCTATCCCTCCGGCATCAGCGTCAGCTTGCGGGCGAAGCTCTCGGCGGCGATCAGGCGCAGCGCCTGGCCTCGCGTCAGGGCCAGCGTCGCGGCCGAGAGGCCGCCCGGCCCCGGTCCATCGGCGCCGGGCCCCAGCGCCATCAGCGGAACCCCGGCGGCGGCGACGTAGGTGCGACCCGGCCCGGGGCCGCTCGGTTCGGTCGTCACCACGACGTCGACCCTTCTCCCCCCGGGCGCCGGACCGACCGCGAGCAGGGCGGCCGCACCGCTGACCGAGATCTCGACCGGCCGCCGGCCGCCGTCCAACCCCGGCGACGAGCGCCTTCGCGGAGGGCGGAGCTGCGTGCCAACCAGGTAGGAGCCGGCGGGCAGCGTCGTCGCGGGGGCGAGCCCCAGCGCATCGCCGGGAGCCGACAGCGCGCCGGGCGGCACGAACCTGGCCGGCACCCGCCGCACCTCCAGCGTGGCGGCGATCTCCTCCGGGCCTATCGGCCTCCCCTCACGCAGCTCGGCGGCGAGCACGACGACCGGGCGCAGCGGGCCGTAGCCGCTCGCCAGCCTCGACCCGTACCTGTCGGCGATCAGGGCGGCGAGCCCGGCGGCGAGCAGCGCGCCGGCCAGGAAGGCGATCGCCCTGCTCCGCCTGCTCATTCCAGCGGCCGGCTCACGCCGCGATCGAGCTCGCGACGGCGGACAACGGTAGCTCGAGCACGGCGACCGAGCCCTGCTCGGAGCGGCGCAGGGCGAAGCGACCGCCGTGATCGGAGGCGACGCGGCGCACCACGCTCAGCCCATGCCCGTGCCGCCGCTTCCCCGTCAGCCGGGCAATCACCTCGGCAGGGCCGGCGCGGCGGGACTCGGGTCGTGCGGCGCGGCCAGAGTCGATCACCGCCACTCGCAGCCGATCGCCTCCCCGCCTGCGCCCCTCGACCCGGATCGAGGGGCCTCCGTGCTCGATCGCGTTGAGGATCAGGTTGTCGAGCGCCTGCGCCAGCTGGGTGCGATCGCCGAAGACCGTGGCCTCGCCGAGCGTCTGGCACAGCTCCAGCGAAGCGCCCCCGAGCGCGGCCCGCGCCTTCCAGCGCGTGACCGAAGAGCGAAGCAGCGGCTCGCAGGCGACAGCGGTGGCGGTCGGGGCGGTCGGCTCACCGTTGACCTCGCGCTCGAGCCGTTCGAGCGCGGCGGCGGCGAGCCGGACGGAGTCGCGGGCCACGGCTCCGTCGACTTCGGGCCCGGAGGCGAGCGCGATCGCCTGGAGCGGGCGGCGCAGCTCGTGCAGGGCCTGGTTGATAGCGCTGCGCCGTCGGCCGGACCGCAGGCCACGCGCGGCCAGCGCGGCCGCCATCGACGCGGCGAGCGGCCAGCTGACGAGGAGCTGAATCGCCTCGCTCACCGGTCGACCAGCCTGTATCCGTAGCCCCAGCTGTTGACTACGTAGCGACCGTGCTCGGGGTCGAGCTTGCGCCTCAGGCGGCTCGCATGCGAGTCCAGGGTCCGGGTCCGGCCGGGGCTGTGGTACCCCCACACCTCCCCCAGCAGCTCTCGCTTCGAGAAGACCCGGGAGGGATCGGCGGCGAGCATCCGCAGCAGGCCGAATTCCTTGTTGGAGAGCTGCACTTCCCGCTCGCCGACCCAGACCCGGCGCCGGACCGGGTCGATGACGAGCTCTCCGACCCGGCACGGCCCCTCGCTCGCGTCCGCGCCGCGCCGCAGCACGGCGCCGATCCGCGCCCGCAGCTCGGGATACGAGAAGGGCTTGACGACGAGATCGTCCGCGCCGGCCTCGAGGCCGCGCACGCGGTCCTCGTCGGAGCCCCGACCGGTGAGGATGATCACCGGCAGCCGCGGGTTGAAGCGCGAGTCGACCCCGTTCGCCTCGCGGATCTCACGCAGCACGTCGAGGCCCGACGCATCCGGAAGCGTGATGTCGAGCAGCAGCAGGTCCGGCTGGTTGTAGCGGCAGAGGCGCAGCGCGTCAGAGGCACTCGGCGCCGGCAGGACCCCGAACCGGTCTGCCGCCAGGTGGTCGCAGAGCAGCTCCAGCGTCGGCGTGTCGTCCTCGCAGACGACCAGGCTGGCGGTCTCTCGTCGCTGGGGCAGCATCTGCTCGCCTTAAGTCGGGCGAGACGAAAACTCTCCCCCCGCCGGAGAGGGAACCTCGAGCACGGCCGCCGCACCTCGGGCGAAAACCACACGGCACGGGGAGACGTGCCTGCGAATCGCAAGCGGCTCGCCGCGCTCGTCGAGGAAGAACAGGTCCAGCGAGAAGCGCATGCCGAAGGTGTGGACGCTGGCGCAGCGCGGGATCAGCAGCCCGCCGCCAACCTGCTCACGACTAAGAAAGGCGAGGCCCAGCAAGCGAGCACGAAAGTTTTGCGCGACCGACACCTCGTGTCCCAGCACCGCGGTGGTTGGCAGGTGACGCAACCTGGGGGGAGGCGATTGGCTCATGCCCCAATAAGGCCCGACAGCCACTCCGATCTCCCCGGGGGCTTGGCTCTCGCCTTCAGACGCCTTTCTCGCGCCAATACTTCACTTTGTATAGTCAGGCCATGCGGACTTTTCGCCGCCTGATGGGCTTTCTGCGCCCCTACCGCCCCCAGCTCTGGGGCTCGCTCGTCTTCGCCTGGGCGGCGATGGGGATGACGGTGCTGATCCCGTACCTGATCGGGCGGGCGATCAACGCGATCGAGGCGGGCGAGCAGCCCGACCTGCTGCCGCTGGCGCTGGCGATCCTCGTTGCCGGCATCCTGCGCCTAGGACTGACCCTGGTGCGGCGGATCGTCGCCGGTAAGGTCTCGCTGGCGGTCGAGTTCGATCTGCGCCAGCGGTTCTACGCCCACCTGCAGCGCCTCGAGCTGAGCTTCTTCGACTCGCAGCAGACGGGGCAGCTGATGTCGCGCGCCACCGTCGACCTGCAGTCGATCCGCTTCTTCCTTGGCTACGGGCTGATCTTCATCACCCAGAACCTGTTGACGATCACCCTCGCCTGCGCGGTGATGATCGCGCTCGACCCCTGGCTGGCGCTGCTGGCGCTCGCCCCCGCGCCCTTCGTCGTCTACACCGCCTCCCGCTACAACCGCGTCTCGCGTCCCGCCGTACAGGAGGTGCAGCAGCGGATCGCCGAGCTGACCGCGGAGGCGGAGGAGAACGTCTCCGGGATCCGCATCGTCAAGGCCTTCGCCCGCGAGGAGCACCAGCTGCACCGCTTCCGCCGGGCCGTCACGCGGGTCTTCGACCAGAGCATCTACTCGACCCGCCTGCAGGCCTTCTTCTCGCCGCTGCTGGGCCTGCTGCCGCAGGTCGGGGTCGCCCTGGTCCTGCTGGTCGGCGGCCGCCAGGTGATCGCCGGCAACCTCAGCCTCGGCGCCTTCACCGCCTTCTACACCTACGTGATGATGCTGGCCTCACCCATGCGGATGCTGGGGATGGCGATGGGGATGGCGCAGCGGGCGATCGCCTCCGGCAACCGGCTGTTCGAGATCCTCGACCGCGAGCCGGCGATCGAGAGCGCGCCGGACGCGCCGTCGCTGCCGGCCGGCGACGGCCGGGTCGAACTGCGCGGCGCAACGCTGCGCTACGTCTCCGGTCGGTCAGGTGGCGCTTCCGACATTGACCACACCCCAGTGGGGTCAATGTCGGAAGCGGCGCTGGTGGACGTGGACCTCGCCGTCGAGGCCGGGCGCACGGTCGCCCTGGTCGGGCCGTCGGGGTCGGGCAAGACCAGCCTGGTGGCCCTGATCGCACGGCTCTACGACCCCAGCGAGGGGTCGGTGCTGGTCGACGGCGCCGACGTGCGCACGGTCGACGTCGGCTCGCTGCGCTCGGAGATCGCCTTCGTCAGCGACGACAGCTTCCTCTTCAGCGCCAGCATCTCCGAGAACATCGCCTACGCGCGTCCCGGCGCGACGCGGGAGGGGATCGAAGCGGCGGCCCGGCGCGCCCAGGCCGACGAGTTCATCCGCGATCTGCCCGGCAGCTACGAAGCGCTCGTCGGCGAGCGCGGGTTGACGCTCTCGGGCGGCCAGCGCCAGCGAGTCGCGATCGCCCGCGCGCTGCTCGCCGACCCCCGCATCCTGATCCTCGACGACGCCACCTCCTCGGTCGACGCGACCACAGAGGCGGCGATCAAGGCCGGCCTGCGCGAGGTGATGGCCGGGCGAACGACCTTCATCATCGCCCACCGCCTCTCGACGGTCTCGCTCGCCGACGAGGTGGTGGTGATGGACAGCGGTCGGATCGTCGACCGCGGCACCCACGAGGAGCTGCTCGAGGGCTGCGGCTTCTACCGCGAGATCGCCGAGCACGGCCTTCCCGACTCGGTCTTCCTGCAGCGCGACCTGGAGCAGCGCGAGGAGCTGGCGCGGCTGTGAGCGACGCGATCCGAAACCTGTGGTTGCTGATCCGGGGGCAGGACCAGCGTGGCCGCAAGCTGCGCTGGATGGTCGGGCTGCTGCGCCCCTATCGCGGCCGGGTCGCGCTGACCTTCGTCGCGATGCTCGCCGCGACGGCCGCCGCGCTGGCCCCCCCCTACCTCGCCGGACAGGCGATCGACGTGGGGATAGTGCCCGGCGACAGCGCTGCGCTGACCCGGATCGTCGTCGCCTTCCTCGCGATCGCCGTCGTCTACGCAGGCGCCACCTACGCGCAGACGTACCTGGTCGGCTGGGTCGGCACCCGCGCCCTCCAGGACCTGCGCGAGCGCGTCTTCTCCCACCTGCAGGCGATGTCGATCGGCTTCTTCACCCGACGCAGCCCCGGAGTCCTGATCTCGCGCATGACCAACGACATCGAGGCGCTCAACCAGCTCGTCACCAGCGGCGTCGTAACCCTGCTCTCGAGCACGCTGACCCTGGTCGGCGTGGTCGTCATCCTGCTGCTGCTCGACCTGCAGCTGGCGCTGGTCACCTTCCTCACCTTCCCCCTCGTCGCGATCGCGAGCGTCGTCTTCCGGATCGCCTCGCACGGCGCCTACCGGGCGACGCGGGAGCGGATCGCCGCCGTCACCTCCTACCTACAGGAGACGCTCAGCGGCGTGCGGGTGGTGCGCAGCTTCGGCCAGGAGCCGCGCCACATGGCGGCGATGACCGAGCTCAACGAGGCCAACCGCGAGGCGAACATGAAGACGGTCTACCTCAATGCCTCCTACTTCCCCGCGGTCGAACTGCTCTCCGCCGTCGGCACCGCGGCGATCATCCTCTACGGCGGCAGCCAGGTGATCGACAACACGCTCCAGGTCGGCGTCGTCGTCGCCTTCATCGGCTACCTCCAGGTCTTCTTCGACCCGATCCAGCAGCTTTCCCAGCTCTACACCACCTACCAGCAGGGGATGGCGGCGCTCGACAAGATCTTCGAGCTGCTCGACACCGAGCCCGACATGGTCGACGCGCCCGAGGCGATCGACCCGGGCGTGCTGCGGGGCGAGATCGAGATGGAGGGCGTCTGGTTCTCCTATACCGACAAGGACTGGGCGCTGCGCGACGTCGACCTGCACGTGCCACCGGGGCAGACGCTGGCGCTGGTCGGCGCCACCGGGGCCGGCAAGTCGACCTTCGCCAAGCTGGTGGCGCGCTTCTACGACCCGCAGCAGGGACGGGTTCTGGTCGACGGGCACGACCTGCGCGAGGTGCAGCAGCAGGCGCTGCGGCGCCAGCTCGGCATCGTCCCCCAGGAGGGCTTCCTCTTCTCCGGCAGCGTGCGCGAGAACATCGCCTTCGGACGGCCCGAGGCGTCGCTGGAGGAGATCGAGGCGGCCGCGGCGGCCGTCGGCGCCACCGAGTTCGTCGCGGCGCTGCCGGAAGGGATCGAGACCGAGGTCGGCGAGCGCGGGGTTCAGCTGTCCGCCGGGCAGCGGCAGCTGGTCGCCTTCGCGCGGGCGCTGCTGGCCGAGCCGCGCATCCTGATCCTCGACGAGGCGACCTCGAACGTCGACGTGCGCACCGAGAGGACGATCGAGCGCGGGCTGGAGCGGCTGCTGACGGGCCGCACCGCGATCGTCATCGCCCACCGACTCTCGACCATCCGCCGCGCCGGCAAGATCGTCGTCCTCGAAGGAGGCCGGATCGCTGAGGCCGGCACGCACGAAGAGCTGATCGAGGCAGGCGGTCCCTACGCGCGGCTGTACGGGGCGTGGGAGGAGAGCTCAGCTGCCTGACTCCCGCAGCGTTCGCTGTTTCATAGGGCTCTGCCCGGCAAACAGCGAACGCGCTGCTGGTCAGCCGGGGCCGATGCCGCCGGAGCTCCCACCCGTTTCGGGGGTGCCGCTGCCTTCGGTTCCGCCGCCGGCTTCAGCGCCGCCGCCGGTGCTGCCGGCGCCGCCGGTTTCGGGAGCCGGTTCGACTTCTTCGGGAGCCACTTCGGCTTCTTCTTCGAGGCCTTCGGGCGCGATTTCTTCTTCGATCGGGGCTTCCGCCCCCGCCGCGCCCGACACCGGGGCGCTGGGCGCCGCGCCGCAGTCTTCGAAGCCGTAGGACTGCGCCTCGGACTGGAAGGAGGTCAGGGCTGTGGAGGCGCCCGATTCCGCCGTGGCGAGACCGGTGCTGTCGCCCCGTTCGGCCGCCAGCTTCACTTCGCCCTCCGCCTGCGAGAGCGCGTCAGCGGCGCTGGAGAATTCGGGGTAGCCGTCGGTTTCCGCGGGAGTCCCCAGCCGCTTCAGGCTTTCGACCATGCCGACGTAGAGGTCGGCGACCTGCCCGGCCGTCCCACCCGCCACTTCGGTTTCGCTGGCGCCGATGCCGCCGATCGCCGCGTTGACCTCCGCGCAGATCGCGTCGCCCTGTTCGATCAGCTCGTCCTTGGTCAGCGCCGTCGTCGTCGGGATCGTCGCTTCGGGGGCCGATTCGGTCGTCTCGTCGTCCCCGCCGCCGCAGCCCGCGATCGCCAGCGCGGCAAGCGGCAGCGCAGCAGTGAGCAGGAGGCGGTCGCGGACGCTCATTTCAGCTGCGGCCCAGGGACTCGAACCCCGACTACCTCGTCCAGAGCGAGGCGTGCTGCCATTACACCAGGCCGCATCGAGAGAACCTCAGGATATCTGCTTACTAGGCGACGGCTGAAAGGTCGCTGTCGGGGTCGGCGATCTGGGCCTTGGCGGCGGAGACGTCGACGCGGTCGGCGAGCAGGCGGCGGGCCTCGGCGAGGTCTTCGGAGCGGTCGACGCTGAGCGCGCCGGCGACGCGGCCGTCCTTCAGGTACCAGACCGAGAACT